>Ga0306925_10004629_pt1 | contig 12461 bp, 14 predicted proteins | sample flu12Cox44000176_FD_203755 | JGI IMG/M metagenome (GOLD analysis project Ga0306925, IMG submission 203755) | Lab enrichment of tropical soil microbial communities from Luquillo Experimental Forest, Puerto Rico - flux8day.12C.oxic.44.000.176 (v2)... | ecosystem: Environmental > Terrestrial >...
TGGCAGGTGCGCGACCGGCCCGCCGCGCGGCAATTCATCGAGCAACGCCGCGGCCGTCGTCGCCGGCCAGCGGAGCGGCCGGTCCGCCACCCCGAGCGCGCGCAGGATCGACGCCGCCGCGTCCGGTACAAAAGGAGAAGAGATCCGGGCGGCGATGCAGGCAAGGTTGAGCGCGGTGCGCAGACTGCAGGCGGCGGCCGGCTGGTCGGCGCCGATCGCCGACCAGGGTGCTGCGCGCTGCAGATACTGGTTGCCGGCCGCCCAGATAGCGCGGGTCTCGGCCGCCGCGCGGCGAAATTCCATGGCTTCGTGGTGCTCGGTCAGCGCCCGTAGGCGTGTGTCGAGCTCTTCGAAGAGCGCCTGCTCGAGCGCTCCCGGGGTCCCGCCATCGGGCACATTGCCGGCGAACCGCGCCTCGCCGAAGCGAACAATGCGATTGACGAAATTGCCGAGCACATTGACGAGGTCAGCGTTGACGCCGTTCTGGAAGTCGCTCCAGGTGAAGGCGCTGTCGGCATTCTCTGGCGCGTTGGCCATCAACCGCCAGCGCCAGTAATCGGCCGGCAACAGCTCGAGCGCCTGATCCATAAAGACGCCGCGGCGCTCGGAGGTCGAGAACTTCCCACCGTACCAGGTAACCCAATTCAGCGCCTTCAGACGGTCGACGAGCTTCCACGGCTCGCCGCTGCCCAACAGGGTCACCGGAAAGCTCACGGTATGGAAGGCGACATTGTCCTTGCCCATGAACTGGACATAAATGACGTCGTCGGCACCTTCGGGTAGCACCCACCAGCGCCGCCATTCGCCGCCGGTCGCCTCGGCCCACTCGGCGGTGGCCGCGATGTACTCGATCGGCGCGTCAAACCAGACGTAGAACACTTTTTTGTCGAAGCCCGGACGCGGCCGCCCGTTCTTCGTGACCGGCACCCCCCAATCGAGGTCGCGCGTGATGGCCCGTGGCTGCAATCCCTCGTCGAGCCACTTATAGGCGATCGAGCGGGCCAGCGGCGGCCATTCCTGTGCCGCATCGACCCAGGCGCGGATGTGCTCGGCCAAGCGGTCCTGCAGCAGGAAGAGATGGGTCGTATCGCGGACCTCGAGGCGCGTCGACCCTGAGATCTTCGACCGCGGACGGATCAGCTCGACCGGGTCGAGCAGCGCGCCGCAACTGTCGCACTGGTCACCGCGCGCGTTCTCGTACCCGCAGCGAGGACAGGTTCCCTCGACATAGCGATCGGGTAGAAAGCGCCGGTCGTCTGTCGAATAGACCTGCCTGGTGGTCCGTTCCTCGATCAGGCCGGCTTCCTCGAGTCGCTCGGCGAGATGCTGGGTCAGCTCTCGGTTTTGTCGGCTGGACGAGCGGCCGAACCAGTCGAACGATAGGCCGAAGCGAGCGCAGACGTCGCGCTGCAAGGCATGCTGCTGATCGCAATAGCTGCGCACATCGAGCCCCGACTCGAGGGCGCCGAGTTCGGCCGGGGTGCCGTGCTCGTCGGTGGCGCAGATAAACAGCACCTCGTGCCCCTGCATTCGCCGAAACCGCGCATGCACATCCGCCGGCAGCATCGAGCCCGCGAGATTGCCGAGATGCTTGATGCCGTTGATGTAGGGCAGGGCGGACGTGATCAGATAACGGCCCATCACTCTCTCTGCATAGAGGGACGAGAGCACCGGGACTGGCGTCCGGTGAGCTCGGCAACGAGAAAAGTCATATGGGCGCGGAAATCAATCACACCAACATGGTCAACGGAGGGGACTTGCCACCTCTGCGGGCCAGCTGTCGGCGCAGGTCAAAATGGTGGTGCGAGCCGACGGTAGGCTTTCGCCCTACGAGAAGTGCCGCCAGCGATCGCGGTCACTTTAACGAGGACACCTGCTCCCGGTTGCCATCGCCGGCGACATCGATTTCTTTGGCGAGCTTGTTCGCCATCGCATCGGCAAAGGAATTGAAATCCTGGACGACGATCAGAAAGGCGTTGGCTCCACCGATCACGTTCTGACGATAATAGAGCGGCAAACCGCCGGGCGGTTGGGTATGGGCGGAATAGCCGAGATTCGGGCGGTCGTTGACGATTGCCAACCCGTTGATCATGACCCCGCTCGCGACCGCCTGATCGCGCGCCTCGGTGACGGCGCGGCCGGAATTGTTGGTGCCATCACCGGAGATATCGATTATGCGCCGCTTGGCCTGCCACTTGGCGGTCGCGAAACGGGTCATCGCGAAATCGATCGCGGCGCTGATCGAGGTGCGCCCCATAAACGAGCGTGGTGCGGCGAGGATCGCAGCAGCGACGGTGCCGGCATCTTCCTCGTCGCGAATTTCGGTCCAGTCGACGACGACCTGCTGATCCTCCTCGCCCGACCATTCGATAAAGCACACCCCGACGGCCCCGTTGGTCCTGCCGTGGATCGCGGTCAAGACGCGCGGATCGTTCAGCGCCGCCGCATAGCCCTTACGCTGCAGCTCGAACTCTGGGTCATCGATGCTGCGCGATACATCGGCGGCGAGGATGATCTCGAGATCCCCTTCGGCGGCCCGTAACCCGCCGCCACTGGAGAGGAAGACCAGAAACAGTATGGCTGCTGCAACAGCGTGTCTCATCGGACTTCCCTCCTATTCGATGCCCCTCAGGATAGGATGTGAGCCGGCACCGCGAAAGGGCTTCGAGGGGTCGTGCTATCCTGCGCCGGGGACCAGTCGGGCGTTCGTCCCGTTTGTGCCGCAATTCGGCTCGGCCGCAAACTCTTGGCCCGACCGACCCAGCAATTCCAGCCATGCCGCGGACCCGCCACATTCTGCGTGCTTCAAGCTCCGCTTTTTTCACCTGAACCTTGAGAGAGCCCAATCGTGACCGACCCAACCGCATCCCTCTCGGTCGTCACCCTGTTTCTCAACGCCGACCCCGTCGTCAAGGGCGTGCTGCTGCTGCTGCTCGCCGCGTCGGTGTGGAGCTGGACGGTCATCATCGACAAGCTCTGGCGGCTCGGAGCGGCGAGCCGAACGGCCCATAGTCACGAGATGCGAGCCGCTGCGGCGCGGTCGGCGCGGGAGCTGCTGGCAACCGCAGGCCGCGGCAATGCCGGTGATCCGGCCGGTCTGATGCTTTCGGCCGGATGGGCCGAGAGCACGACCGAGCCGACGCCGGAGGGCGAAACCGCCGGCGAGCGGCGCGATCGCATCGAACGTGCGATGCGGCTCGCGCTCAATAGCGAATTGCGCCGACTCGAGCTGCGGCTGCCATTTCTCGCCACACTCGGCTCCGCCGCACCCTTCATCGGCCTGTTTGGTACCGTCTGGGGGATCATGCGCAGCTTCGCGGGGATCGCCGCGGCGCACAACACCGGCCTTGCAGTCGTCGCCCCGGGAATCGCCGAGGCCCTGTTCGCCACGGCTATGGGCCTTGCTGCGGCGATCCCGGCCGTCGTGGCTTATAACAAGATCACCGTCGATCTCGGCCGTTTCGCCGGGCGCATGCAGGGTTTGATCGGGCGCGCCGCCGGACTCTTATCGCGTTCGCCGGTCGAGGCTTGAGCCGTGGCCTCTTGGCTACCTCCTACGGGCGAACCGGGTGAGGACCGGTATCAGCCGCTCGCGGAGATCAATGTGACGCCGATGGTCGACGTCATGCTGGTGCTGCTGGTCATCTTTATGGTGACCGCCCCGCTGCTCACCGTCGGGGTGCCGCTCGATCTGCCAAAGCTGCAGGCAGCAACGATCACCGATCCCAAACCGCCGGTGATCCTCAGCTTGAACCGTAAGGGCGAGGTATTCATTGGCGACGCGAGGATCGAACCCAAGGATCTGGCGACCAGGCTCGCCGAGCTCGCCGCAGAAGATCCGACCCGCATCGTCTATGTGCGGGGCGACCAGACGATCAGCTATGCGCAGCTGATGGACGCGCTCGGCAATGTCAACCGCGCGGGGTTCGCCAAAGTCTCGCTGGTCGCAGAGGCCGCTGGTTCAAAGTGAGCGAAATCAGATTACCGCTCGGTTTGTCGGTTGCAGGACATGTGGTTTGCCTGGTGCTGCTGATTCTGCTGCTGCCGACCCGGATCGCACCGCCACCGGAGCCGCCGCCCCCTGCGGGCGGGGTCGAAGTCGTTTTCGCGCCCTCGACCAGGGTCGAGGAACCTCCCATCCAGCCTCCCGTTCAACCGGAAACCCCGCCGCCCGAGACAGAACCGTTGCCACCACCACCGGAGGAGCCGGTGGCCGCGATCGAACCTCCGCCGCCGGTACATGACGCTCCGGTCCCGGTGGTCGAGCCGCCGCCACCATCGGCGCCGCGCAAGCCCCTCGTCAAGCACCCACCAAGGCCTGCCGAACGGCGCTTGGAGCAGCCTCAGCCAAATCCAGTTCCCGCCGTAGCCCAACCGTCGACGGCCGCGGTCACAGCGCCGCGAGCCACATACGCACCGACACCGGCTCCGTCGGCCGAGATTAGCCCGGACTACCGTGCATTGCTGAGCACCTGGCTCGAGAGACACAAGCGTTACCCCGACTCTGCCCGGCAACGGGGCGAGGAGGGTCGCGCGGTTCTGCGATTTGCGGTCGATCGCAGCGGCCGGGTCGTCGACTTTGCCGTAGCCCAAAGTTCGGGTTATCCCGATCTCGACGCGTCGATCGAGGAGATGATGCGCGGCGCCTTATTGCCCCCGTTTCCGGCCAGCATGACGCAGCCGCGTATCGACGTCTCGGTGACGATCCGGTTCAGCCTCTCGCGATGAGCCGGAGAGCGCCTGTCGCGGCTTCTGTTTCGGCGCTACAGATTTGCGCTGATGGTCCTTCCGGGAACGATAAAGGCGCGGGCCCATCTCGACCATCTTCCAGCAACTGGGCGGCCGGGGTTTCGGTCGCTGCGCCAACAGACATTCGCGCCGGCTGGGACGTCGATGAACTTGGTCGCGTTGTTGGGCATCGCAAACTCGAGGGTCGAGACGTAGCCGTCGTCGCGCGCATCGCAATCGGCGTTCGCGGTGATTACCGCCTCGACATTGATCAGCGGAAAATCCGGATTGCTCAGCAACAGTCTTCCCGGACCCGGGGCCTCCGGTGCACAGGAGCCGGCACAGAGCAACACCACTATGGGCAGGATTTTGGGTCGCACGGCGTTGTTCTCTTGCTCGAGTGCGGCGAAGCCAACAATTTTTGCGCGGGTCAGCATCGCCGCCCTTGCCGGTTACGCTATATAGCGACTGGCGCGGTCCGCGCAAATACCGACCGGGACGGTCGCGGCGTCAATCGAACAGCGGCAGATCGATCGCGTCACCCATCTTTGTGTATCCGAGGTCGCTCGGATGCAGGTGGTCGTCGCAATCGTATATCGGGAGCATGCGAGCCGGATTCTCGGGGTCGCGCAATGCCCGATCAAAATCGACTACAGCGTCAAAGGCGCCTCCCTCCCGGATCCACTCGTTGAATGCAAGACGCGCGCGCGCTCCGGCGTCCAGGCCCCGGGGAGAAAGGTCTCGTTCTCGAACCCCGTCAGTGTGGCGCCGAAAATCTTGATGCCACGGGTGTGGGCGTGCACGACGAGTTGCTTTAGGCCGGCGATCATCTGATCGGCGTTGACCTCCTCCTCGGGCTTGGCCCATCGGTTGCGGAGGTCGTTGGTGCCCAGCATGACGATCGCATGCGTAACCCCGGGCTGCGCCAGCACGTCGCGGTCGAAGCGGCGCAACCCGCTGTCGCCGCGAATGTCATACAGGATCCGGTTGCCCCCGAGGCCCTGGTTCATCACCCCCATCGGCCGACCGCGCGGCCGCGCCTGAAGCCGCCGAGAGAGCTGGTCGGGCCACCGGCAATGGGCATCGAGGGTCGAAATGTTGGCGTCGGTGAGCGAGTCACCGAGAGCGACGACCCCGCCGGTGTCGGCCGAGGCCAGGACATCGATACCACTAACAAAAAACCAGTCGCCGGTTATCTGACCGACCGGCATGACGACGGAGGCGGTGAAATTGCCCGGTGGCGAGATGTAGTTCGTCTGCCGCGCATAGCGCCTGGTAATTCCGAAGTTCGTGGACAGCTCCTCGGGCAAATAGACGCTGACCGCGACATCTGCCAAGGGCGGAAGGTCGAGAGCGACCGGATCGCTGACCAGCAACGCACCTGCCGCGATCGTGGCGGCCTCGTCGCCACCAAAGGTAAGCTTCCGATCCGAGGCGGATACGATCTCGGGACCCGTGCTGCGAAGCGCAATCCGCGCCGCGCCGATGGTGAGCTTGCGGCTGCCGTAGGCATTTGACAACCGCACCCGCAGCGTGTCGCCGCCGAGGCTCGTGCGCGCGGTCATCCGCAAGGTTTGATTGCTGAAGGCCGCACCCTCGGCAGGTGCCGGCGCCGTTGTCCAGGTGCCAACCCAATGCTGGTTGTCCGACATATCGCGTCCTTCTTCCCGTTGTCGAAAGTGTTATATCAGTCGGCAAATCTTATGCCCGAGGCTATACCTTCGCCAACGCAAAGCGCCGGCGCCGCCGGCGCGGTGCGTCTTGCGTCGAGCCACCCTTAATTCGGTTTGGATGGTTAGTGCACCCTGACCCGAACCTCGCCGTCCAACCGGAAGGCGCGCACGGCAGTCTGCTGATCCTGGCGCTGCTGGCGCCCATTGCGGGCGCGGCGTCAGGCTTGCTATGCACAATTTTTCGGCTTGCCCTCGATGAGGCGGACGCTTTTCGCGATGCGCTGATCACCCGGGCGCATGACGCAAAGCTCGTCGGCCTCTTGTTGGTGACCGCCGGTTGCGCCAGCGCGGTCATCATCGCGGCTTGGCTGGTCCGCCGCTACTCTCCCTCGGCGTCCGGGAGCGGGATCCCGCACGTCGAGGCTGTCCTCAGCGGGGAGCTGCCGCCGGCGCCGCCCCGATTGATACCCGTGAAGTTTTTTGGCGGGTTGCTGGCGATCGGTGCGGGGCTGGCGCTCGGCCGGGAGGGCCCGAGCGTGCAAATGGGAGCCGTGATCGCCGATGTCGTAGGAAAGATTTCTGGCCGCGGCTGGTCGGACCGCCGAGTGCTGCTCGCGGCTGGTGCCGGTGCCGGGCTTGCCACGGCGTTCAACGCGCCGATTGCCGGTGCGGTCTTCGTGCTCGAGGAGCTAGTGCGGCGGTTTGATACGCGCGTCGCCATCGCCGCGCTCGGCGCCTCGGCCGGGGCGATCGCGATGGCACGCGTATTGCTCGGCCCCGCTCCAGACTTCCGTGTCGAGACACTGGCATATTCCGGTCTTCGAGCGTGGCCGTTTTTCGTCGCGCTGGGTGCGCTCGCCGGGCTCGTCGCGGCCCTTTACAACGGCAGCTTGCTCGGAGCAATTCGGGTTGCCAACCGGGTAGATTGCTGGCCTGTCGAACTTCGGGCCGGCGCGGTCGGTGCGGCGGTGGGAATACTCGCCTGGTTCACGCCAGGATTGGTCGGCGGCGGTGACCAGATCACCCAGCGTATATTGGCAGGAGAAGCTGCCGCGGCGACCATTCCCGTGGCGTTTCTGTTGCGCTTCGGGCTCGGTGCAGCGTCCTACGCGGCGGCCACCCCGGGCGGGCTGTTCGCTCCGATGCTGGTTCTCGGAGCGCAGCTCGGCGTGGTTTTCGGCACCCTCTGCCGAGCGGTCTTCCCCGGCGTTGGTGTTGACCCGATAGCATTTGCCGTCGTCGGAATGGCTGCCTTTTTCATCGGCGTCGTTCAGGCACCGGTTACCGGAATCGTGCTGGTCACCGAGATGACCGGAGGCTTTACGATGTTTCTGCCGATGCTCGGCGCATGCTTTGCGGCGATGCTGGTGGCGAACCTGATGGGGACCGCGCCGATCTATGAATCATTGCGGGAACGGGCAGCTCGTCACCGGTAACCGGCAGACCTCACTCCAGCGGCAGGTGGATAATCAGGAAATAGCCGTTGATCATCAGCAGCGAGCCCGCGATCGCAAGCGCCCCGCTGAGTTTGATCAGCGAACGCGAAGCGGCGACGATGCTGACCGACCCGATCACGATGGCTATCTGGAACAGCGCTTCGGCAAAATCGAAATTCGGATCTCGCTCGGCTGCGTGATCGCGCTTCGCCTCCCATTCCTTAGCCTTGGCGAGCAGTTCCTTTTTACCCTCGCCGGTCGACGGGTCGCTTTCATATCGCTCGGCCCGAGAACGATAGCGCGCGATCGCCTCTCCGAACTTGGCCTTCGCCGCCGCTGGCATGTCGGGTTGGGCAAGAAGCTGCGCTTCGAGCTCTTCGGCAGTGGTCCGGTATACGGTTTGCCGGATGTACTTAGACTGGTAGTACCCGTAGATGTCGGATGCCTGGATGTTGGCGTTCAGCATCATTTTGGTCGCATTCGCCCCCCCGAGTGAGGCGATCGCCAGCAGCATCGCCACGACGCCCAGATACATCGCGGCGTAGTTGCGAAACGTCGCATCTCCCTCGGCGCTGTGGGTCTCGTGCCCACCGTGGATCGTCTCGGCAATCTCGGTGGCTTCCACTCACACTCCCCGTGTTGTCCGCGCGGCTTGGCAAATCGCCCGGTGCGGAAGCCGTTGCAGCGCGGCCCGCATCACCATTTGTTGCGCAGCTCGCGGAGCCTCAGGAAAACCGTCTTCGGATCCGGATTCTCTGGGAGATCCGGGAACGTCTCGCGCAGACGCCTGATCACCGACGGGCTGGTCAGCCGGAAGAACGTGTTGATTTCCCGCTCCAACGCCAAGGTGGTGACCAGCGCTTTCGCGGTATCCTGTTTCTCCATCCCAGGCAGTATTTCCCGGGCCTTGGCGTTATCCGGCTCGCGGTCGAGAGTAAAGCCGAGATTGCGCGCGATGTAGTCGTGCCCGGGATAGATCAGCGTCTCCTCGGGCAGTTTCGCGAGCTGGTTGACAAAAGTGTTGTACAGCTCGTTCGGATGGCCGCCGTTATGGCAATTGCCAGCACCGGCGTTGAACAGCGTATCGCCGCAGAATAGGACCGGTGTGTCGCCGTGCGACCTGACACAGATGTGGCTCATCGTGTGGCCGGGCGTGTCCAGACATTCGAGCTCGACCGTCTTGCCGATTTTGATCACGTCGCCGGCCCGCAACCCGCGGCCCATTTCCGGGATCTTGTCCTTCGCATTGGCATGGGCCAACACCGGCGCGCCGGTCGCGGCGATCACCTGCTGGTTGCCGCCGGTGTGGTCGCGATGCTCATGCGTGTTGAGGATCTGCCGGATGGTCCAGCCTTTCGTCCGGGCGGCGGCAAGACATTTCTGGTGGTCCAACGGATCGACCGCCAATGCTTCGCCGGTTTCCTCGCAAACGATCAGATAATTGAAGTTGCGGCCGGCGTTTGCCGTCCAGATCTGTTCGACGATCATTGCGCGCCCCTCTCAGCTGCAGCTGGTTCGAGTGTAGAGCCTCAGCTATCCGCTTACCATCCCCGGGGATCGGTCAGCGGTTGGCGCCGGGTCTCCATAATACGTCCCGGGCACCACGGTCGTTAAGCCACCGGCTCAGCACGAAGCAGTGGTCCGACAGCCGGTTCAAGTATTTCAACGCCTCGGGGTTAACCGCTTCGGCGGCGGCTAACTCGCTGACCAGGCGCTCGGCACGCCGAACGACCGTGCGAGCGAGGTGCAGATGAGCCGCGACAGGGCTCCCGCCCGGCAGGATGAACGAATCGAGCGGCGCCAAGGCCGCGTTCATTTCATCTATCTCGGTCTCGAGACGCTCGGTTTGTGCCTTGACGATGCGCAAGGCACCGGCGCCGCGCCGGCCTCCCGCCGGCGTGCACAGATCGGCGCCGAGATCGAATAGATCGTTCTGAATGCGACCGAGCATTTCGTCGGCCGCTGCATCGGCCTGCAGCCGGGCGATCCCGATGACGGCGTTCGCCTCGTCCACCGTGCCGTAAGCCGCTACGCGAAGGGCGTGCTTGGGCACGCGCGCCCCGTCGCCGAGCGAGGTCTCGCCGGCATCCCCGCCACGGGTATAGATCCGAGTCAGCCGCACCATCGTCATCTCCCCGGCTAATGCCGGGCGAGCAGCATCAGCACCGCCAACAGGACGAGCGCCAGGGCCTGCATGATGACCCGCGATTGCATCAGCTTGTTTGACCGACGCGGATCGCCGCCGCGCAGCATCGTGGCAACGCCGAAGCCGAGCACCGTCAGCGTCCCGATCATCGCCAGCACGAGCAAAATCGTGATGAAGGTCGTCATCTCTTAACTATGGACCGGTCACTATGACGAGGCCAGAGCCGATCCTTAGGGGAAGTCCGAGGTGCGCCGAACGGAGCCGGCGACGTTACTCCTGGGGCAGACGTTACTCCTGCGGCAATTGATAATTACGCGGAATGACCGTGCGAGACATCGGATCGGCGGCGTGCATCACATCGGATCGTGTCATCGTAAGCGCCGAGATGTCGTCAGAAATCGCGTTGGGGTTTTGGGTATCGCTCGCGCGCTCCGGCGCGCCGGTGGCGGTGCACCCGGCAGCGGCAACAAGCGCGAGGGCGACGATGATGGCGAGACGACGATGTTTCATCAATCGATCCGATCAGGAGACGTTGTTGAGGCTACTGCCGATAGAGCCAGGATGCGAGCTCATTCCTCACACGCGATCCGATATACAATGATATGCGGTCACAAAGCCGCCCATCGCCGACAATCATCCGTCCGGACTATTTGATGCACTCTGCTGCGCGGGCAGGATGTCGGAAAGCGCGTTGACCGGGTAGTGGGGCAGGCTTACATCTCGTCTTGTGACCTTGATGATGCGGCATGGCCGGCAGGATCGGCGAATTACAACCCCGGACCCTAAGAGGGTTCGGGCTGTGTCAATTCGTTCCTTTGCTGCCGAGGACCACGCTCATGTCGCATGCCGCCGTGTCTGTCGCTGACAATCCCGTTCTTGCCACCGCCTGCTTTTCCGTTCACGCCCGCGCCGAACCGGGGGTGATGCCACGTGTGCTCGAACTTTTTGCAAAACGGGGTCTCGTGCCGTCTTTCTGGCAGAGCTCGACCTCGGGCGGTGATCGCTCGCAGCTGACGATCAACATCCAGATGCGCGGGCTCGCCAACGAGACGATCGACTACATGGCCGCCTGCCTGCGACAGATCGCCTCGGTCGAAGGTGTGGCGATCTCGCAAAACCTCGGCCGCAGCTGACCGGAGGACCACAGCCCGATGTCGTTCCGGGACCACATCCGATCATGCAACAACTACCAGCCGACGCGCGCGGTGCCGCTCACAGCGAACAACACCCGGGTCGGGCTGATGCGTCGCGACAACGCCGACACGCTACGGCGGTTTCCCGAGGTTTTTGCCGTCACCGAGCATGAGGTCGAGCTGGTCGCACGTGGCGATGTCGCGGCGGTAAGCCGCGCCGTCGATTCCGTGGTAGACGCGCTCGTCGACGAAGGTCGGGTCCCGAAATGGCGCAACGAGACCTTCGATGCTGCCTCGCGCTGGGGTAGCCCGCCCGTCTTTCGCCTCGACCGCGGTGCGGTTCCGTTTTTCGGGACGCGCGCCTATGGCGTCCATCTCAATGGCTATGTTCGGCGCGGCGACGCACTATGCCTGTGGGTCGGCAGGCGGTCGCCGAGCAAGCAGGTGGCGCCGAACAAGCTCGACAACCTCGTCGCCGGCGGGATCGGCAATGGGCATGGGGTCGAAGCGACCCTGCTGAAAGAGGGGGATGAGGAAGCCTCGATCCCAAAGAGCCTGCTCAAACACGCGGTCTCGGCCGGCGCGGTTTCCTACCGCATGGAGACCAGGCTCGGTATCCGCGACGACGTGCTGTTCGTTTATGACCTTGAGTTGGCGGCCGATTTCGTGCCGAAGAACCGCGACGGTGAGATCGTCGATTTCGAGCTGATGCCGGCATCGGCAGTGCTCGAGCGGATTCGAACTACCTCGGACTTCAAGTTCAACGTCAATCTGGTCATCCTCGATTTCGCGGTGCGCCGCGGCCTGCTCCGGCCGGACGACCCGGAATATCTGGATGTCGCAATTGGTCTTCATCGTCCGCTCGATTGAGGGGGCACCGGATCGAGGGCGCCAGAGGCGCCGCCCGGTCTCGCCGCAGCAACAGCCCGAGCGATTATTTCCGCGGGACCCATCCCGCTTTCCCGCAGCGAGCGGATCGTCAGCGCTCGGTCGCGTTTGGAAAGTCGCCGTCCCGCCGTGTCGGTCACCAGCTCGTGGTGACGGTAGCGCGGCGTAGGCAAGCCCAGCAGCGTTTGTAGCAAGCGGTGGACATGCGTCGCCATCGCCAGATCTTCGCCGCGCGTCACCAGGGTCACCCCTTGGATCGCGTCGTCGACGGTGACGGCGAGGTGATAGCTCGTCGGCACGTCCTTGCGGGAGAGTACGACATCGCCGAGCGGGGTGGGGTCCGCGAGCTTCCTGAGCGGCCCATCCTCTCCCTCCTCGACCCACTCGACCGCGCCCGTCAAAGCGAGCGCGCGACCGAGATCGAGCCGCATTGCATAATCGGCTCCCGAGCTCAGTT
>Ga0306925_10004633_pt1 | contig 12455 bp, 19 predicted proteins | sample flu12Cox44000176_FD_203755 | JGI IMG/M metagenome (GOLD analysis project Ga0306925, IMG submission 203755) | Lab enrichment of tropical soil microbial communities from Luquillo Experimental Forest, Puerto Rico - flux8day.12C.oxic.44.000.176 (v2)... | ecosystem: Environmental > Terrestrial >...
CAAACGTTTTGGCTGCCGCCTTTAACTTCGTGTGCTGGATGGAATAATCACCGTTGAAAATCCGTCGGGCTTTGAGAAAAGCACGATGTAAAGATAACCATCGGCACTGCGGGTGCCGTGGATCGTGACGATCAGGTTCTCTTTCGCGAGAACCATATCGACAGTGCGGTCCTCATGGCTTTGACGAACGAGGATCTGAAAGACCTCGGCATCGCCTCCGTCGGCCATCGCCGCAAGCTGCTCGAGGGCATCGCCAACATTGCGCGCTGGAGCGGCTCTCGGTCCAACCCCCGCTATAGCTAGCGGGGCAGAACGTCGCCAGCTGACGCTGATGTTCTGCGACCTTGTGGGATCAACGGCACTCACCTCTCGCTTCGATCCCGAAGACCTCCGCGGCGTAAGCGCGTATCACCGCACCGTGACCGGGACGATCGGCCGGTTCGACGGGTTTGCTGCCAAATTTTTGGGCGACGGAGTGCTCGTTTACTAGCGGAGAGTCCATTGCGAACTCGACTTGGGCGAAGGCGGTTTGCCGATGAGATTGGCGCCGCGCCTCCTGGGGCTTTACTAATGGCGGCGCGGCAGGTAACCGGTCATCGGTTGCGGGGGCCGCGTTTAAGAATTTAGATCACTCGTGCGTTGTGCTGCTGCAGGTCTTGTTTCAGGTATCACGCCCCAGACAAAAAGTGTCGCACAGTGCCCGGCGCCGGTGAGGCCGAGGAACGCGGTCGTTCCGCCCAAATTGTCGGCGATCAGCCCGGCAGCGGTCGTGCTCAAGGCCGCGCCGGTGCCGATGGCGAGGCCGATGACGCCGAGTAAGGTCGTGTAATGGTTGGTCCATGTCCCCGACATAGCGGTCGATCCGGAATACGCGGTGCCCGAGGGCGAGACGCTCAGTGGCAAGGAACTGGTACCGGATCTCGTTGTCGCGTGATCATAAGTTGTTGAGCTGCGCGCTTGCCGCTCTGGACGAGGGAAAGGTCTCGGATAATGATGATTGCAAGGCGACGCTTGATCAGCGGGCTTGCGGCCGCCGGCACCGCAGCCCTGGTCCTCCGGCGGCGAGTATTCGCCGCCGAGGGCACCCTCGAGACGACCTCAGTGCGCCTTCCGAAAGTTTTCGGCGTCTGCATCAGTCCCCAAGACGTCGCCGAGGAGCTGTTGCACGCCGAGGGTTTCACCGATGTCCACTATATCGAAACAGAGGCGGCCCAGGTAGCCGGGGCGATCGGGCACGGCAAGCTCGATTTTGGTTTGAACTATGCGCCGCTGGCGATCCCCGCGATCGACTCCGGAGAGCCGCTTACGATGTTGGCGGGCATCCATGTCGGCTGTTTCGAATTGTTCGCGAAGGAGGACATCGGCAACGTCGCAGACCTCAAAGGCAGGAGCGTCGGTGTGCAAGATTGGGGGTCGACCGCGCATGTCCTCGTGGCTTTGATGGCCGCGCATGTCGGGCTCGACCCTGCCAAGGATATTCGCTGGGCCGCTGACCCCAAGGTCAAGCCGATCGATCAATTCATCGAAGGAAAGATCGATGCCGTTTTGGCCTTTCCGCCCCAGCCGCAGGATCTGCGCGCGCGGCATATCGGCCACGTGATTGTCAACAGCACGTTGGACCGCCCGTGGTCGCAGTATTTCTGCTGCATGCTGGTAGGCAATCGGCAATATGTGCAGAGCCACCCGGTTGCGACCAAGCGAGCGGTGCGCGCCATCCTCAAGGCAACCGACCTCTGCGCCACCGAGCCGACGCGGGTTGCGCGTCAGATCGTCGATGGCGGCTTCACTCCCCGATATGATTATGCCGCCCAGGCCTTGAGCGAGCTTCCCTACGACAAATGGCGCGAATACGACCCTGAAGATACAGTGCGGTTTTATGCCCTGCGTATGCGCGAAGCGGGATTCATCAAATCGACCCCACAGAAAATCATCGCCGACGGCGCTGATTGGCGGTTTCTAAACGAGCTCAAACGCGAGCTGAAGGCGTAAGGGCTAAAAGAGGGAGCTTTCGATGCCAACAACCTATGCCCGACGCCGGCTGCTAAAGGCGCTCTCGGGAGCCGCGGTGGGCATTGCTGGCATGCCGCAAGTGCTCACTGCAGCCGAAGCATTGGAAACAGCGAGGGTCCGCATCGTCAATGACGGCACCCTCTGCATCGCGCCCCTCTTTGCCGCCGAGGAACTGCTGCGGGCCGAGGGCTTTACCGATGTCCAGTACCCGAAGATCGCAGCCGGGGCCCAGGTTGACGAGGGCTTGGCACGCGGCGCGGCGGATTTTAGCGTGTTCGTGCCATTCGAGCATATGTTGGCGCTCGATATGGGTGCCCCGATCACCGTGCTTGCCGGCGTACATGTCGGTTGCTTCGACTGTTTGCACGCCAAGGGATTCACAAAATCACCGATCTGAAGGGCAAAACCGTGGACCTCCACGCGAGCCCGGTTTCGTTGCTCACCCTGATGGCTGCTCAGGTTGGTTTCAACCCGGCCAAGGACATCGAATGGGTGACCAGCGCCGACCCGAAGGTAAAGCCGCTCGAACTATTCGCAGATGGCAAGATCGATGCATTTCTCGGCTTTCCGCCGGAGCCCCAGGACCTGCGAGCCCGGCGTGCCGGCCATGTGATTCTCAACACCGCAACCGATCGACCATGGTCGCAATATTTCTGCTGCATGCTAGCGAGCAATCGAGAGTACGGCAGCAAATACCCGATTGCGACCAAGCGCGTGCTGCGCGCCGTGCTGAAGGCCACTGATCTCTGCGTCACCGAGCCGGCGCGCGTGGCGCAGCGGATCGTCGACGGCGGTTTCACCGCCCGGCACGATTATGCTTTCGGCACCCTGAGCGATGTCCCTTACGACAAATGGCGCGAATACGATCCGGAAGACACAATGCGGTTCTGGGCACTGCGCCTGCACGAAGTAGGCCTGATTAAATCGAGCCCGCAGAAGATCATCGCTGGCGGCACCGACTGGCGTTTCCTCGACGAGCTCAAGCGCGAGCTGAAGGCATGAGCGGAGGATATCCGATGCCGGCGATGCTGAACCGACGCCAGTTCGTGTCCGCCCTGTCGTGGGCTGGCGCTGCCAGCCTCATGACTTCGCCTCGGGCATTCGCTGCCGAGGGACCCCTCGAAACTGTTTCGGTGCGGATCACAAAAAACCAAGGCATTTGCTACGCCCCGCAGTATGTCGCCGAGGCGTTGCTGCGCGACGAAGGCTTTACCGATATCGGATTTGTCGACACGACTCCGGACGAAATTCCGACGGCGATCGCGCTGGGCAAAGTCGATTTCGGTATGGGTTATGCGCCGCAATTTGCGCGAGACATCGATGCCGGTGCCCCGATCACGGTTATCGCCGGGGTCATGGTCGGATGCGTGGAATTGTTCGCCCGCGAAGGCATTCGCAGTATCACCGATCTGAACGGAAAGAGGGTAGGCCCTGCCGAGAGGTTGCCGCTGCCGCCCTTGAAATCAGGGCGCTGGGCTGCGAGAGCGGGCAAGTTTTGCGAACTATTTTTATCCTGCGGGCGGTGCTTGTCATCGCCAATGGCTCGCCGGTGGCGCCGGCCGCCGCATTACCCGCCGAGACCGTCTCCCCATCAAATCCCCATAGACGTCAACCGCCAACCCGGCGGCCCGCGGGTTCCTTCTTGGGGGCTTTCGGACGCCGGCCTTCAGCGCGCGCGACCAGCAACGATGGGCCGGCATCCGAAACCCTTCACCAAAGCGGAAGTTCCACAGGATGATTTCACTAGGGTAGTGGATCTGCGGTTTTGAGTTGCAGAAGAGCCGACAGCGAGTCGTCCCGCTGGTTGGCGAGATCGCAAACGTCGGCGCTGCCAAGTTCCTCGGTCACGCCCTGGGTGATCATTCCGATGAGTTCATGGTTGAGAGTTACGTCGCCCAAGTCGCGCCACCAACTCTCAATCGGCGGCCCCAAATGCTCCAGCACATGGGCGATGCCGCCGCTGCCCCCGGAAAGGATGCAGATTGAGGAAGGGGCCAAGCAATGCCCAACGCAGGCCTGGACCGTGAGCGATCGCCGTGTCGATGTCTTCAACCGATGCGATCCCCTCCTTCACCAGGTGAAAGGCTTCTTGCCAAAGGGCCGCTTGCTAACGGTTAGCGACATACCCTTTGATTTCTCGCCGGATGTGAATGGGCTTCTTGCCGATCCACTTATAGAAGGCGAGCGCCCTCTGGACGGCGTCCGCCGACGTCAGACCGCCGCCGACCACCTCCACCAGCGGCATCAAATGAGCGGGATTGAAGGGATGCCCCAGCAATACCCGTTCGGGATAGGTGGCCGCATTTTGGATGTCGCTGATTAAAATGCCCGATGAACTCGTCGCGATCAGACTGTCGGAGGGGACCGCCGCAGAAATCTTGGCCAGGAGATCACGCTTGACATCGATCCTTTCCGGACCGTTCTCCTGGATGAATGCGCAGCCCGCGACGGCGCGCATGACATCCGGATCGAAGCGCAGCCGCTCGCGCGAGGCGCCCTCGGCGAGTCCGATACGCTCAAGCGCCGGCCAGAACCGGTCGAAGAGCGCCCTTAAACGCGTCTCGGCTCCGTCCGCGGGATCGGTCGCTGCGACATCGAACCCGTTGGCAAGGAACAAGGCGGCCCAACTGGCGCCGATCACTCCAGTACCGACGACCCCGATTTTTCCCGATACAGGTTTTAAGCCCATCTTCAAAACATCCCTGGAGCAACAGAGGAAACACCCGTCTTAATTGGGCCGGGCCCGTTGCGGGGTCTGCGTTGCCGTCAGCCCGTGGCGCGGGCAATCGCCGCGGCGATTAGCGTGGCAGCCTCGTCCGCATCCGCCCAGCGCGCGATCTCGACCCATTTGCCCGATTCGAGATCCTAGTAGTGCCGGAAGAAGTGGGCGATTTGGTCGCACAGGATCGGCGGCAGATCCTGGGTCGATCTGACACCCGTGTAGAAGGGGTGCGGCGCATCCACCGGGACGGCGATGATCTTCTCGTCCGGCCCGTGCTCGTCCCGCATCATCAGGGCGCCGATGGGGCGGCAACGTACCACCGCTCCCGGCACGACCGGGGCCGGTCCGACGATCAGTACATCGATCGGGTCCCGTCCTCGGCCAAGGTGTGCGGCACGAAGCCGTAATTCCCCGGGTAGAACATCGCAGTGCAGAAAACGGTCGACAAATACTGCTCCGGACGCTTTGTCGAGCTCGTATTTGACCGGCTCCCCGCCTTGCGGGATTTCGACGACAACGTTGACGTCGCGCGGCGGGTCGCGGCCGATCGGGCTTGGGGAGGTCCATCGTGGCGCTCCAAACTATGGCGTCATGCATTTATCGGCGAGCTCACGATGCGTTTCGCCTCGTTCGCTACAGGCGTTGGATGCGCTCGGTGCCGGATCTGTCGATTGACCGGGCGGTTCCAATATCTCGATGCCAAACTCTGGGTCAAAACGAGTAAACGCGACAGCTGCATTCGGCCGGGCTCGTTGCCAGGTCAGTGTGGCCGTCTTCAGCGTGCCGTTGAAGCGTTGTGGTCCGTCAGTGCTCAGCTGAAGGCGATCGTTACCAACCTCGACGAGCCGCACCTGCCGCTGTCCGAGCCAATTCGGGAAGAAGCTGACCGCCATTTCATGGGACAAGGTCTTCTTGCCTTCGTCGATGAAAAAGCGACCTGAATAGCCAATGTAGGAACTTCCCGCGGCGGCGTATTCCTTCGGGGTGGCGCGCAACAGATCTCCATCGGCAAACGGAGGTCGGCCGGGCCGTTGCAGTTGCGCTGAGACGTATCCATCGGGGGTGTACAACACGAAGCCGAGCGGATGCTCGCCAAACGGATGGTTTTCGACGCCGGTCTCGACGTCGCGTTCGACATAGCTCGTCAGCGCCCAGGCGCCGACAAGCCGTTCTCTCAAAGATTTTTCGCTCATGAAGCTGCTCCACCAAATTGCGCGCTGGCTCATGGGTGAGGAGATTCTTCCAATGATGGATTCAGGCGAATGACGTGATTGTCTGGGCTGTCAGCAAAGAGCGTCTCGATCAGTGCTGCGTGGCGCCGGAGAATATTGCGTTGACTAACCACGCCCTTGTCCGTCAGTTCGCCGGTGTCGACCGAGAGCTTTTCGGTCAAAAATGCAAAACGCAGCACGCGCTGGGCGCTGCCGCTTGCCTCCGTTGCCAGCGCCGTCAATTTGTCCTGCAGCCGCGCCCGCACAGTGTCGTCGTGCACAATCTCCGGCGAGGATGGAATGCCCAAGACGGCGATGTAGCCCTGGTTTTCTCCGGCGATCACCACGTCGCGCAACTCGGGCATCAAATGCTGCAAGAGATGCGCTCTGAGCGAACCGACGCGGACCCATGTGCCGGTCGCCAGCTTGAAGTCCTCCGCGATGCGTCCGTCGTAGCGGAAGCCGCGTTGCCGATTTCCGGCGTCCGCCCACTGCAGGGCATCGCCGGTTCGCAGAAAACCGTCTTCGTCGAAGGCGTCGGAAGTGAGATCGTCTCGCCGCCAGTAGCCGGGGGTGACGCATGGGCTTTGAACCCGCAGTTCCAATTTGCCGTGCGTCGGTATGAGTTTCAGCGTAACGCCGGGCGGCGGCAGGCCGACGCACCCGGCTGACGCGTCCTCCGAATGCCCGTGCGCCGTGATCAGGCCGGCCTCGGTGGAGCCCAGGAGCGCCACCAATGGGATCGGATGGCCGATCGTGTCGCCGGCAAGCTGGAGAGCATCGCAGACATCTTGAGCGATGCTCGCGCCGGAATATTGCAGGACCCGGACGCGGCTAAAGAAGTTCTCCCGCAGCGCGCGATCGCGGCGCAGCCACGGGATCAGTTCCTCGTATCCCTTCGGGACATTCGAGTAGAACAGCGGCGCGACTTCGCGCAGGTTGCGAACCGTCTTCTCGATTTGACCCGACAAGGGCTTGCCGTCATCGATATAAAGCGTCCCCCCGTTGTACAATGCGATACAGAAACTAACCGTACCTCCGAAGATGTGATTCCAGGGCAGCCAGACGACGAGTACGGGAGCCTCCTCGGCGAGCATGGGGTAGCACCCGCGCACCATCTGCATCATGCTGCACAGCATGCGGTTCGTGTTGATCACGCCTTTCGGTACCCCGGTCGTACCGGAGGTGAACAGCAGCTTGGCCACAGTATCGGGGTTGACCGCCTTGGCGGCCGACTCCACGGCATCAGTCGGGGTCGTGGCGACCAGCGCATCGAAGAATGTCGCGCGGCGGTCGGGCTCGCCGCGTGCGATGACGACCTCGGCATCCTTCGGGGTGCAGGCAAGGAGTGCCGCCGCGTAGTGATCCCCGTCATCCGCAAAGACCAAGCCTGGCTGTACCAGGGCTGCAATGTCGCGCAGCTTAGCAAAATCGCTCGAGACCAAAGAGTAGACGATACCGGCACGAACGGAATGCCCACATTCAGGCAGACGAGCGCCAGCAGGCCATGCTCGATTCCATTGCCTGACAAGATGAGGACGGGCCGCTTGAGGGAGAGACCGCGATCGAGTAGTGCCTGCCCGATCGCGTGAGCGGCATTGAGGGCTTCGAGATAGGTGATCTTCCGCCAGTCCTCGCCGTCACGGCTGGCGAGAAGCACGCGATCTGGCGCCGCCGCCGCCCAGTATTGCAGCCGCTCGATCAAACGGTCCGGATACGGGCCAAGCGCCGTCGAGTTGCGGACCCGCAGGCTGCCGTCTTGACAGGGCTCGAACATCGCGTTTCCCCACGACATAGGCGTCGGTTGAGACCCGGTTCGCATCATGGTTCGCCCTCCCCGAAGAGAGGGACGACCTTCGGCAAGCGCTTTTCGATGCCAACCATCATCTCGATATCGAGGGCATTACGCTTGGCCGGCCGCGACAGCCGCACAAGAGTCACGGCACCTCGCTGACTGACAACCACGCTGTCCGGGAGGTTCCGCGCCGGCAAAGGCACGGCGGGTTCGGGCAGAGCAAATCGCGGTCTCGCCGGAAGTCGGATCGTCGTCCGGCGCCGCCGTCTGCCAACACACATAGGCTGGCAGCAATCAAAGATCGTGAGCCAGTAGCGCACGAGATCGGTGCCGCCCGCGCACTGTTCCGTCGCCGCTAGTAAGGAAAGCGATCTCGCGCCCAGTGGGCCCCGGGCCGAGAACCGCACGTGGCCGGTCCTCCTCGACCAAATTTGTGGAAGATTGAAATGGTCAGGGCACTATGTCGCAGCACGATGCGCTTGACGCAGGCGCGCGTCTCACTAAGTGCTTGAAACGAAGAATGGAGACGATCGTGCGTCAGCGTGACGATCCGGACGAGCCACGATTGGATTTCGAGACATGGCGAGCTCTGTTTCGGTCGACATGCGGGCAGTATACCCTCGAACGGGCTGACCCTAATGCCTTTGCGGGCTGGGTGCGCCCGCTCAGCGTGCTCGGCTGCTGCGCAGTGGATGTCGCTTGCAATGGGAATCGTATTGACCGGACGCAGCGCGATATTCGACTCGATGGCATGGACTTATATGGCGCTGTATTTCAAGTGGCTGGCCGATCAACGGTGAGCAACAATAACCAGACAGTGCAACTCGCCAAAGGCGATGTCGTACTCGTCGATAAAGCCCGGCCCGTTTCATACGTCGCAGATAGCGAGGGCGCGCATTGGCTCTGCCTTTAATTTCCGCGCCGGCCGCTGATTTCCCATCTCGGATTCGAGCCGCAAGGTGGGCGCTACAAACGTGGCGGAACGCCTGCCGGGCGCCTACTCTATGAAATTGCGCTAAATGCCCTCGGAAGCGACGACGCACCGTTCTCGCCAGCCGATTCCTATATGCAACTCGCACTCTATGATCTCGTCGGCGCGTTATTCGTACCCGATTCATGGTCCGGCTCACGTCCTACAGACAAGCTGTTTGCTCGCATCCAGAGCATCATCAGGGACCGCTTTGCCGATCCGGATCTTGGCCCACGCGAGCTTGCAACCGACGCAGGGATCTCGCTACGCTATATCCATAAACTCTTTGCAGAGCGCGGGTCCTCGTGCCGTGAGTTCATATATTCGCTTCGTTTGGATCATGCCGCACACCTTCTGAACCGTCGGTCGGGCAAAGCTCAGCCACTGAGCGAGATTGCATATGGCTGCGGCTTTCGCGACTAAACTCATTTCGCACGAAAGTTCCGCCATCGGTTCGGTTACTCGCCAGGTTCCCACCCCAATCACATGTTCAACATGCTGGCGACGGACTTGTCCACGGCAGTACCGACAACGATGCGTCGTGGGCTCACGACAGGTAGCGCGCCAACTGAAAATGCGCATGGCTGATCGGGTGTCCAACCTGGAAGGCGACTTCCCATCCTCTGACAATGAAGGCGCCTTGAGTTGCCTCCCTCATCTGCGAGCAAAGAGGCCGCGAGAAGTATGACATGCGTCAGGGGACCTTCTCTGCGAGGTAAAGTTCGCGAAGAACGTACTTCTGAATCTTACTAGATGCGGTCTGCGGAAATTGGTCGACGAACCGCCAAATACGCGGGATCTTGTAAGAGGCCAGACGTTTTCGACAGAACTCCAACAATTCTTGCTCGGCGACCTCATTCCCGGCTTGATCTGGACAAATCCTACGGGCACTTCGCCCCAGTCGCGATCCGGAATCCCGACGATCGCAGCTCCCATGACCGCGGGGTGTGTATAGAGAACGTCCTCGATCTCGCGGGGATAGATATTCTCGCCGCCGCGGATGATCATGTCCTTGCGCCGGCCTTGAACGCGGCAATATCCGCGCTCGTCGAGACTCCCCAGATCGCCGGTGTGAAGCCAGCCTTGGGGATCGATTGCCGATCGCGTCGCTTCGGGATTGTCGAAATAGTCTTTCATGATGGAGTATCCGCGAGCGCAGATTTCGCCGATCTCTCCGACCGGCACAATCGCGCCGGTTTTCGTGCTGACGATCTTGATTTCGGTTTGCGGCATGGGCCGGCCGACCGTTGAAATCCAGTCAGGGTGAGGATCGTCGGGCAGCGTATGTGTCAAATACGGAGAGGCCCGGTCTGGCCAAACCCGATCGCAACCCTCACGCCCTGCTCTTGCGCCCGCCGCACCAGTTCTGGAGGAACGGGCGCGCCGCCGAGCGTGACCAGCCGCCAGGATGACAGGCTTCTCTGTGCGATGGATGGAGAGTCGAGCATCCGAATGAGCATGGTCGGAACGCAGAGCGTGATGGTTCCGCGCTCTTGCTCGAACAAGCTCAGCATGAGTTCGGGATCGTAGCCCGGCGGCAGAACCTGGGCACCACCCGTCTGCAGAGCGCCGAGCGAGCAAAGCCCGCATCCGGCGGTGTGAAACATCGGCATCGGATTGATCCAGATGTCTTGCGGCCCCGCTCCGATCGTCCGCGCATAGATGCGCCCGTTATTCGCTAGGTTACGATGGGTCAGGCGGGCTCCCTTGGGAGTACCGGTCGTCCCGGACGTGTACTGAATTTGCGCGACATCGTCGGCCTTGATCGACGGCAATGCGATTCGCGCCTCGCCGCTCCTCAGGAACTCCGGCCATGAGGACAGGGCGATGACCTCGCGGAGATCGGGAAGCGCGTCGCGGGCAGCATTGACTGCCCACACAAGATTCCGGTTCCTGTAGACATCCTGAACGATAATGCCGCGCGCCCGCGATTGTCTTAGGACGAATACGAGCTCTTCGCCGAGATACGCAGGGTTGACGGTGACGAGCGTCAGACCCGCGAGAGCTGCTCCGAGTTCAATCATCACCCATTGCGGGCCATTGGCCGCCCAGATCGCAACGTGCTCGCCTGAAGCGAAACGGCACAGCAGTGCCCGCGCGACCTTCTCCGATCCCGTAAGCAACTCCTCGAACGTCCATCGGCGACGCGTCTGCTCCTCCGGAGTTCCGTCGATCAGGGCCGAGCGGGTTCGCCACGTTGAGGTGGCTGCGCGCAGCGCATCGCCGATGGAGATAACCAGGACGCGCTCGGCCGGATCGGCTGGCCGGTACGACAAGGACGCTGGAATGTTATTCACGGTTACACCTCGATATTTCAGATCGGCGGGAAGGTGGGAGGATGAGACGCCGGGCCTTTCGCCCAACCTGGTTGCGCGGCCTTCGCCAATCTTGGCTTCGATTTGGGCGTCATGCACATGTACAGGGGCAAGTCGTGTGTCCATGGCCTTACTCTCCGACTTGGCCGTTCTGAATCGGCGGTCCCGACTCGGAACGATGGAACACCCTGGTCGCTCGTTTCTCGAGGAAGTCCTGAATTCGGACCTTCGCCTCGCCCTCGTTCGTGGTCATCGCCCACATCAGGCTTCCATCAAAAGCCCGGCTTCCGGATCGGACCGGGCGATACGCGGGAGTGCTTGCACCACAGCGAAGTTGCTCAGCGCCGCATTGGAGGCGATCCGTTCCGCCAATTCGATCGCCTTGGCAAGCTTTTGCCCGTTCTCGACCACGTACTGCGAGAAGCCGAGCGACGCGCCTTCCACAAAGATCCCGCGCATGCCCTCCGGCAGAGCGTAAAACGCACTCTGTTCGGCGACGCGGATATGCGCCGCAGCGGCAATCTCCAGGCCTCCTCCGATGACAGCACCTTGCAAGGCCGCGACGACTGGCACAGCCCCATATTCGATCCGGTCAAAGGCCTGATGCGCGATCCGCGAAAGGCGGAGGGCGGACGCGCCGTCGGTCTCCGCAACGCGGGCCAGATCGGCACCGGCGCAAAAATGGCTGCCATCTCCATACAAGACAATGGCGCGTGATCCCTCCGGCGGAGAGCTGAAGATCCTCTCGATGCCAACCATCATCTCGATATCGAGGGCATTACGCTTGGCCGGCCGCGACAGCCGCACAAGAGTCACGGCACCTCGCTGACTGACAACCACGCTGTCCGGGAGGTTCCGCGTTGTTTGATTGGCGCGGTTCACCTCATTCGGCGTTCGGCCGAGATGCCACACGGCCTGTGGATCGGTGTGCAAAGTGCTGGGGCCAGTTGGATCGACCATAACTCGTGTCTCCGTTGCAGTCGCCCTTCCGCGCGCTGGCAAAGGCACGGCGGGTTCGGGCAGAGCAAATCGCGGTCTCGCTGGAAGTCGGATCGTCGTCCAGCGCCGCCGTCTGCCAACACACATAGGCTGGCAGCAATCAAAGATCGTGAGCCAGTAGCGCACGAGATCGGTGCCGCCCGCGCACTGTTCCGTACGCTTACGTCACCGAAACCTGATCTTCCGCTGTCGATCGCGGCCGACTGATGTTCTCGCCCGCAGCGAATGGCTGCTTAGAGGCATGAAGAGCCGTTCCCGCCGCCCATGCTGAGTGGCCGCTGTGGGTTAGGTTACCGGGCCTTTGCCGCAGCCAGCGGCAACGGGAAGGTTGCGTCGATTCCGGCCGTTCTCTTGATCGCGTTGGAGCCGCTTTGTTTGACCGAAAGCAGCCCCTTAAGAGCGACATCGTCCAGGCCGAATAACACGCGTGTCT
>Ga0306925_10004644_pt1 | contig 12445 bp, 15 predicted proteins | sample flu12Cox44000176_FD_203755 | JGI IMG/M metagenome (GOLD analysis project Ga0306925, IMG submission 203755) | Lab enrichment of tropical soil microbial communities from Luquillo Experimental Forest, Puerto Rico - flux8day.12C.oxic.44.000.176 (v2)... | ecosystem: Environmental > Terrestrial >...
CGCTGAACAGGCGAAGGCGTTCGTCAATGGACAGTTTATGCTGGTCACAATACTCATCGATTGGGCTGCCCTCCACATACTCCATTACTAAAAAAGGCAACCCTTCCTGCGTGCTGCCACCATCGAGCAGCCTGACAATGTTTGGATGGTCCAAGCCAGCCAAGGTCTGGCGCTCGTTCCTGAATCGGGTCAAGACGTCCTGGCTGTCTAATCCGGGCTGGACCAGCTTGACGGCCACCTCTTTCTGATATTCCTCGTCAGCACGCACGGCCAGAAAAACTGCAGCCATGCCACCTCGTCCGACTCGCCTCACTAGCTTGTAGTCTCCGAGGCGACGATTGATCAGCGGATCTTCTGTTTCCTCGCTTGTGGCCCTGGCATGATGCTCCTCCGGTGACGGGAGTATGCGAGACACTTGGTCCATTGGAGTTTCCGCCGAGTTCAATGCGGGATTATCCAGAAAGCTTCCGGCTGCCTGATAATCGATCAGCAGCTTTTCGACCTGCTGTTGCAAACTCACGTCATGACAGTTTGCGGCAAGAAAGGACGTCCGCTGCGATGCGTCCAATTCCAGAGCGGCCTCAAACAGCTCTTTTGCCCTCTCCCAGTCATTTGCGTTCATCTGCATGGGGTGCCGAGATAGAAATACGTCCCCCTAATTCATTAACGCGACATTTTCACGAAAAACCGGACATGGCTCGTGGGAACCTCACAGTCGTCCTCTACCCTTGGTCCGATGAAACGGCATCGGCGGAGCGATCTCTTAGGTCCCCATAGAGCCAGGCTTTCGCGACATTCAGTTCACGCATTACCGTCTTCGCAGAGATTCCCACAACTTCCGCAATTTCCTCGACCTTTAATCCGCCGAAGTAACGGAGCTCAACAATCCGCGCTTGGCGCGAATCAAGCGCCTCCAACCGTGACAAAGATTCATGCACTGCCAACACTTCTTCTGTGCGGCTTGGCGAGACGAGCGAGACGTCGTCCAATGACACTTTCTGCTGCTTGCCTCCCCGCCTGATCCTCTGTTTTCCGCGTGCGTAGTCGACCAGGATTCGGCGCATGGCTTGCGAAGCCACTCCAAAAAACTGTGAGCGATTCTGCCATTTGGCAGCTTTCTGAGCAGCCAGCTTCAAGTACGCTTCGTGAACAAGGGCCGTGGTTTGTAGAGTATGGTCGGGACGCTCATGCGCGAGGTGGCGAGCCGCAAGCTCGCGGAGTTCCTCATAGACCAGGGGAACAAGCTCGGCAGCAGCCTTCTGGTCACCAGCTGCCAATTTGTTGAGTAAGAGCGTTACATCTGGCGCGGGTTCCACTTCGGCCTCCATACTGACCCAACGCGCTCTTTACCGAATTGTACCCCCATTCCGCCCCGTTTCGGGCAATTCTGGCGCCGATGTCCACTTTTTAGCAGAAACGTCGCGTTAGCGATTAGAGGCAAAAAACCCGGTCGGGACGACTGGATTGAGACCTCGCCCAGCTTCGGGAACGACTGGCATAGGTTTGCCTTGACAGTCAAAGGGATCGGAGAACGCTTATGAACAACGAGGAGAAGGCCATGAAACGAATCTTCGGAACAGCAGCAATTGGTCTATCGCTCTTGGCCGGCGCGCTTATCACCAAGAGACCTCATGCGATGAAAATTATCGCGACAGTGCATGCCGACCAAAATGTGACCTGTTCGCTTGCTACTGTGGCCGGAAATTATGGATTCACCATCAACGGATCGCTGATCTTGCCAACAAGCCCGGTTCCCATAGCCGCTATAGGCAGGGCCACGGTAGATGCGGAAGGAAATGTCTCTGGGACGGAGGCCAGAAATGTGGGTGGTACTTTCGCCAACGAGACCCTTACAGGAACAGTCGCTGTCAACGGAGACTGCACCGGGACGGAAACGCTCCAATTCTTCGAGTCAGGCCAATTGGTTCGGTCAATCGTTCTGTCCACTGTGGCTGACGATAACTCGAATGAAGTGCGCTTCGTTCAGCAATCGCTGACACTGCCCAACGGCACAAACATTCCGGTCGCCGTGACCGGAGTGGCAAGAAAAATCAATCCCAGCGGAGGCAACTAACAGCTTCACGGCGTTGGGAACGGGAGTGGCGATTGTTGCACGAAATCCGCGGAGTCCTTCGGTCGGAACAGGAGGTCGGCTATGAGGCTAAGGAATCGGGTATCACTCTGGCAGATTTCGCAGTTTCTCGCCGTGAGCCTACTGCTGGTCTGGGCAACATCCGCGCAGGCGCAAACCGTGGTCGGCACGGCGAGTCTGAGCACCCAACGCGGAGGACAGGTAACCGATGTCCTTACCATCGCTCCACTGAACGGTGTTTCTTTTGCGAGTGCCATTCAGCTGTCGTGTGCCGTGACTGGGTCGACGCCGATGGCAACCTGCGCTCTGTCTCCGGCTTCTGCTACGCCTGGGGCAAGTTCTGCCACGTCGACACTCACATTCACCGCGCCAGCACAGACTGCAAGACTGATACCGTTCGGCGAGGGCCAAGTGTCGAGGCCATTCTATGCTGTTTTTCTTTCAATACCACTTGCCCTAATCGGATTTGGCCTTGAGTCCGCAACGTCGAAGCAGCGAAGACGCCAGCTGTGGTTGCTGTGCAGCCTTTTCCTAGCCTTTGTCGCGTTGCAGGCCGGATGCGGAGGTGGAAGCAGCAACCAACAGACGGCACCACAACAGTTGAATTACACCGTCACGGTGACAGCAACTTCAGGCGCCATCCAGCACACGACCCATGTGACCGTCACTGTTCAGTAGGGGGAAGTGGCGGTCGTGTTTGACGGCTATCGTTCGTGGCCGCACGGGTTCAACAATCGCTGACGCTGCCCGATGGCACAGCCCTCCCGGTGGTCATAACCCTCGAAGGGAAGAGGCTGTTCCCTCAAAGCAGCAATCAGTAGTGAGGGAGAGAACGGAGTCCACGGGAGGCCTTTATGAACAACCAAGGTATGCTTGTTCTCGTATTGGCGATGCAGGGCGTCATTCTCATCAGTCTCTGCGCCATCTTCTATCAACTCCTCAGGCAGCAAGGACGCATCCTGCTGCATTTGGATAACCTGGAACAAAACGCGACCCGGACGCTGGGAGCAGAAGCCGGACACGCGGAATTGCAACCAATTGGATTGAGCGTCGGTGCGCAGTTTCCCGCCTTCCGCTATCCCGACCTTGCTGGCCGGGTCGTTGCGCTCAAAGATTTTGAGGGCAAGCGTGCCCTGCTTGTCCATTGGAGCGCTGAATGTGGTTTCTGCGCGGCCATTGGCAAGGATCTGGCGCTTCTCGAAGACGCCTTCGCCAAAGCGGAAGTGCAGCTGGTATTGCTCACCCGTGACGATGAGAGCAGTAGTCGGAAGCAGGCCAAGCGACTGGGGCTGAAGTGTCCCATGTTGCTCGCCAAGGACGCGTCGGAGGCGCTGGAGGCCTTAAGTGATTTCGGGACGCCGGCGGCTTATCTACTGGATGAGCAGGGTCGGGTGGCGCACCCGCTGGTTGTCGGCTCGGACGGGGTCCTGAGCCTAGCCCGCCAAGTCGCAGGGGGAACAGAGAGGAAACGGCTCGCAGGTGAGCGGCCCCTGGCGGAGAGCCGTATTGAGCGCCGCGGTCTCAAGGCTGGGACTCCGGCACCTGTATTCCGTCTGCCTGATCTTACAGGTCGCATGGTTTCACCGGAAGACTACCGTGGGAGCAAGTTGCTGTTGGTTTTCATTGATCCGCATTGTGGGCCCTGCGACCAAATTGCGCCTGAACTGGCCCGCCTGCACCGACAACATCAGACAAACGGGCTTGCGCTAGTGATGGTCGGCCGCGGCGATGCTGAGGAGAACCGCAAAAAGGCGAAGCAGAGCGGGTTTGATTTTCCCGTCGTAGTGCAAAGGAAGTGGGAACTGTCAAAGCAATACGGCATCTTCGCCACTCCAGTAGCCTTCCTCATCGACGAAGAGGGCATCATCGCGCGAGACGTAGCGACAGGTGTCGACGCGATTCTGGAGCTGGCCCAGCAAGCTCTGCTCACAAGTCATGAGTCGCAGGTCAGGGGGCCGAGCCTCAGTTCCAAGGAGCACGTAATGTCAAATCAGAGAGGAGTGAACCATGCTGGAGCGTAATTTGTTCGATGAAGCCGCACGGGTCCTGGCAATGCCTATCCCAAGGCGCAAGGCGTTCAAATATATTGCGGCTGGATTTGCTGGGGCGTGGCTGTCTTTCCTTTGGCCTAAGATAACGACTACCGCCGGGCCGCCGTGCGGAGCGATTTGCGGAAACTGCATCACCCAGGGGTGCTACGGTAAACACGAGTACGACCCTTGCACGTACGTTGGCAAGGCTGGCCACTGCGTGGCACAAGTCAAATGCAATTCCGGCGCGTGCTGTCATTGTGTCCCCGGACCACCACCCGCGCAGCCAGACATCGCTTCCATCCCTGACGTAGCTATCACGCGCGAAGCTTCACTTGCGGCAGGAAATTGCCCGGAGGGAACAGACTGGGTTGCTTCGTGGTTCCCCGGCCGGCACTCGGTATCCGCGCGCGAAGCCGCCGCCGCAGCCATCGCCCGCGGCAAGCCCACGCTGGCGCGATACATCGCTCGCACCGCTCACGTGGTTCATCGTAGCGCCCAGGTGTAAATTACTACGTCTGCACCATCTGCGGAACTCTGACGCTGTCCGATAAATAGGTGGTTCACGTTGGGAAACGTTCCGCTAATAGTCCAGTGTGAACGTGGCGCCGTGCGTCAGCACGCCGTTGCTTCCCAACTGAATATCGTTGGCATTGCCGTCGCCAGGCCACCAGCCAACTAAGCCCGTTTGGTGGAAGCAAGCATCCAGTTTCGCAGAGCGTTGCGGGAGCGAAGACCTCGACAAGTTGGTTAGTGTCAAGCCGCCCTTCGAGCTCTTCGGCCTCCCTGGCCTTACAGGTACCCGACCGCGCCAATTCGCACTGCAAATCGTGCTCCTCTCTTTTTTTTCTCGGTCCAAAAACTTGGGAAAAACTTGGGTTAAAAACCCTCCGTTTTTGCCCCGTTTTTCACCTTTCTTGAATACTAAACCCTCTGAAATCATTGGGACTTCCGCCTGATCCTTCAGACTGTGGCTCCGAATGTCGTGGGTTCAAATCCCATCTCCCACCCCATCCTTTCAGGAACATTAGAGGTAGGCAACTGAGTGAATTTGCTTTAAAAACGCCCCGATTCCAAACCCAAGTGCCGGCCTAATTGCTCTCTCACTCGGCGCTCTTCATCACTTCTTCACTCACCGAATGCGTGTGCTTCACGAGATTCTAATCGACTTAACCGACCATCCTAGACATGATTACCGGGGCATACGGGGCAGCCGAACGGGCCGGAAGCTCGGACCCGATTCCGAATGTCGGCAATACGGACTGGCCCGAAACGGGCGCTCGCTGAACTGAGGGGCGAATCCCTACGCGAGCAGCAGAACGTTCCGTTCGCGGAGAGGAATGTTCAAGGCATCGGATACGATGGAAAGAAAATCCCGGCTGGGAGTGCTTCGCCCGCTTTCCACAAAACTCAGATGGCGCTGCGAGATGCCCGTATCCATCGAGAGGTCGAGTTGGCTCTTGCCGCGCTCCCGTCTCCAGTGGCGCAGCAATTCGCCGAGTTGAGGAACTGCTAAAGTAAACTGCGTTCCCATTACGATCTCCTCCTTCAGATACGGACTCCGCCGAAGCCGCATGAGCCGCGGATTCGCCGGCTTGCATTCTCCGCCTTTAGCCCCGCCATGCGTGCTGCCGGAAGGCATCCTCCAGCGGCGGATCGGCGATAGTTCCGGTGTAGTTTGTGATCGTCGATGCCGCCACGATGGCGATGACTTCCAGGACCTGTTCCTTCGTGAAACCAGCAGCGATGAACGAATCAAGTTCCTGCTCAGTCAGGTGCCCGCGCTTTTCGATGAGGGTTTTTGCCAGTGCGGAGAGCGCTGCAAATCGCTTGTCCGTGGGCAAGCGCCGCTCACGAATTGCGGTTGTCTCTTCAGGAGTGATTCCATTCTGAAGAGCCAGCGCCGTGTGGAACGCCACCGCATACCTGCTGGAGTTCGTGACTGCGTCTGTCAGCAGAACAATCTGATTTTCCGCCTCGCTGAGGCCCGGGCTATGCACCTGCCCAAACAGGCCAACGAGGGAGTTGATCAGTTTTGGTGAATTTGCAATGACTGCGGGGAGGTTCGGTAGGACACCAAACGCCTTCTGCAACTGTTCAAGCGCTGGTTTCGACTTTTCCGGCGCCGAGGCAATGAGCTCATCATCGAAGCTGGCGCCAAGCCGACTTCCCGTTCCTGATCCAGGCCAACTTCCGGATGGCCGATTATTACCGGCCAATCCTGTGAATTAGAGCCCTAAAAAAGCTGTAGGGGAAGCTGTATTCTCTCCAGTTGGATTTTTGTTCAGGCCGGAGTGCAGAGCTCCCAATGAGCTACGATTCTGTTTATCCCACTTTCTGTCCCGGCGCACAAGCTCGAAACAGAGTGGGCCGCGAGCTGCGCCGAAGTCATCTTGCGGCGCTGCCCCAGTTGTGAACGCGATTCCATCATCGGGCATGGGCGTCGCCGCAAACGGGCGCACCATGCGCATCATGACTGGATTGGGATCCGTCGGGGTCACTGCACAGGTTGCGGGAAGACTTTCACTTTTCTTCCACTGCTTTCTCTCCCTTACACCCACTACAGTTTGCTGACGCGCTGTCAGGCTTTGCGGCGGCGCTTTGTGGAGCATGGTTCTTGGGAGCAGGCGATGCCTACGCTCAAAGACCCGAATCGCGTGCCCGATTCTTCCACGCTCCGCCGCTGGGCCCACGGACTGGACTGCTCCCAACCGGCCCTTTCCTTTCTCCGCCAAACGCTCACCGGCATCACTCACTGGTTGGCTCCTGGGATTCGGTCGATCAGCAAGCTGGGCCTTTGGCTTGGCTGACGCGGGTTCTGCAGGTTCTCTGGCCCCTGCGCTGCTGAGAAAATTTCTTCACCCACCATCCTTGCCTGGGAATGCTGGCCACGTTCGCCTACGTTCGCATCCAGAGGCAACAGCGCCATGGGTGAGGACCTAGAAAAACTCAAACGGCGCCTGTCGTTGCTCGATAATTTTGGCCCAATTCAGTAATTCGCCATGGACAGGTGCGCATGATGCTCGTGATTGCTGATCACGCTATTAGGCTTGCCTGCGCAACAGTAGAATGGCAAACGCCGGCATGGAATGGGAGTGCGATTCACTTTTACCAAAAGCTCGGCACGACCGCGAGTGAGAAGGTCCGATTCCAATGGGATCAGTTTGACATCACTCCGAAAGGAGGACGATTCATGCATCAGGCTGCGCGCTCTGAGCCGGGACATATATCTCCTAGCGGGTCGCCGCGCTCAGAATTTGCTGCGTGTTCGAACGGCAGTGCCTTGGGTTAGCGCAGTGGGAGCGCTATTGCTGATGGCATGCCTGCAGGTATTCGCCTTATGGGTCAGTTTTCAGCGCGGCGTCTCGCGCGACCCGTGGTAGCGCCGCCGAAGGGCGAAGTCAGGATCGAGAACGAACAAGCCATTGCGCTGCAGAATGTGCCACTTGTCCGTATGGTCGGCAACCCTTAACCTAATCGCGTTACTTGCGGGAATTGATTGGTCAATTGAGTAGCGCGTGCTCTCTCCATAGCTCAATCCCCGCAGCCATAAACCCCAGGCCGAATAGCACGCCGGCAGAGGTAACCCCCCACTTCATCCCGGGAGGATACAAAGCGATTAAGCCGACAATCAAAGAAGCAATCCACAAGATAGGTGCAGTTCTTGGATATGCAGCGTTGGCCAGCATAGCTACACCTAACCCTACGACGCCGAGCAAAGCTATGCTCGCGCCGACTAGATACGCCCCCGGTCCGAAGGTCCGAACCATGAGGAGCCCCGTGATTGCGGCTATAAAACCGAGAAGGCCCGGCAAGCCCAGGCGACTACTACAGAACAGATAGATGCCGCACAATCCAAAGATCAGCATCACGTCAGTAGCAAAGTAAGCGAATGATTGGATGCGCGCGTCCGCTTTGTCGAGAAAAGCATCGACTACGCGCATACAACCGCCCAGTGTCGCAGCAACCGCGGAAAGGCGCAAAAGTTCGTCTTGAGTCATGGGGAAAGGTGCTCCTTCCCATCCTTCCAACCGGTAGGCTTTAGCCCGGTTTTCGGCTTAACCTGGCAATGGGCGTTCCGTATGGAACTGCCAATCATCTCATCTTTTGCGTTCAACTCCGCCTCAGCACTGAAGAAGCCGGAGCGCCCATTTGGCGCTCCGTGTAGAACGTCGTCGTTACTTCGGCATCGCCGGCCATTCTTTGTTCGGTGCACCGGGGCTAATATGGTTGACGATGGCCGGTGCATCCAAGCCGATTGGCCCAGCAAGGAAGCGCAAATTGTCTGCTGGGATGACCTTGCGTGCGTTCGATAACGGCTACGGGTATGCGGCGGAACTGAGGTCATTTGCCGTCAAAATGAGAGTCCCGTCGGCGAGCAAACTACGCAAAGACCAGCTTGAAGCCGCGATCAAGGATCTTCTTTTTGCTGAAGGAGCGAAGTTCGGGGCGATCTCAGTGACGCCCAAACTAGGCCCACATGACGTAGATCGAGGATTGCGGCTCGACCTCCCGGTTGTTCACTACACGAGCAACAAGGAGACAAAGTTGTTCATCGAGCGGGAAGCCTCGAAAATCCAACCGGGATTCAAGCGTGCATCGGGGACCCGTTATCTGCTCAACCGATGGCGAGAAGAACAAATTGCTGCGGGCCGCAGGATCACGTACCACGACTTGGTACTTCAGGCGATCGCTCTCAACGAGAGCAAACGCGGCCCTTTGCGGGTCGAGCACGGGCGCTACATCAACTTCATTTCCGATTAAGGTGCGTCGCGCGACGATGCCGTGAGGGCGTGGCATGAGGTCAAGGCTATGGATGCGCCGAAAACGTACGCCGCATGGGTAGGGCTACTCTCTCAATATTTGGTGAACGAACGAGATCACAATCACCAAATCACGCACTCGGGTTCCACCGCCTCGTTGAAACCCAGACAATTGGCGATCTCGCGATTCGTGGGATTACGCAGAACTGTTTCCCCGCGACAGATCACCACAGGCGTTACGGCCTCTCATTTGCTTTGAGTCGAAGTCCCACTCTCCTCGGTGGGCTTGATCGCCCAGTGGGGTTGGCGACTCAAAGCTAGTCAAGTACTGGGAGGAACTTGGGCAGGCAGAAATACTTCCGAGTTAACCAACCGTCGACTAGTGCAGCACTACCTCTATTTACTTCTATGTCGCTCGAAGCGAGTTCAACCAAATCACCTGTCATTTCCGACAGTTACCCTAGCCCTTGCTGATTGCTATACGCTTCGTCGCTAATGCCCGCGCTCCCGCGGCTATCGGTACACGTGACGTCGAGGCGAATATCGACACCGCCTCCACTGTTGGAGGATTCATGGCAGAACCCAGCTTAACTGACCTTCCTCTACACGGTTGCGATCTGTTTAAGAGGGCAACCCTGCAATGTACATGATTCGGTGCTATCCCGCGTCGGTGTTCTCACCAATTGGTCGTGGGCACGCGCGTTTGCACATGTCGGTGCGCGCGAAGGCAGACTACGTGCCTTTTAAGCCGCCGATAATACTGGGAGTCACCGGCGCGCTGATTGGTCTTGATGCCACGTAAAACGGCTGTCGATTCAAGGATCCACGATGTGCTTCTCGGATTACCATCTCGACAGCCTTCACGGCGATGGTAAGTTTGCGTTTTTCGCCGGCCGCACTCACGTCAAAGCTTCAACTAGGCAAAGCCTGGCGCTCTGCCTCCTCGTCATCCTCACTTCGTTCGATCTGTTCGCTCAAACGGCCTCAACTGGAGCCTTAACTGGTGCAGTCTTCGATCCGGCCGGGGCCGTCGTGTCCAATGCGACGATCACCTTGCGCAACAATGGAACGAGACAGACGTTCACTGACGTTACTGATCCTAGCGGCTTATACCGCTTCGCCCTGCTGCCGCCGGGCCAATATGAGCTGACGGTAGAGGCCGTGGGCTTTGAGCCCATCGTCTTGCGCGAGGTAATGATTCAGATTACCGAAGTGAGACGGATTCCGATGAAACTTGTGGTACGAGGCGTCAAAGACGTGATCGAGGTCAAAGCTCCGCTGCTGCAAACTGAGGACGCCGCACTCGGAAGAGTAATTGATCGAGCGACGATTGTGGCGTCGCCACTTGTAAATCGCAACTACACGCAGATTCTCGGTCTGACGGCTGGTACAAATACGGATGTCGTGGATGCGACACAGCTGGGAGCTGGAAGCCAGGAGATTCGCGCCAATGGCGCCCGCAGCGGCGACAACAATTTCATGTTAAACGGTGTGGATTCCAACAGCTACGGTGCCAACATGACCGAGGCAACTCATAACAGCGGTGGCGGGTTGGCGATACCCGCGCCGGATACGATCCAGGAGTTCAAAGTTCAGAATTCGCTCTACGATGCTCAATATGGCCGCGGAGGCGGCGCCAACGTGCTCGTAGAAACCAGGTCGGGCACAGCTGAGCTCCACGGGAACGCCTACTACTTCGGCCGCAACGAGGCCTTGAACGCTAACAACTTCTTTGCTAATGCGACAGGCGTACCGAGAGGAGAATTTCGCCGCCACCAACCCGGTGGCACTCTGGGCGGCCCCGTGCCTTGGTCTACGAAGCGGGCCCTTTTCTTCGTTTCTTACCAAGCCACACGGGACGTGAATGCGGCCTCACTCGCCAGCAGTGTGCGATCACTGACGCTGCCTCCACTCCCGCTGGTGCGTACGCCTGCCTCTTTGGGACCGATCTTCGGCGGTCAAACAGGACTGTTCGGGGGTGTGGCGATCGCGCGGGATGGATCAAACATCAATCCAGTAGCCCTCAATTTGCTGAACGCGAGGAACCCCGATGGATCATTTGTGATCCCGAGCCCGCAGATTCCGGGCAGTGGAGTCAACTATACGGCGGTCTTGCCAGGACGCTACGACGAAGACCAGTTCAACACCAACCTCGACCTGACGCTGACCAAGACTGATCAGCTATCGGCGAGGTTCTTCTTTTCAAACTCGGATCAAAATGTGCCGTTTCCTGGCGCCACCGTGCCCGGGTTCCCGGCCCTTCGTACCTTCGACAACCGGAATCTGGCCATTGCGTACACTCACATCTTCTCCTCGCAGACCGTCAATCAATTCCGCGCCGGCTTCTCCCGCATCGCCAGTCGAAGCTCCGCCCTCGGATCGCTGACGGCTCAATCAGTGGGGATAAGTCGTGTTGGCGACCCGCAGGTGAGGAGCCTGCCGCACATCCAAATAGTGGGCGCTTTTCAGATTGGAAACGCAGTAAATGATAAGAGTAAGGCGGCGAACAACAATTTCTATTTTTCTGATACCGCATCGTTGTCGCGAGGTAAGCACAATCTTCACTTTGGATCTGAAATATTCCGGAATCAATTCAACGAACGTCTCGATACTACGGACGGATCGCTCACCCTCCTCTCCTTTCCCGATTTTCTGCTTGGTTTGCCGGCAGGGCCTGTCAGCGCAGGTGGCAATGGCACACCGCTCTCCAATGTTTTTCTGGAACAGGTCACCGCCGGCGTCCCGCACGTCGGACTGCGCTCGACCGCGGCTCATTTTTTCGCCGTGGACGACTGGAAGGTCTCGCCGACTCTCGCCCTCAATGTAGGGCTGCGCCTCGAGGCGAACGGTCAGCAGAGTGAAGCCCACGGGCACATAGCCAATTTCTACCCGGAGCTCTATGTTCCACCACCGCCGAATGGATTTACAAACCCCACTACATCAGGATTCGTCCTGCCCGACAATTACAGCGAGCCTGGACCTGAAGGGTATCCGCGCAAAAATTCGACGCTTGTCAATGACCCAGTTCAACTGCACCCCGAACCGCGCATAGGCTTGGCCTGGCAGCCCTTCTCATCGCGCGATATTGTTGTCAGAAGTGGTTATGGAATTTACGCTAATCGCATCAGCTTCGTTGGAGCCAGCACGGTCCTCGTCTTCAGTCCTCCCTTCGCCTTCTCCGAGATTTTGATCGGTGCCGCCAATGCAGAATCCAGCCTGCAATATCCGTTTCCCATACTCCCCCCGGCCTCGTCCTTCCCTAACTTCATCGGCGCCCTGCTGCCCGGTCCGCCATACACAGGGGAGCGTACCCCTCTATTCGCCTCAGTCATCGATCCTGATTTCAGGGAGGCGACGATTCAGCACTATGGTCTGGAGATTCAGTACCAGCGCAACAACTGGCTATTCTCGTTCGCTTACGCCGGCGCCAAAAGCAGTCACCTTGCGGTGTCACGGAGCAACAATCAGGCTGCCCCGGCTAGTCCCGGTAATCCTGTAAATGGGTTGACCACCAACTCGGTCGCCAATGCCGCCGAACGAGTTCCTTTTCTTGGATTAGC
>Ga0306925_10004648_pt1 | contig 12440 bp, 14 predicted proteins | sample flu12Cox44000176_FD_203755 | JGI IMG/M metagenome (GOLD analysis project Ga0306925, IMG submission 203755) | Lab enrichment of tropical soil microbial communities from Luquillo Experimental Forest, Puerto Rico - flux8day.12C.oxic.44.000.176 (v2)... | ecosystem: Environmental > Terrestrial >...
CACCAGCTTGTCCTCGATCCTGGCAGGCCGGGTCGCCACATGGTGTAGGCTGTAGTCACACATCGAAGGGACTCCTTTTGCTGTGAAAAGCCGGAATGCTCCTCAGCGAAGCCGCCAGACTCATGGCAGCGGTCGTTTGTCGGACATTGTCCCGACTTTTCCGCACTGTCGCCATGTCATCACCTTGCAGAAAGAGAGACGTTTCATCAGCGCGAGATCCCCGACGACTCAAAGCTGATTTAACCTACATATGTCTCCCCTCCGTGGGCCGCTAGGAGGCAAGCGAACAACGCCGCAATGATGCACCGGTTCCTCGCTCGACTGCCAAAGCAACCCGCAAGGTTGCGCCGCCGCTTGCGGCATCGACGAGGCTCGTGGGTCGTGCTCGGATCGTGCGCGCTTTTTTGCGAATTCCTACGCGCAATCAACGACGAGCAAAGAGGTAATTCGGGCCGACGTGCGGGAAATGGCGCGCGTGTTCAATCTCTGCGTCAGCTCGGCGTGCAGGCACGCCACGCGCCCATGGATGCGGCCATGCCGGGCGAGGCCATCGGCTATGTGCTCCGAGCAGCGTCAGGTCCCGGACAATCGGCGGCCGCAGCCGCAAGCACGCGGCTTGCCAATCGGATCTTGTGCTATCTTTACTAGTGTCATGCAATTCAGCGTGTTGCGCCGGCGAAGGCCATGCTCACCGATCGCAGACGTATTCTCGCGGTTCTCGCCGGCTCCTTTGCGGCACCGCCCTTTTTTGTGCCGCCGGCCTTTGCCCAGGCGCCCGCCATGACCCGCGTGAGCGCCTATGCCTTCTCCTTTGCCGGGCTCGAAGGCCCTGACATCAGGCTCGCCGACCACGCCGGCAAACCAATCCTGGTGGTCAATACTGCTTCGCTTTGCGGCTATACCCCCCAATATGCCGGCCTGCAGCAGCTCTGGACGCGCTATCACGGGCGCGGGCTCATGATCGTGGGCGTCCCCTCGAACGATTTCGGCGGCCAGGAGCCGGGCGGGACAGCCGACATCATGCGGACCGCGCATGGCGAATATGGCATCGGCTTCCCCCTCGCCGCCAAGGCGCAGGTGAAGGGGGCGAACCCGCATCCGTTCTACAAATGGGCGGCCGCCGAGCGCCCGCTGGAAACGCCGCGCTGGAACTTCCACAAATACCTGGTCGGCCGCGACGGCCACATCGCCGCGGTTTTTGCCACCGAGATCGAGCCGATGGACGCCCGCGTCATCGACGCGATCGTGAAGGAGCTGCCGCCGCCGGAATAAAACACCGCCGCAAGCGTTGACAAACTGTCACATATCCGCCCCAAATATGCCTTTCATATCAACGCTTCTCGTCAACGGCCGTTTGCAGTAATCTTTGTCTTGCAAGGGTTAGTTAGATTGTGTTATCCTCCCAGGGTAACGAGGCCTAACAGGGGTATTTGCTACCCCTGACGCTACCCCGGGAGCACGTGATGAAGCTAACTGTACTCAACATCCAGACCTGGAAACCGGCTGCCGCGCGCCAGGAGATTCTAGATCGCGATGGCCTCTACCTCATCGTTCAACCATCTGGCCTGAAGTCATGGGCGCTACGCTACCGTCTCAAGAACGGCGGCAAGGCGGTCAAGCACACCATTGGCAGCTATCCCGCGATCTCGCTCAAGGACGCGCGCTCGGAAGCCACCAGGCTGCGCGCCGAGATCGAACGCGGCGCTAATCCCCATAATGAGAAGGTGGTGGCGCGTCGGCGCGCTGCCGAGGTGAATGATACCTTCGAGGCAGTCGCTCGGCGCTACATCGAGGAATATCAGTTTCGTCGTAACCGCAGCTGGGAGTGGACGGCGCGATTGCTCGGCTTCGCGGTTGACACCGAGGCCACGGTCGCGGTGAAGGAGTGCCCACCGCTGCTGGTTGTGAAGGACGGCAGCCGGGATCAGCGCGGTCGCCGCCCCCGGCTCTCGCTCGCCGACCGCTGGGGCAAGCGCCGTCTTGGCGACATCGCCGACACCGACATCATGGCCGTTCTCGACGGGATCAGCACGCGCACGCCGATCCTGGCAAATCGGCTCCACGCCGTCCTTCACAAGCTGTTCGATTGGGCGCGGAGCAGGAAGCTCGTCACCGCCAACCCTTGCGTCGGGATCGAGCGCCCGGCCTCCGAACAGTCCCGCGAGCGCGTGCTCGACGACAAGGAGCTGCGCAAAGTGTGGCTGGCGGCCGACAAGCTTGGCCACCCCTATGCCGGGATCGTCAAGCTGCTGATCCTCACCGGGCAGCGGCGCAACGAGATCGCCGGCCTGCGCTGGTCCGAGGTCGATATGGACGAGCGCGTACTGCACCTACCCCCAACGCGCACCAAGAACGGCTTGGCGCATGACGTGCCGCTATCCCCGCACGTGTTGGCAATCATTGACGGCGTACGTCGGCTGCCGGATGCCGATTTGATGTTCACCATCAAGCGCGAGCAGGTCACCGGATTTAGCCGAATGAAAGAACGGCTCGATAAGGCGAGCGGCGTGAGCGACTGGAGGCTACATGATTTGCGCAGGACGGTGGCCAGCGGCTTGCAGCGGCTTGGCGTGCGCCTCGAAGTCACCGAGGCGGTGCTGAATCACAAGAGCGGCAGCACGGCCGGAATCGTCGGCGTTTATCAGCGGCACGACTACGCCGACGAGAAGCGCGACGCGTTAGCGCGGTGGGGCGATTATGTTGAGGCGCTGGTGACTGGGCAGAAGGCCAATGTCGTCACGTTACGGGGGCGATAAGCGGCGGGCTCCGTAACTAACGGAGCTTGACAACACTCGGCGGCGTTATCATATATCGCGCGGGTCCGAGTGGCGCAGATTCTCTCTGCGGGTCCGATCCTCCAGACATTTAAAAAAAATCTGGGCAATCAAAGTTTTTTTGATTGCTCGAATGCAACACCCCGCGCGCTCGCTGCTCGGGGAAACGCAACACTCTGCGCGCGAAGCTCGCTGCGCGGAGCACCGGAGATGTGTGAGCATGGACAACCCACTCGGTACGAGCGAAATCGACAGCCTCGTACCCGACCCGAAGGTCGCCAAGGAATTCCACACTACACTGATGACGCTCTGGCGGTGGGACCACGACCCCACCAAGATCGCACTTGGCTGGCCACCGAAAGTCAAAATCGGCGCCCGCAATTATCGCCACCGCAGCGCGCTTGAGTCGTTCAAAGCGAACCTGCTGCAACGCGCGCTTGCCGAGCGTGAGGCGGAGTTATGAGCGCCCCAATCACGGTGTCGGAGCTGGCGGCCATGAGGGATAGATTCTACCGAAGGGAAATCGGGGCAAAATTCCGGGCAGCGGCATCAGCAGTACCCCTGTTGCAACGGAGTTCCGTGAGTTGCAGCGCCCGTTGTATGAACGGTTGTAGGAACGATCTCGCCCCAATAAAAAATGTAAGCAATTTCAATCCTCTCGCGTTCAACAAACATCAACAAGCATCATCTTTGCAGCACCGGGGGGGCTGCACTGAACTGAAAAATCTCCGAGAAGTGGCCGATTTTGGCGGTTGTGAGCCGGGTCGGATGCAGCGGCCTGACAGGGTGCTGCAGGCCTCGTTGTAGGAAGAGATGTAGGAAGGAGCGGGGGAAAAATGGCTGACGGGGACGAAAACGCCGTTGTAGGAACGGCTCAGGAAATGCCCCAGAAAACGGGGTGCCGGATCGAGGGATGTGCCGGCAAGCACTTGGCCCGTGGCCTCTGCCGCAAGCACTATAGTCGGCTGCGGCGAACCGGTGATCCGGAGAGCGAGCCGGCGCTCGCCATTGGCGCCCAGAAGTCCGCAGTGATCCGGGCCAGCCGCGCCGCTCGGAAGAGGGCTGAGGAGGCCGGCATCGAGGTGCCGACGGGCTATCGGAGGAAGGGGGCCAACGTTTTCACGCGGCAGTTCGTCAAAGTGATCGGCGATGGGGTGTGGCAAGACGCGGCTACGCCGCACCTATACCTGTCCGTGAAGGGAAACGGACGCTCATACATATTTCGGTACAAGAGCAAGATGACTGGGAAGGATACCACCCTCGGTTTGGGTTCGGCGAGGACCGTTGATCTGGAGCGGGTCCGAGAGATGGCGCGCTTCTACAACGGGCTACTGGCGAGAGGAGAGGACCCGAAAGATTTCCGCGACGCCAAGGAGCGGGAGGCAAAAGCTGAGGGGAAAATTGTCAACACCCTCTGCGACGAGTACGTTGCAAAATTCTACGGCCCGCACCTCAAGAAGAGCGATACCCACAAGAAGAACACCGCCGCTCTGTTTGAGAATTATATCCGGCCCGCGATTGGCCACATGCTGATCAGGGACGTGACCAGGGGAACGATTGCGACCGCGATCTTCGACTCCTCGGACAGGACGCGCAACCGCAGGCGGCCGGCCATCGCGGGAATTCCCGAGGGCAGCTTTGAGGACCTTTGGATCCACAAAAATCAGACCGCTGCGCTCATACGAATGCACCTGATTAATATGTTCGACTATGCGGAGACGAAGGAATACATCGACGAGAGCCCCATCACGTCAAAGTGGTTCAGGAAACTGGTCGCGCAGCGTGAGCACGTCCACGAGTGATGCCATCAGCAAGGGCCAGATCAAGGCAGTGAAGTCTGATCGTCGTACCCTAATCGTGGTGCAGTCCTTGAAGGACTATGCGGCCTCATTGCCGGCAGCCAAGGGTACCCCGAACAACTATCGCGCCCAGGCCGCGTTCGCCTAACGCGCTCAGCAATCCACCGATTGGAAGTCCCCGCTCTGCGGGGATTTTTTTTGGCCAATCGCGCTGCACGACAGCGCATGAACCGACACGAGGAGGGGACTGTTGTTGAAATTGCGTAGCTACCAAACGGAAGCCGTCGAACGTGTCGAGCGGCTGCTCGGGACTGCGGCCAGGCCGTTGCTGGTGGCCCCAACGGGCAGCGGTAAGACGGTTATTGCGGCCGAGATCATCAACCGCGCGGTCGCGCGCCATCAGCGTGTGCTGGTGATTGCCCATCGCAGGGAAATCATCCGCCAGACAGCCGACAAGCTGGTCATCGCCGGCGTCGAGCCAGGCATTGTTCTCGCCGGTTTTGAGCAGGAGCTGCGGCCTTATGCCAGCGTCCAGGTTGCCGGAATTCAGACACTACATGCTCGGGCCATGCGCTCGAATAAGATGCCGATGCCGGCGGCAACGATTGTCATCATTGATGAAGCGCACCATGCCCGAGCGAAGACCTATCAAGCGGTCATCGACCAATACCCGGACGCGACCATCATCGGATTAACTGCCACGCCGGTCCGTGGCGACGGTCGAGGGCTCGGAAACATCTTCACGGCGTTGATCGAGGCGCCGCAGGTACCCGATCTAATCAAGCTCGGGCATCTCGTCCCGACCAAGGTCTACGCCCCGGTCGATAAGGATGTCGCCAAGGGCGTCAAGACGCAGACCGGCGACTATGTGGTCGGGGCGCTATCGGCCAGGATGAATACGGACGAGCTGGTCGGCGATGTCGTCGCCGATTGGCTCAAGCACGGCGAGCGCCGCAAGACCGTAGTGTTCGCCGTCGATGTGGCGCACTCCGTCCACATCAAAAACGAATTCGTTAACTTCGATGTCCGTGCCGAGCATATCGACGGATCGACGCCGAAGGACGAGCGCGACGCAATCCTAGCGCGGCTAAAGTCCGGCGAGACCGAGGTCGTCACCAACTGCATGGTGCTCACCGAGGGCTGGGATCTGCCCGAGGTTTCGTGCTGCATCTTGGCTCGGCCAACGAAGCAGATGGGCCTATTCCGGCAGATGGTCGGCCGCGTGCTGAGGCCTGCCGAGGGCAAGAGGGATGCAATCCTGCTCGATCATTCCGGCGCCTGCTGGCGCCATGGTTTCCCCGAGGATCGGATCGAGTGGCCGCTGCATGTCGATCACCGCGCCGAGAATCCGATGCAGGAGCGGCGTAATCGAGGGGAAGAGCCAAAGCTTCGCGAGTGCCTGTCATGCAAGGTGGTGATGACAGCTCCGCCCTGCGGCAATTGCGGATGGATGCCGGCCCAGCGGCGCGGTCACGATCGGGACTTCCTCGACGGCGAGCTCGGGCTGGTCATCGGCGGTAAGGCGCAGGCACCAACGTACAGCGAGGGGGATCGGGTTATTTTCTTCCGCGAGCTGCGAGCGGTGCAGCAGATGCGCGATTACAAGAAGGGCTGGGCCGGGCACAAATTCAAGGAACGGTTCGGCCACTTTCCGCCGTGGGCATATAACGATCTGCCCCCGGCCGTTCCGACTGACACGACGCTGCGATGGATTAAGTCGCGCGCCATTGCGTGGGCGAAATCGCGGAAGGCCATAGAGGTTCCGTTCGTCGGAGCCCGCACGTGAACCGAGTCGATTATCTCTTGGCCGAGCTGCGCTGTGCCTCGCTGCGTGCGCGGCTGTGGCAGGCCGACATTGACGCCGTCGGCCTGGCACTCAAGGGCGGGCTGATCGAGCCGGAACAGGCGCTCGAATTATTGAATGACTGCGATTGTCTCCAATTGATTGAGCCAAGGGATATTCATAATGAAACGTAAACGGCAAAGCCGCATCGGCGCCTACGTGCCGGTGATCAAGGCGATTATGAAGACGCCGGCCTGGCGGGCCATGTCGCCTGGAGCGCGCGCTTACTATGGATCGAGCTGCGCGGATGGCTCCGCAACGACTGGTCGAACAACGGCCAGATGTTTTTGTCCTGTCGTGCCGCCGCCAAGGTACTGGGCTTTAACAAGGACACAGTCTTCCGCCAATATGCCGAGAACGAGCATTTCGGCTTTCTGCGCAAGACTTCTGGGGGCTTTCTCGGCGTGGACGGCCACGGCATCGCCGCCCGCTATCGCTTCACCGATATTCCATATGGCACGCGCGCGGCAACGCGGGATTTCGACAAATGGGACGGCTCGCCGTTCGTCTATAGGCGCCGCCGAAGGGCTCAGAAAAAACAGAAACCCGTCTTGTCCGTTCGGACACCCTGTCCGGCCCGTTCGGACATAGGGAAAATCTCCAGCGCGGGTTCCGTATGTCCGGCCCGTTCGGACATAGGCACGGACCCGAACTGTCCGGCCCGTTCGGACATAACTAGTTTGCCATTCCCCAAGGCAGGGGAAGGGAGAGTGCAGGGTAGCTTAACAGCTAGAGCGCCGGTGCAAGCCGGAGGAGCCGGTTCGAGCCCGGCCCCTGTTGCCAAGCCAAATCTTACGACGATGGTGTTGGGCATTGTGAACGCCCAGCTGGGCGAATTGGATGAGCGATGGAGGCAAAGTGGGCAACGGTGGCATTGAGAGCCCAAACGTGCGCGCGCGTCCACAAAAACCGAGGTGGTACCGCAATCTGACGCACAGATTGCCCCGTCCCGCGCAGGGCTGTGGAAGGGTGCAGAAAGCGGCCCGCAGGGCGCTGTACGGCCTTGGGACGGCCTCGACGGGGGAAATAATGCAGTGGACGTGCGCGATGAAGCTGCACCGCGGCGAGCGGCTGATGCGGCATGATTACCGCTCGGCGCGCAGGGCACTGCAGAGCATTGCCATCCGTGTTGGTCGGGCCGGCACCCGCGGCAGGCCGTGGATATGGGTGCTGCGGGAGGACATGTAGGGCGTGATGCTACCCCCGGCGCTACCCCGAGCGTAGCGCATCGGATGAGCATCAATCAAATCAATGATTCATCGAAGTGAGAGCATTGACATTGCATCAAGTCTCAGCGGCGACGAGGCGGCTGGCCTCAGGCGAGACGCAAGCTGATGTCGCGCGCACTTACAACGTCGATGCCACCACGATCGGCAGACTATTGGGTGATCGCCCTTTCCATGGCGGCACAAGCCTGGTCGTCCTCCAATGAAAAAGCGCTGACGGCCGGTCTCGATAATTCGCCGGCGCGCGGAGGACCCGCCACCGGGTTTTCGGTCCGCGCGAATGCCGGCGTAGTGGAGCGGGGCCGTCATTCCGCGTGTGTGGGCCAGCAATTCTGAGCTTCCAGTTTTTTTGGAAATTTTTTGGGGAACACCGCGACTCCTTTTCCCAAATTTTTTTGGGATTTTTTTGGCGTTTCAGCCGGTTGCGAGTGTGTTCCTTAGGGTAGAGGACATGAATGGACCAAGACCTTAAGGACGACCTGGCGACCTTGAAGGAGCTGGAGGTACTGGACGCGCTGCCCCGGCGCTCCCAGACCTAGACCGAGCGCGGCCGCAAGAAGCGTCAAGATGCCTGGATCGCTGACTTCAACAAGCTCGCGGCCGTATACGGACCGGCCTTCACGGACCCCATGGTCGAGGGCGGCTACACGCTGTCCAGCTTCAAGCGCGTGGCGGTCCTAGTCGCGTGGGACGGCAAGCTATGGTTCGAGCTAACCGGGCGGTTCCCCGTTCCCGGAAATTGGGAGTCGGAGCGGCTGGCTCTGCAATGCTGGCTTTGGGAAACCTACGAGCGCCAGCGGCAGCAACATGCAGCTTGTGTGAGCATCGGCGAGATCGCGATCCCGATTTGGCGCCGGGTGCCAGAGCCACCGCCGCACGAACGCCCCGGCGAAGAGCTTAACCTTCGTGGCTGGGTCAGAGGCTCCAATCTGGCAGAGGAGAAGACGCTACGGCACCTTAGTCGTCCTGAGGGCCTAGCCGCTCAGCTTCAGGCCGAGTACGAGCATGATGGGCTTGGCAATTGCTGGCCCGCAATAGAGGCCATCTTTAAGCTTGGGAAGGCTCTTGGACGCTCCCTGCAATCAACCCGTGACGGTCGCGTCCGCATCCTGGTCATCGATGGCAAGTCGAAGCAGTGCCTCACGGCTTGGCCAGCGAGCCGGGTGCGAGCGATCGCGGTTATGGGCCTACGCAAATCTTGTAGAAATTTCCGATTTACGTGGAGGGTAAGCGATGCTGTGCGTAAGCCTTATCGAAAGCAGCTTTGCTTTTCTTGGCATCCCGCTTTGCTTCCCGGAAATGTCCGTCCTTTAGCATTGTGCCTACGTGCGCCAGGTAATCAGTAATCAGGTTCCTGATCGGGTGTTCCATAATCAGGTTCTCGGCCCGTTTGGAAATTTCAAATATTCGCTGATCGGGAACCCATATCCCAAACTTTTTAGCAGTGGTAAAGCATGACGTGATTTGGGGACGGGCTTGATATGTGGGCAATTGACTGAAGCGAAGATAATCACCGAGGCTAACCATTTCAGTTCCAAGCGCCTCTCTCCGCTCAGCACGAAAGCCGTCCAGTCTTCGGAGAAGCCAGTCCAGCCAAAGACCTGCTACGAAGGCACCAACTGTCAATACACTGACACGGACCCAAGGTTGCTCTGAAAGGTCACGTAAGAATTTCAGGACCACATGTAGGAATTCCCAGAACGCATTAGCGGCCTCTCGTGGCTGTTGGACAGCAACGGGAAAAACGACGCTTGTGAAGATGGCGCCAACGACTACCAAGATGCCGGTAGCTATCCAGCGAGCCCAAGTCGAGAAGCGTTGCATAGGATTGACCCCAAGACCCGACGAATTGGGACACGTTCCTAAAGTAAATCTTATCCTCGGCCTCGATAAGGCCAAGCCCATCCTCCAGGTTCAACAGCCGATCGGCTCGACGTAGTGCACCCCGCAGTGATCCCAACGGGAGCCGAGCCGACTGCAACTCGGTGCGGCGAGATGACCGAGTAGGTGGCATCGCGTAGTCCGCGCCATGAGGGCGATGAGATCGTCGCGAAAACGCAGCTCGCCAATCGCGCTTGCTGCACGCGACAAGGATGGTCTCGCGCTTTTCATCGGCCGAGCCGATAGAACGCTTGCTTGACGGCTAATTATTAATGATGCGGAGACACACGCGCGTGGCGGGCTGGAAAAGCAGTTTCCATCGACCGCTCGAATATCGGAAACTTGGGGCTTGTGTAGTCAATGTCTAGTGGCTGCTTGGTCTGGAGGATTCTGTTGCGTGCGCTGTTGATTTATAAAGTCTAACAGACCCCTTGCCATGGCTTCGGCCGCAGCCAATGGCATAACTAGCCGCCCTATCGCCACCCGCGTTATCGGACCGGGTGCGCTGGCGTGATTCACTCGCACCGACTCAAAGGTGATTCTGATGTTGCCATTGAAATTAAAGAAGCCAGTAGCGCTGTCTGCAAAAACATCTGGTGCATGCGGATTATCCAAAAAGGATACCGATGGTGTGCCTGGTGTAATGTCTGTCATGACCTGTCCCCCTGTGAGTAAAAAGGCGAAGGTTTGGCAGTCTATAGACGGAGGAAAAACCTGGCGAGTCATTCGACTCAAACGACGGGCCTCCGTGATTGCTAATCAATCACGAATTTAATTTGCTTCGATTGCGGCGGAGCCAACAGAAACGATGGCCGCCCGGGTGGCGTGCGAGCGGCCCTCGACGCTGTACGGCAATGTCCGCCTTGCACCCGATTTTGTTCTCTAATTCCGGGCGTCGGTGTCAAGCTTCCGCGTCATCTTTGCCGAGCCCACTGTTCTCTCCGCGGTAGGGGCCTGCCCTCCGCATGTGGGAAGCCAAGGCCGCATGCAATCTCTTCCACGCCCATGTTATTGCCATTAGAGAGATGAACGGATGAAGTTCGAGAAAAACAATCCCTACGCCAAGCTTGGCGGCCGTCCCACGGGCATTAGAAACCGGCTCTCGGCGCGCGTACTTCAGGACATGTTAGAGGTGTGGGAGGAGATCTCCACCCCGCCGACCAGAGACAGCACGGCGACGGCTGGCAGGGCGGCCTTGCGAACCATGCGCCGCGAACGGCCGGCCGAATTTGTAAAGGCGTACGTCGCCCTGGTTCCGAAGGAGCTGCAGGTCGAGAGCTGGTCACACGATATGAGTGAGGACGATCTCGTTCGGTTGATCGAACGATTTCGAGAAGCCGAAGAACGGGCGATCGACGAACCATCAGAGGTGACCCAAGATGCCGTTCACTGAGAAGCTCGATCCCGCAAAGCTCAAAGCCGGACGCAAACAGCTGGAAGCCGAGCTGCAGCAGATGCGTGCCGCCCGTGTGCAAGCTGGAGAGGCCGTTGCTGTAAACGCTGTCGCCGTGGTCGGCACCCCCGACGCGGCGGATGCGGCCATCAAGAGCCTCAAGGCGAGCAAACTAGCCGAATTGCGAGCGGCCGGCGACGAGCGCGAAGTCTATTTTGTCCAGCCATGGAATGGCGAGGAGCTAGCCAAATTGCGGGCTGGCGAGAAGCTCGACGCGCTGTATGACAAGGAGCCGTTGGTTATCATCACGGGCGTGCCGCGCGCGGGCCGCGATGCTTCCGAAGCGGACGGCAACCCGGTGGCTTGATGGGTTTGGCAACGCTGCCAAAACGTCTGACGAAACCTCGAAACTCTCTACGGAAGCGTTCAAATCCCCGGCGAAACCGGATTTAGACCTGAATACGAGCGACACTACTCGGCATGGCGCGGGCCGCCAGTGGCCGCGCGGCCGCCGAGAAGCGATATGACCTCGCGCCGCGTCAATTGATCGAATTGCATTCCATCTCGCCAGCCAGGTCCGATTGCAGGGTATCGAATCGCGAGGAGCAGCCAGCGGGTGTCGGAACAACCGTGCAACGTCGCCGAGTGCTCGCGCATGTCCGGCATTTTGCCGGTGAAACGAAACGGGGATGCAGCCGTGTCTTTCTGAAGAGATGGAAGCAAAACGCGGACCTTGGCGTGCTTCCTTGTCATTCAGGTAGTTACACGGAGCTTTACGGTATTCGGCGAGAGTCGTAGCGTTCCCGGTGCACGCTCTGCGAGCCTTGCACTTGGCTCGGTCGCTGCCGAGCTCTAAAAAATCAGGGAGATTAAAATGACAGCGCTTGACCGTCGTGCCTTCTTGGCGACGACCGCTGCTTGCGTCGCGACACCAACTGCTCTTGGCGCAAAAGAGTGCCCGACCATGGACTGGATTACTATGTCGCTGGAGGCCCGCAATCTCGCATACAATAATGTCGAGCATGTAGGCCCTGAGAACGCGCGCAAGAAAACCGAAGGCTGGGCCGCAGCTTCGAAGACGCTGCGCGAGCAGCGTTCGCAGCACCTAGACTTGGCTTATGGAAACGGAGAACGCAATAAATGGGACCTTTATCCTGCCAATGATCCGAAGGCGCCATGCTTCGTTCACATTCACGGCGGCTATTGGCAGCGCGGCAGCAAGGAGATCTTTGCCTGCCTCTCCGAGGGTCCGTTGGCTCGCGGTTGGTCGGCGGCTCTGTGCGGCTACACGCTGGCCCCGGAGGCGACCTTGACGCAGATCACCAACGAGCTGAAAAGCGCGTTCGACTGGCTCAACACCAAGGCCGGCGAGCACGGCATCCAGGGACCGATCATCGTCACCGGCTGGTCCGCGGGCGGGCATCTGACCTCATTCATTCTTGATCATCCCAAGGTGGCGGCGGGGCTGGCGATCTCGGGCGTGTTCGATCTCGGTGCGCTGCGCGACTCCCCGCATGTCAACGA
>Ga0306925_10004653_pt1 | contig 12435 bp, 10 predicted proteins | sample flu12Cox44000176_FD_203755 | JGI IMG/M metagenome (GOLD analysis project Ga0306925, IMG submission 203755) | Lab enrichment of tropical soil microbial communities from Luquillo Experimental Forest, Puerto Rico - flux8day.12C.oxic.44.000.176 (v2)... | ecosystem: Environmental > Terrestrial >...
AAAGCGGAAGTTCATCCACATGTTGCCGCCGGAGCCCGTGGCATAAGGCATCATGCCGTCGAATACCGTCCGGTTCGACTCGTCCTGGTTGAAGCCATAGCGGACGAAATCGCGTTGGACGCGCCCACCCTGAGAGCGCCCCCAGCTGTAAACCGCTTCGAGGTTACGCGGCGCGCGCGCCTCTCCAGGACGGGTGCGCAAGCCAGTCATTGCGAGCGGATTGGGATTTCCGAAATCGTCCTCTTCCGCATACTTCAGAAACGAGAGGAAATCGCGCGTGGCGGCATGGCCGATGCCCATGACCTTCGGATCCTTCGCTTCGTAGACGAATTCGTAGATCCATTCGACATGCGCGGGCGAGGGGATTGCGATCTCACGCTCGTCGACCCAATTCCAGTCCGCGACGATAAACTTTGCATCGGTTTGCCGCTGACGCAGCGTCAATTTGCCGTTGGCCGGCATTGTGGTGCTGGCGGGGTAAGGCAGCCTGAACCGGGTGTCATCGCTCATGCGAGGAATAAGTTCGGCAACGACCTGCCCCGTGATCGGAATTCCCTCGGGCTTGACCGCAATCGGCAACGTGATGTTCATCATCTGCGGCCTGGCCGCAACGTCTCCGGCCCAGCCGCTCCAGGCGACGCTATAGCCCGCGCGCATCAGGAAGCCGTTGCCGAACTCCGCAGCGGTCGTGGGGTCGTTCGATTCCTTGCCGTCGTTAAACCATTGGAGAATACGCTTGTTGCCGCGATTGCCGAAATCATAAAAAAGCCGGCGGTTGCCTTTGGCAAGGTCGAGCGGCCGCAGAATATAGAAAGTCGAGGTATACTGCGTCTTACCGTTCGAGCGCGGAGCGAGATCGATATCCGCGATTGGCGCATTGTGCAGATCGAAAGGGTCGAGCTCGCCGTCGAAAGTCCCGGAGATTTTCAGATAAGGCCCGGTCGCGCCGAAAGCCGGAAGATCGACGACCACCCTTTTATCGGCATTGATCCGCACCAGACGCGCCTCCGCGCTCCCGCACATGCCGATGATCGCTGCGCTCGCCAGGACCACCGCCGCCAAGGCGGCGCGGTCCAAGCCCAGCAAACGGCCGACTGCCCGTGCACCCATGGTCGCCCTCCGCAATCTCCTCCAGGCATCTCGCAACAGGATAGAACTGTGACCGGCCGGGAGTAAACTGCGATGCTCGGCGCCGGGTGGGGGCGAGGTGATCCTCCTGCAAAACGCTGCATGACCAGTCCATCGACGACAACATCGATGGTCCGCACCGAATTAACCCGGCGAGGTTTGCGTTGGTTTCTATCGCATCGTTTGAGACAAGGTTGTGGTGCATCCGATACGTCACGCCTCGCGTCGACCTTGGCGGTAGGCCAGGCAGCCTTCCTTCCTTGCCCACCGGCCCGCCGTCAAACACGCTTGTCCGACGCGGCGGCCCGTGGAATCCTGCGCCATGTCGCTCAGCTCCATCGTTCCCGCCGACGGGCGCCAGTCGGAGACAGCGCTTGCGGTTGGGCGCGGCACTCAGCGGCTGCTGCTGGCGCTGGGGCTGTCCTGCGTGGCCGAGTTGCCGCTCGTTTCGGGGCGGCGCGCCGATCTGGTGGCGCTCGGAGGCGATGGGGAAATCTGGATCGTCGAGATCAAGTCCTCGGTCGCGGATTTCCGCGCCGACCAGAAATGGGCCGACTACCGCATGCATTGCGACCGCCTGTTCTTTGCGACCGCGGCGCATGTGCCGCTCGATATTTTCCCCTCCGACGCCGGGCTGATCCTCGCCGACGGCTACGGCGCCGAACTGGTGCGCGAAGCGCCCGAGCACCGCCTGCATGCGTCGACCCGCAAGAGCGTCATGCTCGCCTTCGCGCGCGCCGCGGCGGTGCGGCTGCAGGCGCTGTCGGACCCGCAGGGGCCCTATGGCGACGAAATCTGAGACCGCCGCCTCCCTCCCCCCGCTTGTGGGGGCCTGCCGCTGCGCCGCCAGTGTAGCGGCGCAGGTAGGAAGGCGGCCCCGGCCGCAGCCCCCCGTTTACGCCTTCTTCGCGACCGGCACCGGGACGCCGGCGATCTTCACCTTGAACGAGCCCAGGCTCGCGCGGGTGCAGAAGTAGACGGTCTTCCAGTCGTCGCCGCCGAACGCGACATTGGCCGTGTTGGCAAAGCCGTGCACGATGCGCCCGAGCTTCTTGCCCTTGGGGTCGATGATGTAGAGCCCGCCCGAACCGCCGCAATAGACGTTTCCGGCGGTATCGACCTTCATGCCGTCGGGGCCGCCCGGCTCGGGTCCTGACAGATCGACGAAAACCCGGTCGGTCTGGCGGGCGAGCGCGCCGTTGGGCTGGACATCGAAGGCGCGGATGTGGCGGCGCGCCGAGTCGTTGATGTAGAGCACGCTCTCGTCGGGAGAGAACGCGATCCCGTTGGGCGTCAGGAAGTCATTGACCAGGAGCGTGAGCGTGCCGCGGTCGGCCGAGATGCGATACACGCCGGCAAAGCCCAAGTCGGCTTCCCCGGGCGGCACCTGCGCGCGGGGGCCAGCCCAGGGATCGGTGAAATAGATCGCGCCGTCGGATTTCACTGCGATGTCGTTCGGAAAGTTGAGAGGGCGGCCCTGAAAGTCGCTCGCCATAACGGTAATGCTGCCGTCCGGCTCCTCCCGCACGACGCGCCGCGTGCCGGCTTCGCAGGCCACCAGCCGGCCCTGCATGTCGCGCGTGATCCCGTTGGCGGCGTTGGTGTTCTCCTTGAAGACCGATAGCGGCTGTCCGGGCGCGTATTTCCACCGCTTCAGGTCGGTGCCGCGAAACAGCAGATAGCCGCCCTCCTTCCACCACAGCGGTCCTTCGACATTGGCGGTGCCGCCGAGATTGGTGGCGAGATCGACGATCGGCTCCGACGTGGAGATGATCTGGTCGAGCGCGGGATCGAACCGATCGATCCGCTTCGCTGCCTGTGCCGCGGCGCGACGATAGCCGCCGACGGCGATGGTTCCGGCCGCCGCTGACATCGCCAGCACGTGCCGACGCGAAACGCCCTGTTGCCTATCCATGGATTTTCCTCCCTCGCTCGGGTTGTCGTTGAGTCGTGACAAGGGGGAGCGGCAGTCCGCTCCCCTGATCGGTTGCCGGTTTCGCTCAGAGCGAGAACACGTACAGCACGGTCGCCTGGCGCTGGTCCTTGAGTTCGGGCGTGTTGACGAGCTTGGCCTTGGCCGAAGCGCTCGGCCCCGACGCGATCGCGATGTACTGCTTGCCGCCGACCTCGAAGGTCATGGGCGGCGCCGAGAAACCGGAGCCGACATTGACCTTCCACAGCTGTTCGAGCGTGGTGTCGTCGAACGCCGCGACCGTGCCGTCGAGCAGCCCGAGGAAGACCAGTCCGCCGCCGGTCGCCAGCGTGCCGCTGTAGTTCGGATATTGCAGATGCACGCTCTTCTTGGTCTCGGCGGTGATCGGGTCGACGGCAGTGAGGTTGCTTTCGTAGCGGTCGGCGGTCCGGTAGGCGCCGCCGTTCCAACCCTTGTCCTTGCTGTGCTTGGCGGTGTCGATGGTGACGTCGGAGCACGCGGTCATGGCCGGGATATAGGTCAACTTGGTCCGCGGACTGTAGGAGGCCGGCCAGTAATTGTTGCCGCCGGCGATCGACGGACACACCTTCTTGGTGGGGTCGCGCGGGGTCTGGTTGGCGATGCCGGCATAGGTCTGGATGTCCTTGTTGGGATCGTAGTCGAGCGGCTTGCCGGTCTTCTGGTCGATGCCCTTGGTCCAGTTGATGTTGTCCAAATACGGCTTGGCGCTGACCATGGCGCCGTTGGCCCGCTCCATGGTGTAGAAGAAGCCGTTGCGGGCCGAATGCGTGATCAGCTTCCGCGGCTGGCCGCCGACATTGCCGTTGATCATGATGTGGGTGCCGACCGCGTCGTAATCCCACATGTCGCCGGGGGTGAACTGGAAGTACCAGTTCATCTTGCCTGAGTCGGGATCCCAGGAGATGGCGCTGTTGGTATAGAGGTTGTCGCCTGGACGATAGGTCGGGTCGAACATCGGCACCGGGTTGCCGGTGCCCCACACCGTCTGGTTGGTTTCGGGATCATAGGTGCCGGTCACCCAGACGGCGCCGCCGCCGGTCTGCCAGGCATTGTTGTTGCCCTTCCAGGTCTCGCTGCCGGGCTCGCCCGGCGCCGGGATCGTGTACTTCTGCCACAGCCGCTTGCCGGTGGCGGCATCAAGCCCTGCCATCCAGTCGCGCACGCCCTGATCGCCATTGGCCGCGCCGAGAATGATCTTGTCCTTGATGGCGAGCGGCGCCGAGGTGAGCGCCACCTCGGGGGTGTCGGCGAACGATGATTCCCAGACGACCTTGCCGGTTTCCTTGTCGGTGGCGACGATCCGCGGCGGGCTTTCAGCGGCCGTGATCACCAGATTGCCCCACAACGCGGCGCCGCGATTGCGCCCTTGGCGCTGCTGCTTGGGATCCATGCGCCAGACGATGCGGCCGACGTCTCCCGAGGTGCCGTCGATCTTGTAGAGCACGCCCCAGGAATCCGTGATGTAGAGGAAGCCATCCTCCGCGAGCGGCGTCGCCTGGACGAATTCGTTGCCGGCGCCGCCGCCGAGCGGCACCGCGTAGGCGAGCTTGAGGTTCCGGACGTTGGCCTTGTTGATCTTGTCGAGCGGCGAGAAGCGCTGGCCGTCATAGGTGCGGTGGTTCATCAGCCAGTTCTGCGGCTCCTTGTCGGCATTGACGAGCCGAGCCGGCGTCACCTCGGCCGCCCCGACTGGGATCGCTGCGGCGGCCATGCTGCCCGCCAGCACAGCCACGCGAATCGAACCGACATGTTCTGCCATGAATGCCTCCCATTGCGATTGCGCGCCGCTTCGTCGCGACGACGGCTTGGAGGCAATCTACATCACCGGAAGGGCGCTGTCCGCAGGGGTCGCAACTCGCGCCCGCGGTCGTTACGCGATCCGAAAGGCGGCCATCGAACTTGTGATGAGCGTTCCACGCTGATCCGCCGTGCCCGCGGACATGGCCGGAGCGACTGCAGCGTGGGCACGGCGGAAGTTTTATCGTGCCGGTGCGCCGACGCCTCGGCCGCCTTTGCCGGCGCTATGTTTTGCCGGCCACCACAAGGAGGCCCGGCACGGCGCCGCCGGATTCGATCCGGGTCGCGACAGGCGCAAGTTCCCGAAATTGTAAGCCACCGGCCGCCACCGCGGCGCGCACAGGGGCGGCGCCGTGGCGATAGCGCAGCTTCTCGCCGAGTTCGATGCCGTCGCCGCCATGGGTCTCCACGGTGAACGCGAACAGGCCCTCCGGACTCAGGACATCGGCCACCGCACGCACGACCGGGGCGAGATCAAACAGGTAGACGAAAACGTCGGCGGCAATGACGAGATCGTAGCGCCGGCGCGCGGCCCGTTCGGCGGCAAGGAATTCCACGAGTTCGCCGGTCTCCAGCCGGTCATAGATGCCCTTGGCGCGCGCTTGCGCGATCATTCCGGACGAGAGGTCGATGCCGGTCATGTGCCGCACCTCGCGCCGGAACGCCGCGCCGGCAAGGCCGGTCCCGCAGCCGAGATCGAGCATTGCGCCGAACCCTGCCGCGGGAAACCGCGCGCGGGCCCGCCCGACCGCGTCCAACAGGCGCTGCGGGCCGCGATAGGCGAGGCGTTCCACCAAGGCATCATCGAATCGCGGCGCGTATTCATCGAACACTGCGCGCACATAAGACGACGACATCGCGCTTGCAGGATCGGCGGCGCCGAGCAGGGCGAGATGAAGCGCGGCGCCCTGGCGATCACTGGGATCGATCCGCAGCGCCTCCCGGAATGCAGCCGCCGCGCCGGCACCGTCACCGAGCTTCGCCCGTGTCTCTCCCAGCGCAAACCAAGCCGCTGCGAATCCCGGCGCTGCCTCGACCGCTTGCGCGAACAGGTCGGCGGCGGCGGAAAAGTCGCCGCGGGACGCCAGGTCGCGGCCGAATCCATAGCGCCGGTCGGCGATCAGGTCGCCCGATGAAACCAAGGCGTTGTCGGTTCGTGTCAATCCGGGCCTCGCAATGGCGCCTCTATGCCATATCTCTCGCCCATGCGCCCCGAGGAACTCCAGAGCCCCACGCCGGCCGGGCTGTGCTGCCGGCCAGGCTCCTTCCACATCGATCCCACGCGCCCGGTCGAGCGGGCGCTGATCACCCACGGCCATTCCGACCATGCCCGCGCCGGCCACGGCGCCGTGCTGGCGACGCCGGAGACGCTCGACCTGATGCGGCTGCGCTACGGCGCCGACTTCGCCGGCACGGTGCAGCCGGTCCGCTATGGCGAGCGGCTGCGGCTCGGCGGAGTGGAGGTGAGCTTCCACCCCGCGGGCCATGTTCTGGGCTCCGCGCAGATCAGGATCGAGAGCGAGGGCTGCCGCATCGTCGCATCCGGCGACTATAAGGACGTCGCCGACCCGACCTGCGCTCCCTTCGAACTGGTGCCGTGCGATGTCTTCATCACCGAGGCGACGTTCGCCCTGCCGGTGTTTCGCCATGGCGACCCGAAGGCGGAGATCCGCAAGCTCATGGATTCCGTCGCGCTGTTTCCCGAGCGCGCCCATCTCGTCGGCGCCTATTCGCTCGGCAAGGCGCAGCGGGTAATGGCGCTGATCCGGGAGGCCGGCTACGACGAGCCGATCTACCTGCACGGGGCGATGGAAGCGATCACCCGCTATTACGAGAGCCGCGTCGCGCTCGGCGAGTTGCGGACGGTGCGCGACGCCGACAAGGCCGACCTCGCCGGCACCATCGCGCTGTGCCCGCCTTCGGCATTGCAGGACCGCTGGACCCGCCGCTTTCCCGATCCGGTGGCAGCGTTTGCGTCGGGTTGGATGCGGGTGCGGGCCCGCGCCCGCCAGCGCGGCGTCGAGCTGCCGCTGGTGATTTCCGATCACTGCGACTGGGACGGCTTGACCTCCACCATCGCCGCCACTGGCGCCTCCGACATCTGGGTGACCCACGGTGCCGAGGACGCGCTGGTGCACTGGTGCCTGATGCGCGGCCTCCAGGCACGGCCGCTGCATATGATCGGCTACGGCGAGGAAGAGGAGACCGAGAGCGGCGAGGCCGCCGCAGAGGACGGCGCGCCGTCATGAACCGTTTCGCCGCGCTGCTCGACCGTCTCGCCTATGAGCCCGGCCGCAATGCCAAGCTGCGGCTGCTGACCGAATATTTCCGCACCACGCCCGATCCCGAGCGCGGCTATGCGCTGGCCGCCATCACCGGGGCGCTGTCGTTCCGCCACGCCAAGCCCGGCCTGATCCGCACCTTGATCGCCGAGCGCACCGACCCCGTGTTGTTCGCCTTGTCCTATGACTATGTGGGCGACCTCTCGGAAACGGCGGCGCTGATGTGGCCGGCACCGGCCAGGAACTCCGGTGCGGAGGCAGCGCCGATCCCGTCGCTATCGGACGTGGTGACCACCCTGGCCGCGCTCGGCAAGGCCGAACTGCCGGCCCGGCTCGCCGCATGGCTCGACGGCCTCGACGAAACCGGGCGCTGGGCGCTGCTCAAGCTGGTGACGGGAGCATTGCGCATCGGAGTGTCGGCGCGGCTTGCCAAGACCGCGGTCGCCGCCATCGGCGACAAGGACGCCGATGCGGTCGAGCTGGTGTGGCCGACGCTGACGCCGCCCTATGCCGACCTGTTCGCCTGGGTCGAGGGCCGCGCCGAACGACCGGCGAGCGAAGACCCCGCGCCGTTCCGGCCGCCGATGCTGTCCAACGCCATCACCGACGGCGATTTCGCCGCGCTCGATCCGGCCACCTTCGCGGCGGAGTGGAAATGGGACGGCATCCGCGTGCAGGCGGCCGCCGGCCGGCTTGGCGATGGCCGCCGGATGGCACGGCTTTTTTCGCGCACCGGCGAGGACATCTCGGCGAGCTTTCCCGATCTCGCCGAAGCACTCGACTTCGACGGCGCGCTCGACGGCGAACTCTTGATCATCCGCGAGGGACGGGTGCAGTCCTTCAACGTGCTGCAGCAGCGGCTCAACCGCAAGACCGTCTCGGCAAAGCTGCTGGCGGAGTTTCCAGCCCATCTGCGCGCCTATGATCTCCTCGTGGAAGATGATGCCGACCTGCGTGGTGAGTCCTTCGAAACGCGCCGCGCTCGCCTCGAAGCCTTTGTCACGCGGCTCTCCTCGCCGCGCATCGATCTGTCTCCGCTGGTGCCGTTCGCAACCTGGGAGGCGCTTGCCGCAGCGCGCGCCGATCCCGCCCATGCCGGGGCCGGCCTCGATGCGCAGGCAGTCGAAGGCGTGATGATCAAGCGGCGCGACGCGCCCTATCTGCCGGGCCGGCCGAAAGGCCTGTGGTGGAAATGGAAGCGCGATCCCTTCGTGATCGACGCGGTGCTGATGTATGCCCAGCGCGGCCATGGCAAGCGCTCCTCGTTCTATTCCGACTATACGTTCGGGGTGTGGGCCGCGGGCGAGGCCGGCGACGAGTTGGTGCCGGTGGGCAAGGCCTATTTCGGCTTCACCGACACCGAGCTTGCGGACATCGACCGCTTCGTGCGGCGCAACACCGTCAACCGGTTCGGGCCGGTGCGCGAGGTCGCCCATGGCCGCGATGCGGGCCTGGTGTTCGAAGTCGCGTTCGAAGGCCTGCAGCAATCGACCCGGCACAAATCCGGCATCGCCATGCGTTTCCCGCGCATCAACCGGCTGCGTTGGGACAAGCCGCCGCGCGATGCCGACCGGCTGGAAACGCTGCAGGCCCTGCTCGATCGCGGCGGCGCGGCCGAGCGGAGCGGGCCGGCGGCCCTCATTTTGCCTGCGGGCAATGTGGTAAAATGAACAGAACGAGCTGGAGGGATGCCATGGCGAATGATCTGGTCAACCGGTTCTTCGGCGGCCCGCCTCTGTCGGTGCTGGCGCGCCTGGTGCTGTTGTCGATCCTGGTCGGCGTCGTCCTCTCCGCAATCGGCCTCGACCCCTGGAACATCGTGCACAGCGTCGAAAAGTTGATTCGTGACGTCTGGGAGATGGGCTTCGACGCGGTACGATGGATCTGGCGCTACTTCCTGCTCGGCGCCGTGCTGGTGGTGCCGATCTGGCTGCTGGTGCGCCTGGCGCGCGGGACCGCGGGCCGCGCATGAATCGCGCCAAGTCACTCCTCCAATAATTTTCCACAAAGGGCACGCGGCCACCTAGACGGGGCCGACGGCAGGTTATAATTCCTATACTGGTTCCAGCGGGAGGGCCACGAATGCTGACGCATGCTCAGATTTGGTCGGCGATCGATGGACTTGCAAAGCGATCCGGACTGTCCCCCTCCGGCCTCGCCAAGCGTGCGGGGCTGGACCCGACTACCTTCAACAAGTCGAAGCGCATTACGCCCGATGGGCGGGCGCGCTGGCCCTCGACGGAATCGGTGGCGAAATCGCTCGCCGCCACCGGGTCGACCCTCGATCAGTTCGTCGCCCTGATTTCGGAATCAGCCCGTCCGCCGGCCGAGGCGGTGCCGCTGATCGGTTTCGCAGAGGCCGGGGTCGGCGGCTATTTCGACGACGGCGGCTTTCCCAACGGCAAGGGCTGGGACGAGATTCCGTTTCCCGCCGTCGATGACGAGCACGTCTATGCGCTGGAGATTTCCGGCGAGTCGATGCATCCGGCCTATCGCGACGGCACCGTCATCATCGTGTCGCCGGCCGCGCCGATCCGCCGCGGCGATCGCGTCGTCGTCAAGACGCGGGACGGCGAGGTCATGGCGAAGGAATTGAAGCGCAAGACGACGAAGTCGCTGGAATTGAAGTCGCTCAATCCCGAGCATCCCGACCGCATGCTGGCCTCGGAAGACGTGATCTGGGTCGCACGGATCGTCTGGGCGAGCCAGTAGCGTGGGCGTCACCGCCACAGCAGAACACCCGCGCGGACCAGATAGACCCCCGAGATGACGTAAATCACGGCGCGGGTCCATTGGCGGAAGCCGTGGTCGGTCATGCGCTCGATCACATAGGGCGTAAGCGAGGTCGTTGCGATGGCGAGCGCCACGGCACCGAGCGTCGTCCATGTCATCACGCTGCCGAGGCCGCCGAGCGAGCCGAAATAGATCGCGCGCAGGACATGGCTGAAAGTCTGGGTCACCGCCTTGGAGGCGACGATGGTCTTGCGGTCGAGCTTGCTCTTCTGGAAGAAGACGTCGAGGAAGACGCCGCCGACCCCCGACATGAATTGCACGATCGTCGTCAGCGCCCCCGCGACGAAGGGCATGCCGGGCCATTCGATGCTGGGATGGGCGCGCCTGGGCAAGAGCTCCACCAGGAACGGCATGATCCCGAGCAGCAGATAGACCGTCGCCTTGTCCGGCACATAGGCGACGAGACGCAAAGCGGCGAACGCGACCATCGCGCCCGTCACGTAATGAAAAAAGATCGGCCAGCGGACGTAGCGATACCACAGCAGCGCGCGCCAGCCATTGGCGGCGAACTGGATGATGGAGAACAGCACCATTGCGGTGGTGACGTCGTAATAAACCAGCAGCACGCCGAGCAGGATCATGCCGCCGGCCATGCCGAACACGCCCGACAGGAACGACGAGACAATGATGGTCGCTGCGATCAGGGCCAGCGTGCTGAGAGGCATGTCATTCCAAGGAAGGCTGGCGCGCCGCCGACTCGACTGAGGAGCGCGTTCCGATCACGTGGACCCACCCTTTGGCGTCATCGCCGGGCTTGTCCCGGCGATCTCGATCGGAAGGGCACGGGTCCCCTCATAATTGAGATGGCCGGGACGAGCCCGGCCATGACGATTTGAACTAATGTTTCGCGATTGTCCACCAACCCGCCTACGCCGACCGCGCCAGCGCGCCGTCGATCATCTCTATGGTGTTGGCAAGGCCGTAGACCGCCACGAACGAGCCGAAGCGCGGGCCCTTCTCCTGGCCGAGCAGCACCTGGTAGAGCATGTTGAACCATTCGAGCGACACGCCCGGCTTGCCGTCCTTGGTCTTGATCTTGCCGGTGGTGTCGAGGAAAGGCGGGCGGCGCCCGACCTCGTAGACGACCTCCTGGATTTTCTCCGCCGGGGTGTCGGGCGGCAGTTGCGAGAGCGCATCGCGCAGGTCGGTCAGCGCCGCGCGCTCGGTCTCGCCGGCGATGCGGAACGTCTTGGCCGGCAGCACGAAATCGCGGAAATAATGGATCGCGTAGCCGACCATTTGGTCGAGCTTGGGATGGCTCTGCGGCGTCACCCCCGGCCAGTAGCGGCCGATGAAGCCCCACAGCGTTTCGGCGTTCTCCGCATTGGATGCCGACACGAGATTGAGCAGCAGCGTGAACGAAATCGGCACCTCCGGTCTGGGCGGCGTGCCGGCATGGATGTGCCACACCGGATTGGTGAGGCGCTGCTTTCCATCCTGGCGCTGATAGCCTTCCAGGAACTGCTGATACTCGTCCACATGCCGCGGGATCACGTCGAAATAGAGTCGCTTTGCCGCCTTCGGCTCGCGATACATGAACAGCGACAGGCTTTCCGGACTGGCATAGCGCAGCCACTCGTCGATGGTGAGCCCATTGCCCCGCGACTTCGAAATCTTCTGGCCGTTTTCATCGAGGAACAATTCGTAATTAAAGCCCTCGGGCGGCGTGCCGCCCAGTGCGCGACAGATCTCTCCGGATAGCTTCACCGAATCGATGAGGTCCTTGCCGGCCATCTCGTAGTCGATGCCGAGCGCCACCCAGCGCATCGCCCAGTCGGGCTTCCATTGCAGCTTGCAGCGCCCGCCGGTGACCGGAGTCGTCATGCGCTCGCCGGTGTCGGGATCGTCGTAGGAGATGGTGCCTGCCGCGACGTCATGAGCGAGGATCGGGACTTGCAGCACCACGCCGGTACGCGGCGAGATCGGCAGGAACGGCGAATAGGACTGCGCGCGCTCCGCGCGCAGCGACGGCAGCATGATCGCCATCACCGCATCGTAGCGGGCGAGCACGGTGCGAAGCGCCGCGTCGAAACGCCCGGAGGTATAGCACTGCGTAGACGACAGGAACTCGTAGTCGAAACCGAAGGCGTCGAGGAAGGCGCGCAACCGCGCATTGTTGTGGGCGCCGAAGCTCGGGTGGGTGCCGAAGGGATCGGGCACCTGGGTCAGCGGCTTGCCGAGATGGCGGCCCACCAACTCCTTGTCGGGAATGTTGTCGGGCACCTTGCGCAGCCCGTCCATGTCGTCGGAAAACGCGATCAGCCGCGTCTTGACCTTGTCCCCGGTCAGGACCCGGAAGGCGTGGCGCACCATGGTGGTGCGGGCGACCTCGCCGAAGGTGCCGATGTGGGGCAAGCCCGAGGGGCCGTAGCCGGTCTCGAAGATCACCTCGTCCTTGGGATGCCGCGCGAGGCGGGCGACGATCTTGCGCGCCTCCTCGAATGGCCACGCATTGCATTGTTCGGCCAGCGCCCGCAACTC
>Ga0306925_10004654_pt1 | contig 12435 bp, 12 predicted proteins | sample flu12Cox44000176_FD_203755 | JGI IMG/M metagenome (GOLD analysis project Ga0306925, IMG submission 203755) | Lab enrichment of tropical soil microbial communities from Luquillo Experimental Forest, Puerto Rico - flux8day.12C.oxic.44.000.176 (v2)... | ecosystem: Environmental > Terrestrial >...
GGCGGCGACCGGTTTTCGCCGAACACGACCTGATCGTCGCGCTCCGGGATGTCGAGTGTGGCGCGCTCCGGGTAGACCTCGATCATCGTGCCGTGCGCGTCGCCGCTCGCCGCCATGTAGGCGCCTTCGAGCGGGCCGAACGGGAAGCATTTTCCGCCCATCAGCTCGGCCAGCACTTGGGCCACGTGCTGCGGTTCACGCGCCGGGATCGATACGTGATGGATCATCCGAGTGCCCTCCGTTGCAGGTCGCGGCGCCGGGTGGCGCCTGCCCGACACCATACCCCGCAGCAGCGCGGCTGAACAATGTGGGAAAGCAAAACGACCCCGAACGATCGGTCAGGGATCCGGCGACTGGAGATCGCGAGCGCTCGATCCGCGCCGGGGCCATCGTTTGCTGCTACTCGCTGAGGACCTTATCGGCCCACTCCACCAGTGCCACCAAATCCGGCGGCGTCACAAACCGGGCGTTCTTGCCTGCGAGGTCGGCATCGCGGACCGCACGGGCCCGTGAGCACGCAGTTCAGATGTTGAGCGGGATTTTGTACCCAATTGTTTTGAGCATGGTTTCAGACAGCGGCGGCCATCCGACGGGTGTGACTGAATTCATCACCTCGTTTTTCATCAGGTGTACCGCTTCGCCAAGAAGAAATATCTGAACATCATGTCCCGTCTCTGCGAAGGCGTTCGCATGCAGAAAGGCAAACGCAGCCTTAGTAGACTCGTCCGAACCCCACGCGCTCTTGATCAATAGTTTCATGTCTGTGGTCCCGCTGGCGAGATTTCCGGGGCGACGGAATGCTACCTCGGTGTGGGGCCCCCGGGCCAGCGACCGCTTTGGCGCAGGCTCGCAATACCCCGGTGCGGCCCGCTATGAGGAACCAGCGGCACGTCGCCGGGCGCGAAGCTCGGATGAGGAGGTGTCGACGCGGAAACGGTGCTCCGGGATTTCGCTGAAGAGATCGGCATAGCGCCGCGGCATCGGGATGTCGCTGAGCGCGCGTACCCGCCCCGCCGCGTCGATGCGCACAGCCACCAGAAAGCTTGCCCCGGAAGTGGCGATTTCCTCGAGTGCGGCGTGCATTCGAACCTCGTCATCGCCATAATACTTCGGCGCAACCAGCCGCGCAGCCGTATCTGCGCCGATCACAAATGTCGTCTTCGGAAACAAGCGCGACTTCTCGAGAAAGGTCGGCGCTCGCGTGAGCTCGACCGGCGATTTCCAGGCGAATTGCCCGAGCCGCCCTCTGACCATCTCGCCCGCCAGCGGCGGCTTGTCGACGTTGGTGACGGAGATTTCAAACGCCAAGGGCTGCTGCCTCAGCTCTTCGGCGAGCTGCGCCAGCAAAACATGTCCCTCATGCACCGGATTAAAGGAGCCCGGGAACAGCACAGAGGGTTGCGGCGCCGACAGCATCATTTGGCCATCGGGCTGGACGGTGAGGCGATCGAGCTCGCCTGCCAAGAGCTGATCGATCGTATCCACGGCCTCCCCGGCCGCCACCACCGTCTCCGCATAATGTTCATCCGCGTCGATGAGGCTCTGCGGCGATCGCGCGGCAATCCCGCAGGCGCGGGCCAGCCACAGGACGATCGCGCGCGAAACGAGGTCTTCCTCGGCGGCGCGGTCACGCCGGCCCTTGGCCAGCACACAAGTGCAGTGCGCGATGCCGGCGGAGCTGGCGAATGCGATGTGAAATCGATGCTCGCCTCTACGCGGGCGGTCGCTGACCAATGCCGCCGTGGCACCCAGACCGACCAGATCGGTGCCCGCCGGCACCAGCCTGGCGGCGCGGCCCCGTGCGCTTTGCGCCATCGCGATCGCGGTGTCGGAACTGCACGCTTGCGCCGGTGCAAAGCCGAGAAACGCCGCCAGCGCCATTTCGTCGTAGGGAACCTGCGCCTCGATCAGCAGCCGCGAGCCGCCGGGAACACGAAGCAGCTCGCCGACCGCACCGCTGCCGCCCCCGGTGATCGCGAGTGCCGCCTTGCGGCGCGACGCGTGTATTGCGGAGATCAGTTGTCGCCACGCGGCGTCCGACGGGCTCATCATGCGTTAAGGGTCCGAAGCTGAAAAGTCCCTCGCATAAGGTGAAAGACGGCTCGGGCAGAGTCAACAGAGCGGCAAGGCTGTCGAGGCCAGTGATGCCCGGAATTGTCAGCACCGAGATCGGCGGCGCATCGGGCTCGCCGGTGAAGTGCATGATCCCGCCCGCGCCTTGAGCGATCAGGTCGAAGCCGAGCTGTCAATGCAAAATGGGCAGGCAGACTTGTTGGTGCGCCGCTGTGGGGAAGAAGTTGGCCGCGGAACGCGACAGACCGAGCACCGCCATTTAGGATAGTCCAATGGCAGAGGGTGGCTGTGCCGGCGGAGCCGATGCGGCCGGCGGTGAGCTTATCTATCCCGGCCCATTATCCTGGGCGGTGGCGAGGCGCCTTCAGCAGCTCGCCATTGCGAGACGCTGCAACCAAACCGACTGCGAAACCATCGCGAGAACGCGCTCAAAGCAGAAAAGCCGAGCAATTCCGCCACCGAGGCGAGTGGACGGTCGCGGTTGCCAATGTAGCGGGTCGCGAGTTCAGCCCGTACCGCATCGAGTAGAGAGGTGAAGGTTTCTCCCTCCCGTGCGAGATGCCGATGCAGCGTGCGTCGGTCGATGCCCAGGTGTTTGGCTACCCGATCGGCCGAACACAGACCGGAAGGCAACGTCAGATAGATGCATTCGCGCGCATTGTCCCGCATTGTGGCATTCGGGCGGGGTGCCACAGTGTCGAGATACTGCTGAATGTGGCGCGCGATTGCCGGGTCCGACGTCGGCAGGGTTGCATCGACATCGTGCGCCAAGCAGACGATCGCGTTGTATTCCTGACCGAACTCGACATTGGTGCCAAAAAACCGGCGATGGGCATCGGTTCGGGCAGGTGCGGCGTGCGTGAAGCAAATCGTCTGCGGCCGCCATCTGCTGCCGAGAAGCTGGTTCAGGCTTTTGTGGATGAAGCCCAGTCCGAGCTCGACACCCTGACGAATCGGCAGCGGGCGCCCCGAGTCTACGGCGAGACCGATCGTCACCAATCCCGCGTTCTCGTCGATCGTCAACCGCAACCCGTCGCTGTGCAGATGCATATAGCCGGCGAGAGCTTCGAGCGCCTTGCGGATCGTGGGCTGCTCTCGAACCAGCAGCGCGAGCACCCCGAGATTGGACAGGCTACGCCGCTCCGCCAGCCTGAGGCCAAAGTCGGGCCGCCCGGACCGGGCCGCCGAATCCTCCAACAGCCGCGCGACCGCGGGCATCGGGATCCTGAGCTCCGGATCGGCCAAGCACGCGGGCGGGAGGCCGTGGTCCGCGACCATGCGGTAGGGGTCGAGCCCGACCGATCGAGCGACCTCGACATAGCCGTTGAGAGCCGCGCTGCGGATTAGGCGAAGCATGGTGAGCCGTGAAAAATGTCCCGAGATGTTAAATGCAGTGTCCCGGATCGTCAATCACGGCCGCTACCCGTCGAATACATTCGGCATTGTCACGAACACGCAACGCCCCGCCGGTCTCGGGGACCGCGCAATACCCGCAAAGACCGCTCCGAGGGAGGATCCCCGCAATGCCGAGCGCAGTCCGCCCCGCTGCTGCCGCAGTCGTTACGACCGCTGAGGTCGAGCCGCTCACCTGCGCAATCGGCGCGGAAGTGCGGAACGTCAACCTCGGCGCCGCCGCGCGAGATCCTGGATTGATGGCCGAGATCCGGTCGCTGCTGCTGCACTACAAGGTGCTATTCTTCCGCGACCAGGACATCACGCGCGCCGAGCACGTCGCCTTTGCCGGCCATTTTGGTGAGCTCGAGGACCATCCGGTCGCCGGCAGCGACCCCGATCATCCCGGTCTCGTGCGCATCTACAAATCGCCCGAGCAGCCCAACGAGCGGTACGAGAACGCCTGGCATACCGATGCGACGTGGCGCGAGAAGCCGCCATTCGGCTGCGTGCTGCGGTGCGTCGAATGCCCGCCCGTCGGCGGCGATACGATGTGGGCCAATATGGCGCTGGCCTACGACCGGCTGCCCGAGCACATTAAGCGCCAGATCGCCGGTCTGCGCGCCCGCCACAGCATCGAGGCGACGTTCGGCGCCGCGATGCCGATCGAGAAACGCCTCGCGCTCAAGGCGCAGTATCCCGACGCCGAGCATCCGGTCGTGCGCACTCATCCGGAGACCGGAGAGAAAATTCTCTTTGTCAATGGGTTCACGACCCATTTCACCAACTTTCACACCTCTGCCAATGTCCGCTATGGGCAGGATTTCGCGCCGGGGGCTGCGCAGCTGCTGCAATACCTGATCAGCCAGGCGCAAATTCCCGAATACCAGGTGCGCTGGCGGTGGCAGCCGAACAGCGTCGCCTTCTGGGATAACCGCTCGACCCAGCACTACGCGGTCATGGATTACCCCCCCTGCCACCGCAAGATGGAGCGTGCCGGCATCATCGGCGACACGCCCTTCTGAAGCCGGAGTGACCGACCGCGCGGCAATCCCTCTCTTACAACCGTATCCTACGAAAGGACCGATCATGAACTTCCTGGATGGTGCGCTCTTTCCCGAGAACCAGGAAAAGCTAGTGATTACCGCCGCACCCTACGGCCCCGAATGGATCCCTTCGGACTTTCCCGAGGACATCGCGGTCAGCATGGACGAGCAGGTGCAAAAAGCCGTCGATTGCTACAACGCCGGTGCCTCAGTGCTGCATGTGCATGTCCGCGAGGCCGACGGCAAAGGCTCAAAGCGTCTGTCCAAGTTCAACGAGCTGTTGGCTCGGCTGCGGGTTGCAGTGCCCGACATGGTGTTGCAAGTCGGCGGCTCGATTTCCTTTGCCCCGGAGAGCGACGGCGAAGCGGCAAAGTGGCTGTCGGACGACACGCGTCACATGCTGGCCGAGCTGACCCCCGAGCCGGACCAAGTCACGGTCACCGTCAATACGGTCCAGATGAACATCCTTGAGCAGATGGAGCTGGCCGACATCGCCGGAACCTCGCTGGCCGAGCCCGCGACCTCGGCTGCCTACCGCGAGATGGTCGTCCCGGCCGGGCCGGGCTGGGTCGAGGAGCACGTTCGGCGGCTGACTGCTGCCGGTATCCAGAGCGCATTCCAGTTCTACAACATCAATAGTTTCGAGACTGTCGAACGCATGATCCGCCGCGGCGTCTACAAGGGGCCACTGGTGATGAACTGGGTCGCGATCGGCGGTGGCATGGATGCGCCCAACATCTACAATCTCGCCAATTTCGTGCGGGCCACTCCGGACGGTGCGATGCTGACGCTCGAAAGCTCGATGCGCAATGTGCTGCCGATCAACATGATCGCTATTGCCATGGGGCTGCACGTGCGCTGCGGCATCGAAGACAATCTCTGGACGCAGGATCACAAGAGCAAGATCAGCACGGTCCGGCAGATCGAGCAGCTGGTACGCCTGTCACGCGAGTTTGGCCGCGAGGTTGCGAATGGCAGAGAGGCGAGCCGGATCTGCAAGATCGGCGTGTTTTACGACAGCGTTGAGGAAACGCTGGCGAAAAACGGGTTCGCGCCGAACCGTGAGCCTTGCCGCGATGCCGATGGGCGGAGAATGGCTGCCTGATTCCCTGCTTTAAGAAATCCTGAACCGGAGAACCATTGATGGCCCGCGCAATTCGCTTTTCCGAGATCGGTGGACCTGAAGTCCTGCGCCTTGAGACGGTTGCGGCCGGCGAGCCCGGCCCCGGGCAGGTGCGGGTCCGGCACCGCTATGTCGCGGTCAACTTCATCGATGTCTACTTCCGCACCGGGCGTTACCCGCTTCCATTGCCAAACGGGCTCGGCTCGGATGCGGTCGGTGTTGTCGAGGCAGTCGGGCCCGGCGTCACCGAGGTCAGGGTCGGGGACCGAGTCGGCTATCTGCTCGGCCCGCAGGGGGCCTATGCGGACGTGCGGGTCATGCCGGCGGATGTGCTGATCCCGCTGCCCGACGGGATTTCCGACCGCACCGCATCGACCTTGATGATGAAGGGCATGACCGTGCAATACCTGTTCCGTCAGGTCTATCCGCTGCACGGCGGGGAGACGATTCTCTTCCACGCCGCCGCCGGCGGTGTCGGGGTGATCGCCTGCCAATGGGCGCGCGCGCTCGGCGTCACGATGATCGGCGCCGTCAGCACCGACGAGAAGGCTGAGATCGCACGGGCAAACGGCTGTGCCCACACGATCGTCACCTCGCGCGAGGACATCGCGGCCCGGGTGTGCGAGGTCACCGACGGCAAGGGGGTCCCGGTTGTTTACGATTCGGTCGGCAAGGATACGCTGCAGGCCTCACTCGACAGCCTGCAGCCGCGCGGCGTGCTGGTCAGCAACGGCACCTCGTCGGGCCCGGTAGTCATCGACACGATGCAATTGGCGGTGAAGGGCTCGCTATGGCTGACCCGGCCGGCCATGATCCACTACGCCACGCCGCGCTCCCAAATGCTGCAAATGGCCGAGGAACTGTTCGACTTGGTATTGGCCGGCAAGATCAGCAGCGAACCGAGTAATTTCTTTCCGCTCGAAGAGACAGCCGAAGCCCATCGGCTGCTTGAAGCACGCAAGACCACCGGCGCAACCGTCCTGGTGCCATGACGGCGCACCCAATATCATCGGGGAGAGCAATGCAGCCGCAGATCGCAGCTCCGCGAACCGTCGCATCGAACAGCTATCTCTTCGGGCGCGGTCCAGCCTGGTTCGCGTATTTGATGACGATCGCCTTGATGATGTTCGACTACATCGACCGGCAGATCATCGCCTCGATGTTTCCGTTTCTGAAAAGCGACTGGATGCTTACGGACTGGCAATTGGGCGCTCTCGTGTCGGTCGTCTCGGTGACTGTGGCGGTGTTTGGCATCCCGGTGGCCTGGATCGCCGACCGGTACAGCCGCGTCAAGAGCATCATGGCGATGGCCACGACGTGGAGCATCGCGACGATCGCATGCATGTTCGCTCAGGGCTACGCCCAACTGCTGGTTGCTCGCGCATTTGTCGGTTTGGGTGAGGCCGGGTACGGCTCGGTCGGGGCGGCGATGGTCGCGACGCATTTTCCGCAGCGCATGCGCAGCAGGATTCTGGGCGGGTTCTTCGCTTCGGCTTCCGTCGGCTCGGTACTCGGCGTCGTCCTGGGTGGGGTAATCGCCTCGCGATTTGGCTGGCGGGCAGGCTTTGGGGTCGCCGGATTTCCGGGCCTGGTCCTCGCGCTGCTGTACTTTTTGGTGCGTGACTACAAAACCGTCGAGGCTGCCGATGCTGCGAGCCCGTCCGCGCGAGGAGCAGCCGCCACTGCGAGCCGGAGCGAATTGATCCGGTCGATTTTTCGGTCATGGACGGTACGATGGGTCTGCATCGGCGGGGCGGCACAGCTGATCGCCCTCTCCGCTCTTTGGTCATGGCTGCCGAGCTACCTCAATCGCGCGCAACAGCTGCCGCCAGAGAAGGCCAGCCTTCAGGCCGCCCTGGTCGTGCTTGCCGGAGCCGTCGGCAGCGTCGTAATGGGGACAGTCGCCGACCGGGCCGGCCTGCGTCGCCCCGGTGGCAAATTCATCGCTGTTGCGTCCTTGAGCATTCTGACGGCGATCGTCCTGGTGCTCGCCTTCGGAGGCAAGCATTGGGGTCTAGGTTTGACCCGGGGCATCCAATTCAGCCTGATCGTGCTGGGCGGCTTCGTCGCCACCTGCACCGTCGGACCCGCTGCAGCGATCGTGATTGGGGTCATCCATCCGGGCGTGCGAGCGACCGGGGCATCGGTGCTGTCGCTGTTCCAGAACCTGTTCGGATTGGCCGCGGGACCGTTCATCGCCGGGGCGTTGTCGGATGCGTTCGGATTGGAAATGGCGCTGACGTTGACCCCGCTGGGCTGCGTCGTCGCGGCGCTGTCGTTCCTCGCCGCTCGCCGCACCCACTCGGCCGAATACGAGGACGACTGGCGGCACGATCCCAGCCGGCGCCGGGAGCGCAAAGTCCGCGTTCGACGCGTGTTCACAATACGCCCTTGGCGCGCAGTTCCTTGATCCCCGCCTCGGTCACGCCGAAGCGGCCAAAGATCTCGGCGTTGTGCTGGCCGAGCTTGGGCGCCACATTGCGCACCCGCACACCCTCGCCGATCTTGACCGGGGTGCGGATGTGCGGCACCTCGCCCAGCTCCGCGTCGCTCGCGTATTGCACAAGCCCGCGGTGGCGCACCTGCGGGTCGGCGAACATCTGCGCGTAATCATAGACCGGACCGCATGGCACACCGGCGGCTTCGAGCGCCTCGACCCAATCGCTGGTGGTCTTGGTCATCAGCACCGCGTTCATCGCGGTCTCCAATGCCTCACGGTTCGCCATGCGCGCTTGGTTGGTCACAAAGCGCGGATCCTCGCACCATTCCGGGTGCCCCAGGGCCTCGGCACAGCGCACCCAGATCGCCTCGCCGGCGGCCTCCACCATCAGATAGCCGTCCTTGGTCTGCATGCGCTAGTAGGGAGCGTTCTGGCGATGACGCGAGCCCTGGCGGGTTGGCTCCTCGTGGTCGGCGAGCCATTGCGCCGAGGTCCATGAGCTGAAGCCGATCGCGGTCTCCAAGAGCGAGCATTCGACCAGCCGGCCCTTGCCGGTGCGCTGGCGCTCGTAAAGGGCGGCGAGGATGCCCTGCACCGCCCACATCCCGGTGCCGAGATCGCAAATCGGCAGCCCGACCGAGGTCGGCGGCCCGTCGGGCTCGCCGGTTACGTGCATGATCCCGCCCATGCCCTGCGCGATCAGGTCGAAACCGCCGCGCATCCGCGGCTCGGCCATTGACGCGGATCGAACCGTCTTGGTCCTCGGCCAGTCTCGAACCGCAATGTCAGCATCCGAGCCTTATTCGCTCTCTTCGCCACCGCGCTCGAACGTCAGGATTTGCCCCTTTTCGGCCGTTCCCCGGCTCGCGGAGGCAACGGCGAGATCGGGTGGATATGTGGCTCATTCGCCGGTCGCGCGAAGCGCGCTCCTCAGTATAGGATTGCCTGATAAGGGAGAATGCCCATGCAGGCTGGATCGCCGGACCGGGTGGACCGCCGGCTTGCCGCAATTCGCGCCACCGGGCTCGGGCTGGCGTTGGTACTGGGGGTCGGGGCGGCGCATGCCGGCGCGTTGATTGAATTTCCCAGCTTTGACGAGCGGGTTTATCCCTCGCGTCTGCTCGGCTATCTGAGCCGGCCGGATGGCCCCGGCCCGTTTCCAGCGGTCGTCGTGCTGCATGGCTGTCCCGGGTTTTTCGCCGGGTATGTGGAGATCGCCGATCAGTTGAAATCGTGGGGTTATGTGGCGCTTGCGGTCGACAGTTTGGGGTCGCGCGAAATCGGCCCCCGGTGCGGCGACGGCTTCCCGGCCCAGGCGACCGACGCCTACGCCGCGCTCAAGTACCTGTCGCAGGACGCCTCGGTCGATGCCGCCCGGATCGCGGTGCTCGGCTATTCGATGGGTGGCGAATCGGCCTTGAGCACAGTCGAGCGCGGGCGGATCGATCCGCCGTTCCCGGAGAAGTTCGCCGTCGCGGTCGTCTATTACCCGTGGTGCAGGGGCCGTTCGGCGATGGTCAGTGCTCCGGTCTTGATCCTGATCGGCGCAGAAGACAACGTGGCGTCGGCCGCTTCCTGCCGCGAGATGGTGGCGCAGCCGCACGACGGCGGCGCGGCGATCGACCTGATCGTCTATCCGGGCGCCCATCACAATTTCAACTTTCGCGTTCTGACTTTCCCGCGCTGGCCGGGTCGTTGGCTCGAATACAACGAAGCGGCGGCGCAGGATGCGGAAGCGAAGATGCGCGCCTTCCTCGCCGTTCATCTCCGCGGGACGTCCCCGGACCAGCCGAAGGCAAAGTGACCGCGGCTAACATGACCTACCCGACCACCTGAACCCGACCGTGGCCACGATCTTACCGATGCCATCCACCACGGGATTCGCCGCGCTATCGGGTTGCCCTTGGCACGTGGTCTGAGCGAAGTCCGCTTCCGGCGCATAGGTGTCAACCGACGCCTCGCAGCCCACGGTCAGTTTGCAGCCCAGCCTCTTGGAGCATAATTACGCGCCCTTGTGTTCATAGAACGCCCTTCGCACGGAGCTCCCGGATCTGCGCCTCCGTCACGCCGAGGCGGCCGAAGATTTCGGCGTTGTGCTGGCCGAGCTTGGGCGCGACATTGCGCACCCGCACACTCTCACCGATCTTGACCGGTGTGCGGATGTGCGGGACCTCGCCCAATTCCGCGTCGCTCGCGTATTGAACGAGGCGGCGGTGGCGCACCTGCGGGTCGGCGAACATCTACGCGTAATTGTAGACCGGGCCGCAAGGCACGCCGGCTGCCTCGAGCACCTCGACCCAGTGATCGGTGGCTTACGCTCGCGTTAAAATAGGTTTGGGCATACTCTTTGTCGAAGCGCACGTTGGGGGCTTCGGGGAATGAAACGCCGCGAGTTGATCGCCTTCGCCTCCGGTGTGCTGATCTTTCCGTTCGTTTCATCGCTCGCGCAGGCTCCGCCGAAAGCGGTGCGGCTCGGCTTACTTGAAGCGGGCACGCGCGAAGACGCAGCCAAATCAGTGGACGAACCTTTCCTCGGCGAACTCGCAAAGCTCGGTTATGTCGAGGGGCAAAATTTGATCGTCGAGCGCCGATACGCAGACGGCAATCTCACACGTCTGCCGGCACTTGCGGCTGAGATCATAGCATTGCAGCCAGACCTGATCTTCGCACCACCGGCGCCCGCTACAGCGGCCGTCAAGGCGCTCACCACAACGATCCCGATCGTCTTCTGTTTTGTCAGTGACCCGGTGGCACTGGGGTTCGCACAAAGTCTTGCCCATCCAGGTGGTAATCTCACGGGAATGTCGAACTTCAGCGTCGACATCGCTGGCAAGCGCGTCGAGATGCTCAAGGAATTGGTACCGGGTTTGACGCGCCTCGCCACTTGGAACAACCCGGAGGCGGTGAACGACGCTGCCGAGCTGAAAGCGGTTGAGGACGCCGCGACGAAGCTCGGCATGCAATTCCGGGCGATCGCCGCAAACAAGCCTGCGGAATATGAGGCCGCCGCTGCGGCGACACGCGAATGGGGCGCACACGCCGTCTATCTCAACCCGAACCCGGCCGCGGGCTTCAACCGCAAGCAGATCATCGCGCTGATGGCGGCGGCGAAATTGCCGATGATGTATTTCAACGCCAACTTTGTCGCGGAGGGCGGGCTGATCTCCTACGCCGCCAACTTCCCCGATCTCGCGCGACGCTCCGCCACCTACGCAGCGAAGATCTTCGGCGGCGCCAAACCGGCGGATCTGCCGGTTGAGCAACCGGTCCTGCTCGAACTGACGATCAACATGAAAGCGGCGCAAGCCCTCGGCCTTCTGATCCCGCCGTATCTGTTGATGCGTGCCACAGAGGTCATTGAGTAGCCGCTTATCGAATGTCGGCAATGGTCGAACCCGGAAATTGCCCGGCTTCAGCCTACGGTCTCCTTTCGGTACGAAGCCGCTATCCGGCACGGCATAGAGGATGATCGTCTGACAATGTGCAGCGGGCACCGCAGGCGAGACGACGTGCCCTGAGACGATCACACTACGCCCTTGGCGCGCAGCTCCTTGATCCCCGCCTCCGTCACGCCGAAGCGGCCGAAGATCTCGCCGTTGTGCTGGCCGAGCTTGGGCGCCACATTGCGCACCCGCACACCCTCGCCGATCCTGACCGGCGTGCGGATGTGCGGCACCTCGCCCAGTTCCGCGTCGCTCGCATATTGCACGAGCCCGCGGTGGCGCACCTGCGGGTCGGCGAACATCTGCGCATAATCATTGACCGGACCGCATGGCACACCGGCGGCTTCGAGCACCTCGACCCAATCGCTGGTGGTCTTGGTCATCAGCACCGCGTTCATCGCGGTCTCCAATGCCTCGCGGTTCTCCATCCGCTGTTGGTTGGCCGCTAAGCGCGGGTCCTCGCACCATTCCGGGTGCCCCAGGGCCTCCGCACAGCGCCCCCAGATCGCCTCGCCGGCGGCACCCACCATCAGATAGCCGTCCTTTGTCTGCATGCGCTGGTAGGGGGCATTCTGGCGATGGCGCGAGCCTTGGCGGGTCGGCTCCTCATGGTCGGCGAGCCATTGTGCCGAGGTCCACGAGCTAAAGCCGATCGCCGTCTCCAACAATGAGCATTCGATGAGGCGGCCCTTGCCGGTGCGCTGGCGCTCGTAAAGGGCGGCGAGGATGCCCTGCACCGCCCACATGCCGGTACCGAGATCGCAGATCGGCAGCCCGACCGAGGTCGGCGGCCCGTCGGGCTCGCCGGTCACGTGCATGATCCCACCCATGCCCTGCGCGATCAGGTCGAAACCGCCGCGCCCTGCATAGGGTCCGTCATAGCCGAGCCCGGAGAGCTGCGGGTAGACGAGCCGCGGG
>Ga0306925_10004656_pt1 | contig 12434 bp, 7 predicted proteins | sample flu12Cox44000176_FD_203755 | JGI IMG/M metagenome (GOLD analysis project Ga0306925, IMG submission 203755) | Lab enrichment of tropical soil microbial communities from Luquillo Experimental Forest, Puerto Rico - flux8day.12C.oxic.44.000.176 (v2)... | ecosystem: Environmental > Terrestrial > Soil...
CTATGTTCTCACGCTCGATCCGGACCGGCGCATCCTCCGCCATCACTCGGTCCTGATCGACGACGGGGTCATCAGAGACCTCGGCCCGGTAGCCGACATGGACGCTCGTCATCTGGATGTCTGCCGGAATCATGGCACCGTGGTCGAGGCGGGCCGACGCCTTGTCCTGCCCGGGTATGTGAACACGCACGTCCACACCTTCGAGCACCTCAGTCGAGGTCTGATCCCTGACGATCTCTCCACCTTCGCGTGGGCCGTGACCTATGCGCGGCCGTTCTACGCTGCCCTGACGGAGGAGGAGGCTTACGTCGCCGCCCGCCTCGCGTGCCTCGACATGCTCCGCAACGGAACGACCTGCTTCGTCGACGCGAATATCCTGGTCTCGCTCGGCCACGTCGACGCGGTGGCGCAGGCCGTGACGGAGAGCGGTATGCGCGCCGTGCTTGGTCGCGGCGTGTTCGACCTCATGCCACAGGCGATGGCCGACGCCATGCCACCGGAGCTGCGGAGTCGCGTCCTGTTCCCGTCAGCGGACGCGGCGCTCCGTGAGGTGGACGCGCTCCTTGGCCGCTGGACGCGGAGCGCGGACGGGCGGATCCGCTCCTGGGCGACGGTGTACGGGCTCTTCCCGTACTGTTCGGACGAGCTCTTCGCCGGGCTCCGTGCCATCGCGCATCGCCATCGGACAGGCATGGCCTTCCACATCTCGTCCTCGATCGAGGAGGCGCGCGGAGTAGAGGCGCGGGTTGGCACCTGGCCGATCACGCACCTCGACCAGCTCGGTGTGCTAGGGCCGGATCTCCTGCTCACGCACTGCACTGCGGTGACCGACCGCGAGGTAGCGATCCTGGCCGAGCGCGGCACCAAGGTCGCTTACTGCCCGGGAGCCGCCCTTCGCCTGGCCAAGGGCACCACGAAAATCGGCAAGATCCCCGAGATGCTCGCCGCTGGAGTTACCGTTTCGCTCGGAGCGGATGGCGTGTCCTCGAGCGGCTCGTTCGACCACGCCCGACTGATGAGCCTCGTCGCCGGTCTCTTCAAGGATGCGCGCATGGACCCGAGCCTGATCCCGGCCGAGACGGCCCTCGAGATGGCCACCCTGCACGGCGCCCGCGCCGTACTCTGGGACGACACGATCGGGTCGGTCGAGATCGGTAAGCGGGCTGATCTCACGCTCTACGATCTCGACGGCCCGGAATGGGTGCCTTCGCACGACGTTGTCCGGAATCTCGTCTATTCTGCCGACGGCCGGAGCGTCAGGACCGTGCTTATCGATGGCCGCATCGTGTACGACGATGGTCATGCGAGCGGCATCGACGCAGGCAAGGCCATCGAGGAGGCGAGGGTCGCGGGGGACGGGATCGCGCGACGGATCGGTCTCGAACCACGGACGCGCTGGCCCGTCTCCTAGAAATCGACGCCGGGCCATCTACGAACCTCTAGGAGCCAACGCCACCGGGTCTGTCGCGACAGATCGGCGCAGTGCCTCAGATGGGCGCCAGGACCGGAGTGATATAGATCTGTCCGTAGTTGGATGGGATCGTCACATCGTGAACTTCCCCGGCGTTCGTTACTCGGATTTCCTGCCGCCGTACATCGTCATCGAGCATTTCGCGGTACGTGCCGGGGACGGGGAAAGGCACTGAGAGTGTCCTCTGCGAATCGGAAAAATTGAGGAAGATCAGCGCAACCTGCTCCGGTTCCGTCGTGGTAGCGGAAGCCCGGCGCCGGTAGGCGATCGCACGGCCGCCGAGGTTGGAGCTTGTGTTGAAGTAGAATGACTCACGGCTGCGCAGCGCGCGGCAGGCTCGCCGGAGCCGTCCGAGTCGTCTATATATGCGGATCAGCGCCTGCCCAATGTCGTCGTAGAAATACTCCCAATGCACATCGCGCCGGATCTGTATGCGGGTTGTGCCCGAGCCGGGAAGGACGTAATTCTCACCGAATTCCTGACCCTGCCAGAGCATCGGTATGCCTTGACAGGTGTACAGCGCAATGGCGTAGGGTTGCGTCTTGTAGAAGCGGCTCCGGTCGCCGAGCAGGATATTCTCACCTCCGCCGATCAGGCCAAAGCTGCAGATGAAGTCGCTATGGTCGTGGCTTTCGACATACTGAAACGGGGCCACGGGGCCTTGCACGCCGCCGAAGTCACGGCGGGCGGGGTATCGGAGAAAGGATGGATCGAGCAAATGGGCGAAATCATCGTCCACGAACTCGAACCGCCCCATGTCATTGGCGTGGTTGAGGAGGTTGTCCTGCCAAGTTGCGTTTGAAAAAGTATCAACGAGGATCGTTTGCGGAGTTGCGTCGATATATTCGGCAACCTGGATGATACGCTGATACCCGGCGGCATCCTTGAACCTGGGGATGTTGGCCGAGTCGTTATAAGTCAGAAACGCGATGTTCGCGTAGTCGGGGCCCACCGGGCCGCTGAAGAACCCTTTGACATTGTCGTATCTGAAACCGTCGATGTGATAATCCTCGAGCCAGTTCCGGTTGGCCGTGCGGACGTAGTCCTGGGTGAAGGGCTGGTCCGCGTAGGTGAACTGGGGGCCGAATTCGCCGTCGGGAAAGTTGCCCATCGGACTGAGCTCGCCACTGTCGCGATAGACCTGAACATAGGCAAAATCGGCGCTGCAATGTTGATATACCACGTCGAGAATCACCGCCATTCCACGCGCATGACAGGCGCTGACGAGACGCTTTAGACCAGTGGGACCGCCCCAGCGGTCCTCGGGTGCAAAGAAATGCAGCGGCCCGTAGCCCCAGTCGAACACCTGCGGAAAGTCGGTGACCGGCATCAACTCGAGCACGTTGACTCCCAGACCAGCCAGGTAATCGAGCTGCGCAACAATGTCATCGAAGGTGGAATAGAACTCCGCAACCTGCAACTCATAGACAACGAGATTGTCGAGTGGAGGTACGGTGAACTCGCCGTCAGCAAATGCGAAAGGAACGGGCGCTTGCATCCGTTCATCCAGCGTGAACGCGGCCAGCTTGGCCGGACCCGCCTCCCGTGCAAAAGGGTCTGTGAAGAAAGAAGTGACTACAGTTGGTTGCGCCTGCCCAGGCGACTGGCGCAGGAGCCGATACCGGTAGAAGTAGCGTCCAGGCAGCCCAAAATTGCCGTCGCCGCGCGGGCTGCCCGCAATGTCCACTGCCCTTGACCAGAGGCCCAGGGCGTGGCCTGGATCGAATGTCAGGGCGAAATCCCTTGGAGGAATCTCCGGAGTGAACTGGTCCTTCTCATGGATGACTCGCACGATGACCGAGTAGCCTTTGACGGCGGTGATCTCGGGCAGGTACACGCCAAAACGAACTTGACCGGCGGAGACGACGTGAGCTCCGACTTCATTGAGGTCGATCATGGCAGCCAATCCCATTGCCGATCCTCTCCGCCCGTTGGAGCCAGCCTCTCGCGCCAATGCCACAGCGAGGATGATGTTAGCGCATTTCCCGCTCTGGATCTCGGCGCTCCCCTGCCGTATGTTCGGGTCGTGCCGCGAACGCGGCGCGGAGAGCGAGGGCATGGAGCATGGCACGACTGACGGGGAAGGTGGCGGCCGTGACCGGCGGAGCCTCGGGGATCGGCGAGGCCACTGTACGGCGGTTCGTCAAGGAGGGTGCGAAGGTGGCCTTCGCCGACCGGGACGCCGACCGGGGCAAGCGGGTCGCGGCGGAGATCGCAGCAAGTGGCGGAGAGGCTGTATTCATGGAAGCGCACGTGGAACGCGAGGCCGAAGCCGCGGCCTTCGTTCGCGAGGCCGCGCAGCGGTTCGGCCGGCTCGACATCCTCGTCAACAACGCTGGGGTCCGGCTGTATCACACGGTGGAAGAGGCCAGCGCCGAGAGCTGGGACGAGATCCTCGGCGTGAACCTCAAGGGGTACGCGTTTGCCGCGAAGCCGGCGATTCCGCTCCTCCGACAGGCGGGAGGCGGCAGCATCGTCAACGTCGCCTCGGTGCGGTCGGTGACGAGCATTGGCAAGACGACGCAGTACGACACCACCAAGGCGGCGATCGCCGGACTGACCCGAGGGATGGCGGCCGATCACGCCGCGGACGGCATCCGAGTGAATGCGGTCTGCCCAGGGCCGATCTACACGCCTTTTCACGAAAAGCGCAATCAAGCGATCGGCCGGACGTTCGAGCAGTACAGGGATGACGCAGCCAAGGGCACGCTGCTCCGGCGTCACGGTACGCCCGACGAGGTTGCCGCCTGCATCCTGTTTCTCGCCTCCGACGACGCCTCCTACGTGACGGGCACGCTGCTGTTCGTCGACGGAGGCTACACCGCGATGTGACCGACGGGCTTTCCGGGTCGCAACAAGGGGAGATGGTATCGGACGACTGGGTGGGAAGGTCCCCATCGCGGCGGGAGGTACGAGCGGCATCGGCCAGTGGACGGCGGAGCGGTTCGGCGTCTGAGCGGCGGGCGGCTATGCGCAGGTCAGCGGGCGAGTTCATCGAGCGTGTATTCTGGGGGGTATGATTCCGCTCTCGGTCCTAGATTTGTCCCCGATCGTCCAAGGCGGCACGCCGGCACAGGCCTTCCGCCTCACGCTGGAGCTGGCGCAGCACGCGGAGAGGCTGGGCTACACGCGCTTCTGGCTGGCCGAGCATCACAACATGCCCGGGATCGGCAGCGCGGCCACCGCCGTGCTGATCGGCCACGTGGGCGCGGGGACGTCTCACATCCGGATCGGGGCCGGCGGAATCATGCTGCCGAACCACGCGCCGCTCAAAGTGGCCGAGCAGTTTGGCACGCTGGAGTCGCTGTTCCCCGGTCGCGTCGATCTCGGCCTGGGTCGCGCTCCGGGCACCGACCGATTCGCCGCGATGGCGCTCCGGCGCACGTTGAACTCCGACCCCGACAGCTTTCCCAACGACGTGCTCGAGGTGATGGAGTTCCTGGCCGACCCTCAGCCGGGGCAGCCCGTGCAGGCGGTGCCCGGCGCCGGCCTTCGGGTGCCCATTTGGATTCTCGGCTCCAGCACGTTTGGCGCGCAGGTCGCCGCGGCGCTGGGCCTGCCATTCGCGTTCGCCTCGCACTTCGCGCCCGCCATGCTCTTCGACGCGATCGGCATCTATCGGGAGCGCTTCACGCCGTCCGCTCAGCTGCCGGCCCCGCACGTGATGCTGGGGGTCAATGTCGTGGCGGCGGACACCGACGACGAGGCCCGATTCCTGGCGTCGTCGGGACGCCAATCGTTCGCCAGCCTGCGGACGGGCCATCCGATCCAGTTGCCGCCGCCCTCGAAGGAGTGGGTGCGCGAGCTGTCCGATCCCACCGATCCGCTGCGGCGCTCGCGGGTGTCGTTCGTCGGCTCGCCGGGGACCGTGGCCGCCGAGATGCGCGAGTTCCTGGAACGCACCCGGGCCGATGAGCTCATGGTGGTCTCTCACATCTACGATCAGTCGGCGCGCTTGCGCTCGTACGAGATCGCGGCCGCGACGATGACCGATCCGAGCGTCCCCGGCCCCAGTGACGCGCCGGTCGGAGAGGCGCGGAGTCCCTCCGCGCACTCCTGAAGAGAATCCTCCCTCATCCGTCCTTCAGCGTGAGGTCCCCGTACGGCGCGGTGCAATCCCGGGATCAATCCAAGCGCTGACTCCGTCACTGACCCCGACACCGTCAGCGGCGGACGATGTCCTGCGGGAACCGTGACAAGTGCTCGTATCCGGTTTCGGTGACGACCACCGACTCGCTGAACACGACGCCGCCCTCGTTGACGAGTTTGAGGTCGGGGATGAGATGGAAGCACATGCCCGGCTCGAGCACCGTTCGGTCGTTCTCGTTGATGCTCATGATCCGGCCCTCGCCCCAGTCGGGCGGTACGCCGATGCCGATCGAGTACCCTGTCCGATGCATGAAGTACCGGGCGAAGCCGGCCTTTCGCATGACCGTGCGAGCGGCCAGGTCGACCTCGTGCGACGTCACCCCCGGCCGGATCGCGTCCTTCGCCGCGTTCAGCGCGTCACGGGAAGCCTCAGCCGCCGCCATGAGCCGTGGATTCGGCGTGCCGACGAATACGGTGCGGGACAGCATGCAGTTGTAGCGGTTGTGCGTTCCGCCCGCCTCCATGTAGACGACATCGTCCGGCCGGATCGGTCGGCGGCGCGCGCACTCGAAGCCGAGCCCTGCCGCGGGTCCCGCCACGAATTGCGCCTCGTGTCCGAGAAACTCGCTGCCTGCGCGATACAGCGCGTGATACGCGGCGGCCGCGACATCGTTGTCGGTCGCGCCGGGCACCACGGCCTCAATGGCGGCTCGCAGTGAAGCCTCGCAGTATCCGCCGGCCTCGCGAATATACGCGATCTCTTGCCGAGATTTCACCTTGCGGACCTGCTCGACGATGCCCGATCCGTCCGGCAGCTCGGTGACCTGGAGATGGCGAAGCAGCTTCTTGTAACGGCCGACTGAGAAGAACCAGGCATCGTCCTGGTTACTGATCCGTTTGCTGATCAACCGATACTTCTGGAGGGTTCTGTAGGTGGCGTCGTCCGGGTCGTCCGTGTCCGTGTAGCCCTCGATGTTTCGCAGACAGCTATCGACCTGAGCCTTCTCCACGTTGAGCGCCCGCGTGAGCAGGATGGGGTCCTGGTCCAGCGACAAAATCAGGATCTGGTACGTGAAGTAGCCCAGCGTGCTGTAGCCCGTCAAGTACACGATGTTCTCCGGCACCGTCGTCAGCAGCACGTCGATGCCGGCCTTCTCCATGCGTTCGCGCACTCTGACGAGCCTGGCTGCGTATTCCTCGCGCGTGAATGTCAACGGGTTCGGTTCGGTCATGGGTGCTCACCAGGCATAGGGATTTGAGCGGAAGCGTCATCACCCTCGGTCATGGACATTCTGTTCTCGAGCCCCGCCGGATTCTTCAGCGACATAGAAGCCACACTCGGACACCGCCCCAGGAGCCCGCCTCTCCGAGCCAATGCCACAGCAAAGTAGCGAGTTCCGCCAGACCCCAACAGTAAGCACATCGCTTGGACGTTCGTAAAGTGGGTGCGCTAGCAAGCACTAGCGAGCCCCTCGTTCGTCGAAGCAGCAGTTGCAGTGGCCTACATATCCTGGGGACCATCAGGCGAATCCAGACCATCAGACTGTGTGACTTGTCTTGACAGCTGACTGTTCCCGCCCCATAGTGGTCCTCGCCCGAGCGATAACTGATCAGCCTTCGACGAGGCGAGAATGGCTATTCTCGATCGCTGGCACGCTCCTCATCCCGATCGCTTGAGCGCCATGTTGCTGGTGCTCCTGATGATCGCTCCCGTCACGCTCGCGCATGCGAGTCCCCCCGATCCGACCTGGGTCGCCGGCGTTTATGATCAAGCTGATTTCGATGATGTCGTATGTCTCTTGACGTCTGCTCTTGAGGCTACCGAGTCCACCGCTGCGCCAGAGCCGCGTCACTGTCTCGCTCTCGCACCTAAGCTGGACCAGGCGAGAGTGGTGTGCCCGGCTAGTGCCCCTGCCTACTCGCCACCGCTCCGCGCTCCGCCAATCGTCTAACCATTCGATTCCGTAGTGCTCGGTGATCACCTCGTCGTGCTCACCGTGAACCGTGCTTAATCTCGAGGAATGGCATGCGTCTGAACAATCTAGATGAAGGAGAGCGGACATGAACTTCTCTGCATACCAGAGCAAGCGGCTCTTTGCAATTGCGGCTAGCTGCCTGGCCATCGGCCTTACGGCCCATGCGCAGGCAGACGACGGTAAAGGGTGCTCGAACGCGACGCTCAAGGGCCAATACGCTTTCGGCGTTACCTCATACACTCCGCCAGGTTTTCCCAATGGTCCCCCGCAGGTCGTGGCGGGTATCAAGATTTTCGACGGCAAGGGCAGTTTCACGCAGCGTGATTACATGGGCGACAGCCTTCGCACGATGGGCCAAACCGATTTCTCGACGGGGGAAACCGGTACCTACACGGTCAATGCCAACTGTACCGGAAGTCTCGTGATCAACCTGAACGTGCCGGGCTCCCCTCCAGGCACCGGAGTCATAAAGGTGATGTTCGTGATCAGCAACGGCGGCCGTCATATCCACGAAGTCGTTTCGGAGTTCATTCCACCATTTGGCACCGCCCAGCCTACGCAGACGAAAGCCGACGACTGGAAGCTTGATGCGGAGGATGACTGAGTTGTACGGGACATCGACACTTGGCCACGGGTGCACGTCTTGGCCGCAGGAGAGTGTGCGATTCGGTAATAAGCTAGGAGGGCGATCTTCCCTTTCTGCGCCTGACACGACCACCCGGGTCTGGCCGTTCTCATGGAGCCGTCGCATACCAATGGATGACACGAAACGTCGTTCGGCGTGATCCGAGATCGCACTCAACAGTAGCCCGCTCCGGCGGCGATCGTCCCGCGGGTGGCCTTCGGCCGGTTGGCCTAAGCTGCCAGACTCGGACGCCGCCGCAGGAGCCGGCCTCTAGGAGCGCGATGCCACGGCCCCAACGGGATTCGAATCCGTGTGTACTGTCCGCCACGCGCTAGATGTTTCACATCCGCCACCGACATCTCGTTGACTCAGCAATCCGGCCCACGGGAATCACATCCCTGACACGCCCCGCTCGGTCACCGCAATCGTTCGAGCCGGGCATCAGTGCCCGAAGGTGGGCAACGCGAGCACGTGGGCACGCGGCGGTCGCCGCCCAGGTGGCTCTCCGGTCCCCTGGCGCAATCTGCCGGACTCAAACACTCCCCAGGAGCCAGCCTCTGGGAGCCAATGCTACAGTGGCGCTCATGCTCCCCAACGTGCTGATCATCTTCGTGGGGTGGACGATCCTTCTGGCCGCCTGGCACCTCGTGGGTCTTCCCTGGGGGCTCGGTTAAGCATCCCGGGGCGTGACCGCCGCGTACGGCGTCCACTCCGAAGTCGGCACCCTGAGGAAAGTCCTCGTCTGCGCGCCGGGCCTCGCGCATGCGCGCCTCACCCCGAGCAACTGCGACCAGCTCCTGTTCGACGACGTGATGTGGGTGCAGAGCGCCCGGCGCGATCATCTCGACTTCATGACGAAGATGCGGGAGCGCGGGGTCGAGGTGGTGGAGATGCACGATCTCCTGGCGGAGACGCTCGATGTGCCCGCCGCCAAGCAATGGCTCCTGGACGCACAGATCGTGGCCAACGAGGTGGGCCTGGGCCTGGTCGCTGAGACCCGCGCTTTTCTGGAAAGCCTCGACTCCCGCACTCTCGCGGAGTTCATGATCGGCGGTCTCTCCGCCGTCGACCTGCCGGCCCGCTACGCCTCCGAATACCTGACCATGGTCAAGGAGGCAACGGGTGTTACCGAGTATCTCCTCCCGCCGCTCCCCAACACGCTCTACACGCGGGACACGACCTGCTGGATCTACGGGGGCGTGACGCTGAATCCCTTGTACTGGCCGGCGCGGCGCGCGGAGACCCGGCTGACCACCGCCATCTACAGGTTCCACCCAAGCTTCGCCAGCGAGAGCATCCAGGTTTGGTGGGGCGATCCAGACAAGCGCTGGGGCTCGGCGGCCCTCGAAGGTGGCGACGTCATGCCCATCGGCAACGGCGCCGTCCTCATCGGCATGAGCGAGCGCACTTCGCGCCAGGCCATCACGCAGGTGGCAGCCGCGCTGTTCGCCAAGGGGGCGGCCACCCGCGTCATCATCGCCGCCATGCCGAAGCTCCGATCCACCATGCACCTCGACACGGTGTTCACCTTCGCCGATCGGGACGTGGTCACGATCTTCCCGGACATCATGGACGGGGTCCACACCATCTCGCTCAGGCCCAGCGGCAAGCCCGGCGGCATCGAGGTCACGCGCGAGACGAGACCGTGCGTCGAGGTGGTGGCCGAGGCGCTCGGCCTCAAGAAGCTGCGCCTTGTTCCCACCGGCGGCGACGGCTACGCTGCGGAGCGGCAGCAGTGGGACAGCGGCAACAACCTCGTGGCGCTCTCGCCCGGCGTCGTGATGGCCTACGACCGCAACAGGTGCACCAACTCACTGCTTCGAAAGGCAGGCATCGAGGTGATCACCATCGTCGGCGCCGAGCTGGGCCGCGGCCGCGGCGGCGGGCACTGCATGACGTGCCCGCTCATCCGCGACCCCGTCACGTTCTAGGCCTTGGTTCGGCTACCTGGATTCGCCTCCCAGGACCCGCTCGATGGCCGCGCGCGCCGTCCAGAACTTGAGGCGCGCGACCTGGTACTGGTCGTTGGCAGAGACCACTGCCGGCTGTAACTGGAGCGAAGGATAGTCAGCATTAGCACGTGGGCGCGCGGCGGTCGCCTGGCCCACCGGCCCCCTGACGGAATCCGAAGAGCCGTTGCTCTTCGAGCTGACGGTGCCCTAGGCCGCCGGGCACCCCGCGCAGACGAGGTGGCGATACGTTGGCGTGGCGACGTGCTGTCGGCACACGGCGCGACCGCAAGCGTGACACCGAGCAGTGGCGCGGCTCTCGCACGTCGCGCATGGGATCGCTCTGACCCGGAGCCGCAGCGCATCCACCACGCTGCGGTCTAGCCCCGGGGAGAAGAATTCCAGTGGAGTACGGCCCCAGCGCACAGCGATGATGAGCGTCACCGCGACCGAAGTGAAGCCGATGACGTTGTTTTGCCACGAGACGAAGGCTCACGCGTGCGGGTTGAGCACCTCGAAGCTTGAGAGCGGCCAGAAGGGCCAGAGCGACCAGCCCTCGCCGGAGCCGAAGTAGTCGCCCACCACGTGTGACAGGAACGAGGCGAAGACCAGCACGAGTGCGGCCGGGCGCCTCCCGATCCAGCGAGCGCTCACGACCGTAACAACCAGTCCGAAGAACACGTTGTGGGTGAGTACGTGGTGATAACGCTGGTAGACTTGCGGGCCGAAGATGATGCCGAGCCCGTCGAGGTCGGGAACCAGGGCCGCGATCACGCACCAGAGACGCGTGCGACGGTCCGTCGCCACCAGGTGCGCCAGGGCCCAGGCGATCAGTCCATGGACGATAGGGTGGAAGACGACATCACCGTCCTTTCCTCGGCTCGAGGCTAACTCATAGTGCCCGACTTAGCTCAGGAGACCCTATGAAAATCACCGGTGTGGAGAAACTGCATGCCGATGGCGGCTGGTGCCCCTGGACCTTCTGGCCCTCGGGGTGCGGCAGGTCTTTTCGGTGTACCGGGCGATCTGGAAGGACGTCTTGGCGTGGGCTTCTCGCGCTGACGGAAGCGCGACGCGTGCCATAATTTGGCAATGCCGGAGCTTGCCGGCGACCCGGAAGAGTCCGACCCGTCGTGGCGCGTTTCCTGTTTGCTCCTGCTGCTCTACGCGACGGCGTTCCTCGTCTATTCGCAGACTCGCGCCTTCGCGTGGGACGAAAGCTACCATCTCCTGGCGGCGCAACTGATCCTCGCGGGTAAGACTCCGTACCTCGATTTCTGCTTCCCGCAATCGCCGCTGAATGCCTATTGGAACGCGGCATGGATGAGCGTTTTCGGCCAAAGCTGGCGGACAGGGCACGCCGCCGCCGCACTGTTGACCTTCGCGGGCGTGGCCCTGATGGCCGACTACGTCGCGCGGCGATTTCGCGTCCCGTCGTGGCGACCCGCACTCGCCGTGCTGGCTGCGCTGCTCATCGGTCTGAACCCCCTCGTCTTCGTATACGGAACGTTGTCGCAGCCGTACGGCATGTGCCTTTTCGCGGGGGCGGCGGCCTTCCGTTTCAGCGTGGTTGCCGTCGAACGCCGCGGGCCTTTGCTCGCAATGGGCGCGGGTCTGTTCGCAGGAATCGCCGCCGGATCATCGCTCCTGTCGTCAGCCGCCGCACCGGTCCTCCTGTTATGGATGTGGGTGAATAACCGAGACGGCGGACGGACGATAAAGTCCGCCGCGTTCATATCTGCCGTCGTGATTCCTTTTGCGCCGGTGCTCTACCTCTTCGCCCGCGGACCGCGCGAAACGTGGTTCAACGTGGTCCAATACCACGCAACGTTTCGCAAAGTCTACTGGCCAGAATCGCTCCGGCACGATCTCGAAGTGCTCTTCTCCTGGATCGATTCCGCGCCAGCGCTCGTATTGGGGCTGCTCGCGATGTTCGGCCTCTTCTACATCGCGCGCCGAAGCACCTGGGCACGAGAAGTAAAGGCGGAGTTCTACTTGTGCGCGTGGCTCGCCGTGGCGCTCGCGATAGAGGTCAGCCTCGCGCGCCCGACCTTTCCGCAATACTTCCTGCTCACCGTCCCTTACCTTGCAGTTCTCGCCGCCGCCGGCCTGTATGCCATAGGTTCCCGCCTCTCGCAGCTCGCCCGGCCCGCGTGGCCTGTCGCGGTAGCCCTCACGATCACTGCACTCGGTCTCGGCAGCAATCTCTATAGTCTCCGCGGCATTTCTCATTGGACGCAATACGAGCGGATCGCCGCGAAGATCGAAGAGGTGACCCCGCCCAGCGCGCCGCTCTTCGCGCTCGAACCCATCTACTTCCTCAC
>Ga0306925_10004657_pt1 | contig 12433 bp, 8 predicted proteins | sample flu12Cox44000176_FD_203755 | JGI IMG/M metagenome (GOLD analysis project Ga0306925, IMG submission 203755) | Lab enrichment of tropical soil microbial communities from Luquillo Experimental Forest, Puerto Rico - flux8day.12C.oxic.44.000.176 (v2)... | ecosystem: Environmental > Terrestrial > Soil...
TCCTACGGCATCCACTGGTGCCTGAATTTCGTCTGCGAGCCCGCAGGCTCGGCCAGCGCTGTGCTGATCCGCGCCCTGGAGCCGACCGAAGGGCTGAAGGCCATGCGGCGGCGCCGCGGGGTGACCGACGAGCGGCTGCTCTGCTCCGGCCCCGGGCGGCTGTGCGAGGCGCTGCGCATTGCCGTGGCGCACAATGGGCGAGCGCTGGACCGGCCGCCCTTTCAGCTCCTCGCCCGCGAAGCTGCCGTCGAGGTCGTCGCCGGGCCGCGCATCGGCATCACCAAGGCAGTCGACAAGCCCTGGCGCTATGGCGAGAAGGGCTCCCGATTTCTCAGTAAACCGTTTGCGCGCGGCCCTAGGCGGGCAACCTGAAGGCCGGGTCGAAGCCCAGATCCTTGCGGGCCTTCGCGATCGAGACCGTGCCCTCGTCGTCAGCGATGTTGTAAATGCCGGGCGCGCCGAGGGTGACGACGAGCAGCGCCGCTTGGGCTGCGGCATCGACGTGGACCGAAGGCTTGCGGGCGGGCCCCCCGCTCCAGGTGCCAGGGCCGTAAAGAAGCCCGTAGCGCAGCACGATGCCTTCCATGCCGGATTGCAGCACCTGCTCTTCCATGTCGGCGGCAGCGCGGACCGTCACCAGCCGCGGGCCGTCGACAAGATTGAGCGGATCGGTCTCGACGTAGGGCTCCTTGCCCGGCAGGTAGGCGAACGCCACGCTCTGGACGATGAAACGCTTGGCGCCGGCAGCTTTCGCCGCGGCGACCAGGTTGCGCGTGCCCTCGGTGCGGATGCGCGCGTTGCGCGGATAGGCCGCCGCAAGCTGCGCGTCATCGTTTAGCACGCGCGGCAGGTCGGTGAGCTGGTGCATCACCACATCGGGCCGCGCCGCCATCGCCAAGCGCTTGAGCGCCTCCGCGTCGAACACGTCTACGATTGTGGGCTCCACGCCCAAGGCTTTCATGTCGCGCGCCGCATCTGCCGAGCGCGTCATCCCCACGACGTCATGGCCGGCCTTGCGCAACAGCGGCATCAGCCGCCGCCCAATAGCGCCGCTCGCGCCCGCAAGAAATAGTCGCAACGCTACCTCCTTACTCGGACGCCCTCAGCCGCTCCAAGGCTTCGAGTATCTTAGCCTTGCGCGCCAGCACCTCCTCGCGCTTCTCTTTCTCCTCCTGGACCACCTCTTCGGGCGCGCGGGCGACGAAATTGGGATTGTTGAGCTTGGCATCGACGCGGGCGAAGTCGGCGTCGGCCTTAGCTAATTCCTTGGCGAGCCTGGCCCGCTCGGCGTCGAGATCGATGATACCCTTGAGCGGCAGCGCTGCGACTTCGCCGCGCACTACGAGTTGCACGGCGCCGCGCGGCGCCGTGTCGGCGAAGGAAATATCGGCGATGCGCGCGAGGCGGCGGATGAACTCCGACCAGCGGCCGGCGCGTTCGCGCGTCTCGGCCGAAGCGTTGGCGAGAATGAGCGGCAGCATGCTGCCCGCCGGAATGTTCATCTCGACGCGGACCGACCGGATCGCGTTGATCAAATCGATGACCCAGCCGATCTCGCCTTCGGCCGTCGCGTCGTCGAGGCCGTCGTGGGCCGGCCAGGCATCGAGCGCCAGCATGTGGTGGCGCTGTGGCCCCTGCTCCGCCGTGACGTGCCACAGCTCCTCGGTGATGAACGGCATGAACGGATGCAGAAGCTTCAAAATTTCGTCGAGCGCCCAGGCTGCGGCAGCGCGCGTCTCGTTCTTGGCCGCGCCGTCGGGGCCGGTGAGCACCGGCTTGATCAATTCGAGGTACCAGTCGCAATAGACGTTCCAGACGAAGCGATAGATCGCGCCCGCCGCGTCGTTGAACTTGTAGGCCTCGATCGCCGCGGTGACCTCGCGCCCAATTTTCGCAGTCTCGTGGGCAATCCAGCGGTTGAGCGCCTCCTTGGCTCGGCGCGGGTCGAACTCCGGATCGCGCCTGCAGTTGTTGACTTCCGCAAAGCGCGCGGCATTCCAGAGTTTCGTCGCGAAATTGCGATAGCCCTCGACGCGCTGCTCGGAAAGCTTGATGTCGCGGCCTTGCGCCGCCATGGCGGCGAGCGTGAAGCGCAGCGCATCGGCGCCGAATCTAGCGATCAGTTCCAGCGGATCGATGACGTTGCCTTTCGACTTCGACATTTTCGCGCCGGAGGCGTCGCGCACCAGCGCATGGATGTAAACGTCGCGGAACGGCACTTCTTTCCTAAAGTGCAGCCCCATCATCATCATGCGCGCGACCCAGAAGAAGATGATGTCGAAGCCAGTGACCAGCGCCGAGGTCGGATAGTAGCGTTTGAGCTCCGGCGTCGCGTCGGGCCAGCCCAAGGTCGAGAACGGCCACAGCGCCGAGGAGAACCAGGTGTCGAGCACGTCGTCGTCGCGATGCAGATACTCATTCGCGAACTTGGCACGGCGATCCGGATCGAGCGCGATGTCGTGGCCTTCCTGCAGCGCGATCTCCTCAATCTCGGTGTAGTGCACGAGCGCGTCGGCGACCGCCTCGTCCTCGCTTTCGGCGACAAAGATTTTTCCGTCCGGCCCGTACCAGGCCGGAATTTGATGTCCCCACCAAATCTGTCGCGAAATGCACCACGGCTGGATGTTGTCCATCCAGTTGAAGAACGTCGCTTCCCATTGCGGCGGCACGAACCCGGTCTTGCGTTCGTGCACGGCTTTGATCGCCGGCTGCGCCAGCGTCTTGGCGTCGACGTACCACTGATCAGTCAGCAACGGCTCGAGCACTGCACCGGAGCGGTCGCCGTGCGGCACGACGTGCTGCGTTGGCTCGATCTTGTCGATCAGCCCTGCGGCCTCAAGCCGCTCGACGATCTTCTTGCGGGCGACGAAGCGATCCTGGCGGTGCAGCGACAGCGTTAGATCGAGCTCGCCGGACGGCGGGACATTTTTCAGAAAGCCCCCATTGTCCTTGAGATCGAGCTGGGCCTCCGTATCGAAAATACTGATCTGCGGCAGATCGTGCCGCTTGCCGACCTCGAAATCGTTGAAGTCGTGGGCCGGCGTGACCTTGACCGCTCCGGTGCCCTTTTCGGGATCGGCATAGGTGTCTCCAATGATCGGGATATGCCGGCCGACGAGCGGCAGGATCGCGGTCTTGCCGATCAAGTGCTTCAGCCGCTCGTTGTCCGGATGCACCGCGACCGCGACGTCGCCCAGCATGGTCTCGGGCCGCGTCGTCGCCACGACGATGAATTCGCTGCTTCCTTCGATCGGATATTTGATGTGCCAGAGATTGCCCCTGGTCTCGACTTGCTGCACTTCGAGATCGGAGATCGCGGTTTTTAGATGCGGGTCCCAATTGACAAGCCGCTTGTCCTTGTAGATGCGGCCTTCGCGGTACAGCGTGACGAAGACCTTCAGCACCGCCCGCGAAAGGCCTTCGTCCATGGTGAAGCGCTCGCGCGACCAGTCGCAGGACGCGCCGAGGCGTTTCAATTGGCTGATGATGGTGCCGCCGGATTCGGCCTTCCACTCCCACACCCGCTTAATGAAGGCGTCGCGCCCCATGGCGCGGCTGGAGGGTTCCTGGCGCTCCATCAACTGCCGCTCGACCACGGCCTGGGTGGCGATGCCGGCGTGATCGGTGCCCGGCTGCCACAGCACGTCGCGGCCGCGCATCCGTTCGAAGCGGCAGAGGATGTCCTGCAGCGTGTTGTTAAGCGCATGGCCCATATGCAGCGAGCCGGTGACGTTCGGCGGCGGGATGACGATGCAATAGGGCTCGGCCTTGGCGCGCTCGGGCCGGCCGGCGCGGAAAGCACCGGCCTGCTCCCAAGCCTCGTAGATGCGGCCCTCGACGGCGCTGGGCTGGTATGTCTTTTCGATCATCAGCGTTTGGACGATTCAAGCGTAGCGCGCTAAAAAGCCCGCCCTGCCTTGACTGTCAACGTGGCGGCCGCCCGCGCGCCATCAACTTCGAGCGAACCAACGAAAGTGACATCGACCGCGCAAGCCGCCTCGCCCGCCCGCTCGCCGACGCGGTCCATCGCGCTGCTCGCGGTCGCGGGCTTTGCCGCCCAGGCACAGGTGCGAGTGACCGATTCGCTGCTGCCGCAGATCGCGACCGACTTCAACACCACGGTCGGCGCGGCCGCCATGGTGGTGACGGCCTACGCGGTCGCCCACGGCACGATCCAGCTCATCATCGGCCCGGTGGCCGACCGCTTCGGCAAATACCGCACGGTCGCGACGATGTGCGCCATCGGCATGGTGCTGGTGGCACTGTGCGGAACCGCGGCGACGCTACATGAGCTCGCGCTTGTGCGGCTCGCTACCGGCGCTGCCGCCGGCTGGATCATTCCGATCTCCATGGCCTATGTCGGCGACGTCACGCCGTATCAGCTGCGACAGCCGATTCTGGCGCGCTATCTGACCGGGCAAATCCTCGGCCAGCTCTCCGGCCAAGCCGGCGGCGGAATCCTCGGCGACCTCGTCGGTTGGCGTAATGTGTTCTTCGTGCTCGCAGGCGTGTTCGCGCTGGCGACGATCGGGCTCGTCTTCGAGCTCATCACAAACCCGCTGACCCGAGCGCCGCGGCAGCCGCACGAAACCACTCGCGGCTTCGCCGCCGATTACGCCGCGGTGCTGCGCAGCCACTTCGCCCGCGTCGTCATCATCGCGGCCTTCATCGAGGGCGCGCTGGTGTGGGGCGCGTTCGCCTATATCGGCGCCCATCTGCACTCGCGCTTCGGCCTGAGCTTCACGCTGATCGGCCTGACCGTGGGCTGCTTCGGCCTCGGCGGGCTGATGTTCGCCGCCATGGTCAAGCTCCTGGTCTATTGCCTCGGCCAGTTCGGCCTCACCGTCAGCGGCGGGTTTATGATCGCCGCCGCTTACGTCGAGTTCGCCCTGACGCCGGTGTGGTGGCTCGCTCCCGTCGCCACCACCGCGATCGGGCTTGGCTTCTACATGCTACACAACACGCTGCAGACCAATGCCACGCAAATGACGCCGGAGGCGCGTGGCACCGCCGTTGCGGTGTTCTCCTCGGCGATCTTTGTCGGCCAGACCGCGGGCGTCGGTGTCGGCTCGCTTTTGATAGACCGGACTGGCGCCGTGCCCCTCTTCCTCGGCACCGCCGTCGCGACCCCGATTCTCGCGATCTGGTTCGCCGGCCAATTGCGCCACCGCCCGCTCGTGTGAGTCGCCGATACTTCGGCCGCGTCCGAAGTTCCAGAACTTGAGTCCGCAGCGGCCGTTCTCATCTGACCTGTTTGAACGCGCCGCCTTCGTTCGTCGTTTGTGACGGACTGGGCATAGCGCAAAAAGTGGAGGTCGGATGTGACAATGACCGTCGCTTCAACGCGCGCGCACCTCGCGCAGCGCAGCACGCTGATTTTGCTGACCATGTCGCTCGGCGTTCTGGTCGCCCAGATCGACACCTCGGTCGTCAATCTCGCGGTCAAACAGATCGGCGCAAAACTCGGCGCCGGCGTCACCGCGCTGCAGTGGGTCGTCGACGCCTATAACCTCGTTTATGCAAGCCTGCTGCTGACGGCCGGTACGCTTGCCGATCTCTATGGGCGCCGCCGCATCTTCGCGCTCGGCATCGCACTATTCACCCTGGGCTCGCTGGTTTGCGGACTGGCGCCAAATGCCGTCCTGCTGGTCGCCGGCCGCGCGGTCGCCGGGCTCGGCGCGGCACTCGAAGTGCCGACGTCGCTCGCGATCCTCACCGTCGCCTACCCCGATACGAGGGAACGCACTCAGGCGCTCGGTCTGTGGGCAAGCTGCAACGGGCTCGCCTTCATCATCGGCCCGACCGTCGGCGGCGCATTGGTCGATGGGGTTGGCTGGCGCAGCATCTTCCTGCTGATCATCCCGCTGTGCGCGGTGACGCTGGCGCTGACGTGCACATCGGTGCCGGAATCGAAGGATCCCAAGGACCGCAAGCTCGATCTGCCCGGCCAGGCGCTGTCGATTGCCGCACTCGGCGGGCTGTCGCTCGCCGTCATCGAAGGCCCGCGCTGGGGCTGGGACTCGATCGGCAGCATCGTCGCGTTCGCCACTTCAGCCATCGCGGCCGTGCTGTTCCTGCGCCGCCAAGCCGGCGCGGCGGGGGCGCTGGTGCCGCTGTCGATGTTGCGCAACCGCATCTTCGCGACCTGCCTCGGCGTTGCCGCCTGCATGACCTTCGGCATGTATGCGATGCTGTTCTTGACGCCGCTCTATCTGCAAAGCGGCCGCGGTGACACGGCGATATTGGCGGGCGTCGAACTCCTGCCGATGTCGGTCGCGTTCGTCGTCGTATCGCAGCTTTCCGGAAAGATCGCCAACGCATTCGGGCCGCGCCTGCCGATGACGACCGGCATGACGATGATGGGCGCCGGTCTTTTCCTGCTGGCGCTGCTGCCGTTCAATGACAGCGTGCTGCTGGTCGGGACGGCGCTGCTGGTGATCGGGTGCGGCCTTGGCCTCAACACCGGGCCGGTGAATGCGGTCGCGGTCGCCAACGTCGCCGCGGCGCGCTCCGGCACGGCCTCGGGCCTCGTCAACTCCGCACGCATGATCGGCGCCACGCTCGGCGTTGCGGTTCTGGGCGCGGTGTTCGCCACGGTTGCCGGCGGCGCCGGCGACAGCAGCCACATCGTGGCCGGCCTCGTGCCCGCTTATACCGGCGGCGGCATCGTCGAAATGGTCGACACCGCGGCGGCGTTCGTGTTCATCCGCCGCGATTCCCTGCATCCAGACGTTAAATGCGCCGCAGTTAGACCTTGACCAGCGGCACCTTCGGCACCGTGCCGCGGCGCGGCGGCCCGCCATCGCCGCCTCCGCCACCCGGCGGCTTCCTGCGCGGCGAGGAGCGGCGCTTCGCCTTGGCGCGGCGCGGCTCGGGCAATTTCTCCGCCCGCGGCGTCACGGGGCCATCTGGATAATCGAAGCCGAGCTTGCTACGCCCCGCCTCGTCAGTGATGACGATGACGCGGACATGGCCGCCGGACTTCAGCCGGCCGAACAGCACCTCGTCGGCGAGCGGCTTCTTGATGTGCTCCTGGATCACGCGGGCCATCGGCCGCGCGCCCATGAGCTCATCGTAGCCGTTCGCAATCAGCCACTTCGCCGCCTCGTCGGTCAGCTCGATGGTGACATCGCGGTCGGCGAGCTGCGCCTCGAGCTGTAGCACGAACTTCTCGACCACTTGCGCGATCACTTCCGGCGACAGGTGCGCGAAGGTGATGATGGCGTCGAGCCGATTGCGGAACTCCGGCGCGAACAGCCGGTTGATCGCCTCCATGTCGTCGCCCTCGCGCTTACTGCGCGTGAAGCCGAACGCCGCGCGCGCCATGTCGGAAGCGCCGGCATTGGTGGTCATGATGAGAATGACGTTGCGGAAATCGACCTGCTTGCCGTTGTGGTCCGTCAGCTTGCCGTGGTCCATGATCTGCAGGAGCACGTTGAACAGATCTGGATGTGCCTTCTCGATCTCGTCGAGCAACAGCACGCAATGCGGATGCTGGTCGACGCCGTCGGTGAGCAGACCGCCCTGGTCGAAGCCGACATAGCCCGGGGGCGCGCCGATCAACCGCGATACGGTGTGACGCTCCATGTATTCCGACATGTCGAAGCGGATGATCTCGACACCGAGCGTCGCTGCCAGTTGCCGTGCCACTTCGGTCTTGCCGACGCCGGTCGGGCCGGAGAACAGGTAGCAGCCGATCGGCTTTTCCGGCTCGCGCAAGCCCGCGCGGGCGAGCTTAATCGACGCCGACAGCGCCTCGATCGCCTTATCCTGCCCGTAGACCACGCGCTTGAGCGTGTCCTGCAGGTGCTGCAGCACCTCGGCGTCGTCCTTCGACACCGCCTTCGGCGGTATCCGCGCCATGGTGGCGATCGTGGTTTCGATCTCCTTGATGCCGATGGTGCGCTTGCGCCGGCTTTCCGGCAGCAGCATCTGGGCCGCGCCTGACTCGTCGATCACGTCGATCGCCTTGTCGGGCAGCTTGCGGTCATGGATGTAGCGCGAGGACAATTCCACCGCCGCCTTGATCGCCTCGTTGGTGTAGCGGAGCTTGTGATAATCCTCGAAGTACGGCTTCAAACCTTTGAGGATCTCGATGGCGTCCGGGACGGTCGGCTCGTTGACGTCAATCTTCTGGAACCGGCGCACCAGGGCGCGGTCCTTCTCGAAGTACTGGCGGTATTCCTTGTAGGTAGTCGAACCGATGCAGCGCACCGTGCCCGAAGCGAGCGCCGGCTTGAGCAGGTTCGACGCATCCATGGCGCCGCCAGAGGTGGCGCCGGCGCCGATCACGGTATGGATCTCGTCGATGAACAGGATCGCGCCGGGATAGGCCTCGAGCTCCTTGATCACCTGCTTGAGGCGCTCCTCGAAGTCGCCGCGATAGCGCGTGCCGGCGAGCAATGTACCCATGTCGAGCGCGAATACGGTGGCGTTGCGCAGCACGTCCGGCACCTCGCCGTGGACGATGCGCCGTGCGAGGCCCTCGGCGATCGCGGTCTTGCCGACGCCGGCTTCGCCGACGAACAGCGGATTGTTCTTCTGCCGCCGGCACAAGACCTGGATCGTGCGGTTGATCTCGGCCTCGCGGCCGATCAGAGGGTCGATCTTGCCTTCGCGCGCCTTCTTGTTGAGGTTGACGCAGTAGGCATCGAGCGCGTCGCCCTTCTTCTTCTGCTCGTCGCCGGATTTGCTCTCGTTTTCCTCGTCGGCGCCGCGCACCGGGCGCGACTCCGAGAGCCCCGGCCGCTTGGCAATGCCGTGGCTGATATAATTGACCGCGTCGTAGCGCGTCATGTCCTGCTCTTGCAGGAAATAGGCGGCGTGGCTTTCGCGCTCGGCGAAGATCGCGACCAGCACGTTGGCGCCGGTGACTTCTTCGCGACCCGACGACTGCACGTGGATCACGGCGCGCTGGATGACGCGCTGGAAGCCGGCGGTGGGCTTGGAATCCTCGGCGCCGTCGGTGACCAGATTATCGAGCTCGGATTCGAGATAGGCGACAAGGCTTCTTCGCAGCTTCTCGAGATCGACGTTGCAGGCGCGCATCACGGCCGCGGCGTCCTGATCCTCGATCAGCGCCAGCAGCAGGTGCTCGAGCGTCGCGTATTCGTGATGGCGCTCGTTGGCGAGCGCCAAGGCGCGATGAAGAGATTGTTCAAGGCTGCGCGAGAACGTTGGCATTTCAGCTTCTCTTCACTTGTAGTCGGCCGCTTCTCCCGGGAATCACTTCTTCTCCATGATGCACTGCAAAGGATGCTGATGTTTGCGGGCAAAGTCCATAACCTGGGTGACCTTGGTTTCCGCCACTTCGTACGTAAAAACGCCGCATTCTCCGATGCCGTGCTGATGCACATGCATCATGATACGATGCGCGGCCTCGTGGTCCTTGTTGAAGAAGCGCTCCAGCACGTGGACAACGAATTCCATGGGCGTGTAGTCGTCGTTGAGCAGCAGCACGCGATAGAGGTTCGGCCGCTTGGTCTGCGGTCGCGTCTTGGTAATGACCGCCGTGCCGGGACTGGCCTGGTCAGTCTTGCGCTTGCGGTCGTCGTCCGCCATGCGGGGCGGTCGTGCAGAGATAACGTCAGTCGGCGGCATTGGTTCGTCTGTCTTCTCGCCCAATAGATGGCGATACGCCGCGGATTAGGGAAGAGAGCCCCGCATCCCGCGCCGCCACCGCCAACGACCCTATCATAGAGTTTGCGCCGCGCGCCTGCCAGATAGCGCGGCAAAGACGATGGGGGCGCACGCGCCGTTGCCGCAGCGGCCTATGCGCTCGAACACATCGTCGCTTTTTGGATCGGCAAATTCAACAATCGCTGGCCAGGATTGCCGAAGCAGTCGAGGTCACCGTCACCAAGACCTGACGTTACCCAGGAAGGTAAGCGAGAACCGACGCGGCGGCCGCGCCGGCCTTACTTCGCCGCGCTTACTTCGCCGCCGTCACCTTCGCGATCGCGCCCTCGAACGGCTTGTAGGTCTCTTTTGCGAGGTCGACATAGAGTTCGCCGAGCTTGGTCGCTTCGGCCACGAAATCCTCATACGACGACTTAAGGAATTCGCTCTGCACCTGCATCGCCTTGTCCATGGACTTGGCGGCGAGCAGCTTTTCCCAGGCCGCGGCCGAACCCTCGACCGACTTTTTCGAGTAATCCGCGACCTCGGCCATGATCGCCTGGGCACTCTTCGTCCAGGCGCCAAACGAGGTCATTGCCATTTCCATGCTCTCTTTGCCGTACTTCTGCATATCTTCGGTGGTCATGATGTCCCTTCCGGCGGCACGCGCTAATCGGTTGCCAGGGTTTGATTCCAACGCCCGTTGCCATGAAAAGGCCTTGTCGAGCGGCGATGATAATTATAGTGCAGTGCACAAAAAATGCAACAGCTTTTGGGTGCAGAGCACAATGAGACGTTTTGCGCAGCCGGTGTAAGGGGTTAGGCTGCGCAGGGAGCGCACTTAACGCTTTTGCAACAGCGTTCGCCTAGCGTGCTTGACCGTGTCGTTTGGGTAACGGCCGGTCCGGGAGCTGGGTCTCTGGAAGTGACCCAACGCGCGTCAGGGACGGGGTGGGGTAATGGCATTGCTGCGGATCGGAGCCCACAACGGGCTTCGCTGTTGCGTTCTCGGTCTTACCGCGACCGTCGCGGTCCTCACCATCACCAGCGGTGCCGATGCACGCTATCACCGGCGTTACCGCGTCCATTATGCCCATGTTGAGCACCATGCGGAGCATCACGCCGCGCGTGTGCGTCACCGCGCGCATGCTGAAGACTATTCGCCGCCGACGGCATCAATCGTGGTCGACGGCAATACCGGTCAGGTCCTGCAGGCCACTAATCCCGACGCGACGCGCCATCCGGCCTCGCTGACCAAAATCATGACGCTCTATCTCCTGTTCGAGCGCCTCGAGGCCGGCAAGCTCAAACTCGACACGCCGCTCAAGGTCTCCGAGCACGCCGCCGATCAGGATCCGACCAAGCTCGAGCTCAAGCCCGGCCAAACCATCGTCGTCGAGGACGCGATTAAGGGCGTGGTCACCCGCTCCGCCAACGACGCCGCCGTGGTCATCGCCGAAAACATCGCCGGCAGCGAAAGCGACTTCGCCAAGCAGATGACGCAAAAGGCCCATGCGCTCGGCATGAGCCGCACCACCTATGTGAACGCCTCGGGCCTGCCGAACGACGATCAGATCACGACGGCGCGCGACCAGGCGCTGCTCGGCCGCGCCATTCAGGACCGCTTCCCGCGCTATTACAGGTATTTCTCCATCCCCTCCTTCGTCTACCGCGGCGTCACCATCCGCAATCACGACCGGCTGCTCGGATCGGTCGAGGGGGTCGACGGCATCAAGACAGGATTTACCCGCGCCTCTGGCTTCAATCTCGTCACCTCGCTGCACCGCGACGGACGTTATGTGGTCGGTGTCGTGCTCGGCGGCCGTTCCGCCCCGCAGCGCGACGCCCATATGCGCGAACTGATCAGCGAACACATCAAAGAGGCTTCGCTGAAACGCACCGCGCCCGTCATCACCGCGACGCCGCGCGAGGAGCCGCCGCCAGCCGCCGTGGCCAAGGCGCAACCGGCACCGGCGGTGCCGCCGGCGCCGCGCGCCGATCCAACCCCGACGTCGACGGTGACCGCGCGCGCGGCGATGGGCTCGACCGATCCGATCCAGCCGCTCTTAGTAAAGACCCTCTCCTACCGGGTCGCGTCGGCGCAAACCGCGACGCTGACGCCCATGCCGCCGTTGGTCGCGGTCCCCGCTCCGGTACTGCCGCAGCCGGCCGCGCAGGCTGCGGCGAGCTTGGCGGCACCAGTCGAGACGCCGCAGGCTGAGGCTCCACGAACCGTCGTCGCTTCGGCCGAGCCGACGCCGCCGGCTACGACCATCGTGCCGAAATCGCGCCCCGGCACCCGCGAGGTCGCTCCGCCTGGGGCAGCTCTGCCTGTGACCGCCCCCGTCGAGGCCGCCCCGCCGCCGTTCAAAGTCGAGGCTACTGCCGAGCCTGTGAAGCCGGCGCCGCCGGCACCACCGATGCCGGCGCATGCACGCAGCGGCTGGCTGATCCAGATTGGGGCTTACGAAGGCGAAGACGAAGCCAAGCAGCATTTGAGTGCGGCACAGGCCAAGGTGGGGGGCAATCTCGCCGCCGCCGATCCGTTCACCGAGCGGGTGCTCAAAGGCGACAAGGCGTACTTCCGCGCGCGTTTCGCCGGCTTCAACAAGGGAGCGGCCGAAGCCGCCTGCCAGCAACTGAAACGCAACGATTTCGACTGCATAATCGTGAAGAACTAGAGACCCCGGCAACGGGGCGGAGAGGCTTTCGGCCGATCCCGGAAACGGCGATCGCGCTCAAAGCCCCACGTGAGTCGCGTCCAGAGTAGGCAAAGCCACGCGAGGGATCCTTTAAGGAAGGCCTCAGCGATGGC
>Ga0306925_10004658_pt1 | contig 12431 bp, 11 predicted proteins | sample flu12Cox44000176_FD_203755 | JGI IMG/M metagenome (GOLD analysis project Ga0306925, IMG submission 203755) | Lab enrichment of tropical soil microbial communities from Luquillo Experimental Forest, Puerto Rico - flux8day.12C.oxic.44.000.176 (v2)... | ecosystem: Environmental > Terrestrial >...
CCCTTGAGATCGATGTTGGCGGCGTCCATGTGGCGGAAGAATTCGATCCGCGGCTCACGCGCGATGTAGCCGGCGCTCACCGCCACCGTCTTGATCCCGCGCGCGCGGCAGGCCTGCGCCACATCCAACGCGTATTCCAGAAAGATCACGGGGTCGTTGTAGGTGAATGCGACCGAGCGGCAGCCGCTTCGTACCGCCGCTTGCGCGATCGCCTCCGGCGAGGCGCGGTCCTGAACGCGATCGAGCGCGCGCGCTTTCGAAATGTCCCAGTTCTGGCAGAACTTGCAGGTCAGATTGCAACCGGCCGTGCCGAAGGACAGCACCGGCGTGCCGGGGAGAAAGTGATTGAGCGGCTTCTTCTCGATCGGATCGATGCAAAAGCCCGAGGAACGGCCGTACGTGGTGAGCAAGATCTGGTCGTTCTGGCGCGCGCGCACGAAGCATAGGCCGCGCTGGCCTTCATGCAGCTTGCAGTAGCGCGGGCACAGGTCGCACTGGACGCGCCCGTCCTCCAGTCGATGCCAGTAGCGGCCCGGCACGCCCTCGATGATCGATTGATCCATGTTCAAGCCGGCGTAAATTCGGGCACGATATTATATCCGAAGATGTGGATAGCGGGCGAGGTCGAGGCAATGGTGGAGAAAGCTTCGCAACGCATGAAAATCCGGCCGCCAGCGGCGGCGGGCCTGTTCTATGCCGGGCATCGGCAGCGGCTGCAGACGACCGTTTCGGAACTGCTCGGCGAGGTCGAACCATCCGCCAACGTCCTTCCCAAGGCGCTGATTGCACCGCACGCGGGCTACGTCTATTCGGGCCGCGTGGCGGCCGAGGCATTTGCGACGCTGCGTGCGAGCGCGCAATCGATCGCGCGCGTGGTGCTGATCGGCCCCGCGCATTTCGTTGCGGTGCGCGGGATCGCCGCCCCGACGGTCGATGCCTTCGAAACGCCGCTCGGTTGCGTGCCGGTCGACCGCGAGGCGCTTGCTGCCATCGCCGACCTGCCCTTCGTCATTGCCGCTGACGCCCCGCACGCGCCCGAGCATTCGCTCGAGGTCGAGCTTCCGTTCCTGCAAGCGCTGTTGCCGAACTTCGCGGTGGTGCCGCTGGTGATCGGCGACGCCGCGCCGCGAGACGTCGCCGAGGTGCTGCGGCGGCTTTGGGGCGGGCCGGAAACGCTGATCGTGGTCAGCTCCGACCTGTCGCACTATCACGACTATGATACGGCGCGCCGCCTCGATGCCGCCACCGCCGCCGCCATCGAACGCGGCGAGTGGGAACGCCTCGGGCCCAACCAAGCCTGCGGCTTTCTCGCAGTGGCGGGCCTTCTGGTGGAGGCGGGCCGCCGCCGCCTCACGCCGCAGCGGCTGTCGTTGTGCAACTCGGGAGACACCGCGGGATCGCGCGATCGCGTGGTCGGCTACGGCGCCTGGGTGGTCGAGGAAACGGCCGCGGCCGCTTGAGCGGCGCCGCTCACGTTCGCCGCCGTGATGTTCGTTACTCGGGCTTGAGCTTTGCCGCTTTGACGATATCGCGGAAGCGCTCGTAGTCGCGGCGCATGCGAGCGCCGAACTGCTCCGGACTTTCCTTCAACGGCTCCAAACCGCTCTCGGCCAGGCTGCGCTGGACCTCCGGATCGTCCTGCATCGCATGAATGTGCCGCGCCAGCGTGGCGATCACGGGCGCCGGCGTCCCTTTCGGGGCGACGATCCCAAACCATGTGGCGAATTCATACTCCGGCAGACCGGCCTCGGCCGACGTCGGCAGCCGAGGAACCGCCTTGAGCCGTTGTGACTGCGCCACCGCCAAGACCTTGGCGAGGCCGGCTTCGACTGGCCCGCGCACCGCGCCCCAGCCGGCAAACGTGAGCTCAATGTGCCCGCCAACGAGGTCGTTCACGGCCGGCCCGACCCCGCGATAGGGCACGTGCAGGATGTCGACTCCGGCCAATCGCTTGAACATTTCGCCCGCAAGATGCGGCGCCGTTCCCGGCCCCCCGGATCCGTAGCTCAGCTTACCCGGGCTTTGCTTGGCGAGCGCAATCAGCTCCCGCAAGTCGTTGGCCGCGACCTTGGCGTTGGCGACGACCAAAATGGGGGAGCTCGTGACCGGCGCGACCGGCACGAGATCGTTCAACGGATCGAACGTCAGATCCGCGTATATGTGCGGATTGATCGCGACGTTTCCGAGTTGAATGAGTCCGATCGTGTAGCCGTCCGGCGGGGCTTTCGCGATCGCCTCCGCGCCAAGATTGCCGCCGCCGCCGGGGCGATTTTCAATCACGATACTTTGCCCCAAGGCTTTGCCGACATGCTCGGCCGTGACGCGCGCGGCGACGTCCATGAGCCCGCCGGCGGCCGTCACGACGAGGAGACGGATGGGTCGTGTCGGGCAGTCCTCTCATAGCTTTTCCAAAGGCTTTCACTGTCAAAGGTGCACATTTTCGCCTTTTGGCAACAAAGGGTTTTTCGGCGCGGTGTCAAACCACGCCCACACAGGAGAGATGTGATGTCCAGGAAGTCCGCAGCCAAGCAAGCTGATCCGCCAGAGGCGCTGATGCGGTTTGTCGAGGAGAACGGCGAAGTCGTTTGCTATGTCGATGTCGACGGCAAGCCGATTGCGAAGCGGTATTCGGGACAAGGCTGGATCAGCTTGGAGCCGGGATACACGGTGCACGGTTCTGAGCCCGGCACTGACTACAACACCGTCGAGATTCAATACGACCCGAATGCAGCGGAGCGGCAATGAGCACGCTCAATTGGAGAGATTTTTCCACGCACAGCGAGGCGCATGCGTCGCGCGCGGTCGGCGGTCAATACAGGCTCACGCGACACTGCGCGCAGGCTTCGTCGGTCGGTCTTGAACCGACCTATGTGGCGGTCGGAGGCGATCCGCTCGCCTACAACTACCGCATCGAGTATCGCGGCTCCGGCGACGGCAACTGGCGCGACGTGCGATCTCCGCGCGGCATCCCCGGCACACTCGCCGAGGCGAAGCAGATGGCCCAAGAAGATCACGAACGCCGCATGTCGCGCCTCGCCACACACGTAACGGATAACTGACGCAAATGCGCTCATCGAGGCGTTTCAGTGACGACGGTTACCGAGTGCGTTGGGCGCGGCACGAGGCGCGCGCCCTGCGCGGCCTGACAGAGACGCAAGTCCACAACGTGCGCAGGCAGGCGGCGAAGTCGGCGACTTTCTGCGCGTGCTGTTTTCGTCCGTTGACCCCGACCGATTCCGTGACGGTGACCGAATGGAAGATCAACAAGCATGATTGGTTGCGGATGCCGACCTGCCTGTCGTGCTCGCTCGACGATATCAAGCTATTGCACATCGGTGACGGCGTTTATTTCACGCCGAGTTGGCATCGCACGCGCTGCCTCAACTGTAATCGCCCGATGCGCGTCTACGGCCATCCGCCCTTCCGGCCGGTCACGTGTTCCGCCGATTGCGGTCGGGCGCACCGATACCGGCGCAACAACCTACGCCGCCGCGTCAAGCACGAGCCGATGACATGTATCCAGTGCGGCGAGCTTTTCATCCCCAAGCGCGCCGACGCGCAGACGTGCAGCAACAAGTGCCGCCAAGCGCTGCATCGCGAGGGTTTGCGGGAAGCGCGCAGGAAATTGCCATTGGGGTGGCGGCGGCGACCCTTGCCGGACTGTCCGATGTGTAAAGGCGAGGGGACGATCTTGATAAATCTCTATGGACCGTGCGACGGCAGCAAGGAAAATTCTGAGCCGCTACGCGCCTCGTGCCCGTGCGTTCTGTTGGATCGGCCGCGCGGCACCGACCCGCGAGATTTTCGCCAGCGGTTAGAACTCACGAATCAGGAAATGCTTGCCACCGAGAAGCGCGCACAGCGCCGAGCGCAGTTGCGTCAGTCAGCCGTTACGGACGGCGGCGCGCGTAACGGATAACCGACGCCATCAAGCTCGGATCAGGGAGAATCGGCAATGACGCAGCCCGTCCCGCTTGACGCACTCTTGCGCCGCCTGTCGCGCTTGGCCGAGCAGCACTTCGATCACCACGGTGATATCGACCCGATGTGGTTAGTCGAGACCGCAGACGGCGAGCAGAAAGTCATCGTTTCCCCGATCGTCGTGCCGAATCCGTTGGCCGGAGCCGAGTACAAAGACCGGCTCGCTGAGACAATGCGCGAGACGTTTCGCGACATGGATGTGGTCCGTTACGCCTGGGCGGCGGAATGCTGGATCGACTCCGCTTACGATCCCAACGAGACCGACGAAATCATCTCGTTCGAGGCAGAAGACAGCACCGAATTGCTGTGGGCCAGCCGTGAGATCATCCGGCCGCAACACGGCAAACCCTATCTCGGCAAGCTGAGCGAAATCGAGCGGCCGACCATTTCAGGCGGGCGCTTCCGTGGCTTACTGCCGAGCGCGGCGCATGCGCAGGCGGCGAAAGAAGTACCGCAGGAGCCGGAAAGGCGGCTGCGATTCAGCACTGAGTTGCCCGACGACGTTGGCAGCTTGTACGCGACCAACGTCCCCGGCGCGCCATTACAAGTGTTAGGCCGCCGCGATCCAGCCACCAACGAATTGTGCGTAACCACGTACGACACAACACCTGGAGGACTCGACCTCGATGCTACCGACGCAGTCGAGCGCGTGACCGGACCGGAGGCCGAACGGCTAATTCTCGGTGTCCACTACATGCTGACCATGGAGGCGACCGCAAAGGGGCTCTCGTACGATGAATATGTTCGGCAAGAGCGCGAGCGCCAACGCGAGCGCACGTTTCGCATCTCGCCGGAGCTTGCGCTCGTCGCCGAAGGTGATGGTTGGCGGCCGATGGGAAGCGAAAGGGGTTACAAAATACTCAAGACGGTGCAAGCAGCCCTACAAGAGATTGCGGACACTGTCCCGGACGGCCCGCTGACGGACGAAATCCTTACGCTCTGTTTCAATGCTGGCCGCGACGCGCTCGCGTGCAAGGACCTTTCAATACCCGATGCGCAGTTGCGCCTCTTGCTCGTGACCTACCTCACGGTCGCGTGCCGGATGAAATATGCACCAAGCGCGGATCAGGAGAAGGACCGATGAGCACAACGTGACCGAAGCCGAGACCAAGGACGACATCGAGCATCTGCACCCTCGGAAAAATTAAGACGCCGGCCGATATCGCCGATCAAAACAGGAGGCATCAATGACACAGCCATACACGACCGAGAAATTCACGTGTCCGTAGTGCGGCGGATGTGCCCACTGCGTCGGCGGGTACAACGTCGGTACGGGTAAGTAAAACGAGCGCAACCACATCGAATGCGAAAGCTGCGGCTAAGCATTCCGTTGCGCAACCTTGAAAAGCGCTTACCGAGTTCGATCCTGCGCAAGAGATCATTGCCTACTGCCGTGGTCCCTATTGCGTCCTCTCTTATGAGGCGGTCGCTGTTCTGAGGGCGCGGGGGTTCAAAGCTCGAAGACTTGAGGATGGTTTCCCGGAATGGCGCGCCGCTGGCTTTCCTGCACGACATCGAGATCACCTTCCCCGGCGCGTCTTATCGCGCGTTTTTTCTCGCCTACCGGCGTGCTCAGCGCTGGCTGCCGGTGGGCACCGCATAACAACCAAAGCCTGGGACTTGTCGCGGCGACAATTCGGGCTACAGTCTCACCGCCGCGTATCTGTGGAACGCAAAGAAGGAAAACGGCCGAACCCGACGCCAGACCGGACGGTCAATCAAAACTAAGCGTTTACCGTCGCGGGGATGCCGGTCCCCCAAACCTGATTTTTTCAGGCTGACACGGAAAGCCCGCCTTAACGGGGCGGGCCACCCGTAGTCGGACTGCGCATGACCCGCGCAGGACGATGCCGGTGCAATGCATCGTCTAGCGCAAGCGCAGCTGCAGGGCAAGCGAGGCGCGGAGATGTCCATCCCACCCAACACAGAGCGTCCCAACCTCCTGGCGCTTGTCACGGCGGCAATTCGCGCTATGCTCGGGGCGTGGGCTCTGAGTTTGGGACTTGCCGCACTTGCGAGGGTCCCAATGGCGTTCACGGGGCGGCGTGGCAACGGAGTTGTGGGACCCTCCGCTGCGCCTATCGCTCGCATCAGAGTGTGCGTGTCACTGCGCAAGCTAGCTGGACATGACGTTCGTGCGTCGTGTCCGGCAGAGCCCGCGTGTGACCCGATGCCCACAGCCTCTCCGTCTTCTCCTCCCCCATCCAGCGACCGCGCCCGGCTCGTCATCGATGACGATGGAGGCGCGCCATGAGCCCGCAATGGGAGGCTTGGGTCGCCAAGGCCAAGGCCGTCGACATCGGCGCTGTTATCAGCGCGCGGGGAATTAAGCTCAAACGCAGCGGCAAGGAGCTGATCGGTCCGTGCCCGAAATGCGGCGGCGACGATCGTTTCGGGGTTTCGCTGACCGAACGCGTCTTCAACTGCCGCCGCTGCGGCACTGCGGGCGATGTGATCGACCTAGTCAAGTTTCTCGACGGCTGTGACTTCGAGCGTGCGGTCGAGACGCTGGCTCGCGAAGAAAAACCATCGCCAACCAACGGCCGTGGCGGCGGGCTCGGCACCATCGCCGAGACCTACGACTACACCGACAAAGACGGCAAGGCACGATTTCAGGTCGTGCGCTACAAGCCAAAAGGCTTTCGCCAGCGCAGGCCGAACGGCAAGGGCGGCTGGATTTGGAACCTCAACGGCGTGGAGCTTGTGCCCTATCACCTGCTGCAACTCATCGAGGGGATTGCCAACGAGCACCCGGCCATCATCGTCGAGGGCGAGAAGGATGTGCACACCGCCGAAGCGCACGGCCTGGTCGCAACCTGCAACCCGATGGGCGCGGGTAAGTGGCGCGACGAGTACGACCAGTATTTTGCTGGCGCTGACGTAATCGTCATACCAGATAACGACGAGCCCGGACGCCGCCATGCCCAAACCGTCGCCGCGCATCTCTCCAAGGTCGCGCGCAGCGTGCGCATGCTCACGCTATCGGCCAAGGATTTGACCGCGTGGGTGGAGGCCGGAGGCAAGCGCGAGGAGCTTGACACGCTGATCGCATGCGCGCCGGACTACCGGGCCGACGCGGGACAGGCGACCGCTCTCGGCGAGTGGAATGCGGGTGACGACGTTGATCTACCACCGCCACGCGGCTGGTTGCTCGGTAATTCTTTCTGCCGCAAGTTTCTGAGTTCGCTATTCGGCGCTGGCGGCGACGGTAAGAGCGCGCTGCGCTACGCCCAAGCGCTCGCGGCGGCGGCCGGCAAGCCGATCACTGGCGAGCACATTTTCCAGCGCTGCCGGGTCTTGATCATCTCACTCGAAGACGATGCTGATGAACTTCGCCGCCGCATGCTCGCTGCGCGGCTACATCACAACATCACGCTCGACGATGTTGACGGCTGGCTCTACCTCGCCGCGCCCGGCGGTAAGGCGGGCAAACTCATGACCCGCGACCAGCGCAGCCGCAAGCTCGAAGAAGGCGAGTTGAGGGCAAACCTCAAAGCCGCCATCGTCAAATACAAGATCGACTTGGTGATGGTCGACCCATTCGTGAAAAGCCACGGCGTTGAGGAAAACGATAACAACGGCATGGACGCCGTCGCGCAAGTGCTCACCGATCTTGCGACCAAGTACGACATCGCCGTCGATGCGCCGCACCACATCTCCAAAGGCCAACCCGAGCCCGGCGACGCCATGCGTGGTCGCGGCGCAAGCTCGGTGCCGAACGCTATGCGGCTCGTCTATACGCTGACCGCAATGAGCCCCGAGGAAGCCGCGACCTTCAACATTCCCGAAGAAGACCGGCGCGATTATGTCCGCTACGACCGCGCCAAGACCAATCTCGTGCGCGCAAGTGGACCGGCGACATGGTTTCACCTTGTCGGCGTCAGGCTCGGCAACGAAACCGAACGCTACCCCAACGGCGACGACGTGCAGACGGTCGAGACTTGGGCACCAAAGAATGCTTGGGCCGGAACCTCTGCCGCCGATCTCAACAAGCTCCTCGACGACATCGATCGCGGCATGGTCGACGAGGACGGCAACCCCAACGGCCGACGCTACTCCAATGCCCCGCGCGCCAGCGAACGCGCAGTCTTGCCGCTCGTGCAGGAGCACTACCCGCAAAAGACCGAAGGCGAGTGCCGCACCATCATCCACGCGTGGCTCGATAGCGGGCTGCTCTATCCCGACGATTACGACGACCCGGTGGACCGCAAGTCGCGCAAGGGGCTCTACGTAGACGCCAGCAAACGCCCGTCGTGACCTTGCGCCATTAGCTTTTTTTGATGGCGCACCAATGGCGCGGTGCAGTGCACAAAACCCGTTTGCGCCATCATTAAAAGTGCCTATAGAAAAAAGCTTGATGGAGCAGCCTGAAACGGCTGGCTGCGCCATTGCCGCTTTCTGATGGCGCATCAATGGCGCATCTCCATCAAGCTTTTTTCCTAGTGGCACTTAGGCGCGATCACGCATTTTGGGGTCAGCGGAAGCGAGAGGGCTTAATCGATGAAAGAACCGGACCCGCGAGCGCTGGAACTGGTGGGCCACGGCGGCGAGGAAAGCAACCTGCCGGAGCAAAACCGATGACGCGCCAGCAACTCGATCTTATCCTCGACGCGATGGGGGAGAGCCCCGAGGCCGGTGCTGCATGAACGAACGTAAGGGCTGGAACGGCTGGTGGCTGGACGGCCTGCGGCTACGCTACCACCCCCACAGCTACGGCAAGAGCGGCACTTATACGCTCAACCTGGAACGCGTAACGGATGTGGCTGCGCTGATGGATTTGATATTTCAAACCGCCGGGCGGGAATGGGCGGACGACCGCGCTCTTGCCGGGCTCGTGCGCGCGCTCGATCAACTGCTGCGCCCGCGCGCGACCTTGTGCCGCCACGACCTGACGGCGGCCGACATTCGCGCGATCGTCCAGGTTGGAGCCCACGACGAGGTTGATACAACCGCAAATTGACGCCGCACCGGGCTCTCGACCGTGCCCACGAAAATGTGGCCAATCATTTGTTAGCTGGATTTCTCGCCGAAAAAAGACCAATTCTATTGAAGTTTCAAAATCTTAGCTGAAAGAATATTCTCCCCGCTGGTCCGCCGAAAATCCGCGCTCCACCCCGTTTTTTCAGGTCCGGACCGGCCCTGTCCCTAAAATCGGGCAGATTTCGAGGGTTTTCCGCTGTTTTTCGGCAATTCGACCTGAAATATCGCCGTTTTGGGCAGTAAATTGGTGGCAAAATACAGCCAGCAGGCAAAGTTCAAGAGTATAAAATTCTAACTCGTCGCCACGCCCGGTCGATGGGCACCTTCTTTTTTCGAACCATCCCCCCGCCCCTTGCATGTTTTCGCAACTGGCCAGGGGCCGCGCCTGTGGTGCATTTTGAAGCGCACCAAAAAAAGGGCCGATGCCAAACGTTGATCAGGCGGCCGAACTTCGCGCGTGTATGCGCCTTGAACACTCGTAGGTGATCATGCCACCCGCCGGCCCGTCCGCTTCCAAGGTTGTCACGGCCGCGCTCTTGGTGATCGGTCCTGTCGGGCCGCACCAAGGATCAGAACATTGGCTATGTCGCCGAATATCTGACGGCGATTGGCATTCGATCTCAAGGAAGTGCGGGTGGTCGGCGATGAGGAGAGAGCGATCATCGACGCGCTCAATGCGCTCCGGCATCGCTACATATGTCTTCACCACCGGCGGGATCGGGCCGACCCACGGTGACATCACCGCCGACTGCGTGGCGAAGGCGTTCGGTGTGCCGATCGACACCGATCCGCGCGCGCTCGCCATCCTGCACGAATGGGTGGAGACGACCGGCGCCGAGATGAACGAGGCGCGCCTGCGCATGACGCGCATCCCCAAGGGCGGTGATCTCATTCTCAACAAAGTGTCGGGCGCGCCTGGCTTCTGGATCGGCAATGTAAGCGTGATGGCTGGCGTGCCCTCGATTATGCAGGCGATGCTCGATGAGGTGGCGCCTAAGCTCAGGAGCACCGTTCGCATGCTCTCGGAAACCGTGCGCGCGGATGCGCGCGAGGGCGACATCGGGACGCGACTCGGTGAGATCGCCAAGGCCAATCCTGCGGTCGCGATCGGGAGATATCCGTTCTTCGATCCACGGCACGGGCCCAACACGAATGTGGTGTTACGCGCCCGCGATGCTCAGAAGCTCGTGCAGGCCAAACGTGAGGTCGAGAAGATGCTGGAGCGAGTGCGGCGAGCACAATCGCATAGCTGAACCTCGGTTCCGAGTCCCCTAGGGGAGCGCGAGCCATTTCAATAGCTTAACCCGAAGGCGGCCGTACTATTTGGATTTTTGGGGAGATTTTGGGGAGTAAACGTCGGCGGACGATCGCGGTCAGCCACGCACGCCTGGGCTGACCATTACTCGAATCATGATCAAGCCTGGCCGCCTAGACGATTGAACACAATTTTCGATGCGACATCTGATATCGGGTGATCTTTTCCTCCGACGCGTGATGCCATCCACATTGGCACAAATCAGCCCACAACGCGTGTAGTAGGGCGCCAGAAAAATAATAGCGTAAGACCGCAACTTTGATTCAACCTCCCCCGCGCTCTCGTACCTCCCGCTAATGGGCGAATGGGAACATCGCTGCCAGCTCAAATCAATTTGCAGCCGGATTTCGAGCGTATCCGGCGTCGCGCGCCGTGAGAGAACACATAAAGCGGGGGCACGAATGTATGCTCGCATTAATCGGGCCCGTTCCTCAAAGGCCAGGAAAAGTCATGAACCAGGACCCGCTTTTATAAGGGTTGGTAATCATCTCGCCCTTGTGTGTTTATTCTTGGGAGCTGCATTTGCCGTCTTTGTGTCGGGCTCCTTTGAGCAACGAGTTGGAAATTTGTTGATCTTTGGTTTGATGCCCGCGGTCGGGTTTTACGCCACCGGCCATATGCTAGGTCAGCTGCTGATATTCGGTGTCAAGTTTTGTGACATGCTTATTGTAAGCTGCTCTCGGAAGGCCCTGCTCGTCGCACAAGATTTGTTGAGCTGGACAGGCACCCGATGTCTCGAACTAATGACCGAGCTGAGCACGCGAGCTTTAAAATCAAGCGCCAGATTTCGCTCTCCTCGAACATCACGTTCGAACATCCAGGCACACTCGATCACGGCTCAGACTGCAGAAGTCACAGGGGCGACGATTTCAGCCCCTGACGTGCCCCGTATCGATTGGGGACTGCGGTCGCTGATCATCACAAGCCTGTTTTTGATCGCGGGTGGTTTCGGCTGGCTTGGTGCGACCGCCTCTCATTGGCCATCTGATCCTCAACGCCTAGAGCTGAGCGGCGCGGCGGCTATTCACGCGGTCGTCGAACAAATCATTCGCGTTGAATCCAACGGCGATCCAAGCGCGAAGAACAGACGTTCTACCGCAACGGGACTCGGCCAATTCCTCGAGGAAACTTGGCTCGACATGATCCGCACGCACCGACCCGATTTAGCTAAGGGGCGCAGTCAAGCGGAAACTCTGGAACTGCGGCAGGATGCCAAAATCGTGCGTGAGATCACCGCCCGATTTTCAGAGCGAAACGCGGAGGCGTTGAAAAGACGGGGTCTGCCTGTGACGCCGGGAACCCTATACTTGGCTCACTTTGCTGGTGCTGCCGGAGCTGTCGCGGTCCTTACGGCAATGGAGGATGCCGACGCCGCGCTCGTTATGGCAAACGCCGACGCGACGGGGCGGACCAAGCGAGAAAAACTAATTAAGGCAAATCCCTTCCTGGAGCGTTTCACTGCGACCGACCTTAGGAACTGGGCGGACCGCAAAATGCGCGTTCCTAGTTCATAGTTGCCAGGCACGCTCGTCGGTGACCAAACTGATATCATTACCTATCGTTTTGACAGCTTTGAATAACGCTGTTGAGATTCTTTGCAATAAAATCCGTGTCGCTTGATTCAAAAGCTAGAACTGGGAATCGCTTCAACGAAGAGCGTCCAATTGCATAGGGCTGCACCTCCTCACCATAATTTATCGGATTCCAATCATGTTCCTCGCCTGTTAATTCATCGACATTAGCAAGCAAGACGCTTACCGGCGCACCAGGAAACTTGTTCACTTGGCGTTTTTCGATGATGACAAATTTTTTGACTGAGGTCTTTTCTATCATAGAAGAAACGAAGCGATCATAGCGAGATTGCCAATTTGGATCCCTGGGCGAACCGTTCGTCGACTCCGGAAGATACGCTGGAAAATTTGGCACGAGGCGCCTCCGTGGGGGTTCAAAGGCTATTTTGATATATTCCCGCGCATCAATAATTTTGACCGAATTTGGGTCGAGTCCATTGAAGTTTAGAAAATAGGCTACATGACCTGGTTGGTCTTTCTGGTACGAGCCATCAGAGTTTTTCTGCAGCAATGATTTCTTGACATCCAGCGCCACAGAGAAAAAGCATTCACCTTCATATTTGAATTCGCGGATAGGGTCAGGC
>Ga0306925_10004665_pt1 | contig 12424 bp, 9 predicted proteins | sample flu12Cox44000176_FD_203755 | JGI IMG/M metagenome (GOLD analysis project Ga0306925, IMG submission 203755) | Lab enrichment of tropical soil microbial communities from Luquillo Experimental Forest, Puerto Rico - flux8day.12C.oxic.44.000.176 (v2)... | ecosystem: Environmental > Terrestrial > Soil...
TTCGATCTGGTCGCTCACGCCCAGACCGTGACGGCCGCCGATCGCGTTGGCTTCGGTGATGAGCGCGACATCGTCGTCGAAGGTTCGGCTGTTCAACGCGGCCGGGCGGCCTTCGTCGAACCGGATAGTCACCGTCTCTGCCTTGACCGGCACGTCCTCCCGCCAAGAGGCAACGCCCATGATCGGCTCGACGATGGTGACGCCGTTGTCGAGAAACTCCAGATCTTTGGCCTCGTGCGTCGCGCCGAGGATGTTGGAATCGGTCGAGTAGGCCTTCTCGACGCTCATTTTGTACCCGAAGCCGGCGCGGCTCAGGTACTCCGACATCTCTTTCCGGCCGCCGAGATCGTCGATGAATTTCTGATCGAGCCAGGGCTTGTAGATGCGCAGATCGGGATTCGCCAGAAGGCCGTACCGGTAAAAGCGCTCGATGTCGTTGCCCTTGAACGTGCTGCCATCGCCCCAGATATGCACATCGTCCTGCTTCATGGCCACGACGAGCATGGTGCCGGTGACGGCGCGGCCGAGCGGCGTCGTGTTGAAGTATGTGATGCCGGCGGTGGAGATGTGGAACGCGCCTGCCTGCAGAGCGGCAATGCCCTCCGCGACGAGCTGACTGCGGCAGTCGATGAGGCGCGCCTTCTCGGCGCCGTATTGGAGGGCGCGGCGGGGAATCTCCTCGTAGTCGGGCTCGTCCGGCTGGCCGAGGTTGGCGGTATAGGCGTACGGGATGGCGCCCTTGGCGCGCATCCAGTGCAATGCCGCGCTGGTGTCGAGACCGCCCGAGAACGCGATGCCGACCTTCTGGCCGGCGGGGAGACTCTGAAGAATGTGGCCCATGCGAGCCTTAGATTCTCACACAATCTGACGAATGGAGAGAGGTGAGGCCAGACGTCCTGAGACAGCTGGTTGTATTACTGGGATCTGTGGTGGGTCAAACGAGTTGGCACAGATTGGTCGCGCCGTGCTAGCAGAGTACGGCGCCAAGCACGTTGTCATCGAGAAGGCTTTACTCTCGTCCTCCAACGGCGAGCGTTTGCGACGCGTCGCCGATGCAGTGTTGGGGGAGACGTCGATGGTTTACGACGACGAGATCATCACCGCGTATCACGTCACGCCACCGGCCTCGCCCCCGACGCAGACGCTTTGGCTCGATACGGGGTGGTCGTATCTCGAACAATCGGGCGAGAGCGACCCCTCCGGTCGCACGAGGAGGTGGCGCTGGATGGCGGACGCTGCCCGCGTCGGAGTGATGAGCCCCAGGCCTGCCACAGTTCGGTTGCGGCTGTCGGTGCGGTCGTTCAAGCGGCCCCGCAGAGTCCGCTTCTCCATTGGGGAGCAGACAGTGGCGGTCCTGAACGTCGGAACGACAGAGAGTGCGCAAGAGACGCCAGCGTTCGATATTCACGACGGCGCGACGTACATCGATATCAGTAGCCTCGATGGAAGCGAACCAGCCGGCGTCGACCCGAGGCGGCTGAGCGTCGCGGTCTTTCAGCTGAAACTTGGAGGAGTTGGTGTGCCGTGAGCCAGCCCTCACTCACTCCGACCGCAGCGCCTGCATGACGTCGACGCGCGCGGCTCGCGCGGCAGGTAGCACCGACGCCACCACGGCGGCCACGAGGAGGATGACGGCGGCCGCGACGACGGGAAGCGTCCCGGGCATCTGCACGTCCCGCACGAAGCTGGCAACGACTTGAGAGAGGGCGAGTCCTCCGGCGGCGCCCGCCACGATCCCCAAACCCGCCATCCACGCGCCCTCGCTGAGGACTCCCGTGAGCACATGTCGCGGCGGCGAGCCGACGGCCAGGCGGATGCCGAACTCGCGGGTCCGGCTGCTCACTGAGAACGCGAGGACACCTGCGACGCCGACGACCGAAATCGCCACCGCCACCGCCGCGAACCCGCCGAATACGATCGCGTTGAGGCGATCGGGCGCCAAGACCTCGGCACGAACGTCCTCCAGCGTGCTCGCGCGCTCGACCGGCTGATCGGTTGCCATGTCGCGCACGATCCGCGTGATGGTGGGAACGAGTGCGTACGGGTCGGCTCTCGTATGCACGAACAATCGGCCGCCGCTGATCTCCTGCTCGAACGGGTGAAATACGAGGGACGCGGACGCCTGAGTGGCGCCGACCTTTTCATCGGCGATGTCCGCGCTGACGCCCACGATGCGGCGCGGCTCGGTGGATACGTCGATGAAGCGCATCACAGGGTCGGTCCACATCAGGTGCCGGTTCACGGCATCCTGGTTGGGGAACATGCGCTGCGCGAGGCTCTGGCTCACGATGACGACGCGCTCGGCGCCCTCCCGGTCGGCATCGGTGAAGTCGCGGCCGGAGAGAAGAGGTATGCCGAGCGCGGCGAAGAAGCCGGGCGATACGGAGCGGAACTTGGCGCGCGGATCGTCTTCGCCGTTCTCCTTGACCCGACCCTCGACCGAAAACTGGAATCCCGGGCCGAAATTGCCGGCGTCGCGCCAGGGCACGTTGCTGCCGAAGGCGACGCGCTGAACGCCGGGCAGCGGCACGACGCGGCGCTGAATCTCGCGATAGAAGGCACGGATCTGCTCCTGATTCCGTCCGTATGACGTCACCGGGATGTCCACGGCGAGCACGCTGCGCGTCTCGAACCCGGGGTTGCTGGTCTGTAAGGCCATGAGCGTCCGGACGAGCATGCCCGCGCCGGCCAACAGCAGGAATGACGCCGCGATCTGCGTGATTGCAAAGACTCTCAGCCGCCGGTTGGTGCCTCCGCTGATCCGAATGCTTCCGCTCGTCAAGACGAAACCGTGCGAGGAATCGCTGGACGGCAGGCGAGGCAGAAACGCGAGCAGGACCGAGGCCGTCATTGCCAGCCCGACGCCGACCCACAGGAGGCTGGCGTCCAACGTCAGATCAAGCGCACGGACCGAGAAACGGGCTGCGTACCTCGACAACACGCCCACCATCGGCTGCGCGACGGCAACGCCGAGGGCCGCGCCTGTCGTACAGAGGATGAGGCTCTCGGCGAGGAGCGTTGTCCTCAGCGCGCCGGTGCTTGCGCCGAGCGCCGCGCGGACTGCGAGCTCGGATTCGCGACGCACGGTGCGCGCCAGAATCAAGTTCGCCACGTTTGAGCATGCGATCACGAAGATGAGCGCCGATGCTGCCAGGAGCACCCACAACACTGCACGCGCACGTTCGGTAATCTGATCGCGGAGCAGGACAGCGCTGATGCCGAACTTGGACGCCGCCGAGTACGTCTCGGGGTGCTCCGTGATTATGGCAGCATGGACCGCTTTCAGCTCCGCCCGGGCCGTTTCGAGATCGACGCTGGGCGCCAGGCGGCCGAACAACTGCGTCATCCGATGCTCACGCCCGGTCACCATCGTTGCCGACAGGTGATGGGGGCTGGTGACCACGTTGGCGATGAGCTCGGTTTCCGCAGGATACGGCACTGATGGTTCGAGGACGCCGACGATCGTCGCAGACCGCGAGCCGAGCCGGATCGTCTTGCCCAGGACCGCCGGGTCGCTCTTGAGGCCGGTGCTCCAGAATCGGTAGGTGAGGACTGCGGCGCCCTCGGCATTGGGTCCGTCATCGCCTGCGTTCAACAGACGCCCCATGACGGGCCGCAGGCCTACGACATCGAAATACGAGCCGCCCACGACGCCCGCCAGGACGACGCGCGGCTCGCCGAGTCCGACCATCGTGAAGGTGATCGTCGAGAAGTCGCCGATCGCGGTCAGCGTCTTCACGCGACTCCGCAGATCCTGAATCTCCGGAACCGAAAACGCCACGTTCTCGACGCCGATGCCGACGGCGCTCTGTCGGATGTAGATGAGACGGTTCTCGTCGCGGTTGGCGAGCGGCCGCAACAAGACGCCCCGGACGACGCTGAAGATGGCGGCGTTCGCGCCGATGCCGAGCGCCAGCGTGACGATCACGGTGATGGCAAGGCCCTTGGCACGGGCCAGCGAGCGCAGAGCGACCTGGAGATCCTTGAAGAAGGTCATGACCGTCCATTTTCCGGCCACGGCGGGATGATGTCTATCGATTCCTTGCGAGGGTCACGCTGACGGTCATCGCCAGCTTCATTGAGACGATTCCCAGCCCCGCTTTGGCGCCGGCAGCGCTTTGCGCGGCAACCGCTTATCCCGCATGGCGGCGGCGTCGTAGGCAAAGACCGCGATGACGGTCGCTTGTTGGACCATATCGTCGCGCTGCACGCGCCTGGCAGGTCAGCAACCGTATTGAAGCCGTTCATCGTCGCTTCGTCATCGAACCGAGTCTGAGAACAAGCGAGCCCGATCTCCTTGATTCGCCCAATTGCGGCGAAGTCGATCTTCTCGCCCTGCGCGAGCAGGAGCGAGCTCGCGGTCAGGATGGCGAGAAGGATCAGGACAACGCGTTTCATCACTGGCCCCGCCGGATCGTCGCGCCGCTCAATTTGGCGATTGCCGCCAAACTTGTCTGAGCGGCGTTGAGCCCAAGGCGAAAGTCGGCGTCCGAGTACGTGGCAAAGACGTCGGTCGGCTGGTGCCATTGCGGATCCCAGCCAGCGCCAATCTGCGTGCCGCGCTCGTTCTCGCGCACGCTGATCGCCGGAATGAGATCCATGAACGGCGTCGAATCGGTATTCGTCATGTGACTGCCGACGGCCGCGGGGTAGTCGGACGCGTACTTCTCGTTTGCGACCTCCAACTCCCACGCGAGCGCCTGCGCCTGGGCGGCCTGCATCGAGCTGCGCTGAAACTCGAGGTTCACGTCGGCCTCGAGCCGCTGCTCTTTTCTCATCGTGCCGTCGGGCAGCGGCATCCCGTGATCGAACAGCATCATGTCGTGCTGGATCATGCCGAGCCATTTCGGTTCCGGATACTTGCCTGACCCCGGGGGGACCTCCTTGCCCTGCATGTCCTTACGTTGATCGACGTACGCACGCGAGCCGTTCAGCCCGGTCTCTTCGTTGTTCCACAGCGCGAAGCGAATGCTTCGATCGGTCTTCACATCCGGCGCGCTGAAAATGCGCGCCAATTCCATCACCAGCGCCGTGCCCGACCCGTCGTCATTGGCGGCCTCGCCCCAGCCATGGCCGTCCATGTGCGCGCCTACGATGTACATCTCCTCAGGGTGCGTGGAGCCGACCTTGGTGCAGTACACCTCTTCGCGCGGACCAGGCGTGCTCGGCTGAGCGTTGAGCGCGCGCAGCTTCTCGTCAGGCTGCTTCATCGGATCGGTGTTCACCCCGGTGGGGATGCGGTAGCCGCGCAGTCGTCCGCCCCCTTGCGCAGCATTCGTGTTGCCCCGCCCGCGACCGGCGTTGGGATTTCGCGGCGGCGGCTCGTAGACGTACTCGATTCGTTCGGTCGGCGTGCAGCCATAGAGCCTGAGCTGCGCGTCAATCCAATCGACGGCAGCACGGTTGCGATCCGTTCCCTGACGCCGATCGCCGAACTGGGTGAGGCCCTTGATGGTTGCCTTGTACCGTTCGAGATCGAGGCGATCGACGACGACCTTTATTGGATCGTCCGGATTGTTCGAACGGTCCTGCCCCGTCAGCGGCCCACCCCACGCGGTCATGACTCCAACGAAGATAAGTGCCCAACCGGCTCGCATGTGCTCGCCCTCCGCGCGCCAGTTTACTGGAGGGGAGGAAGGGCGGGAAGGGCACGAGGGGCAGGAAAGGGGAAGGCAGAACGGGGGAGGGGCAGAACGGGCGCGCCCGCCGCCTGCCCATGTTGGGCTATTCTTTTCATCGAGGAGCGAACCGCGATGCCCTTGTTTGATTTTCGCTGCCGCGGTTGCGGGCATGAATTCGAGGCGCTCGTCAGACCGCAAGACGCGTCGCCGCCGCATTGCTCCGCCTGTCGCAGCGCGGATTTGGAACGATTGCTCGCGACGTTTGCCGTGAGCTCGGAAGAAAAAACGCGCGCCGCTGCGCGGAAGAAACGGATGAAGGCCGCGAGCGTCGCGCGCCGCGACAACATCGCCATGGAGATCGAGGCGGAGCAGCATCGGAGGGAAGACCACTAGGCTTTGGTCCTCGCTAGCTATTTGCGCTCGTAGATCTCGATCGTGGGTCCCGGCCGGACGAATCGGTCGAATCCGGCCAGCGGCACGAAAAACGCATCCTGCTGATCGAATACCGGCACCACGCGGCTCGCAGGATTCTCGACCTCGACGCGCTGGATGAGGTGATACCCGTTCCGGGCGAGATCTTCGAGAAGCGTCGGCGGGACGGCCGAGTATGCGGCGAGCCACGACGTCAGCACCAGGACGAGACGCGGCGCGAAGGTGAGCGGCCAGTCAGGATAGGCATTTTCCGGCGTCAGCATGACGTGACCGTAACCGGCGCCAGTCTGATATACGGACGCACCAAGCGGAAACCGAGCGCGCACGACTTCGGCCGCAATCGCCCGGCTGTCCGGCCGCGAGAGCAGTTTGTCCAGGGCCAGAGACCGGGCGAAGCTGTCGGCGCCGACGAGGGCGGTGAGCCCGACGGCGATCATCGTCCGCAACCACGGCTGCCCCGGCGCAGCGTGGCCCCGGCGTCCAGCCGCCCCCGGGGCGGCCCCCGTGCTGGCGTGGCCTCCCCCCGAATCCTCGCCAGCAGTTGGCGGGGCGCGACGGCCCACGGCAACCCAATGCGCGAGGAGCCCCGCCGATCGATCGACCGCGAACCCGGCGAGAAGTGCCGCGAACGGGACGAGCGGCGTCATGTACCGCACGAAGACGGTCCGCCCCGCCCCCATTGCAACGTAATAGGTCACCGGGAAGGCGAGGATGACGATCGGGACGCGGCGGCGCTCGCGGAGTACTAGCCAGATCGCGCCGGCGACGGCCGCCGCGAGGAACCAGACGCCAAGGCCGAATCGCAGCGAGAAGACGAAGTGATCCACCCAGCCGATGCCTGGGGCGATCCCGTGGCCGGCGGCGAGGTGCGCGCGCTCGGCCAGCACACCGGATAGAAACTGCCTCCTGGCCAGGAGGGCGTACGGCGTGCCGATCAAAAATCCAACCGCAGCCGCCCCCACGGCGACCGTCCCCATCTGCGCGTTCGGCACGGCCACCAGCAGCGCGAGCAAGATCAATCCACCGTTGTACTTCGTGGATGCTGCGAGGCCGCAGAGAAGACCCGCGAGGATGACGGGTCGCCACCCGGGCCGCGCCCCCCGGAGCTCGAGGCTCGGCGCTCCGTCGCGTCGCCCCATCATCACGCCCGCTACGATCGCCGTGAAGGCGGCGACCACCATGAATGTCGCGGGCACATCGGTGACACCGAAGTGCGAGTCGCGCACGTGGAGGAAGGCGACGGCCAACAGTGCCGCTGCGATGACCGCCGCAGACGTGGAGAACAACCGCCGCGCCCCGACGAACAGCAGCGGCACGGTGGCCGTGCCGAGCAGGGCGGCGACGATTCGGGCCGTGGTGTAGATGGACGCGTCGTCGGCCGGAGCGCCGGGCCCGAAGCGTAGGCGATCCACGAGGGCCATCACGTACATGAAGAGCGTCGGGTATCGAAAGAACTCGGGGTTCGCGCCGTTCCTGAGGATGCGCCCCGTGACCGACGCAATGGTTTCCTCGTCGGGGCGCGTAAAGACTTGGGGCAGGCCGAAACGGATGCCCCACAAGCGGAGGGCGCCGGCGATGATCGTGATCGCGGTGAGACAGAGGCCGAGCCGCCAGCGGGATCCGGGGCGTCGCGGCCCCGGCAGGCCGAGAGTGGCGCTGTCGGCGTTACGATCCGGGACCAACGTCGGCGTCGAATGCAGCGGTCTTCACTTGACCGTTTCGCTTCATCTGGACCCACATCCGGTATTGACCGGCTTTCGGAAACGCGTACGGGATAGCCACCCGACCATCGATCGGCATGGCCAGCATCTCATGGCCGGCGTGAGGATCGGCAGTGCTCGTCTGCGAGAACTTCTGAAATGCCGCCATCGAAATGCTGCCCGACGGATGAAGGTGTGCGAAGACAGAGCCATCCTGGCTGGCGATCACGACGTGCGCCGCCATCCCCATGTAAGGATCGACCGCGAGCGTCGTACCGCCGGCATCCTGCAAGGAGAACTCCAGGAGGCGTTCGGCACGCTCAGTGAGCGGCGCATCGCTGCGCGCCCACACGAGCCGAGACCCGTCTTCAAAAATGTACGCCGGCGATCGTGATTCCGTGATGGCACTGCCGGCCATCCACGAATCGTCCGGGTCGGATGGATCGGAGGACGGCGCGCGCGGGCCGCCGTTCGCTGGGGCATCGACGCTTGCGACAAGCGTCTGAGCGTACCCGCTTTCGTGAACGATATCTGCGTAGACGCGGTAGTGGCCCGCCGGCAGTCGCGGGAGCCGCGTGTCGAAGTCGAGCGCCTGCGGGGTGCGCGCAATCGGATGCAGGTGCGCCATCGCGTCGAGCGCCGGCTCGCGGACCAGGAACAGGTGCATGAGCTTGCCGTGGTCAGGGAGCAGCGCGTTGTAGCGGCTCGTGGGGAGAGGCTCGCCAGTCCAGCGTGGATCGCGAATCGAGAGCGTCAATGTCTGGGATGGGATTCCGGCCTGGTCGGTCGCACTGATTGCCGCTTGCGACGCGAAGGGCCGGTACAGGACGGACCGGCCGTAGCTGGACGCCTCCGCATTCCACCAGCGATTGCCGCCCCACAGGATCAGGAACGCAAGCACCGCCGCGATGGCGACGCCAATCCGCGCCCGGCGGCGCCGAACGGCATCCGGCTCGAGGCCCGGAGGGACCACGCTCTCGCGAACCGCTGCGCCAATGATCGTCAACAGACCGACCGTGAGAAAGACTGCCAGACCGCTGAGGATCAGGCCCAGCCCGGGCGTCATTTTTCTTTCAGCCGTCGCCAGGGCGACGACGGGGACGATCGCCTCGCCGTGGCCGGCCGGACCGTCGACGCCGACGAACAACTCGTACGAGCTCGGCGTCATGAACCACAGCTCGGCGGCGTGCAACGCGGGATCGCCAGGGACGGGAAGTGCGGTCTCGGCGGGGGGCGCCCCCTTCAGACCGACGTTCCACTGGCCCGCTCGCACCGAGACGTGATCGGCGCCCGCGGCGCGGATGGCCACTTGCGCCCGGCCGGGAATGACGCCCGGCAAGCGCACGGAAACGCGCACGTCATAGGGACCGGCCTTGCCGGCGAAGAACGTGTCGGGGCTGCCGACGTGCGCCATCGACAGCGCGGCGAGGAGGATCGCTCCGGCCTGCGCGCGGCGGCTCGTCACCGACGTACGCGGGACATCCAGTTGCCCCACCACAGGCCGCACCGTGCCGACACGAAGCCGAGCGCCACCGCCACGGGCAGGCCTTTCGCAAGATCATCCGGCGCGTTCAGCTGGTACCAGCGCGCCTGCATCTGCGGGTCGATACTGTACTGCATCGCATCGCTCACGAAGAACCAGTTGCGCGCCCAGCGCGTCATCAGAAAATCGGCGAACGGCCACTGGATGGCGAGGAATGCGGCGACGAAGACGACAGCGGTGGCCGCAGCGAGCGTCCAATCCCTCCCGCGCACCCGCCGCATCAACAGATCAATGCAGATCGCGGGCACAACGAGCCATACGGGAAAGTCCGGCGGCACGAAATGATCGACGGGCACGTAGATCGGACCGAGTAGCGGCCGTCCCGAAAAGAACGGCAGAAGGATCAACATGAAGATCGTGAGCCCCGTGTAGACGAGCGCGGCCGTCGTCGCGGGCCATCGCGACACGGATGCGCGCGCCGTGCTGACCAGGAAGAAGACAAATGCGCCGGCCGTCACCTGATAGAACAACGAGCGGTGCATGTCCCAACGTTGCATGTACTCGGTGCAGACCGTCGCGACGAGCAGCAGGAGCAGGCCTGCGCCAAGCAGGTAGAGCCGGCCAAGCTGATGCTGCTCGCTTCCGGCGCTCCCATCCCCCGGATGGACGCCCACCGCCCGGTTCTGGTACGCAAGCGCCATCAACATGGCGCCGCACTGGATGGCGGCGATGCCCGCAGCCAGGAGCATATGGGGCGGGCTGACGATTTTCACGTCGAGGCCGTAGGCGTTGTGCCACCAATCGTCGAATGGCGCGGAGGTGACCATCGCGAATGCGCCCCAGATGCAGACCCACGCGCCGAGCGGCGCGCGAAATCCCCAGAAGCGCACCGACGCGCCCCGCTCTGCCGCCGTGCCGCGAAACGTGGTGTTAAGAGCGACCCAGCCGCATGTCAGGCCCGCGAGGATGCCGCCGAGGTAAATCGCCAGGTGCGCAGGCGTCCAGAACGTGTCGCGGCCGATCGTCCGGTGCCAGGAGATGTCCCACATGACACCAAGGATGACCGAGGTCGACGCGAAGAGCACCGCGTAAATCGACCATGGGACGCGCGCCGGCACCAGCGACTCGGCGGATGTGACCCGTGGAAAGGAAGCGGCGGTGGCTGCCGATGTGGCCATAAAATACCCTGGTTATTGTAAAGGAGCAGCCGATGGAGCGAAAGAAGGCATCCGACTACCCGCAGGAGCTGCTGGATCTGTTTCACGAATACCAGCACGGAGACATCACCCGCCGCGACTTCTTCGAGCGCGCCCGCAGGTTCGCGGTGGGCGGCCTGACGGTTGCCGCAATCTTCGAGAGCCTGCGGCCCAATTATGCCTGGGCGCAGCAGGTGCCCAAAGAAGACGCGCGGATCAAGACCGAGATTGTGACGGTTCCGTCGCCGGAGGGGAACGGCAGCATCAAAGGTTATCTCGCCCGGCCGGCGAAGGCGAGCGGCAAGCTGCCGGTCGTGCTCGTCGTCCACGAGAACCGCGGGCTCAACCCGTATATCGAAGATGTCGCGCGTCGGCTCGCCGTGGCGAACTTCATCGCGCTCGCGCCTGACGGGTTGACGTCGGTCGGCGGCTATCCTGGTGACGATGAGAAGGGGGCCGCGGCGTTTCGGCAAGTGAACGGCGCGAAGATGTTCGAGGACTTCGCCGCCGCGGCGAAATGGCTGAAGGCCTATCCGGAGTCGTCCGGCAAGATCGGTGTCGTGGGCTTCTGTTTTGGCGGGGGCATCTGCAATCAGCTCGCGGTGAGGATGCCGGATCTCGCCGCTGCCGCGCCCTTCTACGGCCGCCAGGTCAGCGCCGAAGATGCCGCGAAAATCAAGGCGCCTCTGCTCCTGCACTACGCGGGGAACGATCAAGGCGTCAACCAGGGTTGGCCTGCGTTCGAGACGGCGCTCAAAGCGAACAACAAAACGTACACCGCATACGTGTACGAGAACACCCAACATGGGTTTCACAACGACACGACGCCACGCTACGACGATGCAGCGGCGAAGCTCGCCTGGCAGCGCACACTGGATTTCTTCAACAAGTACCTCAGGGGGTAGGGGCGCGAAAGGCAGGATAAGGGCGGGAAAGGCAGGAGGGGCGGAAGGGAGGGGGTGTCCAGGCGAAACGCCGCGAACAGCTGGTGCCGAGCCACGAGCAACGACCAAGAACGGCACAAAGACGTGCGTGAATCGGCACACGCTGATGAGACGCCCCGTGCAGCGGCGTCCCCTGTTGTGCAGGCGCCGTTCTTGCTTTTGTACGAGTCGATGACTACCAACGATTCTTCGAATGACGCGCTGACCGCTGTGATCTCCATGGTCAACGCCAGAGTCTGCAGCAGCTGTCACACACGAGCCGCCGTCCGCGTCGGCGCCGGAGTCCGGAGCGGCGATCCCGCGGGGCACGCGAACGCCATGTCGTTGAGCGGCGACATGTGGTTCTGCTTCGAGTGCGGGCACGAAGAACAGGCTATCGACTGAGCCTCCGCTCGTGCTGGCAGTCAGTAAGGGATGAACGTGAATTTGGCCGAACCGCTGATCGTGCGGGTCAGGCCCAGGAGCGAGCCACCGACGGGACGCGCCCGCGTCGTGATATGCACGTAGTAGTCGCGGCTTGGATCGAGCTTCGACGTATCGGAAACCTGCACCCGCGTCCACTTCGTCAACCAGGATCTGGCCACCGCCTCGTCTTCCGTGACCATGACTTCCTCGTTCCGCCCGTCGATGGTCCGCGTGAGCGTGTGTCGGCGCGTCAGGTTGTCGTACTGATCGCTCGTTGACACGACCGTCTTCGCAATCGTCCGGTCGATCCAGGCCGGCACGGACGTTCGGAGCTCGAGCTCGAAGGTGAAGGTCGTTCGCAGACCGCTCGAGATCGCCTCGCGAACCGCTTCCGAGTAGGCGTTGGTGAGCTCGAATGACACGAGCACTCGATTCTCGCTTACGGTCGGCGTGATGCGGAGGCTTTCCTGCTGCGCGCCCAGCTCGGGGGCGCACACGAAGAAGACGGCGACGAGCGACCCGAACGCAATCAGCCGATTCATCATGCGCATACGTCAGTACCGAATCGCGAGCGACACGCCGGCGCGCCAGAACGAGAGCCGCTCGGTACAGCAGGTTATCAACAAGCCGGGCTCGTCGCCCT
>Ga0306925_10004667_pt1 | contig 12423 bp, 11 predicted proteins | sample flu12Cox44000176_FD_203755 | JGI IMG/M metagenome (GOLD analysis project Ga0306925, IMG submission 203755) | Lab enrichment of tropical soil microbial communities from Luquillo Experimental Forest, Puerto Rico - flux8day.12C.oxic.44.000.176 (v2)... | ecosystem: Environmental > Terrestrial >...
TGCAATAGCTCAAATAATAGCCGTCAAGCTAGCGCAGGAGAATGAACGACCGGTAAACGGGTTCTAACCGCGCGGCGCCGCCGCGTCAGACGCGATCGCGAACCGGCCGCAGCAAAAACGCCGGCAAATGCGAGTGGTCGCCGGGCTCGGCTTCGGTTTCGCGGGATATGCGACGCGGCTCATTGCGCGGCAGCGAACCGTGGTGACGATTGCCGCCATGCCGCACCTCGCGTTCGCGCTGCGACTTGCGTCCGCGACGCGAAACTTCGCCGGAGCGATGCTCGCGCCGGCTGTCGCCAACCTCCGACGCCTTGACGTTGACGGAAAAGTCGCCTTCGACCCGAGGAATGTCCTGTCCGATCAGCTTCTCGATCGCAGCAATCGATTTCTGGTCAAGCGGTGTGACAATGGAGATTGCCGTTCCCGCACGCCCCGCGCGCCCGGTGCGGCCGATGCGATGCACGTAGTCGTCGGGATGGTGTGGAATGTCGAAATTGAAGACGTGGCTAACTTCGGGAATATCGAGACCACGCGCTGCGACGTCGGAGGCGACCAGGAGCGGTAATTCTCCCTTGCGGAATTGATCGAGCGCAGCCATCCGTGCAGGTTGATCCATGTCGCCATGCAGCGCGCCGACGCTAAAACCGTGCTTCTGCAGCGATTTGTGGAGCACGGCGACGTCGCGCTTGCGGTTACAGAAGATGATCGCGTTCTTTAGGTCCTTGGCATCGCGGAGCAGGCGGCGCAGCAGCTCGCGCTTCTCGTGCGGTTCGCGACTGGCCGGAATCTGCGACTGGGTCACTGTTAGAGGCGCGGTGGCCGGCTTCGACACCTCAACCCTCACCGGATTGTGCAAAAAGGCTTCGGTGACGCGGCGGATTTCAGGCGGCATCGTCGCAGTGAAGAACAATGTCTGCCGCGTGAACGGTACAAGCTTAAAGATGCGTTCGATGTCGGGGATGAAGCCCATGTCCAGCATGCGGTCGGCTTCGTCGACGACCAAGAGTTCGACGCCGGTCAGCAACAGGCCGCCGCGCTCGGTATGGTCGAGGAGCCGGCCGGGTGTCGCGATCAGGACGTCGACGCCGCGGGTGAGCTTGGAGTCCTGGTCGCCGAACGATACGCCGCCAATCAGAAGTGCGACGTTGAGCTTTTGGCCGGCGCCGTAGCGGTCAAAACTCTCCTTCACCTGCGCCGCTAGCTCGCGCGTCGGCTCCAGGATAAGCGTGCGGGGCATGCGCGCCCGCGCACGCCCCTTTTCCAAGAGCGTCAGCATGGGCAACACGAACGCCGCCGTCTTGCCAGTACCGGTTTGGGCAATGCCGAGAACGTCGCGGCGGGACAGCACGTGGGGGATCGCCTGTTCCTGAATGGGGGTAGGCTGGGTGTAGCCGGTGGCCGCAACAGCGGCGAGAACCTTGTCGGACAAACCGAGATCGGAAAAAGACATTGAGCCTCTGGATCGGGCCTCTCGTCGATACCGCCGTTTGGAATCGAGGATAAAGGGCTGTCGCGTTCGACCCCGAAACGGCATGCTTTGGGAAGCTGGGGGCTCTGGCTTACGCTGACCAGCGGCAACGCTTAAGAATCGCTTTCGGGCCGGCGGCCGCGCTCTCAGCGGAACATAGGGGCGAAATGGCCAAAGTCAATGGAACAGGCGCGGGACGAACCGAAAAAGGCCTAATGTTCTGGTAAAAAAGCCCACTTGAACCGCACATCTCGATGTGCCGACTACGGTTCAGGCCGCGCAGGGGGACACACCTTGATGACGAAATGGCTGTCGCTCGGATCGGCGTTGGTCGGCGCATTCCTCGGGCTGTTGATGGTTGAGGCTGCGCCTGCTTTTGCGCAAAAGCGTGTGGCGCTGGTGATCGGCAACAATGACTACCGCAATGTGCCGAAGCTGCAAAAGGCGGTCAACGACGCCCGCACCATGGCCGACACGCTAAAGCGGCTCGGCTTCAACGTGATGGTGGCCGAAAATCTGAACCGCCACCAGTTCAGCCAGACGCTGCTCGCCTTCGACAATGCCGTCGAGGCCGGCGGCACCGCATTTGTCTTCTATGCCGGCCACGGCTTTGAGATCGCCGGCCAGAACTATCTGTTGCCGACCGATGTGCCGGCCGCGACCGAAGGCCAGGAAGAGCTGGTGCGCGACGCCTCCGTGCTCGCAGACCGCATCGTCGAGCGGTTGCAGAACAGGAAAGTGCGGACCTCGATCCTCGTGTTCGACGCCTGCCGCAACAATCCGTTCGAGCGCAGCGGTACCCGTGCGGTCGCCGGCGGCGGCGGGCTCGCGCCGATGGCGCAATTGCCCGAAGGCGTGTTCTCGATCTTCTCGGCCGGCTACAAGCAGACCGCGCTCGACCGCCTGTCGAACGACGACAGCAGTCCCAATTCCGTGTTCACCCGGACCTTCGCAAAGGAATTGCTAGAGCCCGGTGAGAGCCTCGTCGAAGTTGCCCAGCACACGCGCCGCCAGGTCAGTGAAATGGCCGAGAGCATCGGCCACAAGCAGATTCCGGCCTATTCCGACCAGATGGTCGACAACGTCTTTCTCAACGGTAGCGCGCGCGCGCAGGCGGACGCGAAGCCAGCCGAGGCCCCGCAAAAAATTGCGGCACTGCCACCGGTCTCGGTGCCGCGTGTTGCCCCACAAAACGATTCGATGAACGCACCGATCGCCGCGTTCTCGCGCCACAATGGCGGCTGGACCGTGACTTTCTCGATCGCCGATCCGACAGTTGGAATCTCCTGGCGGCTCGGGGGCAGCGGCGATTTCCGCGAGACCGGATTCCTGGACGCGCTGGATCCGCGCACGCGCAAGCGGATCCCGAACCCATCGATCCAATTGCCGCCCGACGCGCCGGCGACAACCATCGAGGTCCGCTACGTCGACGCCTCAGGCGAGATGCAGGGACCGTTCCCGATCAGGTTCGATCCGGATGCGGCGATTCTCCACGATCAGCGCAAGATTCTGGATATGACGGCGTCGAGCTGGCTGTCGTTCCGCGAGTTCAATGGGTTGCTCGTCTATTTCACCCACCTCGTGTCGTATCGCTGCGCGATCCGCGAGGCGCGGATCGGCATCGACACAACGGTGCCCGATAAGGTCCTGAAGATGCCCGCTTGTGACATGAGGGATCCAATCGCGATTCCCTCCGGTGCGCAGCTTTACATGAAGCTTCCGCCGGCCACGCAATTTATGTCGGTGGAGTTGACCTATCGCGACGGCAGCGTGTCCGAGGTGAAGAGCTTTCGGACCGCAAATCGCAGCACCAATTGAGTTGTTGCCATTGAGCAACTTGGAGAAGAAAATTAGCTGTGGTGCAGGGGAAAAAGCCACCTGCAGATCGCCTGCGCGGGCAGAATCGCGCTAAGGTCACCCTGCGTTTCGCGATGCGAAGCGCAGATTGCTTCCTTGACTCTCCCAAACTCCTAAAGGCCCGACGCTTCGTGGGGCCTTTAGTTTGTCACCCGGTTTTCGCACGGCGCTTCAGCCCTGGATCGAAAATCCGCCATCGACGGGAATGGCGGCGCCGGTGACGAAGTCGGACGCGGACGAGCCGAGAAACACCGCAATCCCTGCAAAATCATCAATTGCACCCCATCGTGCCGCCGGCGTCCGTGCGAGCACCCGCTCGTTCAACCCGGAAACCTCGATGCGGGCGCGTTTGGTGAGGTCGGTGTCGATCCAGCCCGGCAGAATCGCGTTCGCCTGGATATTGTCGCTCGCCCATGCGCAGGCGCAGGCGCGCGTCAACTGCACGATACCGCCTTTGCTTGCGGCATAGGCCGGCGTGAAGCTCGCGCCGAAGATCGACATCATCGAGCCGATATTGATGATCTTGCCGCCGCCAGCGGCTTTCATCGCAGCGTATACCGCCTTCGAGCACAGGAAGGCGCTGGTGAGATTGGTGTCGATCACACTCTCCCACTCCTCGATCTCGAGCAGATGCGGCGGCTTTCGGACATTGATGCCGGCATTGTTGACGAGGATGTCGATGCGGCCGAGCTGGCCCATCACGCCCTCGACCATGCGGGCGACCGCCGCCTTGTCGGTGACATCGGCGGCGAGCGAAATCGCCTTGACACCGCGCACGGCGATATCGTCGACTGCAGCCTTCGACTTCGCTTCATTGCGGCCGACGATTGCCAGATTGGCACCAGCATCCGCCAGTCCACGCGCGAGCCCAAGTCCGATGCCACCATTGCCGCCAGTGACGATGGCGACCTTGCCGCTGAGATCGAATATCATCGCTTGTACCCTTTCTCTACCGCTGGCTTTGCCAGATCAGGATCAGGCCGACGGCGGCCAGCGTCGCCCCATAGCCGGCCCACTGAATCTGGTTGATCATGAAACTGGCTTTCGGCCAGGCGACGGCGCCGCTGCCCTGGCCGATCCACAATAACCCGATTGCGAGGGCGACGAGGCCAACGACCAAGAGCGCTCTGCGCATGGCACGTCCTTTGTTCTAACGCGTCTCGGTGCAACAGTGTTTGCAAAACCGCGATCTGGGGCCAACCGTAGCTGCCGATCGATGACAATATCAGCTATTTTTGCCGTAGGGCTATCGGCCGAGCCAGCGCAGGGACGCGATGGCGCCAAAGATCAGTCTGGTTCTGATGCCGCCGATCGCAGGTGGCAATTGTGCGGGCAATCCATGCAATGCTGCGCTGCGCAGCTTGGCGAGCTTGGCTATGTCGATCGGCCGCGCTGATTGGCTCCGATACAGAATAGGCCGCAACAGGCGAGCTCGATTGGTGTTAGCCACGCGAGGCGCTCAGGCCGCGATAGGCCAAAAAACAGCCCCGGACCATGCCGGGGCTGTTTGCTCGTCGATAGGGTCAGATCAGTACTTCGCCACCATCGGGCCGGTCCAGTTGAAGCGGTAGACCAGTGAGGTGCTGATGGTCTGCACCCAAGGCTTGAAGGCGATGTCGTTACCGACCGGCGCGTTGCTGCCGTTAAAAAGCTCGGTGATGTTCTTGTTGCTGTAATAGGCCGCGCGATACTCCGTCTTCATGAACCAGCCCGGCGCGTTGATGCCGAAGATGTTCAGATTGTTTTCAACGCCGCCGCCGATAAACCAGCCGCTGGTATTGAAGGAATCGGTGTGAAAGCCGACCGGAATGCCGCTCAGCGTGCCGAGCAGGGTCGTGCCCGACCAGTGCGAACCGGAGTAACCGCCATTGACGTAGGAGAGGACGTTTGGAGCGACCAGATAGCCGACCCGGACGCCCGCAGCCCAAGCGTCCTGGTTCTTGATCGTCGCGGACCACAATTGGGTCGGATCCTGGATCGTGCCGCGCAGGCTGCCGAACTGGCCGTCGGTGAAAACACCCACCACCCAGGTCGGGTCGACCTGCCAGTCATAGCCAAGACCAGCCGTGCCAAACCACCCATCGCCACCCATGCGCTGGCCGATGCCCAGAGGAATGTTGGTGCCGGCCACGCTGGTGAAGGTGTTCGCATCCCATACGCCGCCGCCACCACCGCCAAAGATGTAGAAGCCGGTCCAGCTGTACGCCGGCGGCGGCGGGGGGGCCTTGGTGTAGGTCCTGGCGGGAAGGTCGGCCGCAACCGCCGAACCCGCAAACGCCGCCACCGCGGTCAAAGCGAGCAAGATCTTCTTCATCTTAGAAATCCCATTGTTGTGTGTTCGCAGCCAATCGCGTGATTCTCACCACCCAGCGTTGCTTGCAATTTATAGCCGCTGGCGCCCGAAATGCTGTTGCCAGGCAGGCACAGTCGGCCGAAACGACGCTGAAGCGGCCGCTTCAAATTCTTCCAAATAATTGAAAATGAGCGCAAATCACGCTTCGCGCGCGGACCGCAAGATCGTCTGACATGGTTAGCGATGTCTAAATCTAAACGTCCAACAGATCGTCGCTGGCAAACTCTGCCTTGTCCGAGATGAAGGCGAAACGGGCTTCGGCTTTCGTGCCCATCAGCCGCTCGACCGAATCGGCCGTGCCTTCACGCTCGTCGGCAAGCAGCACCACGCGCAAGAGGGTGCGCTTGGCCGGGTCCATCGTGGTCTCCTTCAGCTGGTTCGCCATCATTTCGCCGAGCCCCTTGAAGCGGCTCACATCGACCTTGGCGTTGGCGTGGAAGTCGCTCTTGAGCTTCCTGTCCCTATCGGGTTCGTCCCGCGCATACACCGTCTTGCTACCGTGGGTCAGCTTATAGAGCGGCGGCACTGCCAGATACAGATGGCCCTCATCGATCAGTCGCGGCATCTGCCGATAAAAGAAGGTGATCAGAAGCGAGGCGATGTGCGCACCGTCGACGTCGGCATCCGTCATAATGATGATGCGCGAGTAACGCAGATCTTCTTCACGATAATGCGCTCCGGTGCCACAGCCGATCGCTTGAATGAGGTCTGCAAGCTGGGCGTTCGCCATCAGCTTGTCCTTGCCGGCGGAGGCAACATTGAGGATCTTCCCCCGCAAGGGGAGGATGGCTTGAGTTTCGCGGCTGCGCGCCTGCTTGGCGGTGCCGCCAGCCGAATCACCCTCGACGATGAACAGCTCGGCGCCTTCCGCAGCGGTGTTGGTGCAGTCGGTGAGCTTGCCTGGCAGCCGCGCCTTCTTGGTCGCGGTCTTGCGCGCGATCTCCTTTTCCTGGCGACGCCGGATGCGCTCCTCGGCGCGCTCGACCACGAACTCCAGAAGCTTGTTGGCCTGCATGGGATTGGCTGAGAGCCAATGATCAAATGGATCCTTGACGGCCTGTTCGACAATGCGCTGGGCCTCGGCGGTGGCGAGGCGATCCTTGGTCTGGCCCTGAAATTCCGGCTCGCGTACAAACACCGAGAGCATCACAGCGGCGCTTTCCATGACATCTTCGGAGGTGATGCTCCCGGCGCGCTTGCTCTGACCGGCACGCTCGGCGTGGTCCTTCAGTCCGCGCAGCAACGCCCCGCGCATGCCCGATTCATGCGTGCCGCCGTCCTGGGTCGGAATGGTGTTGCAGTAGGAGGAGAGGAAGCCGTCGGCGTCCGCCGTCCACGCCACCGCCCATTCGCAGCCGCCATGACCGCCGACGCGACCCGACCTGCCGGAGAAGATATCGGGATGCACCAGCGTGTCGGCATGAATCGCCGCGGCGAGATAGTCCTTCAGGCCGCCCGGAAAATGGAAGGTGGCTTCCGCAGGCACATCGTCGACGCCCTTGAGCAGCTCGCCCGCGCAGCGCCAGCGGATCTCGACCCCGCCGAACAGATAGGCCTTTGAGCGAGCCATCTTGAACAGTCGCTGCGGTTTGAAGGTCGCCTTCGCGCCGAAGATGTCCGCATCAGGCTTGAAACGGACCTTGGTCCCGCGGCGGTTGTTGACCTTGCCGAGATCCTCGAGCTTCCCCTTGGGATGGCCGCGTTCGAACGCCATGCGGTACAGCTTCTGGCCGCGCGCGACCTCGACCTCGAGCCGCGAGGACAAGGCATTCACCACCGAGACACCGACGCCATGGAGGCCGCCAGAGGTCTCATAGACTTTGGAGTCGAACTTGCCGCCGGCATGCAGCGTGCACATGATGACTTCAAGCGCGGATTTCTTCGGAAATTTCGGGTGCGGGTCGACCGGGATGCCGCGGCCATTGTCGGTCACGGTCAAAAATCCATCGGTGGTGAGCTCGACCTCGATGAAGGTCGCATGCCCCGCCAGTGCCTCGTCCATCGCGTTGTCGATCACCTCGGCAAACAGATGGTGCAGCGCCTTCTCATCAGTGCCGCCGATATACATGCCAGGCCTGCGCCGCACCGGCTCCAACCCCTCCAGCACCTCGATGTCGCGGGCGGTATAGCCTGCTTCCCCGCTTGCAGCGCGGGGAACAGCCTTAACCGCGCCGCGGCCGCCAGTAGCCGTGGCAAATAGGTCGTCGGTCTTTGTTTTTGCAGCAGATTTCAAGGGTTTGGGCATAACGTCTCGTGAGTTGCCCGCGCTTTCGCGGGAGCGAATCGGTTGCTCTGACTATGCCACGGATGGGCCCGAAAATGTGGCGCGGGCTCAAGCCCCGGCCGGAACAGCAACGGCACAACGGCCGCCACCTGGAGCAGCGAACCCAGGATGGGGATCGCCATTGGCAGCTGCCCGTCACCACGATACCTCGCCTGCGGGAACGGCGATTGCGAGGCACCAATTGTGGCCAAGCGGCAAGCGCAGCCGCCCCACAAGGGGCGATCGGCATGCGCCGGCTTGGGGCGTTGTTCACGATCACGTTGTGCTTTGTGACTTGAAGTCACATGCACGGCTGGCTTAGGTCCTGTTCGGTATCAAGGCCAAAAAAGGTTCAAAAACGCAAACCCGGGCGGGAAAGGCATTTCTCAACAATGGAAGACTTTGCGCGCGCGCTGGCTAACTTCGTGCGCGACCATCAGGCTTGGGCGTCCCCGATCGTGCTGGTGCTAGCCTTCGGTGAATCGCTCGCCTTCATTTCCCTCCTGGTCCCGGCCTGGGGCGCGCTGGTTGCAATTGGCGCACTGATCGGCGCGAGCGGCATCAGCTTTTGGCCGATCTGGATCGCGGGCGCGATCGGTGCTGCGCTCGGCGACTGGGTCTCCTACTGGTTCGGCTGCAAGTTCAAGCAGCAGGTGGCGCAGTTGTGGCCGCTGTCGCGCTATCCCGACATCCTGCCGCGCGGCGAAGCCTTTGTGCGGCGCTGGGGCGTCCCCTCGATCTTCATCGGCCGTTTCTTCGGACCCTTGCGAGCCTCAGTGCCACTCGCCGCCGGCATTTTCGAGATGCCTTACCTCCAATTTCAGATCGCCAATTTCGTCTCCGCGCTGGTCTGGGCGGCGGCGCTATTGTTGTTTGGCGATGTGATTGCCATGATCACCGAGTGGATCTGGCGCTCGGTCTGAGCGGACTAATATAAGCTCTCGCCGGGTTTAGCAAACGCTGGTGTCCGCACCCCTTTGCGCCGGCACCGCAAAACAGGCCAACATCGGCGCGAGGCGGGCGCACCTTGAATACATCCGCGAACTTGGAAGCCGCGCACTTCGACGCGGTCTCTAGCCGCTTACAATGTGCGCAGACATCATTCATAGTGCTCGCCATGCGCACGATGTTTGCGACCGGAAAAGCGGTTGCCGACCTTGGGATTGGTGTAGAAACTCCGCAGCGTTGGGATCGGGAAGCTCTTCTAAAGGTCGAACGCATTGGCACTGGGAGACGAGCGCTTGAAGATCTGAATGTCTGCGGCATGAGCAAGAACCGCGCTCTCGCGGGCAGCGTACGGGATGGTGGTTGGCATGAAATCTGCCGGCAACTCCAATACAAAGCTGCGATGCGTGGCGGGCGCATCGCAATTGCTGATCGGTTTTTCCTGTCGTCCAAGACGCGCTCAGATTGCGGCTGCGTTAAACATACCATGCCATTATCTGTTGGTTTTTGGAGCTGTGGCGAGTGCGCAATGGTGCAGAGCGTGACCCAAGAGGCCGCCAGAAATCTTCAAAGGCTCGGCCTGGCTAAGGCCGAAGTAACGCGTGGGGATATCAGGCCTCTGCGGGCAGACGCAAATGTGTTGGCAAGCGCCGTGGTTAAACCGCGAACTTAAGTTAAAAACGCACACATGTGCCTACATTTAGGAAAGCAGCATCAACGCCATGAAACTATCACGACGACAAGCACTCACCTCAGTGGCGGCGGTCGCCGCAGCACCGCTGCTCAGCTCTCAACCCGCAAGTGCCGCCGCGCCGGTGGCGGATAAGCAGGCGCCGAGCTTCTATCGCTACAAAATCGGCGACATCCAGCTTACGGTGGTCTCCGACGGTCGGTTCACCTTTCCGCTGGAGGATTCCTTTATCAGCAATGCCAAGAAGGACGAGGTCAGCGCGGCGCTGGAAAAGGCGTTCTTGCCGCGCGACACCATGACGATCTACTTTGCCCCACTCGTAATCAATACCGCCGGCAAGCTGGTGGTCATCGATACCGGCAATGGCCCGCTGGCGCGCCAGAACGTCAAAACCAGTGGCATGTTCGCCGAGAACATGGCGGCCGCGGGCTTCGACCCCAAGGCGGTCGACATGGTGGTGATCTCGCACTTCCATGCCGATCACGTGAACGGGCTGTTGACCGCCGAGGGGACTGCGGCCTTCCCCAATGCCGAAGTCCTGGTGCCGGCAGCAGAATGGAAGTTCTGGATGGACGACGGCGAGATGAGCCGCGCGCCGGCCGGACGCATGCAAAACCTGTTCAAGAACAACCGCAACATCTTCGATGCCGCTTTGAAGCGCAACGTCACGCCCTACGAGTGGGGAAAGGAAGTCGCGCCCGGCCTGCTCGCGGTCGAGAGCGTTGGCCACACCGTCGGCCACACCTCCTATGTTTTGTCATCCGGCCCTGAAAAAGTGTTCATCCAATCGGATGTCACCAACAATCCCGATCCATTCGCGACCCATCCGGGCTGGCACGCGTTCTTCGACCAGGATGCCGACATGGCCGAAAAGACCCGTCGCCGCGTCTACGACATGGTGGTCACCGAGAAGCTGCTCTTGCAGGCGTTCCACTATCCGTTCCCCGGGCTTGCCCATCTGGAGAAGGACGGCGACGGCTATCGGGTTATTCCGATGCCGTGGAATCCCATAATCTGATCCATCTGATCCGGTTTCTCTTGACGGGGGCAGGACGCGGCCGTATAGCCGCGCCCTGTGATGAACGCCACGACCATTGTTAGCGCCCGTCGCCGCCGCGCCCCCGCGGTAGCGGCGATCGTGCGCGTCTGACATCGTCGCCCTGCCGCCGGACCAGCCTCCCGCGGCATCGACCCTTCCAAAAATCCGCGGGTTGCTCCGGCGGCTCCTTTGCCCAAGCAGGAGCCCGACATGGATGCGCCGCCGCCATTCAAGCCCGACCGGACTTGCAAATCTCGCCTTCGCCGACGCGCGCGGCTTTGGCCTCGCCTGCGCCGCCGATGGCCAAAAGCCGGTTGCGTCATGGGTGCCGTTCGATCTGAACTCGCCAGTGACGGCATGCCCAAGGCCGGCGTTTCAGCTCGCAATCACCGGTGGGGATGCCTATGTCTCGGCCGTTCGGTGCGAAAACTGTCTGACGACGAACTCGCCCTGGCCGCGCCGCCCGACACGGGCTTGCAACACATCGCGGGTCTGATGCGACAGGTGCGGCCACAGGCCTTTGACGAAACGAACAGGCGCGAAAGGAGCGTGCAATGACCCTCTCCGACACCCGGCAAGCCCCCACCGTTGGCGGCGCGCCAAAGCCGGCCGTGTTCGTCGATGGCGCGTCGGGAACGACCGGCCTCGGCATCAATGAGCGGCTTCAGCTGCAGAATGACGTCGTGGTGAAATCGATCGCTGAGGCCAAGCGCAAGGATGCGACCACCAAACGCGCAATGATGGAGGAGGTGGATCTCGTGATCCTCTGCCTGCCTGACGATGCTGCGAGGGAGACCGTCGCGCTGATCGACAGCATGGGGCCTGCCGCTCCCAAGGTGCTCGACGCCTCGACGGCGTTTCGGGTCGCGAGCGATTGGGCTTATGGCTTTCCTGAACTCGCATCCGATCAGGCCGACAAGATCAAGGCTGCGCGCAAGGTCTCAAACCCCGGCTGCTATCCGACGGGTGCGATCGCGCTAATGCGTCCGCTGGTCGATGCCGGTCTGTTGCCGGCAGACTATCCCGTCACCGTGAACGCGGTCAGCGGCTATTCGGGCGGCGGCAAGTCGATGATTGCAAGTTTTGAAGACGGCAGCGCGCCATCCTTCGAGCTCTATGGCCTCGGCTTCGAGCACAAGCACATCAGCGAGATGCAGCTTTACTCAGGGCTGACGCGGCGGCCGATCTTCATTCCGTCGGTCGGCAACTACCGGCAGGGCATGCTGGTGTCGGTGCCCCTGCAGCTCGGCACACTACCAGCCAAACCGTCTGGGGCCGATCTGCAGGCTGCGCTCGCCACGCGCTATGCCGGCAGCAAATATGTCTTCGTCATGCCGCCGCAGAACGAAGCGGCCAAGCGCGGACGGCTCGAGCCGGAGGCACTCAACGAGACCAACATGCTCGAGTTGTATGTGTTTACCAGCGACAAGCACCAGCAGGCGGTGCTCGTCGCGCGGCTTGACAATCTCGGCAAGGGCGCTTCAGGTGCGGCCGTGCAGAACATGCGGCTGATGCTGGGTCTTCCCGACGCGTAGCCGCACGCCATGGACGACGAGACGCTGCAATTCTATCGGCGCAACGCGGAAGCCTATGCCGGCTGGGCGAAAGCCCCGTCCACGCGGCTCAAAGGGTTTTTGGCTCTGCTGCCGCAAGGCGGTGCGATCCTCGAACTCGGCTGCGGCGCGGGCAATCATTCGGCGGTCATGCTGGCAGCCGGCTTCACGGTGCGCGCAACCGACGGTTCGCCGGAAATGGCCGAGATCGCGTCGCGACGTCTCGGCCAGCCCGTCGATGCCCTGCGCTTCAA
>Ga0306925_10004668_pt1 | contig 12420 bp, 9 predicted proteins | sample flu12Cox44000176_FD_203755 | JGI IMG/M metagenome (GOLD analysis project Ga0306925, IMG submission 203755) | Lab enrichment of tropical soil microbial communities from Luquillo Experimental Forest, Puerto Rico - flux8day.12C.oxic.44.000.176 (v2)... | ecosystem: Environmental > Terrestrial > Soil...
CGGCTACGGCGGCGAGACCTTCGAGCCGGAAATCGGCGCGCCGCGGCGGCGATCGCAACGCTAAGATCGCGATCGTGACGAGCACAAATAGGTCCGGCTCGCTGACCTGCGTCCAGCCTGTCCAGGGCGTGAGGTCGAGCACCGGAAGCACCGCGGGGATGACAGCAAGCCATAGGCCGGGCCAGCGTCCCAGCGCCAGCGCGTAGAGCACGAGGGCAATGCCCAGGAGCCATGGCGCCAGCGGGTAATTCACGACGGCCGCCGCCGTCAATGCGAGGCATAGTGCAGCCGTAGCGAAGCCCGCGAGTGTCGTCGCCGGACGGCTAAGATCATCGTCCTGAGATCGGGGCGTCGCGGAATGCCGTGCCGAGAAGGCGAGCGCCCGGGTGGGGTTCGGCGCCGGTTTGGTCGATTTTGCGGAAGTCTCGCCTTCGAGCACGCCCCAAAAGGCAGGTGTAAGCTTGGCGGCGATCCCCGCTGCCGCGGCCGCGATGATGACATCGCTGAAATCGGGTTGCAGGTCCGGTTTGAACCAGCGGCCGAGTTCGACTGCGAACGCCAGTAGTGCGGCGAGAATGATCGCGGTACACACCTCGGCACGCCCAGCGCCGCGCCGCAGCACGACCATCACCCCGATCGGCGCGAAGGTCAGCACATGCACGGCGAGGCTCTCCGCCGCGTGCGCCTTCGACACGATGTAGTAATGATAAAACGGCAGAAGGCCGTAGACGTCGAAGGCGGCGAAGGCCTCGGGGGTTGAGCGCCAGTGCGGCGACAGGAGATCGTACACGAAGGCGACGGCAAGCACATACGGAAGGATCATCAGCGGCACGAGCCGCCTGAGCAAATTGCGCCACCGCACGGGGTTCTGACCCTCGAGCCAAATCAGCAGGGCCGCGCCGATAACGATGCCGACGGTGCGATAGAGAACCGCCACCAGCGAGGGGGTCGCGGTAAGCACAAGCATCGTCAAAATGGTCACGACCAACATCATTGCGAAGCCGGTGACGGCGATCATGAACAGCGATCTGCGGCGGCTCGTCAGCGCCAGCAGCGCACCCACAGGGATGGTGGCTGCCGTGTCTGCCAGCACGACGATGACGCGAAGCGGGGTCGACCGCCCTTCGCCCGGCCACGACAGCAGCATCTTCGGCAATGCTGCGAAGCGCTCCCGGAAATCCTCGGCGCTGAGGGCAAAATCGAACGGAAACAGATAGAAGAGGAGCAGCGCTACGGCATAAATGCCGCAGGCGATCAATAGGGCGCGACGACCATGTCTCGAGACGCCCTGCAGCGCGGGAAGTAAGCGGTCGGACGACACCCAAAACAGGACAACCCCGATCAGCGATCCGAGGCTTTGCGCTTCGATGTAGTTGAGCGAGACGGTGCGCGGCGGAAAGAACAGCTGCAGGTATTTGACCGTGACCACGAAAAAGAGGCAGCAACAGAGCGCCGCTCCGACAGCCGGCCGGCGCCGGCGCCGCTGCCGTGGCCAGAACGCGCCCGCTACGACGAAGCCGAGCGGAACCAGCATCGAGAGGTTTGCCATCCAGTCAGCGCGCTGATCCGAGCCGTTGATCAGGTAGCGCGTCGCCAGCAGCTCTCGCCAAGCGACCGCGGGGTCGAGCGGAACGAAGTTGAAGCCGGCGGGGCCGAGGGCGAGGCTCACGTAGACGATCGCAAGAGCATAGGCGATCGCCCACCCGGCAAGCCTGCCACGGCGGTAGGAGACGGGGCTTCGATCCCTTATGGAAGGCCGGACGCTGACAGATCGAGGCGGGCGTGAACTACGGGCGTCGACCATGGGCCCGCATGCGCACCAGACGGTACCAGACTGCGAGGGCCAGCAGCGCGACGAGAAATGCGATCACGAGAAAAGAGGACAGCCAGTTCGGCGATCGCTGCTCGCCGCCTACCCGGATCATGACCCGTGCGACGTAGTCGGGGCTGCGCGCCTCAGCGCTCCAGAAGCCGTCGCGGTCGGCGGCGAAGGTGAATTTGCCCTGGGCGTCGGTGTGGCCAGTTACCGCGGGCTTGGTCGGATCGCCGGGGGCGAACGCGCGCACTTCGGCGTTCACCATAGGCTTGTCGTCGGGGGTCGCAAATTGCGCGGTGACCTCGTGCTCGGCGAAGAGATCGAACGCACCGCCGGGTGGTGCGGCGAGAAAATAGAGGGCTGCGACGGCACCCACCAACAAAGCGCTTGCTCGGCGTTGACGTGGAACCGGGCGGAAACGAACCCCGGGAGACGTGAACATCGACACGCAATCAACATAGCGATCTTTTAGGGGAGCGTCACGTTGCTGACCGGCCGCCTGGGCCGACCTTACTCAGGATCGGCCACTATCCGGCCGCTTGCCCAACTGCCCGGCGCCGTGTCACAAGCGAGGCGGGGTGGAGGGGTGATGCCGGACTTTGCGATCGAGCGCCAATGCAGAGGACTAGTGTGCGGAATCGATGAGGCCGGACGAGGGCCGCTGGCCGGGCCGGTGGTCGCCGCTGCAGTGATTCTCGAGCCCCGTCGATTCCCAAGAATGCTGCGTGACGGGCTCGATGATTCCAAGGCGCTAACCAGACAACAGCGGGAGACCTGCTACCATGCGCTCTGGCGGTGTGCCGATCGCGGCGCCGCGCGTATCGGGGTCGGCGCGGCCAGCACGGTCGAAATAGACCGCTTCAACATCCTGCGCGCGGCGTTGCTGGCGATGGCGCGCGCCGTGGCCTTGCTCGGGGTATGCCCCGATGCCGCGCTCGTCGACGGCACCATTGCCCCGCCGATTGCCTGCGCGGTGCAAACCGTCGTCAAAGGAGACGCGCTCAGCTTCTCGATTGCTGCCGCTTCCGTGGTTGCAAAGGTCACGCGCGATCGGATCATGCGCGGTCTGGCACCTCGATATCCCGGCTATGGCTGGGAGACCAATGTCGGATATGCCACATTAGAGCACGGCGAGGCGATCCACCGGCTCGGCATCACCCGCCATCATCGGCGTTCATTTGCGCCAGTGCGGCTCGCGAACGAAGGTGACCTGCCGCTCTTCGCAACGCTCGCGGCGGGGCCCGCCTAGCGAATCGGTTGCGAGCGCCGAGATCGCGTGCCGCGCAACCTTTTTCATCAAAGTCGGGAGCGCATGTTCACCAAGCCGTTCGACCGGGCTCCATATTCCCTCGGCACCGCCGATGCCGGTCACCACCGCCAGTTCGAGCCGGAAATGGGTAAAGCCATGGCGCACGATGCCGGGCAACGGCGACCACTCGACCGCGGCAGGGGCATCCCGGGCGGCTTCGGCAATCGACCACGGGGCAGCGCGCCAGGGAGTGGACGGGATCTCGGTCATGCCCCCCAAGAGACCATTCTCCGGGCGGCGGCGCAGCAGCACCGCGCCATCCTTCCGGGTGAGCCAGAACGCGACGCCGTGGCGTAGCGGCCGTTCCGGCTTTGCCGTGCGTGCCGGCAAATCTTCCGCCTGGCCGGACGCCGCGGCGGCGCAGCAAGACCGCCACGGACAAAGGACGCAGCGCGGCCGGCGCGGCGTACAGATCACAGCGCCGAGATCCATCAGAGCCTGAGCAAAGTCGCCGCCCCGCTGCTCCGGAACGAGCGTCGCGGCGAGCGCCCGGACTCGCCGTTTTGCCGCCGCCAATGGTTCTTGCACGGCGTAGAGGCGAGCGACGACTCGCTCAACATTGCCGTCGACCGGCACGCCGCGTCGGCCAAAGGCGATCGCCGCAATTGCTGCCGCGGTGTAATCGCCGATCCCGGGCAATGCGCGCAAAGCCTCGGCTTCTTCAGGAAAAACCCCACCGTGCCTGTCGACTACGGTGCGCGCGCAGGCATGGAGATTACGAGCGCGCGCATAATAGCCGAGGCCTTGCCAGAGCTGCAGGATGTCGTCGAGCGAGGCCGCGGCGAGCGCCGAAATATCCGGCCAACGCGTCACGAACCGGTCAAAATAGGGACCGACTGTCGCAACGGTGGTCTGCTGCAGCATGATCTCGCTGAGCCATATGCGATAAGGGTCGGGGTGGATGCCGGGCGGCGCCCGCCACGGCAGGTTGCGGCGGTGGCGGTCGTACCAGGCAAGCAAGGCGGCCGAATCGGGCGTTCCCCGTGGGGATGACCTGTCTGTTCGGATCGGTGAGATAGGCACGATGAAGCCAGGGCACGACGTCTCGAACGATTCGCTCAGCCTAACCGCGCCGGCCCGCGAGAGCGAGCGCCGCCAAGGCTTCCTGGCGCTGGGTGTCGCCGTCTCGAAGCTTACCGCGCCGATTGTCGCCAAGCGCGGCGGCGGCATCATCGTCCGCCTCAAGGCGGAGTGGGTGGCGATAGTCGGTGCCGATTGGGCCGCCGTCGCTTGGCCGTCTGGGCTCGCTGCCAACGGCGTCTTGAAACTGCGAGCGGCAGCGACGGCCGCGCTCGAGCTGCAGCACCGCGCGCCTCTACTGATCGAGCGCATCAACTGCTTTTTCGGCCGCTGCGTCGTCACCCGCCTGGCGCTTGTGCAAGGACCTCTACCGTTCGATTCGCCGCCGAAGCCCGGTGACCCGCCGCTGCCTGTGCCCGTCACCGCTGAGACGGCGGCCCTCGGCGGGCAGGTCTCCGGGATCGCCGATCCTGAGCTCCGCGCAGCTCTCAGCAGGCTCGGCCGCGCCGTTGCCGGCAGTCGGTCTTGAGGCGTTGCGTGCGAGCCGCTAACCCACTAGCATCCATATATTGTAGTAAGGATCCGTCAGATGCGGGAAATCTGGTTCGCAGTGCTTGGTATCTTGAGTCTCCTCCTGGTTTCACCGGGATCTCCGGAGGCGGCGGGCCCATACCAGATGCTCGCGGACGCGCAGAGCGTTCTGCAGATCACGAAGGATGATCACATCCTCGGCAGCCCCGAGGCTCCGATCACGATCGTCGAATATGCGTCGCTGACCTGTCCGCACTGCGCTCATTTTGCGAACGACGTCCTTCCCGAGATCAAGAAGGAGTGGATCGACACCGGGAAGGCCAAATTGGTGCTCCGTGACTTTCCGCTCGACGAACCCGCCCTGCGCGCGGCGATGATCACGCACTGTGCGCCGCCGGATCGCTACTATGCCTTTGCCGACACGTTCTTCGCGGCTCAGGAGAAATGGGTCAGAAGCACCGATTATCGCGAAGCGCTCGCCCGGTTGGCAAAGCTCGGCGGCATGGGCAAGGAGGAGTTCGACGCTTGCCTCGCCAACACCGCCCTGGAGAACAAAATCGTCGAAGGACGTTTGAAGGCGAGTCAGGAGCTCAATGTCGATTCGACGCCGACATTCTTTGTCAACGGGAGCAAGCTGGCCGGCGCCCCGACGGCGGAGGAATTCGAAAAGCTGCTGTCCGGCCTCGCGGCGGCGAAGTCCTAGCCCCCAAGATGGCGATGAGCCGTCGTCGGGAGAGTTGATGCAGTTCGACCGGCTGCGCCTCGTCGGGTTCAAGTCGTTCGTCGACCTGACGGAGCTGGCGATCGCGCCCGGTTTGACCGGGATTGTCGGACCGAACGGCTGCGGCAAGTCAAATCTGGTCGAAGCGCTGCGCTGGGTGATGGGCGAGACTTCTGCCAGGCGGCTGCGCGGCGGCGAGATGGATGATGTGATCTTCGCCGGCAGCGCCGGACGGCCCCCGCGCAACATCGCCGAAGTTGCGCTAGCGATCGACAACAGCGCGCGCGATGCCCCGTTCGCCCTCAACGACCGCGAGGAGATCGAGGTCGTTCGCCGCATCGAACGGGGCGCCGGCTCGGTCTATCGGGTCAACGGACGCGAGGTGCGTGCGCGCGACGTCCAGCTGCTGTTCGCCGATGCGGCGAGCGGCGCTCACTCCGGGGCGATGGTAAGCCAAGGGCGAGTGAGCGCGCTGATCGAGGCCAAGCCCGCCGAGCGGCGGCTTTTGCTCGAAGAAGCTGCCGGCACCACCGGACTTCATGCGCGGCGTCACGAGACCGAGTTGAGACTCAATGCCGCCGAGGACAACCTGGTGCGGCTCGACGACGTCGTCGCAACCTTTGAGGCCCAGCTCCAGACCCTGAATAAGCAAGCACGTCAGGCGCAGCGCTACCGCCGCCTCGGCGAGCATATCCGGCGCACCGAAGCGCTGCTGTTCCGCGCTCGCTGGTGCACGGCCGAGGCTGAGGCGCAGCGCACGGCTGCCGAGCTTCGCGCCAGCGAGCGTGCCGTCGGCGAGACGATGGAGCGCGCGCTCGCCGAGCAGCGCACCCGTGAGGCGGCCGAGGCGGCGTTGCCACCATTGCGCGGCGCCGAAGCGGCGGCCGCGGCCGAGTTGCAGCGGCTTACCCGTGCCCGCGACGAACTCGAGCAGGAATTGCAGCGGGTCTTCGCCGCACGCGGCCAATCCGAGCGCCGGCTCACCCAGATCGCCGATGACCTGCAACGCGAAGACGAGCGTCTCGCCGAAGCGGAAGGAGCCATCGCGCGGCTGGCCGCGGAGGGGTTGGCGCTCGCCCAAGCCGATGCAGCAGACGATCCGGCGCGGGAGCTGGCCAGCGATCGCTTTCGTGAAGCGACAACCCGCCTCGCGGAGGCGGAGCGAACGTTGCAGCGTGAGACCGAAACCGTCGCTTCCGGCGAGGCGCGGCGCGCTGCTCTCGAGCGGCGCAGCCGCGAACTCGGCACGCGGCGAGCTCGTCTGGAAGCACGGCGCGCAGACGCCGAACAGGAGCGCCGCGCTGCGGCCGCGGCAATGATGTCGGCCGAAACGGCAACGGCCGCGGCGACCGCTCTCGCCGAAGCGGAGCGAAGGGTCGAGGAGTGCCGTGCTGCGGTCGTCGCCAGCGAGCACGAGATGACGAGCTGCCTCGCCGAGGAGCATTTGGCCCTCGAAGCGCAAGGTCCGATCGAGGCTCGGCTGACCCGGCTCAAAGCGGAAGCCGAGGCGCTTTCAGCACTGCTCGCGACGGCGCCGGAACCAGGCGTCGATCCACCGCTCCTTTCGGCATTGCAGGTCGCGGCAGGCTTCGAAGCGGCGATCGGCGCGGTGTTCGAAGACGAGCTCGCAGCCCCCGTGGCCGATGGCGAAGCCTCGGTGACAGCAAGCTTTTGGCAGAGTCTCCCCGGGATCGAGAACCCAGCGGCCTTGCCGGAAGGCGTGCGTCCGCTCACCGACGTAATAACCGCCCCGCCGGCGCTTGCCCGCAGCCTTGCATACGCCGGCTGGGTCGATAGCGAGGAAGCCGGGCATCGGGAACAATGGAACCTGGTACCCGGACAGCGGATCGTCGACCGTCAAGGTCGCATGTGGCGCTGGGATGGGTTCACCCGTATCGCCCCCGGGATCTCACCGGCCGCCGAGCTGCTGCGCCACAAGACCCGCCTTGCCGTGATCGCCGAGGAAATCGTCGGAGAGGAGGAAGCCAGCCGGACCGCCGAGCACAGTACCGAGGCGGCACGCGCCGCTCGCCGGCGCGCCGCTGAGGCCGATCGTCTGAAGCGGTCAGAGCTGCGTACGGCGGAGGCGGCCGCCGCTGCCGCGCGCTCGGCAGAGGCCGAGATCGCCCGCCAGGCGCTGATGATGGAGATGCGTCTCTCCGCCGCTGCCGCGGCAACTGAGGCGGTAGCCGCTGATCTTAACGAGATCAGAGCGCAAGACGAGGAAACAGCACGCGAGCTGGCGGTGCTTCCCGATCGGGCGCTGGCCCGCGAGGCGCTGGACGCGATACGCCTCGCCGCGGTTGAAGCGCGCAGCCGGGAAAGCGAAGCCCGCGCGACACTGGACAAGCTGGGCCGCGACGCCGACGCGCGACGCGCACGGTTGTCGGCGATCGCGCTCGAGGAGCGTTCCTGGCATCAACGCGGCGAAGGGGCGGCCGGCCAGCGCGCAACGCTCGTCGAACGGCAGACACTCCTCGAGCAGGAGATCGTTCACCTCGCCGCACGCCCGGCGGCGATCGCCGCCGAAAGCGAGGCACTGACGCTTGCGCTGGCCGAGGCCGCCGCCAATTGCCGCCGCTCCGGCGATTTGCTCGCAGCCGGCGAGACGCGGCTGCGCGAGGCGACCGAGAATTCCCGGTTCGCCGGCCAAGCGCTTGCCGAAGCGCGCGAGCAACGCGCCCGCCGCGAAGTACTGCGCGATGGAGCGAACGAAGCATTGATGTGGCTGACCCGCGAGATCCACGAGCGGCTCGATTTGACGCCCGCGGGGTTGGCGGAACTCGCCGGTCTCGCCGTGGGCGAAGTGCCACCGGATCCGACCGAGACGTCGGCCCGCCTCGATCGGCTGATCCGCGAGCGCGACGGCATTGGCCCGGTCAACCTGATGGCCGAGAGCGAGGCTGCCGAGACCGAGGCGCGGGTCGCCGGCTTGCGCCGCGAGCGTGCAGAGCTGACCGAGGCGATCGCTCGTCTGCGCCGCGGCATCGCCGCACTCGACCAGGAAGGACGGCAACGCCTGACTGCTGCGTTCGATCGCGTCAACAGACATTTTTCCGCGCTGTTCGCGCGGCTCTTCGGCGGCGGCCGGGCGTATCTGGCGCTGGTCGACGACACCGACCCGCTGGTCGCCGGCCTCGAGATCATGGCGAGCCCGCCCGGCAAGCGGCTGCAGACTCTCTCGCTGCTGTCGGGCGGTGAGCAGGCGCTGACCGCACTCGCACTCATCTTTGCTGTGTTTCTGACGAACCCCGCGCCGGTCTGTGTGCTCGACGAGGTCGACGCGCCGCTCGACGACGCCAATGTCGACCGCTTTTGCGCTCTGGTCGGCGAGATCGCCGACACCACCGGCACGCGGTTTTTGCTGGTCACGCACCACCATATCACGATGGCGCGCGTCGACCGGCTGTTCGGCGTCACGATGGCCGAACGCGGTGTGTCACAACTCGTTTCCGTCGATCTCGCTCGCGCCGCCCAGCTACGCCAAACCGCCTGAGCCCAGCCGCCAAATTTCCCGGCGGCGACAGATACAGCGAAATCGTCGAGATGCCGGTCCGACCCGGCTAAAAGCGCCACGAGCATTAAGTAAAATCAATGACTTGAAAGCAAATTTCCCTAGTTTAGCGAACAGGGATAACTTTTGGCCGAACAGGGAAGTTCGGCACGGCGAACAGGGACCCGTTTTGGGCAATTTGCCGCCGATCAGGCAAACACCAGGGAACAGCCGTCGATCAGAAGGACCCCGAGATGGCGCCGCAACTGTTGAACGAGAGGCAGCACTGCCTCGCCACCCCGCTAACTCGCAAGCTGGGTCAGTACGTGCCGCTGTCCGCCGACGAAATTGCGATCTTGCGCGATCTCCAATCGGCAACGCGACTTGTCGGCCGCAACCGGGAGATAATTTCCGAAGGACGCAAGTACGAGGCGCTGTTCGTATTGATCGAGGGCATCTCTATTCGCTACCGGGTGCTGCATGACGGGCGTCGTCAAATTCTGAACATCACGCTTCCGGGAGACTTCATCGGCTTTCCCGGTTGCTTCTTCGAAAATGCCCTCTATTCGATCGCTGCGCTGACCGATTGCGTCGTCTCGTCGATCCCGTTTGCGCAACTTCTCGGCTTCTTCGAGACCTACCCGAGGCTCGCGGCAGCAATTTTCTGGTCGTTCTCCTGCGAGGCAGCGATGTATGCCGAACATCTGATCGATGTTGGACGGCGATCAGCGCTCGAGCGGGTCGCACATTTCTTGCTGGAACTGGCGACGCGGCTGCAGGCGATTGGGTTGGCAGATGAATGCTCCTATCAAATGCCGTTGACGCAGGAACTTATCGGCGATGCGCTCGGGTTGAGCGTTCCGCACGTTAACCGCACCCTGAGGCAGCTCCGTGAAGAGAATCTGGTGGCGATCGAAGGACAAAGGGTGGTGATAAAGAACGTTGAGGCTCTCAGCCGATTGGCAGATTTCGAGAGAGCCTACCTCGGCCGGTTTCAGCTGAACGACCTGTTGGCGGGGACTTGACCCGCAGCATCCCGCTCAGGCGGCAACGGCCGTTAGCCGTCGGAGAAAACCGGACAAACCATTTAAGTTCACTAACCAGCCCGCCGCGCATGGCCGATAACCATGGTTGCAGCGACAAACACCGGTTGTAGCGACAATAGACAGCTGCCCAAAACCGGGATAGCGTATCGCCCCAAAGGGTGAGAGGGAGGACGCATGGCCGTCTCGTTTCTAAACCGACAACGCACGATCGCAGCACCGGGCTACAGCCGTTGGCTCATTCCGCCAGCTGCGCTATGCGTGCATCTCTGTATCGGCCAAGCCTATGCCTTCAGCGTTTTCAACCTGCCGATGACCAAGCTTATCGGCATCTCGCAATCGGCGCCCGGGGACTGGAAGCTTACCGAGCTCGGCTGGATCTTCAGCCTGGCAATTTTCTTTCTCGGTGCTTCGGCTGCCGTCTTTGGCCGCTGGGTCGAGGAGGGAGGGCCACGCCGCGCGATGTTTACGGCGGCTCTCTGTTGGGGAGGCGGCTTTCTCGTCTCGGCCGGCGGCGTTTATCTGCACACCCTATGGATCATCTATTTGGGTTACGGCGTGCTCGGCGGCACGGGTCTCGGCATCGGTTATATCTCCCCGGTGTCGACGCTGATTCGCTGGTTCCCCGATCGACCGGGAATGGCGACTGGCATGGCGATCATGGGGTTCGGCGGCGGCGCATTCATCGCCGCGCCGTTTTCGGTGTGGCTGATGGGTCGGTTTGCGACACCGACCCATGTCGGGGTCGCCGAAACCTTTATCGTGATGGGTCTCGTCTATTTCTGCTTCATGATGGTCGGCGCAGCGATCGTGCGGGTGCCGGCGCCTGGCTGGGCACCCGCCGGATATGTCGCTCCGGCGCAGCCCAGACCTCTAGTGACGACGCAGAATGTGTTTGTCTACGACGCGCTAAAGACGCCGCAATTCTGGCTGATCTGGTGGATCCTGTGCCTCAATGTCACGGCCGGGATCGGCGTGTTGGGGCAGGCCTCGGCGATGAGCCAGGAGATGTTCCGCGGGCGGGTCACCGCAGTGGCCGCGTCCGGCTTTGTAGGTCTGTTCAGCCTCTTCAACATGGCGGGGCGCTTCTTCTGGTCGTCGACCTCGGACTACATCGGCCGCAAGAATACCTATTTTGTTTTCTTCGTCCTCGGCACATTGCTCTATGCCCTCGTGCCCTATGCCGGCGCGATTGGCAGTATTGGCCTGTTCGTACTCTGCTATGCCGTGATCTTCAGCATGTATGGCGGTGGTTTCGCTACGGTGCCGGCCTATCTGCGCGACATGTTCGGGACGCGCTATGTCGGGGCGATTCACGGATTGCTGTTAACAGCCTGGTCGATGGCCGGGATCTTTGGCCCCGTGCTGGTCAACTATATTCGCGAATACAACGTGACCCATGGGGTCGCACCGGCCCAGGCCTATAACGTGACGATGTACGTTATGGCGGGCCTGTTGATCGTCGGCTTCTTCTGCAACGTCTTTGTCAAATCCGTCCACGAGCGGTTTCATATGCGAGCCGTAGAGGCGGAGGACGAAGTCGAAGCGGCGCCGGTATTTGGAGGGCGGTAATGGAGAACACTCCTCAGCCGATGGCCACGGGAAATGGCATCAAGCTCGTCCTTGCCTGGGGCTTTGTCGGTATTCCACTTGTCTGGGGCATCGTCCAGACTCTGGTTAATGCCATCAAGGCATTTCAGTAGAAAGGCGCGCCGCACACCTCTAGCGGGCTACGGAAAAAGTCGGTTGATGGTGGCTTGCGCTGCACTTCACTGGATGTGGCATGTCTGTAACCCGTTGATTTAAAGTGATCCGATTTCCAGCATAGAGCCTGTTTCACGTCCGTTTCTGCCAAATCGCAACTTCTTCCCATCCTGCTAGCGACCGTGCCCCGCATTCTCGGCTGGTGCGGCGAGCGAGAGGCGGAGGTCATGGGCCAGGTCGCGCAGCAGTCCGAAGAAGACGACGCACCAGGCCGCGACCGCGATCCACAGGAAGATGCGGGGAACGAAAGACAACGCCGGCATACCAACCTGCTGCGCGAAACCGAAGGTCGCGACCGTATACATGCCGAGTGGGAAGACCATGGACCAGTACTCGTAACGGTAGGTCAAAGCGACGCCGCCGATGAGATGGCGCCAAACCATCACTGCGATAAGCATCGGAAGCCACCAGGTGGCAACCGACCAAAAGAGCACTGCCTGACCAATCACAAAACCGGCGGTATCCGCCAATGCCGGATAGGAGCGGACCGCCGGCACCAGCTGCACTGCCGCAACGGTGGCGATGGCGGCCGCTCCCATATTGATCCAATAACTTGGGGTGAGCTGTTCCGGACGCATTTCCTCGAACAGCCAGCGATACAGGATGAGGGTGATGATGATCAGGTAAAATACCGCACCCACCAGAAACAGGCACAGGCTGATAAATACGAGAATTTCGGGTGCCGAGAAGGCTTCCTCCACTCCGATCCCGAGGATCGCGAGC
>Ga0306925_10004669_pt1 | contig 12419 bp, 12 predicted proteins | sample flu12Cox44000176_FD_203755 | JGI IMG/M metagenome (GOLD analysis project Ga0306925, IMG submission 203755) | Lab enrichment of tropical soil microbial communities from Luquillo Experimental Forest, Puerto Rico - flux8day.12C.oxic.44.000.176 (v2)... | ecosystem: Environmental > Terrestrial >...
AGTCGGGCAGGCCGGTGGCCCGCTTGGGGCCCTCGTCGGCGCGCGACGAAAACGCAGCCTCGGCGTCTTGGCCGGGAAGCTGCGCGTGCCGGAGGATTTTGACGCCGCATTGCCGGACAAGCTGATCGAGGCGTTCGAAGGCCGCTGACGCGCGTGCTGCTCGACACGCATGTTCTGTTGTGGGCGCTGGCCGAGCCGCGCAGGCTGGACGAAGAGACGCGCGCCACCATCGAAAGCGGCGACACCGACGTGTTGTTCAGCGCCGCCAGTATTTGGGAGATCGCCGTCAAGGCCGGGCTTGGTCGCGGCGATTTTGCGTTCGATCCGGCCGAGATTGCCCGAGCCGCGTTCGATACCGGGTTTACCGAACTGGCGGTGCGCTCGAACGCGGCTGCTCTTGTCGGCCGGCTTCCGTTGTTGCACCGCGATCCGTTCGACCGTGTTCTCGTCGCGCAAGCGATCGTCGAACCAGCAACTCTCTACACGGCCGATCAGCAGCTCGTGCCATATTCGGACTTGGTCAGACGTATCGGAGCGCAGTAGCCGTAGCGGATGCGCGTGCCACATCGCTTGAAGCGACTTCTGCGCTGGTGACGGTGCCGATTTCCCGATCGAGCGAGGCAAAGCTCGACGCACGGGATCCGGCACGCGACGATCTTGCGCTCTTGCTGGCAGGACGAGGGGTAGGAGGGTATCGTCGCGTGTGATGGTTGCGAGGGTAGGCGAAGGCGATGCCCGACGACACTCAGATCGATCTCGGTCAAACCATAGCCGCACTTCGGCGCGAACTCGACGAGAGGTCGGCCGAGCGCGACGAAGCGCTCGCTCGAGAGGCCGCGATGGCCGAGGTGTTGCAAGTCGTCAACAGCTCTCCGGGCGACCTCGCTCCCGTATTCCAGACGATAGTCGAAAAGGCGCACACCCTGTGCGACGCTGCCTCTGGCAGTTTACAGCTCTGGGACGGCGAGAAATTCCGTGGTATCGCGATGCGCGGCTTCTCGGACGCGATGGTAGAGCAACTGCGGCGGGGTTACACCCCTGGGCCCAAACACCCGTGCAGACGCTTGCTCGAAGGAGACCGCGTCGCTCACTGCGTCGATTTGACGGAAATCGACGATCCGGTAACCCGCGCTGGCGGAGTCGCGCTCGGCAGCGTCCGGACCATCCTCTTTGTGGCGTTGCGGAAAGATGACGCCGTGCTCGGGCAAATCGTCGCCGCTCGCCAGGAAGTGCGGCCATTTACCGAAAAGGAGATCGCGCTCGTCGAAAACTTTGCCGCGCAGGCGGTGATCGCAATGGAGAACGCGCGGCTCTTAATCGAAACCCGGGAATCGCTCGAATACCAGACCGCCATCAGCGACGTACTCAAAGTCATCAGCCGCTCAACCTTCGACCTGCAGCCAGTGCTGGATACTCTGAGCGAGACCGCGGCGCGGCTGTGTCAGGCCGAGATGGCTCTAGTGTCCCGTCGCGAGGGCGAGGTCTTCCGGTTGGCGGCGAATTACGGCTTTCCGGCCGAATTCGAGAGCTTCCTGCGGTCGCGCCCGGTTGCGGTTGACCGCGGCACGATGGTCGGGCGGGTGGCGCTCGACGGCAACGTCGTCCATGTCGCCGATGTCGCCGCCGACCCGGAATATCGGTTGCCGGAGGCGATAACGCTGGGCAAACAGCGCACCGCACTCGGCGTGCCGCTATTGCGCGAGGGTCAACCGATCGGAGTCATCGTGCTCGCCCGCGAACGGGTCGAGCCGTTCACAGAGCGGCAAATCGAATTGGTGCGCACATTCGCCGATCAGGCGGTCATTGCGATCGAAAACACGCGCCTGATCACCGAGACGCGCGAGGCATTGGAGCAGCAGACTGCGACAGCCGAGGTGTTGCAGGTCATCAATTCCTCGCCCGGCGCTCTTGGGCCGGTGTTTGACGCCATGCTCGAAAAGGCGTTGAGCCTCTGCGGGGCAGCCTTCGGTCAACTGGTGACTTTTGACGGCGTCGTGTTTCGCGCTGCCGCCTGGCGCGGTTACGAACCTGGACCCAGCGCGACCGCACCCACACCGGGCATGGCGCTCCACCAGCTCGTCCATGGTGAGCAAATCGTTCACATCCCGGACATCACCGCCGACGATGTTTACCGGTCGGGCAATGCGGTACGGCGACGGCTGGCCGACGAGTTTGGTGGACGCACCGCGATTTGGGTAGCTCTGAGGAAGGACTCGGCGCTCGTTGGCGCGTTCGTAATCTACCGGACCGAGGTTCGGCCGTTCACCGATAAGCAGATCGCGCTGTTGCAGAACTTCGCGGCGCAGGCGGTCATTGCGATGGAGAACGCGCGGCTGTTGACCGAGACGCGCGAGGCCTTGGAGCAGCAGACCGCCGCTGCCGAGGTCTTGCAGGTCATCAACAGCTCGCCGGGCGATCTCGCGCCGGTGTTCGAAGTGATCCTGGACAAAGCATTGGAATTATGCGGGGCGGCCTTCGGATGCCTATGGACCTACGATGGCGAACGAATGCATGCGACCGCGCTCCGCGGTGCGCCGTCGGACTTTGCGGAGTTCTTGACACGAGCTCCACATATGGTCGGCCCAGATAACGCCCATGGTCGCCTGTTGCATGGCGAGCCTGTCGTGCACATCCCCGATGTTGCGGACGACGAAGCGTACCGTGCCGGCGATCCAGTACGCCGCAATCTCGTCGACCTCGGCGGTGGCCGCACCCTATTGGCCGTACCGCTGTGCAAGGACGAGCGGTTCATGGGCGATGTTGTCGTCTATCGCCAGGAGGTGCAGCCGTTCGCGGAGGAGGAGATCGCGTTATTGCGGAATTTCGCGGCGCAGGCGGTGATCGCGATGGACAATGCGCGGCTGCTGAGTGAGATCCGCCAGCGCCAAGCGGAGCTGCGCGTCACCTTCGACAACATGGGCGACGGTGTGGCGATGTTTGATGCCGAGCTGCGCCTCGCCGCCTGGAACCGCAATTTCCAAGATATGCTCGACCTGCCGGACAACTTCCTCGCCGAACGGCCGAGCTACGCTGAATATTTCCGCTATCTCGCCGAGCGCGGCGAATATGCTTCGGCCGATCTCGCAGAGCAGCTGGGCTGCGCCGTCGAAGATACCGAGCGAGAATTGCGCATCGAACGCACGCGTCCCGACGGTCGGGTCATCGAGTTGCGGCGCAACGCCGTGCCGGGCGGCGGGTTCGTGCTGATCTACGGCGACATCACCGAACGCAAACGCGCAGAGGCCGAGATCCGCACGGCACGCGATACCGCCGAGGCCGCATTGCGCGAGTTGCAGGCGGCGCAGGCCAATCTGATCTACGCCGAGAAGATGGCCTCATTGGGCCAGTTGACCGCCGGGATCGCCCACGAGATCAAGAACCCTTTGAATTTCGTTAACAACTTCGCCGGCCTCTCGGTCGAGTTGCTCGACGAGTTGAAGCAGACGGCCGCACCGGCCGTGGACTCGCTCGGAGAGGATACGCGCGCCGAAATCGACGAGATCGTCGGGATGCTGACGGGCAATCTCGAAAAGATCGCCGAGCACGGGCGGCGCGCCGACGGCATCGTCAAGAGCATGCTGTTGCATTCGCGCGGCGGCAGCGGCGATTGGCAGTCGACCGACATCAACGCCCTCGTCGAAGAGGCGATGAACCTCGCCTATCACGGCGCCCGCGCCCAAGATGGAAATTTCAACATCACCGTCGAGCGCGAACTCGACAGCACCCTCGCGCCGATCGAGGTCGTCCCGCAGGACGTGACACGGGTCTTTCTCAACCTTTTCGGTAACGGCTTTTACGCTGTCGGTAAGCGCCGGCGCGAAGCGGGCGACGGCTTTCGTCCGGTGCTGAAGGTCACGACGAAAGATCTCGGCGAAGCAGTCGAGATCCGGGTGCGCGACAACGGCACCGGAATTCCGCCAGAATTCCGCGACAAATTATTCCAGCCGTTCTTCACGACCAAGCCGACAGGCGAGGGCACTGGGCTGGGTCTGTCGATCAGCTATGACATTGTAACGCAGCAGCATGGCGGAACGATCGAGGTCGACAGCGCGTTCGGCGAGTTCACCGAGTTCACGATCCGGCTGCTGCGTTGCCGGCGTGTGCAACCACGAGGATGACTTAATGAGCTTCAGCATTCTCGTCGTCGACGACGAGCCCGACGTCGCCGAGATGTTTCGGCAGCGCTTTCGACGCGAGGTGCGGCAGGGCACCTATGTCCTGCATTTTGCCGCCTCGGCCGGGGAGGCGCTCGACAAACTGGCCGACGGGATCAGGCCTCAGCTGATCGTCATCCTGTCGGACATCAACATGCCGGGGATGGACGGGCTGAGCTTGCTGCGCGAGATCAAGACGCGGCGCCCCGAGCTGCCGGTAATGATGGTGACCGCCTATGGCGACGACGAGCGCCGGCGGCAGGCGACCGAGGCCGGCGCTCTCCAGTTTCTGAGCAAGCCGGTCGATTTCGACCTGCTAAAGGAAGAACTGCGCCGGCTGCCGGGCGCCTCGGAATGAAGTGCCATGAGCTGTGCAGCGCGATTTTCGCCCTCTTGATCCTCGGCATGATGACTCTTCCGGCGATCGGTGCGGCTTCGCCGACCGACGAGGACGCGGTGATCGCGCAAAGCCTGGCCGAGATGCTGCGCAACGCGCGCACGGTCATCTCCAACAATCAGGATCTGATCAACAATCCGGAGCTCGGCGACAAGCATCTCACTGGTCAGGTGGTGCTGGACCAGGCCGCCAAGAGCTATGCAAAGGCGACCGGCACTGACCCCGCGACGATCGACCCGAACTCGCGTCAGGGGCGGCTGCTCCGCGCGATGATGGCCGCGATCGTCGCTGCGACCGACGACAACCAAGCGACGATCAACGAGAAGGGCACCGGGTTCAAAGGCTTCATTCCGGCCGTGTTCGCGCGGCTCGTCAGCGAGGACTTCAATCAAATGGCCAAAGGCGAGGCCGAGGTGAAGGTCACCGCACCGCCCGAGCTGGTGCGCAACCGTAAGGCGCGGCCCGACGCCTGGGAGGCCGACATCATCAAGGCCAAGCTACTCGGTGCGGGATGGCCGAAGGGGCAATCATATTCTGCCGTCGTCGCGACCAACGGACGTCCCGCGTTCCGGGTCGTGGTTCCTGAATACTATGCAGCGTCCTGTCTCGTCTGCCATGGTTCGCCCAAGGGCGAAATGGACCTGACCGGCTACCCGAAAGAGGGCGGCAAGGCGGGTGACCTCGGCGCGGTCATCAGCATCACCCTTTATCACTGAGGCGACCGGGCGGCGGGAGCGAAATCATGGCCGGGCTGACGATCCGCACGCGGCTAATCCTGCTGACCAGCGCCGGACTTTTGGTGCTGGTCGCGACGAATTTCTACTTGACCCGCGCGCTCAGCGAGAATTCGGCCGGCATGATCAAGGCCGCTGGCCTGCTCGGGGGAATCGAACAGGCCGACAAAGCGCGGATTCGGTTTGGCGAAGTGCGCTATTGGATGACAGACCTCGCGGTCAGTCAGCTGACACTGTCGGAGCGGAACGCCGCGGCAGCCCGGGCGCGGATGGAGGAGCATCTCGGCAAGCTCGAGCCGTGGAACCCGCAACGCATTGCCGCGGTGCACGGCGAGCTCGCCCGGTACAACGAGTTTGCCCAAAAAGCCGTCGACGAATATACCAACGACCGCCGGGTGATCGGGAATTCGCTTCTCGCGCAGGCGCGCCAGCACAGCGTCGCGGTCGATCAGCTGCTCGCAGCGATTGTCGGCGACCTGACCGGCGAGGCGATCGCCGCACGCGAACGGGCCGTCGCGGAAGCGGCGGCGGCGACCCGCCTGTCGCGCATCGTCGTATCTGTCGCCGTACTCATAGGGGTCCTCCTGACCGCCCTCCTGCTGCGCTCCATCGTCGTTCCGCTGCGCCGGCTGGTGGTGGCGATGGACGGCCTCAACGCCGGGGATGTCGACGTGCCGATCCCGCAAGCGGGTACCGACGAGATCGGTGCTGTGGCGCGGACCCTGGCAAAGTTCCGCGACACTCTCATAGAGCAAAACCGGCGCGAGCGCGAACTGCGCACCGCTCACGAGGAGCTGAAAGCCACCCAGGCAAGTTTGATTCACGCTGAAAAAATGGCGTCACTGGGTCAGCTCACTGCCGGCATTGCCCACGAGATCAAGAACCCGCTCAATTTCGTAAACAACTTCGCCTCCCTGTCGGTCGAATTGCTCGACGAACTCAAGGAGACAGCTCGGCCGGTGATCGCCATGCTCGGGGCAGATAAACGCGCCGAGGTCGACGAGGTGATCGATATGCTGACCGGCAACCTCGAAAAGATCGCCGAGCATGGCAAGCGCGCCGACGGCATCGTCAAGGGCATGCTGGCGCATTCGCGTAGCGGGAGCGGCGAGCGACAGAGGACCGATCTGAACGCGCTGATCGAGGAAGCGCTGAACCTCGCCTATCATGGCGTCCGTGCCCAGGACCATGACTTCAATATCACACTCGAGCGCGATCTCGACCGTGCCTTAGCGCCGATCGAGCTGGTGCCGCAGGACATTAGTCGCGTGTTGTTGAACCTCTTCGGCAATAGCTTTTACGCCGCCGACAAGCGTCGCCGCGAGGCAGCTGACGCGGCGTTCCGCCCAGTACTGAAAGTTGCGACACGCAACCTCGGCAACGAGGTCGAGGTACGGGTGCGCGACAACGGCATCGGCATCCCGACTGAAGTCCGTGACAAACTGTTCCAGCCGTTCTTCACAACCAAGCCGACCGGCGAGGGTACCGGCCTCGGCCTGTCGATCAGCTACGACATCGTCACCCAGCAGCACGGCGGCACGATCACCGTCGACAGCCGGGTCGGCGAGTTCACCGAGTTCACGATCCGTCTGCCGCGTTCCCGGCAGGCCGCGACGGCAGGGACGCGGACATGACCTTTCCCGAGACAGTAGCCAAGATCCTCGCCGTCGACGACGAGCCCGATTTCGAGCTGTTGCTGACGCAACGCTTCCGCCGTCAGATCCGCGAGGGAGAATTTAGCTTCCGCGCCGCCCGCGACGGCGAAGAGGCGCTAGCAGCGCTGGCGGCCGAGCCCGATATCGATCTCTTACTGCTCGACATCAATATGCCGGTCATGGACGGGCTCACCCTGCTCGCCCGGCTGCGCGAAAAGCAGATGCGGGTCAAGGCGATCATCGTCTCGGCCTATGGCGACATGACCAACCTGCGCACCGCAATGAACCGCGGCGCCTTCGATTTTGTCACCAAGCCAGTCGACCTCAACGATCTCGAAATCACGATCCGCAAGACCCTCGACGACATCGGCAAACTGCGCGAGATCGAACGCCAGCGTGCGGCGGCCGAGCGCGCCCGCAACAACCTGTCGCGCTATTTCTCGCCGAACCTCGTCGAGATGCTGGCCGAGCGGGACGAGCCCTTGGGAGCGGTGCGGCGGCAGACCGTTGCGGTATTGTTCGCCGACATCGTCGGTTTCACGAGCATGGCCGAGCGCATGGCTCCCGAGGCGGTGGTGAGGATGTTGCGCGAGTATCACGAGCGGATGACGGCACAGATCTTCGCCTGCGGCGGCACGGTAGACAAATATATCGGCGACGAAATCTTCGCTGTCTTCGGGGTGCCGGCGGCGAGCGCCGAGGACGCCGCCAACGCGCTGAAATGCGCCAATATGATGTTGTCGGCCCTCGAGTGCTGGAACAAAGAACGCGAGGCGCGCGGCGAGCCGCGATTGGCGATCGGCATCGGCCTCAATTACGGGCCGGCGGTGCTCGGCGATGTCGGCAGCGAGCACAGCTTCTCGTTTACCGTGATCGGCGACACAGTCAACACGGCGAGCCGGCTGCAACGGCTGACCCGTAGCCTCGAAACCCCGCTTGTCATCGGCGATGCGCTGGTCGATGCCGTCAACTCGGGAGTTTCCGATGGCATGGCAGCACTGGCGAGTGAATTGCACGATCGGGGCGAGCAGTCGCTCAGAGGCCGGGCCGGAGCGGTCCGCATTTGGACGCGCTAGAAGTATGCGAGCGGGTGTCGCACCAACACGCTGGCTCCTGCTGACGGCAATCTGCGGCGCGGCCTCGGGCGCTTTTGCCGCGGACCCGTCGAATCTCGGTCTGCCGGACGTCACGGTCACCGCGCCGCCGATTACCCCTCAATGAAAGAAGTGGAACCACTATTCCTCCAACTCGCGTGTCGAGGAAGATAAATGGCCGGACATACCATGCGGCGGCTCGAGGATCAGCTCCGGAGCGGCGGACGCCTGCAAGACCGGTCCCCCGCTGGGTCACGAAGGGTTTGGGTTGGCGAATGGCAATCTATCAATTGATGCGACGAATTGCAAAATGGGTCACGACCTGGTCATCACCAATTTGGGCAATCTAGCCATCGAAGCCGATGCCATTGTCGTCGATCCTTATTTTGTCAGCGCTATCGGCAGTCAGCACAAGGGCTGCTATGCCCAATCTCACTACAGCGATCTCCGCGAGGACTTCCCGGACATGAACCAGATGACGAGGAAGGGCAGTGGGTGGCGTAATTTTGCCGAGAATGGTGATCTGAGCACGATGGAGTTTGCGATCGGCTCTGCCCAGTGCCGGGCGATCGAGAAGCGCGGACCGACCTGGCTCGGGGGTCACATCTACGTGATCCACGCAAGTGTCTGCCGCAAAGACGGGCGCCCGGTCGAGGCGGCGGATATCGACTATGTGGTCGGTTCTCTGCTAATCCGACAATACGACCCGCACGGCAATCTGCGCGCCCCTCCGCAATAGGGACGTTGCCCCTGACCCGTTCACCAAGATAAGATTGCGCTTCAACGAGGCTTACCATGGGAGAACGGTCATGGCTAATCCATTCGTGCATGTCGAGCTGGCCACCACCGACCTCGACAAGGCAAAGACGTTTTACCAGTCGCTGTTCAGCTGGCAGCTGCAAGACATGGATATGGGCGGCGGCATGAGCTACACGATGATCAATGTCGGCGAGGGCACCGGCGGAGGCATGATGAAGCATCCGGTCCCCGGTGCACCGTCGGCCTGGTTGGCCTACGCGCTCGTCGACGACGTCACCGCGGCCACCGCCAAGGCAAAGTCGCTCGGCGCCACGGTCATGCGCGATGTCACCGAGGTACCCAACGCAGGTTCATTCTCGATCATCATCGACCCGACCGGCGCGGCGCTGGGGCTCTGGCAGCCCAAGGCGAGGTGACCGCCCCCGCGGATCTGCCCGTCTCCAACCTCGAATCGCCGAAGAGACGCGCCCTCGAATGCGCCGATCAAGCGCTGGGGGCGGAGGGCGCGGGAACGCCACCTGCGCTACCGCGTTAGCGACGGGAACATCGCGGTTTGCGGCGCTCGGCCCGAAAAGGAGTTCCTGAAATGGCAGCGATCCCCGATAAATATCTCGATCTCCTGCAGCAGAAGAAGGCATTTGCTAATCTCGCCACATTGATGCGGGACGGTTCGCCGCAGGTGACGCCAGTGTGGTTCGATTACACAGGCGGGGTCGTCCGCGTGAACACCGCCAAGGGGCGGGTGAAGGCGCGCAACTTGAAGGCGGGGTCGCCTGTCGCGCTCGCCATCATGGACCCCGACCAGCCCTATCGTTACGTGCAGATCCGCGGCCGCGTCCGGCGGGTCCTCGAAGAGGGCGCCGACGCACATATCGATTCTCTGGCCAAGAAGTACCTCGGCAAGGACAAGTATCCGTTTCGCCAGCCTGGCGAGGTCCGGGTGATGTACGAAATCGAGCCGGCCTCCGCCTCGGGAATGGAATGAGCCCGACGGTCAACCCTGCATCAGCAGCGGGACCAGCGCGTCGGGGTCCGACAGCATCGGGTAGTGGCCCGCGTCGAGCTCAAGATATTTGCCGTTGAGCTTTTCGGCGGTGCGGCGCTGATGCGCCTCGGGCGGGTTGGCGCTGCGGCGACAGCGGATCACCGTCGCCGGCCAAGTCTGGCTCCAGAAGCTCTTTAGTTCGGCCGGAGCTTCCATCGCGGCGACTGGGTGCGGCGTATAGCGGGCCAGCGCCCAGGCGCGTAAGGCCGGGTCGAGACCGGCGAACATTCGGCCTTCGGCATCCTCGCGCGACGGCCCGGCGGCGAGGGCCGTCGTGACCCGCGGCGTGGTTCGATTGACGATCTCGGCGATGCGCTCTCCGTCGAGGAGCGCCAAGGCGTCGATGAAGACGAGGCGGGCAATTCGCTCGCGTGCCAGTTCCGCGGCGCGGCACAACACCATGCCGCCGGCACTGGTGCCGGCCAGCACGACATCGCGCAGGTCCTCGTAGCGCATCAGCTCGGCGATCTCGGTCGCGTGCGTCGCGGTTGTGATGGCGGGCCGCAGCGAATGGCGTCGCTCGGCGCAGCCCTCGAGCGAGGGGGCGTAGACGAGGTGCCCTGCGGCTCTGAGGCGCGCCGCTGTCGGCTGCCAAATCCAGCCGCCCTGATAAGCTCCGTGGATCAGCACGAATGTCGTCACTGGCTCACTCCTACTCTCAGTTTCGTGGGGCGATGGCGCCGCCGGCGTTGCCTTACCGAGCTTCGCGTTATCGGCGGCAAAGAGCGCAGTGGCCCGAGCCGCCGAGCTTGGCTAGGTTGAGGCGGGAGCTTAGAGCGCCGCAATTGAGGCAGGATCATGGAATTCGGGATGTTTCACGAGTTTCCGTCACTCCCGGGTCGGAGCGACAGCGAGGCCTTCGACCAGGCAATGGAGCAGGTCGACGCCGCCGAACGCTGGGGGCTCGATGTGATGTGGCTCGCCGAACTCCATTTCGAGCCGCGCCGCTCGGTGTTGTCGGCGCCACTTAGTATCGCCAGCGCGATCGCGGCGCGCACCCGCCGCATCAAGATCGGCATTGCCGTCCAGGTATTGCCGTTGTGTCATCCATTGCGGCTGGCCGAGGAAGCCGCCACGGTCGATCAGTTGAGCCATGGCCGGCTGATCTTTGGGGTCGGTCGCAGCGGGGTGGCGCAGACTTATGAGGCGTATGGCGTATCTTACGCCGAGAGCCGTGCGCGCTTCCGCGAGATCCTCGACATCGTCGAGCGGGCATGGACTGAGCCGAGCTTCTCGTACGACGGCGCCTACCACAGCTTCAAGAATGTCGCGGTCGTTCCCAAGCCCTATCAGAAGCCGACCCCGCCAATCCGCATCGCTGCCAGCACCCCTGACACCTTCCCGGCGATCGGCCGGCGCGGCATGCCGATCTTCGCTTCGGTGCGCCACACCTCTTGGGTCACCCTCGCCGAGCAGATCCGCAGCTATCACGAGGGCTGGGAGGAAGCCGGCCATCCCGGCAAGGGCCAGGTCTTTGTTTCGGCACCGACCTACATCGCTGAGACCGACGAGCGCGCCCGCTCCGAGCCCCGGGAAAGCATCATGCATTTCTACCACGAGCAGGCGAATTTGCTGGAGGGAGCGGCGAAGCTGGTCGACCCCGACACGGCGGCTCGACGCATGCGCCGGGTCGAACAGCTGCGCAAAATCGATTATGACGAGGCCTTGCGCACTAATGCGCTGGTTGGCAGCCCCAATACGATTGCCGAAAAACTGCGATCCTTGCAGGCGGAAATCGGCCTGAGCGGGATCCTCGCCGAGCTCAATTGCGGCGGGCTGATCCCGCACGACCGGGTGCTAACGGCAATGCGTCTGCTGTGCGAAGCGGTGAAACCCCGCTTCGCCGCCTGATTGGCTATTCGGCGGCCCGCGTCTCCATATCAGCCTCGGGCATCATCCCGAGGGCGCGCTTGTAGAGGTCGAGCAGGCTTTCTTCCTCGTCGACCTCCTCTTTGTCCATCTTCCGGATCTTGATGATCTGACGCATGATCTTGGGCTCGAAGCCGGTGCCCTTGGCCTCGGCGTAGACTTCCTTGATGTCGCCGCTCAGCGCACGCTTCTCCTCCTCGAGCCGTTCGATCCGCTCGATGAAGGATTTCAAGCGCTCGACCGCGACACCCCCGACATCCGGCATGGTCCCCCTCTTCCCCTGACAGCGCTGCCCCCGCAGCGACGCGCCGAAGATAGCGATCAGCCTCCGCCGGCACAAGGCGGCGCCGTCACCCACTAGCTCCGCTTGGGTTGGGACAAGTGGGGTGAATGCGTCTATTTTTGCGTGCGCCGCATCCACCTAAATCGTCATCGCCGGGCTTGACCTGGCTTGACCCGGCGATCCACGCGAGGGCAGCCCAAGATGACCGGGTCAAGCCCGGTCATGACGGCTGGGGGCAGCATGCCTGTCGGTCTGAGCCGAAGCCTCGTTAGATGTCAGTGCTGCTGGGAGGCGGCGAAAGCGGCCTTCTGCTCCGCGCTCGCTTCCTTCTGATATTTCGCCCGCCATTCGTCGTACGGCATGCCATAGACGATCTCCCGCGCTTGCGGGTCCGACAGCGGGATGCTGCGCTGCTCAGCCTCCTCGCGA
>Ga0306925_10004671_pt1 | contig 12416 bp, 10 predicted proteins | sample flu12Cox44000176_FD_203755 | JGI IMG/M metagenome (GOLD analysis project Ga0306925, IMG submission 203755) | Lab enrichment of tropical soil microbial communities from Luquillo Experimental Forest, Puerto Rico - flux8day.12C.oxic.44.000.176 (v2)... | ecosystem: Environmental > Terrestrial >...
CGACCAGGTACATGCGCTCCTCGTTGCCGCGCGAAAATGAGTTCTCATCGTCGCACTCGAGCAGCGAGCTCATGGTGAGGAAGTCCTCCACCGTGATCTGCGCCTTGCGCGGATCGGGATTCAACAGCGGTTGCATCTCCGGAAAGAAATCGAGCACGTGCGCATCGACCCCGGAGAGCAGCCCCCGATCGATGGCGATCCCGACCAGCATGCCGGTGACGGTCTTGGTGGCCGAACGCGTGTTGCGCAGTCCGTCCACCCCCTCCGCATCGAAGTACCGCTCGTAGGCGAGGCGCCCGCCGCGGGCGACGAGCACACTCGTGACCTGCTTGAAATCGCCGGCGCGAATCGCCTGCTCCAGCTGCGCCAGGCGTTGTGCCGAGAGCCCTGCGCTCTCCGGGGATGTGAGTGCCAACTCCTCTGCCGCGGCCGCCGGAGTCGCCGCCGCGAGCAGCCCGACGCAGAGAATCCATGCCCCGAGGGAGCTGCCGCGCTCGCGATCGAAGCGACTCATGCTGGCACTCTCCTCGTGACCGTCGGCCCTCAATTCAGCAGACCAAATTCCGCCACGCCGGTCTGGGTGCCGACGAACACCTTGCCGTCCGCAATCGCCGGGGTGATGAACTTGTTGCCGGCTCCGAACTGATCGCGCCCGTTTGGCGCCTGCGTGCTGTTGTAGAGCTCGTGCGCCAGGTCGGCGGCGTCGAAGGCGTGCAGCACCGCGGGATTGGTGTTCTCGTGTGCCCAGACGATGCCGTTGCTCGTACCGTTCGCCGAGATGGCGGGAGATGTGCCCGGGGGTATGAAGCTCAGCGCTGTGCGCGAGCTCGGTGTGGCGGAAAGCCGTGCCGCGGTCACCGTGAACGCCCGCAGCGGGCCGTTGGACGGACAGTAGTAGAGCGAGCCGTTGAAGTATGCCGGGGTCGAAAAGATACCGCCGGCGAGCGCTCCGGCCAATTCCTGCCAGATCTTGTTGGTACTGCTGTTGAAGCGGCCCATGGAGTCGCGGTCGACGACATACAGGTTGCCGTCCTTGCCCGCACCGACTGCGAGGTGCCGCACGGTGCCGCCGGAGTCCGTCAGATCCGGCAACAGCAGGATGCCGCCTGAACCGAGATCCTGGTCACTGCCCGATTCGTTCACCACGTTGTACATGGTGAAGTAGTCGCTCACCGTAAGCGTGCCGCCCGTAGCCGAAAGCTTGAGGAAGCTGTTGCCGTAGTCGCCCTGGTTGGGAAACCCGTTGGCATCGAGGGTCGTCTCGAAGACGCCGTTGGCGGTGAGCAGGTAGACATTGCCGGCGGCATCTGCGGCCGGACCGCCGCCACTCATCCAGATCGCCGGTCCCACGCCGCCGCTGTTGGGTGCGACGTTGAGCACCGCAGTGCGCGCGAGCGTGCTGGCGCTATAAGCCATGATCCACCCGGTGTACGGCGGCGCATCGCAGTGCGAGGTGAAGCTGAGGTAGAGCGTGCCATTTGACAGCAGCAGTGCCGCACGCTCTGCGTATTGCGCCGGATCGAAGCTCGTACTGCCGCCGAGCGTCGGGTAGGTGGCGCTGATATCTATCGGGCCGCCGAGCATTTCCGCCCCGGTGGTCACATCCAGGGCGTGGAGCCGCTGGTGGTAAGTGTTGGCTCCGGGCGATACCGACATGGCGACGGCATAAATGATGCCGTGCGACCCGGCGCCGCGGTCGATCACCGGGGTCGAGGTAATTCCGATCGTGGGCGTGATCTGCGAGCAGCCATAGCCGGGAAGGTCGTTCACGCTCTCGCCGCTCCCGAGCAGCGACGCGTGCCACAGGAGCGACCCGCTGTCGGCATCGAAGGCATACACCGAATCCTTCTCGGTGGCGACGAACACCACGTTGTGCGCCGCGCCCTGCACGGTGAGCGCGGAAAGATACAGCGGCGTGGCGTCGACCTTGCCGTCGACGGTGAGGATGCGCAGCAGTCCGAAACTCGCGGACTTCACATTCCCGGGCGTGAGAACCGACTCGGTGAGGTTCTGGCCGGTGCGTGCGAGGTCGTTCTTGTAGGTCACGATGTCGGTGTGTTGAGTCGGGGTTGGAGGCGGAGGAGGTGTCGCCGGCGGCGCTGAGCTCGCTTGACTGCTGCCGCCACTACAGCCGGCCATTACCGCCGACAGCAGCCACAGCAATACAGCCAGACAGCCGCCCCGCGGGAGCGGCCGGGTGCTAGTGCGTGACACACTGACCGGCTTCATGCTCCACGCACGCGCGCAGCCCGGTAAGCACGGCGGGAATGTCCTTGCGGAGCGAGCGTGCCACGAGCGCCTGCGGAATCCAGAAGCCGGGATCGACATACACCTCGTATTCCACAACCGTGCCGGTCCCATCGGCCGTGCGCGTGAGCAGCCATGTGCCCTCCTCCTGCTTGAGGTCGCCGCTGATGCGGTGAAAATCGATGCGATGCGGTGGCTCATAAACGGCGCGAAACACATAACGCACGCTCGGCAGCAGCCACGAGTAGCGCATCTCGTGCTCGACGTCCTGCCAGCTGCCATCGGGCGCACCCTCTAGGCGCCGGCAGTGCCTGAGGCCCGGGACGAAGGCCAGCGCCTGCCGGCAGTCGGTGACGGTCGACCAGATGGCCTCGGGCGATGCCTCGATGCGGACCGCAGCCCGGACGCGGCCACGCGGATGGGCGGGATCGATGGGGCTCGCGGCCACCACCACATCCCCGGCTGCGAGCCGCTGTTGTATGGCCGGGTCTGTGACCCACTCGCCCGGCGGCGCAGCGACGGAGGGCTGCAGCAGCACGAGCGTGAGGGCGACAAAGCCCGGGCTCAGGGCGTCCATGGCGGCACGTGTTGGCTCCGGATGAGGGGTGGTGTGCGCGTCGACAGTCGTGAGTGCCGCCCTGCGGGCCCCCGGGTTCATGTGAGGTCGGTGAGCGCCCGCGGCGCGACGCGGCCTGCAGTCACGGGGACGCCTTCCGCCCGCAGCCGGCGCGCCTGTTCCTGGTACTCGGCGGAGGACCTGGTGAACACGATGCGGCCCCCCGCTCCGACGACCCGGTGCCATGGAAGATGGAGAGCCGCCGGCGCCACCCGCAGCGCAAATCCCGCCTGCCGCGCTCGCCCGGGGAATCCGGCGGCACGGGCGACGGCGCCATAGGTAGAGACCTGCCCGCGCGGAATGCTGCACACCACGTGCCAGATGGCCTGCAGCGCCGGACTGTCCGCCGGCGCCGCCGGAACCGGTTTGCCGCGGCCGCGCCGCGCGCTGCGCGGCGTGTGATCCCGCGGCTTAAGGCGAGAAGTGCGGCGGTTCCTGCGCTTTGCTGGCCGTTCCATGGGTTGTTCAAGTCTAATGATTTCCGCCGCCCGAGGCAGCGCGGTCTGGATGCTAATATCGCCAGCATGCGCAGATCCGGTGCAGGCCTCCTGACTGTGGTGCTGTTGTGGCCGCTGGCGGCACAGGCGAACGAAGTTGACCTGCCTGAGCTTGGCATGCGCCTGACAGCCGTACCGAGTGCCGCGACCAAGCCGCAGGTCACCGAGCAGCCCGCCGGATACGACGCGGTGATGCACCTTGGTGCCGCTGAGCTCAACATCCAACGCGAGGAGAACCCGGTCCCGGTTGGCAGTGACGTTGCCGACCCCAGGTATCGCGCACTGCTCGACCGCCGCTATCACGGCGGCGTCGAGTCAAAGACGCTCGGTGCACCAACCTCCCTCGGCGGTCACAGCGCCTGGACGGTGGTGGATGCACGCAGCAGCTCCTCGGACCTCACCCACTACACCTGCCTCACCTACGTGATCGTCGACCAGCACCTGTACCGGCTCGCCATCACCGCCGATGGCTCCCCCGCGCGGCCACCCGAGTTCGATGAGCTCGTCAAAGCGCTCTCGGGGGTGAGCTTCGAGCTCGTCCAGCGCCCGAACCGCGGTTAGCTCGCTCGACCTCGCCGCGGGACTCCCGATAGACTCCCTAGCCGGAGCGGAGTGCAGGGGGAGCTCCCGATGGCGGCGGTGCCGCAGACCTCGGCCGATGACTTCATCCTCGAGACGCGGGGCCTCACGAAGCAGTTCAAGGGCTTCGTCGCCGTAAGCGAGGTCGATCTGCGCGTGCGCCGCGGCGAGATTCACGCGCTCATTGGCCCCAACGGCGCCGGCAAGACTACCTTCTTCAACCTGCTCACCAGGTTCCTGATCCCCGACCGGGGGCAGATCCTCTATCGGGGCACGGACATCACCTTCGCGAAGCCCGCCGAGCTCGCACGCCGCGGCATCGTGCGCTCGTTCCAGGTGTCGGCGGTCTTTCCCCACCTGACCGTGCTCGAGAACGTGCGCATTGCCCTCCAGCGCACGCTCTCGACGAGCTTTCATTTCTGGAAGCCGGCCTCGAGCCTCGCGGTGCTCAATGCCCGCACGCGCGCGCTGCTCGCGCAGGTCGACCTCGGTGACTTCGCTCACCTCCGTGCCGTCGAGCTGCCCTATGGGCGCAAGCGGGCGCTCGAGCTCGCCACGACGCTCGCGATGGCGCCGCAGCTCATGCTGCTCGATGAGCCCACCCAGGGAATGGCGCACGAGGATGTCGCCCGGGTCACCTCCCTCATCCGCCAGGCCGCAGCCGATCGCACCGTCCTGATGGTGGAGCACAACATGCAGGTGGTGGCGCGCATCGCGGACACCATCACGGTACTGCAGCGAGGCAAGGTCATCGCCAGCGGCCAATATGCGCAGGTCGCGCGCGATCCGCTGGTGATGGAAGCCTACATGGGCTCAGCCGACACGGCGCTCGCAGGTGCACCCACATGAGCGCGGTATCGCTGCGCGTGACCGACCTGCACGCCTACTACGGCGAGTCGCACGTGCTGCACGGGGTTAGCTGCCACGTCGATCAGGGCGAGGTCGTGACGCTCCTCGGTCGCAACGGCGCCGGCCGCACCACGACCCTGCGGTCGCTGCTCGGGCTCGTCGGCAGCCGCTCAGGCTCGGTGCTGATCAACGGTCAGGAGGCGATTGCGCTCGCCCCGCACCGCATCGCCCGCCTCGGGGTGGGCTATTGCCCCGAGGAGCGCGGCATCTACGCGAGCCTTTCCGCGGAAGAGAACCTGCTGCTGCCGCCACCGCTCGCGGCGGACGGTCTGGCGGTCGAGGAAATCTACGACATGTTCCCCAACCTGCAGGAACGGCGCCACAGCCAGGGGACGCGGCTCTCGGGCGGCGAGCAGCAGATGCTGGCGTTGGCACGCATTCTGCGCACCGGGGCGCGGCTGCTGTTGCTCGATGAGATTTCCGAAGGGCTCGCGCCGGTGATCGTGCAGGCGCTCGCACGCACCATCCGCCGCCTGCGCGAACGCGGCTACACCATCGTCATGGTAGAGCAGAACTTCCGTTTCGCCGCGCCGCTCGCCGACCGCTTCTACATAATGGAGCGTGGCAGGATCGTGGCGGGCTTCGCGGCTTGCGAGCTTCAGGCCAAAATGGCGCTGTTGCACGAATATCTCGGCGTTTGAGCGGACCCCATTCCTACTCAGGAGAAGACCAATGACATTGAGCAGGTGGACCATGGCGCTGTGTGCGGCGACCTTCGTTGCGGCAAGCCCGTACCCGGCGCACGCGGCAGGCGATCAGCTGGTGATCGGCGACATCGACGACATGTCGGGTGTGTACGCCGATGTCGAGGGCGCGGGCGGCGTCGAGGCCATCAACATGGCGATCGCCGATTTCGGTGGCACGGTGCTCGGCCGGAAGATCACCGTGCTCAGCGCCGATCACCAGAACAAGCCCGACATCGGCGCCTCCAAGTTCCGCGAGTGGGCCGACCAGCAGGGCCTCAACCTGCTGCTCGGCGGCTCCAACACCGGGGTCAACATCGCCATGTCGAAGGTCGCGGGCGCCAAGAAGGTGCCGTTCATCGTGATCGGTGCCGGCGGCGCCTCGCTCACCAACGAGGACTGCACGGCCTACTCGGTTCACTATGTGTACGACACCACCGCGCTCGCCAACGGCACCGCGACCGCCATGGTCAATGCCGGCGGCAAGAGCTGGTTCTACCTGACCGCGGACTATGCCTTCGGTACGCAGCTGCAGACTGCCGCCGCGAAGGTCGTGGAGGCGCACGGGGGCAAGAACGTCGGCGCGGTACGCGTCCCGCTCGGCGCGGCGGATTTCTCCTCTTTCCTACTGCAAGCGCAGGCTTCCGGTGCACAGGTGCTGGGCCTTGCCAATGCCGGCACGGACTTCAGCAACTCGCTCAAGGCCGCGAACGAGTTCGGTATCACGCGTACCATGAAGCCAGCGGCGCTGCTCGTGTTCCTCACCGACATTCACAGCCTCGGGCTCAAGACAGCGCAGGGACTGTACCTGACCACTGGCTGGTACTGGGATCTCAACGATGAGACGCGCGCCTTCGCCAAGCGTTTCTTCGCCAAGATGAGTCGTCAGCCAACCATGGACCACGCCGGGGCCTATTCGGCGACACTGACCTATCTCAAAGCGGTCAAGGCCGCGGGCACCACCGACCCCGACAAGGTGATGGCGCAGTTGAAGAAGGACAAGATCAACGACATGTTCGCCAAGGGCGGCTACATCCGCGCCGACGGCGCCATGATCCACGAAATGTACGTGATGCAGGTGAAAACGCCGCAGGAATCGAAGTATCCCTGGGACTACTACAAGATCATCAGGAAGATGAGCGGCGAGGAGGCGTTCGGACCGATCACCGGCCTTTGCGCGCTCGCACCGAAGTAGCCGTGCTGGCGCACCGGGCGGTGTCAGCACGCCACTGCGTCCTGCCAGCCCCAGCGCCCATCACGCCGTGAGCACGGTCCTCGGCATCCCGGTCCCGGTGATACTCGGGCAGCTGACGCTCGGCCTGGTCAACGGGTCATTCTATGCACTGCTCAGTCTCGGGCTGGCGGTGATCTTCGGGATGATGGGCGTGGTCAACTTCGCGCACGGCGCCTTCTACACTCTCGGAGCATTCGCCGCCCTCCTCGGCCTGCAGTACCTCGGGATCAACTACTGGGTTGCCCTGCTGCTGGCGCCGCTCGCGGTGGGGCTGCTCGGCGTGGTGGTGGAGCGGCTGCTGCTGCGCCACCTGTACGGCCTCGATCCGCTCTACGGGCTGCTGCTCACTTTCGGACTGGCGCTGATCGTGGAGGGCTCGCTCCATCAGGTCTTCGGCGCGAGCGGGCAGTCCTATCCGGTGCCTGAATCGCTGACGGGCGCCCTCAACCTGCATTTCATGTTTCTGCCGCGGTATCGCGCCTGGGTGATTCTCGCCTCGGTGGTGGTCTGCTTCAGCACCTGGTTCGTCATCGAGCGCACCCGGCTCGGCGCGACGCTGCGCGCGGCCACAGAGAATGCCGCACTGCTGCAGGCCTTCGGGGTCAACGTGCCGCTGCTGGTCGCGGCGACCTACGGCGGCGGGGTGGCGCTCGCGGCACTCGCCGGAGTGCTCGCCTCCCCGGTCGTGCTGGTGAACTCGCACATGGGCAGCGAGCTCGTCATCGTAGTGTTCGCGGTCGTAGTGATCGGCGGCATGGGGTCGATCCTCGGCGCCATCGTGAGCGGCCTGATGCTGGGGCTGGTCGAAGGCTTCACCAAGGTCATCTACCCGGAAGCCTCGAACATCGTGGTGTTCGTCATCATGGCGCTGGTGCTGATCCTGCGGCCGGCGGGATTGTTTGGCCGTGAGTAGCGCCGGGCGCGTCACCGCAATCCTGTATGGGCTGCTGGCGCTGCTGGCATTGTGCCTGCCGTGGCTCGGAGTCTACCCGGTGTTCCTGATGAAGCTGCTGTGCTTCGCCATGTTCGCCTGCGCCTACAACCTGCTGCTCGGCTTCGGCCGCATGCTCTCCTTCGGCCATGCGGCCTTTTTCGGCTTCGCGGCCTACGTGACCTCATGGCTCGTGACTGCGCACGGCGCCGGACCTGCGCTGGCGCTGACGAGCGGAGTCGCCACCGCCGCAGTGCTCGGTGCGGTGTTCGGCGGGCTTGCGATCCGTCGTCACGGCATTTACTTCGCGATGATCACGCTCGCACTCGGGCAGCTCGTGTACTTCGTCTGCCTCGAAGCGCCCTTCACCGGCGGGGAGAACGGACTGCAGGGCGTGCCCCGCGGCACGCTCCTGGGCCTCCTGCCGCTCAGATCCGACAGGGTCATGTACTACGTGGTGCTGGCAGCCTTCGTCGCAGTGTTTCTCTTCATCCGCCGCGTGGTGCACTCGCCCTTCGGTCACGTGCTGCGGGCAATCCGCGAGAACGAGCCGCGGGCAATCTCTCTCGGCTACGACATCAACCGTTACAAGCTGCTCGCCTTCGTGCTCTCCGCTGCGCTCACGGGGCTCGCCGGATCGCTGAACGCACTGGTACTCGGCTTCGCAACGCTCTCGGACGTGCAGCAGTCGACCTCCGGCGAAGTCATCCTCATGACGCTGCTCGGCGGCACGGGCACCTTCTTCGGTCCGGTCGTGGGGGCCGCGATCGTGATTACGCTGCAGGAGTACCTGTCGGATGTGGTCGGGGGCTGGGTGACCGCCATCATCGGCGTCATCTTCGTCGCCTGCGTGCTCTCCTTCCGGCGTGGCATCGTCGGGGAGCTCGAGGCGCTGCGCATGCGGCGCAGGCATCCGGAAGCTGCGGGGCCTGCCGCACCGGCCTGAGATCAGTGCGCTCCGGTAATCAGCGGCGCCGCAGGTGATGCGGCGGCTGGTACAGGCCCCCTGACCATTCGATGAGCTCATCCAGGCTGCGGGCCGCGAGCAGCGAGTGCCGCGCAGCGTCGCGCTGCACGCCGAGGTCCTCCGGGTAGGCGACGAGGCCGCGCGCACGCAGGCTCGCGGTGCGCTGCGGGTCGGCACGGCGACCGATCGGCGTGTTGCCGGCGATGGCGGCGAGCGCGGCGCGCCGCTCCTCGGCCCCTTGTGCGCGGTAGAGATAGGCGACGCCCTCTTCGCTCACCACGTGGCTCACGTCATCGCCATAGATCATGACCGGCGCAATGGCCATGCCGCTGCGCCGGCCGACCGCCACCGCATCCAGAGATTCGACCAGCGCCGGCACCCCATTGCGGCAGGTCTCGAGGAGCTGCACCACGAGTTTCCGTCCGCGCACGACAGGCGCATCGGCGGTGATGAGGCTGAGCCAGGCCGGGCTCGTGTGGCGCCGTCCCCTCGGATCGTGACCCATGTTCGGCGCTCCGCCGAAGCCGGCGAGGCGGCCGAGAGTGACCGTCGAGGAGTTGGCGTCCGCGTCCATTTGCAGCGTCGAGCCGATGAACAGATCGACCCCATACTGCCCGGCGAGCTGAGCGAGTGTGCGGTTCGACCGCAGGCTGCCGTCGGCACCGACAAAAAATACGTCGGGCCGCGCACGCACGTACTGCTCCATGCCCGCTTCGCTCCCGAAGCAGTGCACGCTCTCCACCCAGCCGCTCTCGATGGCAGGAATGAGTGTCGGATGAGGGTTCAGAACCCAGTTGCGGCAGATCCGTCCCTTGAGCCCGAGTGAGTCCGCGTAGGTCGGCAGCAGCAGCTCTATGGCCGCGGTGGCGAAGCCGATGCCGTGATTGAGCGAGGTGACGCCATGGCGCTCGTAGATACCGCGGATGGCGAGCATCGCCATCAGCACCTGCAGCTCACTGATGGCGGCCGGATCGCGCGTAAACAGCGCCTCGAGGGCAAAGGGGCGATCGGCAGTAACGATGAGATCGACCCAGGAGCCCGGAATGTCGACGCGCGGCAGCTCATCGACCACTTCGTTCACCTGTGCCAGCACCACACCCTGACGGAACGCGGCGGCCTCGACGATCGTCGGGGTATCCTCGGTGTTGGCGGCGGTATAGAGGTTGCCGGCGCGGTCCGCCTGCTCGGCACATACCAGCGCCACGTGCGGAGTCAGGTCCACCAGCATCCGTGCATAAAGCTCGACGTAGGTGTGGATCGAGCCGATCTCGAGGGTCCCCTGCTCGAGCAGCTGCGCAACGCGCAGGCTCTGGGGACCTGCGAAGCAGAAATCCACGCGCCGGCCAATGCCGCGCTCGAACAGCGCCAGGTGCTCCGGCCGGGTGATGCTCGGGACGAGCAGGTGAAGGTCATGCACCCGCGCGGCGTCGACCTGTGCGAGCGAACGTGACAGGAAGTCGGCCTGTTTCTGGTTATCGCCCTCGAGCACCACGCGGTCACCCGGTCGCAGCAGCGCCTCGAGCAGCGGCACGATCGAGTCGGCGCGCACCAGCTTTCCCTGCACGAAGCGCGCGGCCTGCGCGAGGCGCTGCTGTTTGGCATCGCGCCGGGAAGTCCAGTGCGTACGTGCGGAGCGCGTGGTTGGCGGTTTGGTCATGGTTAGGCCGGCGCGATCATGCCGCGGTGCACAGCACGCGGGCCAGTGGGTAAGAGCCCCGACGCCCCGTTGCCCAGCCCTCGTTGCGAAACCTAAGGCTGTCGGACTTTTTTACGTAATGCACTTTACACTTACGGGCCAAAATTCGTTAGCTACTGATATTACTGACTTTCTTTCACCCGGCATAAAATCTGCATTACATAACACCCTAAACATAATTCGGGCTGCGGACCGCACCGCGACATGCCGCCTGCGCGGTAACAGAACAAGGTCTTCAAAGGCGACGCCAGTGACTCAGGCCCCAGGGAGGTGCCTTCCTATGAGTTTCCGTCGACACGGACCCGCCACAGTCGCGGGTGCATTGCTGCTGGCGCTGCCGCTGGGTGCGATGGCACAGATGACCCTGACACCGGCCGGCCAGGCCGCTGGATTTACCTTGACGACCTTCGCTTCGGGACTGCCGAACTTCGGGGCGGGTTCGGAGGGGCCGTTCGGCACTGCAAGCACCAGCGACGGTCACATCCTTGTCGACTCCTCGCCGAACAGCACGATCTATGTGTTCGCAGACACGGACGGGCAGACGCCCGCAAGCGCACTGAGCAAGACCACCTTTGCGTCCTTTGCGACCGCGTTGACCAACAGCAACGGAACGATCTTCGGCAGTGGTGGGCTCGGCGCGCTCGGGGGAAGCAACTCGCACTTCGGACCCGACGCTTACCAGCTCCTGAAGTTCAGCAACACCGGTGTCGCTACGGTGATCGATACCTCTCCCCTTACCAACATGTCAGGTGCAGGGCTGGCGACCGACTTCGTCAACGGCCACATCCTGACTCAGCAGGCCACCGGGTTCATAGGGGGATCTCCCGGAGGTATTCCGCAGACCGAAGCGCTTTACGACTACGACCCGGCCACCAACACGGCGCAGCTCATCACCACGTACTCCGCGGTCACCTCGATGGGAGATGGCGTCGTCGTCTCGGCGGATGGCAAGACGGTCTATGTTGCCTTCAAGGGGACGGATCCAGTCAATACCACACTCACGGGTGCAATCTCGGGCTGGGATCTCGCCACCAGAGATCCGGTCTTCACGATGAGCATCCCGGGCACGCCCGATGGCATGGGCATCATCCAGGGCGGAAGGTTCTCCGGTGACCTCGTATCCAACAACAACGATGGCACTGTCGATCTGATCGATCCGACTACCGGCTCCATCACGATGATCGCTTCCGGCGGATCACGCGGCGACTACACCGGCCAGGATCTCCTGAACGGCTCGCTGTTCCTCTCCCAGACTGACTCCATCCTGCGCCTCTCCTGCGGCACCGGCTGCAGCTTCGGTGGTGGTGGCGGCGGTGGTGGCGGTGGCGGAGTGCCCGAGCCCGCGACCCTCGGCCTCCTGGGACTCGGTCTGCTCGGGATGCAGCTGGTGCAACGCGTGCGTCGGCGTCACTAGCAGGACTCGCCTCACGGGCCCGCGCTCGCTCGAAGGCGGGCGCGGGCCCGTGTCGTTTTGCGGCCGAGGCTGCGACTACGTTCTCGCCGGGGGCCGAGAATCGCCCGGCGCCAGCTCGCGTATATACTGGCCCCACTTCGAGTCGCACGCCGGAGAACGTGAGCAATGGCGCGCCACATCGGCATCGTCGCCTGCTCAGCCGAGGGCGCAGCGCTCTGCTATCGCACTGTTTGCCTCGAGGGCCCGCAGTGGCTCGGGCCGCTGGCGCACCCCGAAGTGTCGATGCACACGCACTCCTTCGCCGCCTATATGAGATGTATCGAGAGCGGCGACTGGCCCGGGGTCGCCGAGCTGATGTTGGCCGCGGCGCAGAAGCTGGCCCGTGCCGGCGCGGATTTTCTCATCTGCCCCGACAACACCATCCACCAGGCGATGCCCTGGGTCGTGCGCCGCTCCCCGCTCCCCTGGCTGCACATCGCGGAAGTCGTCGCGGCCCACGCCGCCGAGCGCGGTTTCCATCGCCTCGGCCTCACCGGCACGCGCTACCTGGTCGACAGCGAGGTGTATCCCGAGAAGCTCGCCGCGCGCGGTCTCGAGTATCTGCGCCCCTCCCCGGTCGAGCGGTCGGAGATCAATCGCATCA
>Ga0306925_10004676_pt1 | contig 12410 bp, 8 predicted proteins | sample flu12Cox44000176_FD_203755 | JGI IMG/M metagenome (GOLD analysis project Ga0306925, IMG submission 203755) | Lab enrichment of tropical soil microbial communities from Luquillo Experimental Forest, Puerto Rico - flux8day.12C.oxic.44.000.176 (v2)... | ecosystem: Environmental > Terrestrial > Soil...
CATCCCGCGTTGACGCAGTCGAACATCGCCTCGGCCGGTCCGGTCTGGCCCTTGGGGATGCCGAACTGTTCGAACGCTGCCGGCCACCCAGCCCGCGGGACGGCGAAGGCTTTGACGTCGAGATTCAGGACTTCTCCGAGTTGCGCCGCGACGTCATCCGCGCTGACCATCGAACCGAGCTCGATGACCCGAAGACCCAACCACGCCGGCCCGGTCAGAAGCGTTGCGACCTCGGCGCCGATATCGTTGGTCGCAACCATGGTCGATTTCCGGTTGGTCGGGTCGTAGAAGACGGGGAGCGTGCCGCCCTGGGCGACGCGCAAGCCGTAAAGGAAGTTTTCGAAAAACCCGCCGGCGCGCAAGAAGGCAATCGGGGCTGTCAGGTTGCGAAAGCCTTGCTCCAGCAGCGACAGCGCCGTGATCATTCCCAACCCGCTGGTTCTATTCGCGCCCATCGACGAGAGCGCGACGACCCGCGGCGGCGGCGCTTTAGTGAGCGCTTCGACATAGTTCGCGATGACGCCCTTGGCTTCCTTGAAGTCCGGTGAGGGAGCCCAAACCGTCGGTAACATGACAAACGCGCCGTCGACTCCCTCGAGCGCCCGCTCGATGGCGGCCGCGTCATTCCAGTCGCCGTCGAACAGTTCCACGCCTTGGTCCGCCCAGCTTGCCGCCTTCTCGCGATTGCGGACGAGCGCGCGAACCGTCTTGCCTTGCGCCAACAAATGCCTCGCCGTTGCGCCGCCAACTTTTCCTGTGATTCCCGTTATCAAAAACATGGTTTTGCTCCTGACCCGATCAGGTCTATGTATGAGGGTAGGTCTCATATAAAGACCCCACTCCTTCGCTGTAAGGAGGCAGTTTTTTGTAACCAGGAAAGACCAAGGGAACCCGCATGAGCACAGCATTAAGCGCGATCGAGAGATTCAGCCGATATCAGTTGGAAAACGCCCAGTCCGAACAGCCAGTCTACTGCCCAGTGCGCGATGTGCTCGACCGCATTGGCGACAAATGGAGCATATTGATGATCATGACGCTCGCGTCGCGATCCCAGCGCTTCAGCGAGCTTCACCGAGCCGTCCGCGGCATCTCCAAGCGGATGCTCACCCAGACCCTGCGCGATTTGGAGCGCGACGGACTGATCACCCGCCATGTCTATCCAACCACCCCGCCGAGCGTCGAATATCGTCTGGCGCCGCTAGGCCAATCGCTGCTGGACCCGATGGCGAACCTCATCGTTTGGGCCGACCGCAGCACCGCGGATATCCATGCCGCGCGCGCCCGCTTTGACGGCTCGCCCACTGATGTCCCGCGCTAAATGTTCAGTGCCGGAGTGAGGTGGTCTGGCGGTAGACGGGAGCGATACGGTTCTTCAATACGGCCTTTTTGACCCAGGATCATTGGGTCCGCTCTGAGCGCCGGATTCGGGCTAACTGCAGAATGTGCCAACCACCTATGAGAAACGTGATGATCCAGCGTCGGCGTTTTGTGTTGCTGCTTTCGCTTAGTCTAGACCAGTGTTTCCATAGATCGACGACAGCCCGGTGATATTGCCCCCAGGTCGAGCAAGACTCGCGACAAGACCAGTCGCGACCGGATCGCCGAGGGGGTCGTCACGATAGGCACCCTATCAGTCGCCTTCTTGGCCGCCTGCGCCGTGGGGTAGTGGTTACGACAATGATGTCCGCTCGGCGGTGCAGGCATTCGGTGGCCAGGGCGGGAAACCGCTCGGCCGCCCCATCCGCAGGAAGGTAGTCGATAGTGATGGTCTGCCCATCCGCGTAGCCAAGCTCACGCAGGCCATCGAAAAACGGCTTAAATCGCTCGTCTCTATCCGCTCGATCGAATGTGACGAAGCAGAGTCTCGGCGTCCTGCTCACCATCTGCGCCTGAATAACAATCGGCAGAATGAAAACCATGAGGGCAAGGAGAACAGCTCGCGCTCTGCTAGTCGTCCGAGTAAGGCTAACCAAACCCTTCAGCTTGTGGCGGGCACTATGCGTCGCCGACCGCGACATCCGACATCGGTCTGCATCTGAGCAATAAGCTCCTTTCCACGATCATCGGCGGTGCGCTCAGCGTGCGCCTGCCCGATGGGACTCTGGCGTGAGGTAACAGTTTGAATAAAACGGAGAGCGCGGAAGACGCAAAGCCGACGGCGATAATACACTGCTGAAACGAAGCTCTCTACGCTTAGATGCGTAGCAGGTGATCTCGCCACTGATAGCGTTGTTTACCTTTCGGGGGGTCGATCACCATCCGGTTCTATTGCGATGTTGCCAATTCGGAAATCCCGCTGCCATTTTATGGCAATCAAACCATAAAGTGACAGCGTTAAATCCGAACAACCCTTGAGGTTGGAGCGGGTGAAGGGAATCGAACCCTCGTCGTAAGCTTGGGAAGCTTCTGCTCTGCCATTGAGCTACACCCGCGCGGCCGCGGATGATAGGCGATCCGCGGCTTCCTGCAAGCGGTTTGCCGCGGCAGGAAGGATTTCGACCAGACTAGGGATGTCATTGCGAGGAGCGCAGCGACGAAGCAAGCTCGACCGGCCAGAGTTCAGCGCGGCCCGAGATTGCTTCGCTGCGCTCGCAATGACTAATTGCGAACGGTGTTATGCGCCGTTCGTCCGTTTGGCCGGCGGGTCGACCGGGACGGTGCCCATATCCGCGGGCAACGAGATTTCGAGGATCTCGAGATCGTTCGAGGTGCGGATCTCCTGGTGGAGCATGCCGCCCGGGATAAAGACCGAGTCGCCGGTCTCCAGCCGGCAGTTTGTGCCGTCCTCGAATTCGAGCTCGACCCAGCCCTTCAACGTGTAGACGAACTGTCCTTCGCAGACGTGGTAATGCCAGCCGGTCGGCTGGGTCATTCCGGTGAGGGCCGACGTTACCTGCGCCCGCATCCACCCGTCGGTCGCCTTCGTGACGCCGAGGTCGCGATATTTGAAGAAGTCACGCCGCCCCTTGACGAACTCTGGCGCCTTCGCACTCGACACCGCGAGCTTTGTCGTCGGCTGCGCCTGGGCCGGCTTTTCCTTGAGCGCCGTCTGCTCGATCGTCATGCCGAAACCTCCTCCCGATGGTGGTGGCGCGATCATAACAGTATCTGCAGCGAAGCAGCGAGGGCCGCCTTCACCCCGCCGGAAAATTGGTGTTAACCTGCCGCTCCCATTTCGAGGAGGACCGCATGGCGAGCATCCCCGGTGCAGTGACCGATCCCAGCCGCATACGCGGCGAGAATGTCGAATTGAAGAGCGGCAATGATACGATAAAGGGTTATCTCGCCCAGCCGAGCCAACCTGGACGCTACCCCGGCATCGTCGTCATTCACGAAGCCTTCGGCCTCGTCGAGCACATCCGCGACATCTCGCGGCGCTTTGCCAATATCGGCTACAACGCCGTGGCGCCCGACCTTTACTCCCGCAAGGGCGGGCCGTCCGATCCGAACGATATCAACACCGTCTTTCCGGTCATGTTCGGCAAATCGGATGCCGAAGCGGTGCAAGACCTCGAGGCCGCCGCGGACCATCTGCGCGGGTTGTCGGGCGCAACCACCAAGATCGGAGTCATCGGGTTCTGTTCGGGCGGTCGCCAGACCCTGTTGTTCGCGTGCAGCAGCAAGCCCGACGCGGCCGTCGACTGCTGGGGCGGGTTTATTCACCGCGCGACCCCCGATGCCGAGACGACGCCGGCGCGCCCGACGCCGATCTTGAACATGATCGACCGCCTGCATTGTCCGCTGTTTGCCGTGTTCGGCGAAGAGGACCAGAACCCGACCGTCGCTCAGGCTGAAGAATTGCGCAGCCTCGCGCAGCGCACCGGCAAGGACGTCACGACCAAGGTCTACAAGAACGCCGGCCATGCGTTCCTTGCGGACTACCGGCCGAGCTACCGCGAAGGACCGGCGGCCGAGCTGTGGCAGGATGCGGTCGCATTTTTCGATAAGCATCTGAAAGCGTAAGCTTAGCAGGGTTGTCATTGCGAGGAGCGCAGCGACGAAGCAAGCTCGATCGGCCAGGTTCAGATCGACCGAGATTGCTTCGCTGGCGCTCGCAATGACTGAGAGTTGGGCTCGCCCCAAAGGTTGATCCGACTGAAAAGGGCATTGGCATGGCACGCAGCAAGATCGCGCTGATCGGCGCCGGGCAGATCGGCGGCACCTTGGCGCTCCTCGCCGGGCTCAAGGAGCTCGGCGACATCACCTTGGTCGATGTCGTCGAGGGTGTGCCGCAGGGCAAGGCGCTTGATATCGTCCAGGGCTCGGCGATCGAAGGGTATGACGCGCTCATCCGCGGCTCCAACGACTATGCCGATATTGCGGGAGCCGATGTCGTTGTCGTGACCGCCGGCATTCCGCGCAAACCCGGGATGAGCCGAGACGATCTGATCGGGGTCAATGCCGGGATCGTCAAAACCGTCGGCGAGGCGATCAAGAAGCACTGCCCGCAGGCCTTTGTGATCACGATCACCAACCCGCTCGACGTGATGGTATGGGTCATGCGCGAGGCCTGCGGATTGCCGCCGCAGCGCGTCGTCGGCATGGCTGGGATCCTCGACAGCGCCCGGTTCCGCTATTTCCTGGCGCAGGAATTCGGGGTCTCGGTCGAGGACGTCACCGCCTTTGTGCTCGGCGGCCACGGCGACACGATGGTGCCGCTGGTGCGTTACTCGACCGTCGCCGGGATCCCGTTGCCCGACCTCGTCAAGATAGGGTGGACGACGCAGGAGCGGCTCGACAAGATCGTCCAGCGCACCCGTGAAGGCGGCGGCGAAATCGTGAGCCTGCTGAAAGCCGGATCGGCCTTCTACGCGCCGGCCAGCTCGGCAATCCAGATGGCGGAGGCCTATCTTCGCGACAAGAAGCGGGTGTTGCCTTGCGCCGCATGGCTCGATGGCCAGTACGGGGTCAAAGACCTCTACGTCGGCGTCCCCGTCGTAATCGGCGCCGGCGGCGTCGAGCGCATCGTCGAGATCTCGCTCAACAGCGAGGAAAAGGCGGCGTTCGACAAATCGGTCGGCGCGGTCCGCGAGTTGATCGGCGTCGTGAAGCAGATGAAGGTTCTGGGCTAACCCAATGAATATCCACGAATACCAGGCGAAAGAGCTGCTCGCGAAATTCGGCGTTGCGGTGCCGCGCGGCGGGGTGGCCTACACCGCCGCCGAGGCGGTCGAAGCAGCGCGCCGCCTTGGCGGTGAAGTTTGGGTCGTCAAGGCGCAGATCCATGCCGGCGGCCGCGGCAAGGCTGGGGGCGTCAAGCTCTGCCGCTCGGAGGAAGAGGTTGCGGCTGCGGCACGCTCGCTGCTGGGCAAGAACCTGATCACGCATCAGACCGGACCCGCGGGACGCGAGGTCAAGCGAGTCTATGTCGAGGAGGGCTGCGACATCGCCCGCGAGCTCTATCTCGGCCTCTTGATCGATCGCGACACCGGACGGGTCACATTGATCGGCTCGACCGAGGGAGGCGTCGAGATCGAGGAGGTGGCAGCACGATCGCCGGAAAAGATCCTGAAGGTGGCAGTCGATCCAGCGAGTGGGATCGAACCCTTCCACGCACGCAACATCGCTTACGGGCTCGGGCTTGAGGGTGCCCAAATCGGGGTCGCGGTTAAGTTCATCACGGCGCTCTACAGGGCGTTTTGCGAGCTCGATGCCTCGGTGATCGAGATCAATCCGCTCGTGGTGACGGGTCCCGGGCAGCTCTTGGCGCTCGACGCCAAAATGGGATTCGACGACAACGCCCTGTTCCGCCGTCCAGATGTCGAGGCGTTGCGGGACGAGGACGAGGAGGACCCGACCGAGCTCGAGGCCGGCAAGCATGCGCTCAATTATGTCAAGCTCGACGGGAATATCGGCTGCATGGTCAATGGCGCCGGCCTCGCGATGGCGACGATGGACATAATCAAATTGCACGGTGGCAATCCGGCGAATTTTCTCGACGTCGGCGGTGGCGCGACACGCGACCGGGTCGCGACCGCGTTCAAGCTGATCCTGAGCGACCCCAACGTCGAAGGGATGCTGGTCAACATCTTTGGCGGGATCATGCGCTGCGACGTCATTGCCGAGGGGGTTGTCGCCGCGGCGCGCGAGGTCAATCTGCACGTGCCGCTCGTCGTTCGGCTCGAGGGCACCAATGTCGATCTCGGCAAGAAGATATTGCAGCAGTCGGGTCTGCCGATCCTCGCCGCCGAGAACCTCGCCGACGCCGCGCAAAAGGTGGTCGCGGCGGTGGAGGAGGCCGCCTGATGTCGATCCTCGTCGACGCGTCGACCAAGGTGTTGTGCCAAGGCTTCACCGGCGCCCAGGGCACGTTTCACTCGGAGCAGGCGATAGCCTACGGTACAAAAATGGTCGGCGGGGTTACGCCTGGGAAAGGCGGCACCCGCCATCTCGACCTGCCGGTCTTCAACACGGTCCACGAGGCGCGCGCGGCCACGGACTGCGATGCGACGGTGATCTATGTCCCGCCGCCTTTCGCGGCCGATGCAATCCTTGAGGCGGCCGATGCCAAAGTGCCGCTGATCGTCTGCATCACCGAAGGCATCCCGGTGCTCGACATGGTCCGCGTCAAGCGCAGCCTCAGCGGCGGCCGTTCGCGGCTGATCGGACCGAATTGCCCGGGGGTCATCACGCCCGACGAATGCAAGATCGGCATCATGCCGGGCCACATCCATCGCCGCGGCAAGATCGGCATCGTCTCGCGCTCCGGTACTCTGACTTATGAGGCGGTGGCACAGACGACTGCGGTCGGTCTGGGGCAGTCGAGCTGTGTCGGGATCGGCGGCGATCCCGTGAACGGGACCAATTTCGTCGAGGTGCTCGAGATGTTTCTCGCCGATGACGAGACCGAGGCGATCGTCATGATCGGCGAGATCGGCGGCACCGCCGAAGAGGATGGGGCCGAGTTTCTGAAGTCGTCGCGGCGCAAGAAGCCGGTCGTCGGGTTCATCGCCGGCAGCACGGCGCCCCCGGGGCGGCGGATGGGCCATGCCGGCGCGATCATAGCCGGAGGCAAGGGCGGCGCCGGCGATAAGATGGAGGCGCTGCGCAGCGCCGGGGTCGTCGTCGCCGAGTCACCCGCCGCAATCGGCACCACAATGCGCAACGTGCTCAAAGGTTAAGGTCGGCGGCTGGCGTTTCGAGTCAACTGCACGCATATAAAGTTGCGCGCATCGAACACAATTCGTCACCCCCGCGAAAGCGGAGTCCAGAGGCCACAAGGGCTTGTACCCCTACCCCTGGACGCCGGCTTTCGCGGGGGTGACGTTGAGATCTGGCCATGGCTGATTTGGACGGCACCACGTTTCTGACCGGCGCCAATGCCGGCTTTATCGTCGAGCTCTACACGCGTTACCTTGAAAACCCCGCTTCCGTCGACGAGAGCTGGGGGCGGTTTTTTTCGGAGATGAAAGACGAGCTGCCGACGGTGCTGACCGAGATGCGCGGTCCGTCGTGGGGCAGGTCGGCTCCGCCGATGATCGGCAATGGCGCTACCATTGCGCCGGAGCCCAACACCGAGGCCCTGCGCCGGGCTACCAACGACTCGATCCGCGCACTGCAGCTCATCCGCGCCTATCGCGTGCGCGGCCACCTCGAAGCCGATCTCGACCCGCTCGGTCTGGAAAAGCGGGGGCCTTATCCCGAGCTCGACTACCGCAGCTACGGCTTTACCGAGGCCGATCTCGATCGCGAGATCTTCATCAACAACCTGCTGGGCCGCGAGCAGGCTACGTTGCGCGAGATTATCGCAGTCTTGCGCCAGACCTATTGCGGCACGGTCGGCGTCGAGTACATGCACATTCAGGTGCCGGCGGAGCGGGCCTGGATTCAGGAGAAATTCGAGAAACCGCAAAGCCGCCCGATGCTGTCAGCGGCCGTAAGGAAGGAGATCCTCCGTACCCTTACCCAGGCCGAGACCTTCGAGCGCTTTCTCGACCGGCGCTACACCGGCACGAAGCGGTTCGGCATCGAGGGCGCCGAGTCGCTGATGCCGGCGCTCGAAGCAATCCTCCACCGCGGCAGCGAGCTCGGCATCCGCGAATTCGTGATCGGCATGCCGCATCGCGGTCGCCTCAATGTGCTGGCCAATTTTGTCGGCAAACCGTTTGCGGCGATCTTCTCGGAGTTTCAGGGCAATTCCACCAACCCTGAGCACGTCCACGGCTCGGGGGACGTCAAATACCACCTCGGTACGTCGGGCGATCGAGAGGTGAATGGCCAGACCATTCACCTCTCCTTGGCCGCTAATCCCTCACATCTCGAAGCGGTCGATCCCGTCGTGCTCGGGAAAGTGCGGGCCAAGCAATTGCAGCGGGGCGACACCGAGCGGTCGCAGGTCGCGGGCATTCTGATGCATGGCGATGCGGCCTTCGCCGGGCAAGGACTGGTCGCCGAGTCGCTGGAATTGTCGGACCTCAACGGTTTCTGCACCGGCGGCACGATCCACATCATCGTCAACAACCAGATCGGCTTTACCACGGCTCCCTCCGCCGCCCGGTCGAGCCCCTATCCCTCGGATGTGGCCAAGGGCGTCCAGGCGCCAATCTTTCACGTCAACGGCGACGATCCCGAAGCAGTCGTCGAAGTCACCCGGGCCGCCGCCGAATTTCGCGCGGAATTCAAAAAAGACGTCGTTATCGATCTGTTCTGCTATCGGCGACACGGGCACAACGAGAGCGACGAGCCGGCGTTCACGCAGCCGGTGATGTACCGCGCGATCGCACGGCATCCGACCACCCGTCAGATCTATGCAAAGCGCCTCGTCGCGGCGGGTGTGCTGCGCGAGGGGGAGGCCGATGCTGTCGCGAGCCGATTTATCGCGCAGCTCGAAGCACAGTTCGAAACCGCCAAGAGCTACCGCCCGAACAAGGCAGACTGGCTCGAAGGCGCCTGGGCGGGGCTCGAACAGGCCCCGGACGACGATCGCCGCGGCGACACCGGGGTGGCGGTCGAACAGCTGCGTCGGATCGGGCGCGGGCTCGTCACCGTCCCGCAGGGATTTCGGCTCAACCCGAAAATCGCCCGGCAGCTTGAGGCCAAACGCGCGGCGATCGAAGCCGGTGAGGGGATCGACTGGGCAACCGCCGAGGCATTGGCGATCGGCTCGCTCTGCGCCGAGGGAACCCATGTCCGGATGACCGGTCAGGACAGCGGCCGTGGCACCTTTTCGCAGCGCCACGCCGTGCTGGTCGATCAGGAGACCGAAGCACGCTACGTCCCGATCGATCATGTCAGTCCGGGGCAGGCGCCATTCGAGATCATCGACAGCCCGCTTTCCGAAGCCGCCGTCGTCGGCTTCGAATACGGCTACAGCCTCGCCGACCCGAGCACCCTGGTGTTGTGGGAGGCGCAATTCGGCGATTTCGCCAATGGCGCGCAGGTCATCATCGACCAGTTCCTGAGTTCCGGCGAGGCCAAATGGCTGCGCATGAGCGGCCTCGTCATGCTGCTCCCGCACGGTTATGAAGGTCAGGGACCCGAGCATTCCTCGGCGCGGATCGAGCGCTACCTGCAGCTCTGCGCCGAAGACAACATCCAGGTTTGCAACCTGACCAGCGCGGCCAACTATTTCCATGCGCTGCGCCGGCAGATCCGCCGCAATTTCCGCAAGCCGCTCGTCATTTTCACGCCAAAATCGCTGCTGCGCGCCAGGGAAGTCGCCTCGCGCCTCGACGAGATGGAGTCCGGCACCTCGTTTCACCGTGTTATCGGCGAAACCGACCCGATCGCGGCCGACAACGATGTGCGCCGTGTCGTGCTGTGTACGGGCAAGGTTTATTTCGACCTCGTCAAGGCGCGGGCGAAGAGCGGCGACCGCCGGATTGCAGTTGTCAGGGTCGAGCAGCTCCATCCTTTCCCGTTCGCCGTGCTCGCTCCGGTTTTGCAGCGCTACCGCAACGCCGAAATCGTCTGGTGCCAGGAAGAGCCGCAGAACATGGGCGCCTGGAATTTTGTCGACCGTTGCATCGAGCAGGTTCTCGACGGCCTCGATGTCGCGACCAAGCGGCCACGCTTTGCCGGCCGCGCCGAGGCGGCTTCCCCCGCGACCGGCCTTTTCAAACGGCACGTCGAAGAGCAGGCGGACCTCGTTGCCGACGCACTCGCGGCCTGAGGGAAGATGGCAACAGAGATCAAAGTCCCGCCGCTCGGTGAGTCGATAACCGAGGCAACCGTCTCGAGATGGCTGAAGCGGCCGGGCGAGGCGGTTGCGCTGGATGAGCCGGTCGCTGAGCTCGAAACCGACAAGGTGACCCTCGAAGTTCCCGCGCCCGCTGCGGGCACCCTCGCCGAGATCCTCGCCGAGGAGGGCGCCAATGTGCCGGTTGGTGCAATCCTCGGCACGATCGCCGATCGTGCGGCGGTGGCCCCTCACCCCAGCCCTCTCCCCGCAAGCGAGGAGAGGGAGGGACCTGCGAAGCAGGAGGGTGAGGGGCCCTCCGCGCTCGAACGTTCCGGCCCCGCTGTTCGGAAGCTGATCGAAGAAACCGGGCTGGACGCGGCGAAGATCGCGCCGACCGGGCCAGGCGGGCGGATCACGAAGGCCGACCTAATTACCGCGCGTGCGCCTGCGCCTTTGGCCGTGCACGAGGAGCGCGAGGTGCGGGTGCGCATGAGCCGCTTGCGGCGGCGCATCGCCGAGCGGCTGAAGGCGGCGCAGAACACCGCCGCGATGCTGACCACCTTCAACGAGATCGACATGAGCCGGACGATGTCGTTGCGCGAGCAGCACCGCGACGCCTTCGAGAAAAAACACGGCGTGCGGCTCGGCTTCATGTCGATTTTTGTCAAGGCCGCGATTGTCGCGCTGAAAGAGCTGCCGGCGGTCAACGCGGAGATCGACGGCGACGATATCGTCTACAAGAACCATTACGACATCGGGGTCGCGGTCGGTACCGAGCAGGGTCTCGTCGTTCCGGTCGTGCGCGACGCCGACCAAAAGAGTTTTGCCGAAATCGAGAAAACGATCTCCGAGTACGGACGCAAAGCGCGCGACGGCAAATTGACGATCGACGACCTCTCCGGCGGGACATTCACGATCTCAAACGGCGGTATCTATGGCTCGCTGATGTCGACGCCGATCCTCAACCCTCCGCAATCCGGCATTCTCGGTATGCACAAGATCGAGAGGCGCCCCGTCGCGGTCGGCGACGAGGTCGAGATCCGGCCGATGATGTATGTTGCGCTGTCCTACGACCACCGCATCGTCGACGGCCGCGAGGCCGTGACCTTCCTCGTGCGCGTCAAGGAATGCGTCGAGGACCCCTCCCGCATCCTCTTCGAGATGTGATCCTCGGCCATGGCGGAACGGTACGATGTCGTAATCATCGGGGCCGGGCCGGGCGGATATGTCGCGGCAATCCGCGCGGCGCAGCTGGGTTTGAAGACGGCTTGCATCGAGAGCCGCGGCAGCCTTGGCGGCACCTGCCTCAATATCGGCTGCATTCCGTCCAAGGCGTTGCTGCAATCCTCCGAGAAGTTCGCCGAGGCGCGCCACGCGCTGGCAGAGCACGGGGTCACGGTCGGCGAGGTCGGGTTCGACCTCGCCGCGATGATGGGGCGCAAAGACAAAGTCGTCACCACGCTGACGCGCGGGGTCGAGTTTCTGTTTCGCAAGAACAAGGTCGATTGGCTCAAGGGGAAGGCGCGCATCAGCGGGCCCGGACGGCTTGCGGTTACCGGCGCAGATGGGGCCGTGCAGGAGATCGAGGCGCCCTCGATCGTCATCGCTACAGGCTCGGAAAGTACGCAGTTGCCGGGCATCGACGTCGATGGGCAGCGCATCGTGTCGTCGACCGGCGCTCTATCGCTCGACCGTGTGCCGGAAAGGCTCGCGGTGATCGGCGGCGGTTATATCGGACTAGAGCTGGGGTCCGTGTGGCAGCGCCTGGGCGCCGAAGTTACGGTCGTCGAACTCCTCGATCATATCGTGCCGAATATGGATCGGGAGCTCGGCCACGCTTTGCAGCGCGTGCTCGCCCGATCGGGGATTCAATTCAAGCTCGGGACAAAGGTCGCCGGGGTCAGCGAAGCGGGGAACGCGCTGAGCCTGGAGCTCGAAGGGGCTGAAAAGCAGACACTTGCGGCGGACGTGGTGCTGGTCTCGGTCGGGCGGCGCCCCTACGCCGAAGGCCTCGGCCTCGAGGCCGTCGGCGTCGCGCGCGACGATCATGGACGCATTGTCGTGGATGACGGCTTTGCAACGAACATCCCGGGCATCTACGCGATCGGAGACGTGATCCGCGGCCCGATGCTCGCGCACAAGGCCGAAGACGAAGGCATCGCGCTTGCCGAGCGCCTTGCCGGGCAGAAATCCCGTATCGATTATGACGCTATTCCCTCGGTCGTCTACACTTGGCCCGAGGTTGCCTCAGTCGGGAAAACCGAGGAGGAACTCAAGGCGGCCGGGGTCT
>Ga0306925_10004677_pt1 | contig 12408 bp, 12 predicted proteins | sample flu12Cox44000176_FD_203755 | JGI IMG/M metagenome (GOLD analysis project Ga0306925, IMG submission 203755) | Lab enrichment of tropical soil microbial communities from Luquillo Experimental Forest, Puerto Rico - flux8day.12C.oxic.44.000.176 (v2)... | ecosystem: Environmental > Terrestrial >...
TGGACAGGACCCAACATCGAGGCAATGCCGATGCGATCGGCTCCGCGGCCCCGGAGTGTCATTTCTACTTTGCGCGCCCGGTGCCATTTCTATCTTGCGCCGACAAACGGTTCGACCGAGGTGGAGCCTTGTCGAAGGGCATCTCGGAAACGCACAGCGGTTGCAGGAGACGCCAGAGCCGGCCGAGCTCCGCGTGGTCAATACCGGCCCCGACGCGACCTGCATAAACGAGCCGGCCGTTCGGGTCGTAATATGCGAGCAACAGTGCCCCGAGCCATGGACGTCTACCCTCGGGATCAGTCCAGCCAACCACTACAAACTCTTCCCGGTTCTCGCACTTGACCTTCACCCACAGGCCGCGATCGCCGGACGAATAGGATGCGTCAGTGCGCTTGGAGATGATGCCCTCCAGCGACATTTCGCAGACTTTGGCGTAGAACTCCGGGCCCCGTCCGATCTGGTGATCGCAGAAGTGCAGTGGAGGGCCTGTATGTGACAGCAGCTGTCCGAGCCGCTCCTTTCGCTCTCGTAGCGGGGTCGTGCTGATTGCCTCGCCGTCGAGGTAGAGAAGGTCGAACAGAAAAAAGACCAGGGCGTCGGCGTTGCCCGCATCCAAGGCGGCCTGGATCACGCTGAACGAAGTCTTTCCATCCGGGCGAACGCCGCAGAGCTCCCCATCGAGATAGGCCTGCCTTGTCGGCAGAGTGGAGACGGCCGCGGCTATCGATGGGTATTTGTCAGTCCAGTCGAGGCCCGAACGTGTCAACAGCCGCACCCTGCCGCGGTCGAGGCGGGCGTGCATGCGGTATCCGTCGTACTTGATCTCGTGCAGCCAATCCTGACCCCGCGGAGGCGTATCGACCAGCTTGCAGAGCTGCGGCTTGACCCACTTCGGAAGCCCGGGCGATTGGTCTCTGGGCCTTCTAGGTATTGATTTCGGCATCACGGCCGCTCAAGGATCGTTGGTACGGGTGGAACCGTCCACGGAGGTTCGATATGCCACGGGCGAGTTGGAGAGGGCATCTCCGTCTCTCTTTGGTGTCCTGCCCGATCTACCTGTCGCCTGCGACAGCGCGCACGAAGCCCATTCGCTTGCACCAGGTCTGGCACACACCTTCGGCCGGGGAAGAAGGCGAGCCACCGACCCAGCACACAGAACGAGAGGTCATCGACCTACGCGCGTCGGGGCCTCATTCAGATCAGGTCGAAGATCGCACGGAACCAGCGGCCCCCGTTTCACGGATCACGCTCCGGCCTCACGATCCGACCACCGGCGAGGAAATCGAGAAAGACGAAGTCATCAGGGGATACGAGTATGAGCGCGGCCAATACGTCACGTTCACACAGGACGAGCTGAAGGCGCTCGATTTGGAGAGCTCCAAGGTGATCGATCTGGAGACCTTTGTTCCCCGCGGCGAAGTCGATTCCGTCTATTTCAACAGCACCTATTACCTCTATCCCGATGGCCAGATGGCGGTCGAGGCGATTCGGGTGATCGGGGCGGCGATGTCTGATGCGGGTGTCGTCGGGGTAGGGCGCCTAACGATCAGCCGGCGCGAGCGAATGGTCATGGTCGACCCACGCGGCACCGGGATGGTGCTGATCACGTTGCGCGCCGCCGACGAAGTTCGAGCTCCGCAGTTCGGCGAGGCCGGCGGCGCTATCGATGCCGAGATGTTGGCTATTGCCCGCACGATCATCGACAAGCGGACCGGCAGTTTCGACGCGAGCAAATTCCGAGACCGCTATCAGCAAGCACTACGGGAGCTGATCGAAGCCAAGATGAAAGGGGCCGCTATCAAGCCGCGAGAGGTCGTCACGCCCGCGCCCGTAATCGATTTGATGGCGGCGCTGAAACGGAGCCTCGCGCAGGAAATGCCGGCTGCCAAAGTCTCCACACCTAAGAAACGCGCCAAGGCAGCACCTGATCGGCGCCAGAGAGCGTTGCTTCTGCCTGTGGCAGGTGGCGGCGAGAAGAGGGAGGAGCCAGCGGTGGCCGCTACAAAGCGACGTAAGAAGGCGTGATCACCGCCCGCGCCAAGGAGACCAAAAGATGAGAAAGATGATCTGCTTGGCCCTTATCGTCCCTGCAGCCGGCGCTGTGCTCGCCGGCTGCGCCCAACCTCCGCCCCGGTTCAGGCCCTCTCTCCCGGCTCGACCCCCGCGGAAGTAATCGACTACTCTATAACGCAGGCCCAGTACCGTGCCGCGAAGGCCTCGGGCACAGTGACGTAGTCACGCATGCCGAGAATACGTTCTGGGGCATCTCCCAAGAGATCCTCTCCCGACAAGACCCCGGGCTGGTTGACGCGTGGGAGGTGTGCGAGCGGTACCGAGTGGCGGCGCCGCACAATCAGCGTGACGTGCGGCGATACACATTCGGGCAGCGGACGAGGACCGCAGGAAGTCAGATCAAGGCGATAGGTTGAGGAAGCGGCGGCATGCAGCGGCGCAAGCTCGGCGAGCTCGAGGTCTTTGCGGTCGGTCTCGGCTGTGCGACGATGACGCCGTTCTACGACGAGCCCGACAGAGATGCGGCGATCGATACAGTCCGGCATGCGCGCGAAATCGGCGTCGATTTTCTCGACAGCTCGGATGCCTACGGGCATGGCCGCAACGAGGAACTGATCGCCTGCGCGGTACAGGCCATCGCGACGAGTACGTGATTGCCAGCAAGTTCGGCAATCTGCGCGCATCCGACGGCTCGCCGACCTCGGATGGCCGGCCGGAATACGTCAAGGCGTGCTGTGAGCGCAGCCTAAAGCGGCTCGAAACTGATTTCATCGACCTCTACTACATCCACCGGGTCGATCCGACCGTGCCGATCGAAGACACCGTCGGGGCGATGAGCGAGCTCGTGCGCCACGGCAAGGTACGCCATCTCGGCATATGCGAGGCTGGCGCGGCGACAATCCGGCGGGCCCACGCCACGCACCCTCTCAGTGCCGTGCAGATCGAGTATTCACTGTGGACTCGCGATGTCGAGGCAGAGATCCTGCCGCTTTGCAAGAAGCTCGGCATTGGCTTTGTCGCCTACAGTCCCCTCGGCCGCGGCATCCTAACCGGTAACGTCGCCGAGATCGCGACGCTGCGTGCGGGCGATGTACGACGCAACATGCCGCGCTTTCAGGGCGACAATCTGCGCCGCAACCTCGAGCTAGTCGAGGAGCTGAAGAAGCATGCTGCGGCCGAGAATTGCACCCCGGCCCAGCTGGCGCTTGCCTGGGTTTTGTCCCGGGCGGACTACATCGTGCCGATTCCCGGCACCAGCCATCGACACCGGCTCGAGGAAAACGCCGCTGCCTTGTCGCTTAAAATTTCGCCCGATACCCAAGAAGCGCTGCTCAAGCTTTTCGCGCCAGGTGCGGCGAGCGGCTTGCGATACCCGGAACACCACCTCGTTCGTCTGGGGATCTGACGCCGCTGTGCCTCAGCGATTAAGCCGGCTTCATCGGCGGCAGGACATGCGCGGGGTCGATGCCCAACTCGTAGAGGCCCATGTTGTAAAGGCAGAAATCCGAAGGCGGCGGATGTAGCGGCCCGAGCGCGCCATCACGGAACAGCTGCTCGAGCCGCGAGGTCTTGAAGATCCCATGCGCCCCGCCGAGCGTCAGGGCCATGCGGGTAATCCGGCTTACGGCCTCACCGACCATGTATTTAGCGCGGTAAAGGCAGCAGTGGTTTCAGCGGTGGGCCCTTGCTTGTCGCTCAGCCAGGCCGAGCGGTAGGTGATCAGCCGCGCTGCCTCGAGATCGGCGCTCATCTCGGCGACATGCCGGCGCACATCGGGGTGATAGGCGAGCGATTGCACATAACCTTCCGGTTGCCGGGTGTGGACGACCCTGCGCAATTCGTCAAACGCCGCCTGCGCAACGCCAAGATAGACGGGGGTATAGGAGCCCCAGAACCAGTTCAGAAAGCTCTGGCGGAAGGGCCGCATCTCGTCCGAGCGAAAGACAGCAGCGCTTTCCGGAAGCCAGCATTCGTCGAGGATCAACGAGTCGCTACGGGTAGCGCGCATGCCGAGCACGTCCCAATTCGGATCGACAATCCGCCCGTCGGCCTCGCGGGGCAGCATCAGGATGATTCCCGCCGACGGGTTCGTCGCGCCCTCAGGGTAGGCCATCACCAAGACAAAATCGGCAGCCTGGAGCATCGAGGCGAACATTTTGCGACCGGTGACGCGATATCCGCCTTCCACTCGTCGCGCCCGCGCCTTCAGCGGCCGCTCGCCGATCAGCGACGTCGTGACCGGTTCGGAAAAGTTGCCGGCGATCAACTTGCGGTCGCGCACGACAAGCTCAGCAAGGCGTTGCTTGGTTTCGGTTGAAACCTCAGTACTTTCGAGTAGCGGCATGACAACCGAGGCATGCATGTTGAAGGCGAGAGCCGTCGACGGACACCCCTGGGCGAGCACCTCATAGGCGAGCGTGTGATCAAGGAAGCTTGCGCCGGGCCCGCCCCATTCCTTGCCAACCGTCAGAGCCAGGAACCCCTCCTCGCGCAAGCGCTGGTAATTCTCGACCGGATGGCTCGCATCGCGGTCGTGCGCCGCGGCGCGAGTAGCGAAATCAGCCGCTAGCTCTCGGCATTTGCTCCGCAAGCGTTCCTGTTCGGAGGTGAGCTGAAAATCCAAGCCTCAGACCTCCTTAGCCAACAGTGCCCAATCTTACATGATGCTGGAGCAAGCGAATGTGCCTTACTTGACGAACACGGTAGGGTCGGTCCGACTTAAACTGGCCACGCGGTCGTGCGTCAATACGGAGCGCAGTTTTGGTGCAACTCCAGCCGAGCTGCTAACTTGCGGGAGAAACGAGGACGGTATCAGGTCCGGTCGGCGTAGGCGGCTTCGAAGAAGACAGTTCGAGGGCGACAGCCCGACGAAAGAAGTTGCGGCACAGATCCGCCTGTGCCGGGCCGACCCGGTCCAACTCCGCGCGTAGGAAATCGACGAAGCCGTGAAAATTCGGGTTGTCGTGCAGCGTGATCCACTCGGCGTGCACGAAGTTGTCCGGCAGCGGCTTTGGTGCGCGCGACGCCCAGTCGAGATAGAGCCACTCGGCCACGACGAGGACTGAAAGCATGGCGGCATAGCTACGCGTCTCCGCCGCCTCGCGCATGATCGCCTTGAAGCCGGCGGTTGGCTGCGCATCGGGATCGGCCGCGCGCCTAGTTTCGGTGACGCCGAGCGCCTGGAACGCGCGGAGGAAATAGGTGTTCTCCTCGCTCGACACCATCCGACGAAGCGACCGAAGCGAAGTCTTGCCTCGAACGTGTCGGCGCTGGCGAGCACCGCGCCGAGCAGCGTCAAGAAGCTGTCGAGGAAGCGGTGATCTTGGATGAGATACCGCGCCATCACCGCATCGGGCATGGCTCCGGTGAACAGCTCTTTGACAAAACGATGTCCCACGGCATCCGACCAGCCAGGCTCGCTCGCTGCGCGCAGGGTCTCGGTGAAGCGTTCAGGCATGATGTGGGTTCCCGCCGAGGATACGATCATCAGGATAGCGGCTCGATGAAAGCAAAGGGACTCCGCTAGTGCGCGAAGACTGGCGGGGAATTAGATACGGCCGGGCGGCTGCGGCTCGGAGATGGTGCCGACCGAACAGACTAAGCCTGACCCAAAGTCTGTTGGCCTGTACCGGAGCGCGTGATTCAAGCCCTGGCACATTGAGCCTAGCTAGCTAGCGGCGCGGCTCCCGATCGACAGAGGCAGCTATGGGGCATCCTGCGGCGGTGCCGGGTCTTCCCAGATTGACCCAGAGCGGTCGTCCGATTATCAAGGGTTCGATCCGATGGTCATCGACGCACTGTGCGTTTACCCCGCATAGCGCGGAGGTGCTGCGAAGCCGCCGAACTCCCGCTCCAGAAGTTCAGCAAAGGCGATCGTCGTACGATCTTCGAGATAAGGTCCGACGATCTGTACTCCGATTGGAAGAGAGGCCTCCGAACGATCGATGGGTACCACGGTGGATGGAAGGCCGGAAGCCGTTGCAAGGCCGGACCACACCAATTGTGCGTCGCGGTACGGGTACCCCTTGCCGTCAATCTCAATGTTACGCGCCTCAAGTGGAAGCGAATGGTCGTGCAGAAAGGCGGGCGTCGCGATCACCGGGCAGAGCACTACGTCCCATTCGCGAAACAGCATGCTCCACTGCTGCCGCAGCTGGGCACGGGCCGTATCAGCTGCGAACCAATCGCGATGTGTCATGACAGCAGCGCGTGTGCGCTCGGCTCGGAGGCTGTTATCCTTCGGTGACAGAACGTCGGCCGTGAGTCGCATCTCATCATAAAGGTTGGGCGGCGCAACCGCTCCTCGAAAGCAAGAATATAATTTCACGTAAAATCTAGTTGAGTTTGCAAGATCCGGAAGCAAGGGACTGGCGTGCGCGACTTTGGCGCCGGACCGTGCGAGCCGCTCCGACAATTGCCCCAGCGCTGTGCGCACGGCTAGTCCCGCTGGGACGAGCGGATGATTTTCGATGACGAGGACGGAGTAGCTCTTGAGATCATCATGTCGAGCGGGGCGCAACTCCAATCGAAACCCAATGCCAGCACGTTCCTCATCTGGGCCTGCGATCACATCCAACGCCAGCGCGAGATCGGCGGCGGTCCTGGACATTGGGCCAACGACAGCAAGATCGCTATCGCATGGCACTGCCGGGACTGCTGGCGGCGTGTGGCCACGATCGGGCACAAGACCCAGGCTCGGCTTGTGAGCAAAAATACCGCAAAAATGCGCTGGCACCCGTAACGATCCACCTAGATCCGAACCAAGCGACAGTTGGCCAAAACCGGCAGCGAGCGCCGCTGCAGACCCACCCGATGAGCCTCCTGGCGTGCGATCGAGGTCCCAGGGATTATTGGTCGTGCCGTAGATGTCGTTGTAGCTTTGGATGTCGGCAAGGTGCAGTGGCACATTGGTCTTGCCAAGGACGATTGCACCCGCGCTCTTCACGCGGGAGACAATCACAGCGTCTTCTTGCGGAACAAAGTCCTTAAACCGTGGGTTACCCCAGGTCGTCGGCAGCCCTGCGACGTTGAAGGCCTCCTTGACGGTCATCGGAATGCCGAGTAGCGGTCGCCGCTCGCCGCGGGCTAGCGCGGCATCAGCCGCCTTGGCCGCCTCTCGCGCCCGTTCGAAGTCGCGAACGATGACGGCATTAAGGTTGTGATCAAACGCCTCAATTCGAGCGATCGAGTGCTCGACGAGCTCCAATGAAGAAATCTTTCGCGCTTGCAATGCCTGAACAAGTTCATTGGTCGTGCGGTAATCCCATTCGGATGCCGGTATCGAAATACTCTTCTGCGCCATGCCCCACCTGTCCACGCACTTGTCGCCACCCACCGGTATGCAACGGTCACAAAATCGTGTCGAGCTGGTCGGTCTGACCTGCCCCTGTTTTTCATGATCGTCCTGCCGCGCGCGAGAGTCACGTCCCCGTCGCTGCACTATTGATGCTCTTGTAGGCCGTCCTGGCGCCTCTGACAGGAGACCCCTGCGCCCTTCCAAGTCTGCTCAGCGTCGATTTTCCCGGCTGCGTCGCGATCTCGCAACGACCGCCTTCGGCGCTACCTTAGACCTAGTGGACCGGGCGGGCGGGGTCTTGTTGGCGAGTTGGGTCACGGCGACCATAATCCGGCGCCAGGTCGCGGCCCCGTCGTCATCGCCGGCAAGCCTAGCTCGTCAGCTCGAACAGCGCTTTCCTCGAGCGCTCACGCGCCGTAGCGCTGAGCATCAACTGTGCCGCGCGCCAAATATCGATCTCGGATACCAAGGCGCGAGGCCCATGAAATCACCCCCCCGGACCGCCGATGACGCTCGGCAACGCGGCGAAAGCTAAGGTGCGATTGATCTTGTGGTGCGAGGCATGCGCCCGGCAGGTGGAGCCCGACCCCGGCGAGATGGCTGCCCGCTACGGCGCCGACACGTCCGTCCTTGAGTGGCGCCAACGGCTGGTCTGTTCAGCCCTGCGGAAGCCGAAAGGTAGATGTAGTTCTCAGCGGTGCTGAGCCCTAAAGGTCGGAGCTGGCGACCCCTAACGACAGCCCCATAGCCGCCGTTCCTCTTCCGCCGGAAGATCGGCGGGGTCGCGTGGAATGGAGCCATTCCGTTCCGTGCTGCGGCTTACCTAAGCCCACAGCGAAAGCGGGCCTGCGCGGAGGCGTAAATCCCTTGCTGTGGCGTCGGCTCACTGTTTCCAGAAGAGCGGCGCATTGAAACCATGCTCGACTGCCCGGCGCAGGTTTCCCGCAACCTCGAAGCAGTAATGGCGTGAAGCGCCTTGTGCAAGATCCGCTGCCCGTCGTTCGAGAGGATGTAAAGGCGACCGCCTCTGCCGCCCAGCTATTTGCGTGCATGAAAGATCCCGCGCTGCGGGTACACGGGGTGGGGCGAGAAATGTACATCGGCAAAACCGGCGCTTAGCAATAAAGCTTCCACGCACTTTTGGTTCGGCCCCCACCAATTGGTAGGATCGTCGGCCAGCTCGCGCCCAGGATAGTAACGCATTCCTGGATATGACAAGTAATCCAGATCCAAATGCATCTCCAGAACCAGCCAAGATCGGGTGATCTCAGCCACGTTCATCAGTGCTGACAATGGATTTTGCAAATGGTAAAACACCCCAAGAAACAAAACGATGTCGAATTGTCCTACTGTCTCATTGCTAGTTTCATCGATATCCAGCAAGCGATATTCTATATTCAGGCTCTTATCCTTGCGGACGTAGAGAAATCGTTCAAGACCTCTAAACTGAGGGCTCGCCCAGGTGTACGTATCAACGGCGAGGACACGCGCCGCCCCAAGCCGCTTCGCCTCGAAGGAAAAGGCGCCGTTCCAGGCTCCGATATCGAGTACGCTACGTCCCTGGATCTGTAGTGGCTCGAAGACTGCCTTATATTCGGCGTTGAGCACATCGAGTGATTTTCCCCCTTCAACCACGGTTCCGTCCGATAGCTGAAAGGTGTGGAACCACGCTTCGCGACCGAGACTCGCCAATGCTTCTGCGGGTGTATTGAGGCTGGCAACGAGCGCTTCTTTTTCTTTGACGAAGCTGCCACGCTGGATAAGCTCCTGGACCTTGGTCTGCAGCTCGGGCTTCTTTACGCTAAATTCTGCACTACGCAGACATATCATTCCAAGTTGATGTGCCGTCAAACCCCGGCGACGAACTTCCTCTAAACAGTGTTTCATCGTCGCCCGATCCGGTTTGCGGTCGAGGATAATCCTGAACGCATGCCGAATATCGCGCCTGGAAGCGCGCCGATTCGCCCGATCTGGAAGGAGCCGCATTGGCGTCGACGATGAACTGGAAGCGTCCGGCGTCAACTATCACTCTCGATCAAGCAGAATCAATTAAAACGCGCTGTTAGAGCGCCCTAGCGGTTGCCGCGGCGATCCCTCCGGCTCGGTCTCGAACGCCATGTAGCTCTCAAACGTGTAGGGCGCGAGGTTAGGGAAGCTGCCGTCGATTCCCGAGGTGACCTCACTGAGGAGCGGAAATATCCTATTAGCTGCGTTATGCGCACGTCTGTCTCTTCCCCTGGGCGGTTCGCGCCGCCAACGATCATCGCCGGCTCTGGGTGCTCGCACCCCACCGATTTACACCTAGTCGCGAACGACCGCTATCGTGAAGGGTTTCGGATGCCGGCCCAGCGCGAGCGATCGACCCGGTGATAGGGGCCGGCGTCGGAAAGCCCCCGAAGAAGGAACCCGCGGGATAGCGGTGAGCGGTTGGCCTATGGGGACTTTGCGTGGCAGCGGCTTTGGCGAGGGATGGTCTTCCCAAGATCGGCGAGAGGTGAAAGCCGCTGATGATTGCGCACTGGCCGCTGCAGCCGTGCTCGACGGTGTGATTGAGGACCAGTCCGTGATGCCCTGCCGGCGCTGGCAGGCGCCGGGATGAAACCGGCGTGGCGCCGGGAATGAGATGATCCGGCGAATGGAGGCTGCCACGAGCGGGCAAGGATAGTCATCGCATCAAATCCTAATCCCGGCGCCGGAAGACGGGGGACCGCGCGGTGAGCCGCCGCGGGCAAAGACCTCGACAATGAGCATGCGGCCGCCGCAGCACGGGCACGGCGGGTGATGATCGGTGGTGGTGTGCGGATCGGCGGTGTCGTGCGCGACCAGTGGATCGAGCCCCGGCATCGGGGCGGCCATCAGTTCCCTGGCGCGCGCGATGTTGGCCTTGCAGCCGGCGCTGGCCAGCAGCCCGTAATGGCGGATGCGATGAAACCGCTTTGGTAGAACGTGGAGCAGGAAGCGCCTCATGAACTCATCGGCGCTGAGCGTCATGGTGCGGTACCGCGCCTGCCCGTTGCGGCGGTAGTCCTTGTAGCGGAAGGTCACGCCGTGCTCGTCGAGAGCAATGAGGCGGCTGTTCGAGATGGCGACGCGATGGGTGTAGCGGGCGAGATAGGCAAGCACCGCCTCCGGCCCGGCGAAGGGCGGCCTGGTGTAGACGAACCAGTTCTTCCGCTTGAGCGGTGCGAGATATGCGTCGAAGGCCTTGGGGCGGCGCAGGCCGTCGATCTCGCCAAAGAACGCGAGCCGGCCCGCTGCATGGGCGGCGGTGAGCGCCGCCAGGAACAGCCGCCGGAACAGGCGAGAAAGCACCTGCACCGGCAGAAGAAAGCCGGGCTTGCAGCGCACCCAGCGCGTCCCATCGAGCGATATCCCGCCACCTGGCACAATCATATGGATGTGCGGATGGTGGGTCATTGTCGAGCCCCAGCTGTGGAGCACGGCGGTGGCGCCGATACGCGCGGCGAGGTGCTTGGGATCGTGGGCCTTCAGCCCACGGGCATGACCCGTGGGGGCGATTGTGAGCAGCGTTTCTGCCGCCGTGCGGAACAGCAGGTCGTAGACGACAGCCTTGTTCTGATAGGCGATCGGAGAGATCTCGGCGGGCAGTGTGAAGACCACGTGGAAATAGCCGACCGGCAGCAGATCGGCTTCGCGGGCCGCAAGCCAATGCTGCGCCGCCGCGCCCTGACACTTTGGGCAATGGCGGTTGCGACACGAGTTGTAGGCGATGCGGCTGTGGCCGCAGTCCTCGCAACGCTCGACATGGCCGCCGAGTGCAGCTGAGCGGCACTGCTCGATCGCCGACATCACCTGGAGCTGACCGAGGCTCACATGCCTGGCATTGGCTCGGCGCCAGTCGGCTCCATGGCGATGAAAGACGTCTGCGACCTCCAGCCTCGGGCGGCGCACCGCCGACCGGCTAGCCCGCGGGTCGCGGCCTGCCCTGGATCAATAGTGCCAGCCGGTCGAGTGGGCTGGTTACGGTCCGGATCGTCGTATTGGCGACGCGGGTGTAAAGCGCCGTGGTGTCGAGCTTGGCGTGACCCAGAAGTGTTTGAATCACGCGAATATCGACATCTTGTTCCAGCAAATGCGTGGCGAAGCTATGCCGCAGCGTATGTGGTGAGACGCGCTTCTTGATCCCCGCGGCCTGGGCGGCGGCGTGGACGGCACGACAGAACTGGCGGGCCGACAGCGGTTCGACCGGGTTGCGGCCGGGAAACAGCCAGCCCCCCGGCAGCAGCAGGCTGCGCCGCCGCCCCTCCCGCCACCAGACGCGCAGCAGTTCGAGCAGCTGTGGCGACAGCATTGCATGGCGGTCCCCCGCTTTCGCGAGGGCAGGCTCTTGCCGCCCTTGCCGCGCTCGACGCGTAGCAGCATGCGCTTGGAATCGATATCGCCGACCTTGAGGGCGACCACTTCCGAGACGCGCAGCCCAGCACCCCACGGGTCCGGCCTTTGGCCGGCCCGAGGACAGGCTCCGGCGGTGGCGAACGCCGCCTTGTACTTTGGCGCCGCTGCCGCGCGCAGCAGCAGTGTCACCTCCTCGACGCTGAGCACCGCCGGTATTCGCCGCGGCTGCGGCACGACAGTAAGCCGGCGCGCCAGATCCGGCCGATCCAGCGTCACTGTGAAAAAGAAGCGCAGGGCCGAGACCGCGCTGTTGATGCTCGGCGGTTGCATGCCGATCCGCGTCTGGTGCAGTTGGAACAGACGCAGCTCCTCCGCCATCGCCGTGTCGGGCGAGCGGCCGATAAAGGCTGCGAATGCCCGCACGTGGCGGACATAATCGCGGCGCGTGTGCTCATTGAAGCCGCGCACGGTCATGTCCTCGATCATGCGTGCCCGCAATGGGCTGACGGGCCGAAGTGAAGTATCGGAGGTCATCGAGGCTCTCTCCCGAGCTGAAGGTTGCTGCACCTTCAATCCTCGGGATCCGAGGGCCCGACCGTCACGTGCTATCGCGCATCACCTCGCCGAAAATGCGCCGACCGAGACGCGTGCTCCCCTCCCGCGCGAGCGGGTTCGTTCTTCGGCGCACTGCCGCCGCTCGCCGCCAGGCTGAAACCCTCCTGGAGCGGCCGGTCTTTGGGGTA
>Ga0306925_10004678_pt1 | contig 12408 bp, 12 predicted proteins | sample flu12Cox44000176_FD_203755 | JGI IMG/M metagenome (GOLD analysis project Ga0306925, IMG submission 203755) | Lab enrichment of tropical soil microbial communities from Luquillo Experimental Forest, Puerto Rico - flux8day.12C.oxic.44.000.176 (v2)... | ecosystem: Environmental > Terrestrial >...
GTGTGGGTCTACGACCTCGACCGGCACGCACGTGTGCAGAAGATCACGATGCAACACGACTCGGGCTCGATCCTGGTGAGCCGCGATGCCAAGCCGCTGCTGTTCTCGATCTTCATCGAGAGCAACGTTCTCGATGTGTACGATGCGGCGACCGGCAGGCACTTGCGCGCGGTGGCCGATATCGGAACGACACCGACCATCATGGTGAGCCCGTGAACTGGCTGGATACCCTCGCCGAGGCCTCGGTGCGCTCGATGGCGCAGCGCACCTCGCGCCGCAGCCTGCTCGCTTCGCTCGGCGCGCTGCTCGTCGGCACCGCGGCACTGCCGCTGTTGCCGGTCGCGCGCGGCGCCGAGCCGCCTCAGAAGGGCGCGGCGCCGAACGGAGGGGCGGACGACAAGGCCGCCGCCAAGGCGGCGGCGCTGCAGGATCCGCAGAGCTGCGAGTACTGGCGGCACTGCGCGATCGACGGCTACCTGTGCGGTTGCTGCGGCGGCTCGCAGCACAGCTGTCCGCCGGGCACCGAGATGTCGCCGGTCACCTGGGTCGGCACGTGCCACAATCCGGCCGACGGCCTCGACTACGTGGTCTCCTACAACGACTGCTGCGGCAAGTCGACGTGCGGGCGTTGCCTCTGTAACCGCAACGAGCGCGATACGCCGATCTACATCCCGTTCCAGTCGAACGACTACAACTGGTGTTCGGGCAGCTCCAAGGGCAATTTGGCCTATCACTGTTCGACCGCGCGCATCGTGGGGCAGGCGCGCTAGCGCCATGCGGCCCGCGCTGCTCATGTTGTTGGCGTGCACGCTGGCCACCGCCGTCCGGGCTTATGAGCCCGCGGTCAATTACATGCTGCAGTGCATGGGCTGTCATACGCCGGACGGGTCCGGCGAGCCCGGACGTGTGCCCTCCCTGCGTGACACCGTCCTGCCGTTCGCACGTCTGCCGGCGGGACGGCGCTATATCGTGCAGGTACCGGGCGCCGCTCAGTCCACCCTGTCCGATGCCGAGCTCGCCGCACTCCTCAACTGGATGATCGTCGAGCTCGGCCGCGCCACGCCGCAGGCCTTCGCACCGTTCACGGGCACCGAGGTTGCTCAATACCGGCGCACGCCACTCACCGACGTGCGCAGCGAGCGCGAGCGGCTGCTTGCGCTGACGCACTGACGCCATCGCGCCGCCGGCGCGGCAGGCATCATCGGAGCGGTTCGTCCGCTCTCAATTCTCCAGCAGCGCCAGCACCCGCAGCGGGCTGCCCGAGCCCTGCTTGATCTTGAGCGGCGGGCAAATGATGACTGCGCCTTGCGGTGGCAGAAGATGCAGGTTGGTGAGGCACTGCAGCCCGTGCCGGCCGCTGCCGTGCATGAGGTAGTGGCACGGATAGGGTGGCTTCAGATGCAGCCCCTGTCCCGCATCGGTCCCGATGGCCTCGGTGCCAAAGCCGATGACGTCGCGCTCCTCGATCAGGAAGCGCACCGCGTCGGGCGCCGGCCCCGGCGTGTGCTGCCCTTCCTCGTCGAAGTTCTGATAGGCGACGGGGTCGGTGCGCTTGGACCAGTCGGTGCGCATCAGCACCCAGGCGCGTGGCGGGATGCGGCCGTGCTCGGCCTCCCAGGTGCGCAGGCGCGCGGCCGTGAGCAAGAAGTCAGGATTGGCGGCGGCCTCCGTCGAGCAGTCGATCACGCAGGCCGGTCCGATCAGGTCATTCAGAGACAGCGTGTCGACGGCATTGCGCGGCAGGTGGCGCCCGGAGATCCAGTGGATGGGGGCATCGAAGTGCGTGCCAGTGTGCTCGCAGCAGGTGAAGTTGTTCCAGTACCAGCCCGGGCCGCGCTCGTCGTAGCGCGACACCTCCTCCAGGCGGAACGGCGCGGCCTGTCCGAGCTCGGGCGCGAGCACGATCTGCGGGAAATCCGGCGCGAGAGTCTGGGTGAGATCAACGATGCGCACCCGGCCTGTCGCAAGCGCGGCGACGAGCGCCGCGAGGGTGCCGGGGCCCCCTGGGCTCGCCGGCGCACGTGCGCGTGACGCTGGGCTCGCTCTCTGCGATCTCCTTTTCATCGGCGCTTTCCTCCTCACCGTGCTCACAGTGTCAGACTCCCGACGGATGCGCCGCCGCACACGTACAGCGTCTGCCCGGTTACGAAACCCGCTTCCGGATCGGTGAAGAACATCACCGCGCGCGCGACATCGGCGGGAAGCCCGAGGCGGCGTACCGGTATGGATTGCGCGAGCGCCGCATGCCGCGCGCTGCCCTTTTCCACCGCGGAGTCGAACATCTCCGTCTCCTCGATGGGTCCTGGGGCGATGACATTGACGGTGATCCCGTCAGGGGCGAGCTCGAGCGCCCAGGTACGCGACAGCCCGAGCATCCCGGCCTTGGTGGCGGCGTAAGCGGTTCGCTTGGCGAGCCCGAGCACCGCGCGCGAGGAGATCAGCACGATGCGCCCGAAGCGTGCGGCACGCATTGCCGCCAGATTCGCCTGCACCAGTGTCAGTGCGGCGGTGAGATGCAGGTGTGCGAGCGTATCGATGTCGGCAGCGCGCACCTCCTCGATGGGTTTCTCCAGGATGGCGCCTGCGTTGTGTACGAGGGTGGTGACGGCCTCGCGGGCGGCGATCTCAGTGACCGCGGCGCGTGTGGCCTCGACATCCGCCAGGTCGACTTGCACTGAGCGCAGCCGGGCAGACTTCAGCCCTGCGGGCCTGCGGGCGAGCGAGATGACCTCGTAGCCCCGCTCGAGAAGTGCGCTCACGATCGCGAGCCCGATTCCCGTGCTGCCGCCGGTGACGATCGCCTTGCGCTCGTTCATCGCCTGTCTCCTCTGCACTAGTGTCCCGCAAGCTCACGCTCGAGCACCTTCGGGCTCTCACGCCAACGCGCGAGCCACTCCTGCGCGATGTCACCCGGGTAGACATCCTCCACGCCATCCTGCAGCGCGCTGACCACGGCGCGCGCCACGGCCTCGGGCGCGAGTTTGGGCGGCGGCAGCAGCTGGTTCCACTCATCCTCGATGGGTCCGGGGAAGATGTTGATGACGCGCAGGCTGGCGGGCCGCATCTCCGCTCGCAGACACTGCGCCAGCGACAGCGCCGCCGCCTTGGATGCGGAGTAGGTTCCGTGCGGCGGGAAGTTGCTGAGCGCAAAGATCGAGAGGAGGTTCACCCACGCCACTGCGCTCGACTGGCCGTCGGCGCCACGTGCGCGCATCACCGGGCCAAACTCCTGCGCCAGGCGCAGCAAACCCAGGTAGTTCACCTCGATCTCGGCGCGCGCCACGTCAGTCCCGTAGCGCGAGGTGATGCCGTGCGTGCGGTGTACCTCCACGTTGTTGATCAGGATGTCGACCTTGACACCAAACTCCCCGGCGGCCTCCTTGACCGAGCGCGCGTCGGTGACGTCGAGCGGTACCAGGCTCACCTGCGGCAGCTCCTTCAGCTCCGCGAGTCCCGGGAACTGTTTCCAGGGCTCGGCGTGGCCGACCCATACCAGGTCTGCGCCCGCGCTGACGAGCGCGCGCGCCAGCGCTTGCCCGACGCGCGTTTTGCCATCGGTGATGAGAACTTTCCGGAACTTCGGATCACAGGTCATTTCACGCAGCTGTCTGTCGTCTGCCATATGCGGTACGTCCTTATCCGGAAAACCGACGAGCACGCCCATACCGGCCTTATCCAGGCGGGCACCGACGCGCACACGCGTGGGCGGCGCGCCCACGGCCCCGTGCAGGTGCACCACCACGGTGGGTCCCGAGTCGAGGTGCACCATTCCGAGCCGCCAGGGCACGCGCTCGCGAAAGAAAATGTCGTGGCTGTGGCGCAGGAGCGTTTGCGAGATCAGCTGACCGCCCCCGGACTGCTCGCGCCAGGGGAGGCGATCGCTCAGACAGCGGTGGCAAGCCTCGCGTGGCGGGTATTGAACCGCACCGCACTCTGCACATACCTGCAGCACGAAGCGTCCCTCGGCGGCACCGGCGGTGAGGCCGAGCGCGATGCGGCTGCGCGGCCAGGGCGGCAACACCGGAAGGCGCGTACGCACCACCGGGTTCTTGCGCTTCGGTCGCCGGATAGGGTCGGTCATTGGCCGCCCGCCTCGAGCACCACCGCGCCGGCGCACAGGCCCCGGTCGTAGTTGATCATGCCGAAACCGCTTGCAAGGCCTCGTCGTGCACCCGCCACGCGTGCCCCCAGGGCCTGGCCGGTCAGCTGCCGCAAACATTCGACGAGCCCGAGGTAGCCGCCCGCCGCGCCTGCCTGCCCGACCGAGAGCTGGCCGCCGGAGGTATTCAGAGGCAGTGAGCCCTCGGTGGTGAACGTGTTCTCGCGGATGAGCTGCACGACTTCGCCCGGCGCGCAGAAGCCGAGATCCTCGAGCTGCATCGCCGTGATGACCGGATAGTCATCGTACAGCTCGACCAGGTCCATGTCCTGAGGCGCAAGGCCCGCCTGATTCCACAGCGAGTCGCGCTCGAGCGCCCATCCGCCGCGTATCTGGATGGGGTCATCGGGGAACGCGTTGTGGCGTTCGATGGTGGCCAGCACGCGTGCGAACGGCAGATCGAGCGCGCGCACCCGTTCCTCACTCATCACGAGAAATCCCTCGGCGCCTGCGCACGGCATCACGCAATCGAAGAGGTGCAACGGCTCGGCGATCGGCCGTGCGCCGAGGTACTCTTCTATCGAAAGTGGTTTCTTGAAGAGCGCGTGCGGGAAGGAGAGTGCGTTGTGGCGCTGCGCAACGCACAGCTTGCCGAAGTCCTCGCGCTCGGCGCCGCGGGTACGCATGAAGTAGTCGGTGAGGAAGGCGAAGCTCGCGTTCGGGCCTCCCGAGCCGTAAGGATAGACCGCATCGCGAGCGAACTGACTGAAGCTCGCAATGGTGTGGCGGAACGAATCAACGTGATTGGTATCACCGGCGATGCAGGCCACGATCTCGGCATCGCCCGACTGCACTGCGCGCGCCGCGCGCCGCAGCGCCACGACACCACTCGCGCCGCCCATGGGGATGTGGTCGAGCCAGCGCGGCGAGAGGCCAAGGTGCTGCATGAGGCCGACGGCCGTGTCCGGAAAGAGGAGAAACCCCGAAATGCACGCGCCATCGACCTGCGCTTTCTGCAGACCGGCACGCTCGAGCAACGCCCTGAGCGCCTTGGCGATGAACCAGTGCGCGCTCCTGATGGAGTAACGTACGTAGGGAACCGTCACCGGGACGGCGACCGCCACGCCCTGGTAGCCCTGCCGGCTCACTGCGCCTCCCGACGCTTCAGGCCCCGCAGGTCGATGCAGGAACCTTCCTCGAGGAGCCGTCGCGCGAGGTCGCGAAGCTCGCTGCGCTGAAGTTTTTCCGTGCGGGTGAGCGGCAGAGCGGTGCAGAACGCGATGTAACCGGGTGCCTTGTAATAGGCGAGCCGCTGGCGACAGTGCGCACTGAGCTCGTGCGCGAGACTCGCAGGGTCGGTGACCTTCCCCCGTGGCACGATGCAGGCAAACACCTCATCGCCGCGCAACTCATCCGCTACCGCGGTCACCGCCGCGTTGCCCACCGCGGGGTGCTGCAACAGGACCGCCTCGACTTCGGCCGCGGAGATATTCTCGCCACTCCTGCGGATGATGTTCTTTCGCCGGTCGACGAATCGGAACACGCTGTGCGCGTCACGGCTCACCAGGTCCCCGGTATGAAACCATCCATCGCGCCAGGCTTCCGCGGTTGCTTCCTCGTCCTTCAGGTACTTGCGGAAGAATCCAAAGCGAGGCTCGGTACCTGCGTGGCGCACCAGCAGTTCGCCGATCTCGCCCGGTGCAACTTCCGCACCGTGTTCGTCGATGACACGGCATTCGATGTCGGCGTTCGCCATCCCGATGCAGGAGGTGCCGACATGCCGCGGCTCGCGATTCGCGACCAGTACCGCTCCCGCGCCCGTCTCGGTCATCGCCCATGCTTCGATTAACGGGAATCCAAAGCGTGCCTCGAAAGCGGCGTGGTGGCGGGGATTCACTCCGGCGCCGAAACCGAAACGCACTGCGTGAGCCCGGTCCTGCGCAGAGGGAGGATCAGACAGGAGGATCGCGGGCATCACCCCGAGATAATGTACGATCGTGGCGCGGGACTCGCGTACGCTCGCCCACCAGCTTTTCGGGTGGAAGCGATCGAGCAGCACGAGGCACCCGCCGCTCAGGATCATGCACATGGTCGAGTAGGCGAGGGCATTCATGTGCATCATGGGAAGCGGCGTGAGCATACGCTCGCTGCCCGGGCGCACGGTGGTGAGCTCGCCGGCATCGGCGTACCAACGCCCCGCGCACAGGAAGTATTCATTGGGCAGGACGCAGCCCTTGGGCCGGCCGGTCGTGCCGGAGGTATAGAGCAGCGCGCACTCGCTGTCGGCATCGATGGGCAGTGTCAGCTTGGGCGGCGCGTATGGGGCCGGTGCGATCGTGCTGCCTTGCGGATCGGTGAGCACCAGCGCACGCCGTGCGGTTCGTGCCGCTTGCGACATGGGTGCGGCACGCTCGGGGATGGTAGCGGCGACACAAATCTCGCTGTGCCCAAGGAGATACTCCAGCTCAGCGTCGCGCCACTCGGGGCTCAGCGGCACAACCGACACACCGAGTGCATTGAGCGCGATGAAATGGAACAGGAACTCGGGCCGGTTGAGCAGCAGCAGTCCTGCCCGATGGCCGTGGCCGTAGCCCGCCGCGCGGTACGCCGCGCGCAGGCGCTCGATCTCGCCGGCCGCTTGCGCATACGTCCAGGTGCGGGCCTCGATGCCGAGGGCACCGGCCACAGTGGGCAGCACCTCGAGGAAATCTTGGTGCGCGTAGCGCGCGTGCGCTGCGGCGAAAGCCGAGGCGACCGTGTCCGCCGTCTCTGCCCCCGCGAGTCCGGTCACGGGAAGAGCTGAATGCAGGGCAGGGCCGCGTCGCAGTTCAGCAGCTCGACCTTCTTCAAGCGGATGCGCAGCCGGCCATCCAGCTGCACCACGTGCAGTCGAGAGATACCGGCCAGCACCTGCTGCGTGTCCAGCTGCGACTCCAGGTACACGAACGGCGTCCGCATGACCCAGCCAGCGCCATCGCGATTCGCTGACTCGAGCTGCGGTGCCTGCAGGACGTGCTGACAGAAGCTGGGTGGCTGCTGCGAGAAGGAGTGCGGGTTCCTGAGGCGGTCGATGCGCACGCGCAGCAGCAGCTTGTCCTCGTAGAGGAGCGAGGTATGGTTATCCCCGTCCGGCTGACCGCGGGTGAGCGGCATCCAGTAGTAGCCATCGTCGGTAAACAGCTCGTACCACTCCTCGAAGCGCTTCTCGTCGATGAGCCGCGCCTCTTCGTACACGAACTGCGTCAAGGTCGCGAGATCCGCGTCATTGCTCATGGGCGCGTATCCGGGGCCATGAACTGCTGCCAGGCGCGATACTGGCCGCGCATCGACACTTCGCTGGTGCCGTTGTAGTTGCCGGCGAGCTGGGTACGCTCGCGCTCCGTCCAATTGCGATGCAGACTCACCCAGTCGTTGCCCTCAGCGGCCAGGCCCTCCTGTATGGCTCGGTAACAGTGGCGATCATCGTGACCGACGACCGAGGTGGGGGCGTTGATCAGGCGCGTGTACATGACGGTACGCCGCAACAACTGCGCGGGAGCCCCGGCGAGACGAAAGGTCCAGCTCTCGATCAGTGTCTGTTGAGGACCGAGCGGGCGTACCACGCGGATGGACTGGATCGCTCCCTTGATGGTGAGGCTCGGGTAGTAGACGGTGTTGTGGCGCACTTCGCCGAGGATGGCGCGGGCGCGCTCCGCGCCGTAGGTTTTCTCCATCAGCGACTCGTACTCACCGATGGCGGAGTAGGCCGAGTGGATAGAGAAGTTGACGCCCGTATAGCTGTGACCGTTCTCGTAGATATGCACGCCCATCTGATCGAAGAAGCTATAGCCATTCACGAAGGGCAGGAACTGCTCGATGGCCATGGGCTTGGGCGTGCCTTCCGGCTTGTCGGCCCACAGCTTCTTCGCGGTGCCCGCCGCTGACTCGTGCGCCACCATCGGGTGCATGGTGTCGTTCAGGTTCTCAATGAACATCTTCCAGTTGCAATCGTGCATGAAACGCAGCACGCCGCCAGCGACCTCCAGGCGTCCCTCGGGCGCGCGCTCGACCATGTTGTCGATCGAGGTCAGGGACTCTCCGAAGTACTCACGGAAACCGGGACCCGATTCGCTCAGCCGCGCGAACACGAAGCCGCGATAATTCTCCACGTGCGGCAGATTGACGATACCGCGGCTGTTGGGACTGTCTGCAAGCGCCGTCCCCTCGTAGCCGCTCTTCATGGGAATGGTGCGGATCGAGCCGTCCAGGCGATAGGTCCAGCCGTGATAGGGGCAGCGCAGCAGCCGGTTCTCGCACTGCCCATGCATCGCACTCACCAGGCGCGCGCCCTTATGGGCGCAGCGATTCATGAGCACGCGCACCTTGCCACTCTCGTCGCGCAGCATGATGAGGGGCTGCCGCGCAATTTCGGTGCTGTAGAAGTCACCGATGTTCGGCACCTGGCTATCGTGACCGACGTAGATCCAGGTGTTGCGCCACAGTCGCTCCATTTCCAGGTCGAAAAGCTCCTGGCTGAGGTAGACGTCGCGGTGCACGGCATCCTCGCGCACCAGCGCGCGGATCGCCTCAGGTTGATCCCGGTAGCTCACGATAGGGACCTCGGTAAGAGTGCAGATTCCGGCCTAAATACTTGACACCTAAAATATAGCGACTGGCAGCGGAGCACGCAAGACATCATGACCAGGCGGGCGGAGTGAGACGCCGCTTGCCGTCGCTCGAAAGTGTAAGGCCTGGCTCATTGAGTCCGATACGATCCCACAGCTCGCAAGTGACCTGCCGGTGCCGTTGATCGAGTGCCTCGCAGTAGTTGGTGTACAGGCACAGCCGCACTTCATCTCCGCGTCCGCTGCGGACCTTACGGAACCAGTCCGGGTCGGCGAGCGCCTGGCGCGCGAAACCGACGATATCCGCCTGACCTGTAGCGAGCACCGCTTCGGCCTGCTCGAAGCTGTGAATGCCGCCCGCAGCGATCACCGGAGTGTCCAGTCCCTCGGCGCGAACGGCGGCGCGAACCTTTGCCGTTGCCGGCAGGTTACGGCCGTAAGGCCCGCGGGCGTCGGAGTAGTAGGAGGGCATGCACTCGTAGCCACTGCGCCCGGTATAGGGGTAAGCGGCCTCACCGACCTTCGGTTGCCGGGCGTCGTCGAACTTGCCGCCACGCGAGAGCGATAGAAAGTCCATTCCGGCGCGGGCGAATTCGCGCCCGAAGAGCGCCGCATCCTCGCTGTCACTGCCGCCAGCGATGCACTCTTCGGCGAGGAAGCGGCAGCCGACCGGATAGTCCGGACCCACCGCGCGGCGCACGGCGGCCAATACTTCGAGGGGCAACCGCACGCGGCTGCGGGCGTCGCCGCCATAGCCATCGGAGCGCTGGTTCAATCGCGAGAGAAAGGAGGCCATGGTGTAGGCGTGGGCAAAATGGAGCTCCACGCCGTCGAAGCCGGCCATGCGTGCACGGCGCGCAGCCGCTGCGAACAGATCGGGCAGCGTACCCGGCAGCGCGCGAATGTGCTCGAGATGCGTATCCGTGACGCGCTCCCTGGCGCCGAACTGGAGTGCCTCCAACTCGCGCGGCTCGAGGATATTGGCAAGATCGGCAGCTGGCAGTGCGCGCAGCCAGGCGCGCACTTCCGCATCGCTTGCGTCGCTCTGCCCCAAGGCGCCACGGTGGCGTGCCGTGATTTGCAGGAATTCTCCCAGGAAGCGCGCCGGGTCGGGTCGGCGGCGGATGCTCAGAAAGTCGATGACCTGGATGAACAGGCGTGTCGCCCCTCCACTTGCCTCACGTACAACCTCCACCAGGCTGCGCAGCCCCGGCAGGAAGCGGTCATCCCCTATGCGCAGCAGCGGCCCGCTCGGCACGTCGCGAATACCGGTGGCTTCTACAACCAAAGCGCCGGGGCGGCCGCGCGCGAAGCAGCGATACCACTCGAGCACCTCGGGGGTCACCACGCCTTCTGCACTTGCGCGCCAGGGAACCATGGCGGGCACCCAGGTGCGCTGCTCCAGCGTCAGCGCGCCGACCCGAACAGGGGAGAAGAGCCGCGAAGCAGCGGCCTCTGCCGCGCTCGGCCAACGCCCGGGCTGCGGGTTGTGGCGTATGCGCTCCGGGGGACGCCACATTGGCGTTAGGCCGGGATGACCGCGGTGGCTTCGATCTCGACCTTGGCGTCGGCTTCCATGAGTGCGACCACCTGCACCACACTCATGGTCGGGAAGTGCTTGCCCATCACATCGCGGTACGCGGCACCGATCTCGGCGAGCTCGGCGTAGTACTCCTCACGGCTCGTGAGGTACCACGTGAGGCGCACCACGTGCTCCGGCCCGCCACCGGCTTGCGCAAGTACTGCGCAAACGTTTGCGAGCGCCTGGCGCACCTGGGCTGCGAGCCCGGTGCTGAGGAAGCGACCCTGCGTATCCCAGCCCACCTGGCCTGCGATGAACACCTGACGACCGCTCGCTGCCATGCCGTTGCTGTACCCGCGCGGCCGCGGCCAGCCGGGCGGCTGCAGCACCTGGAGTAAGGAATGAGTCACGGCGCACCTGCGGGCGCGAGCAATTCGCGTGCGATGATCAGCTTCTGCACTTCCGTCGCTCCCTCATAGATACGCAGCGCGCGGATCTCGCGGTACAGCCGTTCGGGGATCTCCCCGTGAACCAGGCCGCGGGCGCCAAAGAGCTGCACGGCGCGATCGATCACGCGTTGCGAGCTTTCCGTCGCACTCATCTTTGCCATGGCCACTTCATGGGTGGCATTTTTGCCCTGATCGCGCAGCCACGCGGCACGGTAGGTCTGCAGGCGCGCGGCATCGAGTTCGGTAGCCATGTCGGCCATCGCCGCTTGTGTCAACTGAAGCTCGGCGAGCGTGCGTCCGAACATGGTGCGCGTCCGGACGTAGCGCAATGCCTCGTCGAACGCACGTTGCCCGAAGCCGAGCGCCGCCGCTGCCACCGATGTGCGGAACACGTCCAGGGTGCGCATCGCGAGCTTGAAGCCCTCACCCTCCGCGCTGAGGCGCTGGCTCGCCGGGATGCGGCAGCCGCGGAAGGTGAGTGTTCCGAGAGGATGAGGCGCACTCACGTCGATGCGCTCGGCGACTGAGAAGCCCGGGGTGCCGGCATCCACCACGAAGGCACTGATGCCGCGCGCTGTGGTGGAGCCATCCGCGCGCAGTTCGGCATCAGCGGTACGCGCGAAAACACAATAGAAGTCTGCGATGCCGCCGTTCGAGATCCAGGTCTTCTCGCCTTCGAGCCGATACGTCTCGCCCTCACGGTGCGCGCGGCAGGCGAGTGCGGCCACATCCGATCCCGCCTGCGGCTCGGAGAGCGCAAATGCCGCGACCTTACGCCCGGCGGCCACATCTGCCAGATAGCGTGCTTTGAGTTCGGCGGATCCGCCGAGGGAGAGCGGGCCGCTGCCCAGGCCCTGCATGGCAAACGCAAAGTCGGCGAGGCCGTCGTGCCAGGCGAGCGTCTCACGGATCAGCGCGAGAGCGCGCACATCGAAAGCGCTCGCGGTCCCAGCGTTTGCCTGCGGGACCGCGAAGCTCGCAAAGCCCGCCGCGCCGAGCATGCCGACGAGTTCACGGCAGCGCAGATCCACCGCGGCGCGCGCCTCGGGGTGCGCCGATCCCGCCAGCTGCGTGGCGGCCCAATCCTGGAGACGTAGCGCGAGCTGGCGATGACTCGCCTCGAAGAAGGGCCAATCCAGGAAGCCTCGTGCTGGCGCCAGCACCATGTCAGTTCCCCTCGAACTGCGGCTTCTGCTTCGCCACGAACGCCCGATAGGCACGCTGGAAATCTTCGGTCTGCATGCACTCCGCCTGCGCCACGGCTTCGGCATCGATCGCTTGATCGATCCCCATGTCCCACTCGGCGTGCATCATCTTCTTGGTCATGGCGTGAGCGAACGCCGGGCCTGCGGCGATCTCTTGTGCCAGCGCGAGCGCTGCACCGGGCAGCTCCTCGGCAGTCGTCAGCCGGTTGAAAAACCCCCAGGCGGCGCCTTCCTCGGCGGACATGGAGCGGCCGGTGTACAACAGTTCCGCAGCCCGGCCGTGGCCGATGAGCCGCGGCAGCATGGCGCAAGCGCCCATGTCGCAGCCGGCCAACCCGACGCGCGTGAAGAGGAAAGCCGTCTTCGCACCCGGCGTGCCGATGCGGAAGTCAGCGGCCATGGCGAGAATCGCGCCGGCTCCGGCGGCTACGCCGTCGACCGCGGCCACGATGGGTTGCGGACAGTGGCGCATCGCCTTGACGAGGTCACCCGTCATCCGGGTGAAGCGCAGCAGTCCGGGCGGGTCGAG
>Ga0306925_10004679_pt1 | contig 12408 bp, 9 predicted proteins | sample flu12Cox44000176_FD_203755 | JGI IMG/M metagenome (GOLD analysis project Ga0306925, IMG submission 203755) | Lab enrichment of tropical soil microbial communities from Luquillo Experimental Forest, Puerto Rico - flux8day.12C.oxic.44.000.176 (v2)... | ecosystem: Environmental > Terrestrial > Soil...
GATATGTCGCCAGGGCGCTCCGCGATGACGGCGCGCCGCTTCCCGCCGCCGTGGTCTGTCAAGCGTCTGGGTCGATTGACGTAGGTCAATGCCGTCATCGAATTTCGGGTGAGGATCTTCCCTTGGTTCCTATCAAACGAAGGGAGGTGAGCCAGCCGTGAATTTTCAAGCAAGCAAGGGCGGCTTTGCCAATAACTTCTGGCTGCAAACAGCAGTATTGGTCATCGTGGTAGCGGGACTAATCTCAATAGCGGCGAAGTATGTTTGGTAAGCACCGGCACGAAGAGCGGCAAATTCCGAATCGCAACGAAGACCTTAATCAGACTGACGAAGGCGATCTCCTGAGAGACGAAATCTCCGATGAGGCAGTAGAGGCCGCTGCTGCCGTCGGGACGGGAGGGCTTCCGACTCTTTGGTACAGCACTCATTGCTTCGGCTGCCCTTCTCGGCCGGTGCTCGGCGCCCAAGTTACTCAGCAAGGATGATCCGCGGCGGATCGCGGCTGACGTGGCGAAGCTGCCAGAGTTACTGCGTTCAAGTCCGTCAGCTTGAAAGGCGATAGTCGACAGCTGCTCGTGCCTTCGCAAACGCCTCCTCTTTTGTAGGCGCCAAGACGTGATCTGGTCGCGTATGCAACAGTCCAGGGCCTGGATATATGTGGACCCGCCATCCGGGCGAGTGCTCGACGGCGGCTAAGGTGTAGCCCCGATACTCAATTGTGTCCGTGGACATCGGAGTTTTTTCTTTCGCGGCCTCCTGCGAGGTTCTACTTCTTGGCTTGCTCTAGAACCTTACCGCTCTTGGGATTGACGAGGTGAGTGCCGCCGCAGGCGGGACAAGTTACCGGCTCATACCCGTGAGCAACACTGTGAAAATCACCCCTATTACGGTTCGAAAGGTCATCAGATGTGTCACAGGCAGTATATTCGCTCTTGTGCGATGTACTTTTTAGCAGTGCGTGCGGGGAACCGCGTTGACATGGATCAAGCGCAAAGCGAGAGGCTACTGGGCACGCAGGTCACGCGACCATGAATCAACAACAGCGTAGAGCCGGGCGGCGGGGTGAATCCCTTAACAGCTATCATGACATGTTAGAGAAATTTTAAAAACATACTGTTCAAGACGCGCGCTGAAATTGATCCTCGTCAATTCGGGCTCAAGTTTTAAGCGGCAGGAAGCGCAACAGGGAGCACGTCGTGTTCCTTCATTTGCAGAGCGAACGGTTTCAGCGCCTCCTGATCGAGTGTCTCGTGCTCGAGCAGAAGTTTTGCCGCCTTATCAAGAACGTCGTGATTTTGTTTCAGGATTGCGCTGGCACGGTTAAAGGCATTCTTGATTATCGCGCGTACCGCCTCGTCGATTTTGCGCGTTGTATCCTCGCTGTATCGAGTTGTCGGCTGCGAGATGCCGGGCAACGTGCCGAGGAAGGGAGACGGCTCGTCCTCATATGAAACGTTGCCGAGCGTTTCATCCATTCCGAACCGCGTCACGATGCTGCGGGCGATGTCGGTCGCTTTTTTGAGATCATCTGCGGCCCCGGTCGACACTTCCGAGAAACAGATGCTCTCGGCCGCCCGACCGGCAAGCAACACGGCGAGCTTATTCTCAAGCTCGGAACGGCCCATGAGGAACCTGTCTTCCGTCGGGCGCTGGATCGTGTAACCGAGCGAGCCGATTCCTCGAGGAATAATCGAAACCTTATGGACGGGATCTGTGCCCGGTAAGGCCATCGCTACGAGTGCATGACCCATTTCGTGGTGCGCGACAACCTCTCGCTCGTGTGGATTGAGCAGACGGTTCTTCTTTTCGAGTCCCGCGATAATCCGTTCTACCGCCGCAGTGAAGTCGGCCGAGGTCACCGCCTCCGCGTTGCGCCGCGTTGCCATCAACGCCGCCTCATTGACCAAGTTCGCCAGGTCGGCGCCGGTAAAGCCCGGTGTCAGCGCGGCAATCTCGTCGAGCTTAACATCATCGCCCAGATGAACCTTCCGCGTATGGACTTTTAGGATCGCAATGCGGCCCAATTTGTCTGGGCGATCAACCAATATCTGTCGATCGAAACGGCCAGCTCGCAGTAGGGCTGGGTCGAGAATCTCCGGGCGATTAGTTGCGGCGAGGAGAACTATGCCTTCTTTCGGATCGAACCCATCAAGTTCGACGAGCAGCTGATTGAGAGTTTGTTCCTTTTCGTCGTGCCCGCCAATCGAGAAGGGCCCGCGTGCACGGCCTAGTGCATCGAGCTCGTCAATGAAAATAATGCATGGCGCCTTTTGCTTCGCCTGCTCGAAAAGATCTCGCACGCGCGCGGCACCGACCCCAACGAACATTTCGACGAATTCCGAACCGCTGATGGAGAAGAAGGGGACTCCAGCCTCGCCAGCAACGGCTCGGGCCAACAGGGTCTTGCCCGTTCCGGGCGGACCGACCAGCAGCACGCCCTTCGGGATCTTGGCGCCTAATCGTCCGTGCTCCCCTGGATTTTTCAGAAACTCGACAACTTCCTTGAGCTCCTCCTTGGCTTCGTCCACGCCGGCTGCGTCAGCGAAGGTGACCTTGGTATCGGTTTCCATGTAGACCTTGGCCTTGCTCTTGCCGATCGCCATCAAACCGCCTATGCCCATCCCGCCCTGCTCCCCCATGCGCCGCACGACGTACATCCAGATTACGACGAAGATGACGGATGGGATGATCCAGGAGAGGAGAGTGTTGAAAAAAGTATCTTCAACTTCGCCTTTGAATTCGACTCCGTATTTGGCAAGCGTATCGGCGAAGCTGGGATCAATGCGAACAGTCGAGAAACGCGGCCGTTGGTCCTTTGCCGGCTCCTTAAGTGTGCCGGTGATGGTGTCGCGGCTAACCGCAACGTCCTTGACGGCACCTGATTTGAGCAGTTCTTCGAACTTGCTGTAGGGGATCGTTTCGGTGTGCTGGTAGGACGCCCAATAAGACTGGATTATCATCACAGCCCAGAAGGCGATGATCACATACCAAAAATTGATATGGTGCTTGCGCTCCATGGGAAATTTCCTAGTGCGTGTCGGCTGGCCCTCGGTAGCTTCATTAAACTCCGTTACAGACGTAGAAATCGCAAGCGCAGCGAATTGCCGATCACGGATACCGAACTAAAGCTCATTGCGGCTGCTGCGACTATTGGGCTGAGCAACAGCCCAAAAGCTGGGTAAAGCACGCCCGCCGCCAGCGGGATCCCGAGCACATTGTAGACGAAGGCGAGCACCAAGTTTTGCCTAATGTTGCGCATAGTAGCGCCACTCAAGGCGCGCGCACGCGCGATGCCGGCTAGGTCACCCTTGACCAGAGTAACGCCCGCGCTTTCCATGGCCACGTCGGTGCCAGTACCCATCGCCACGCCGACATCGGCTTCGGCGAGCGCTGGTGCATCGTTCACGCCATCGCCGGCCATAGCTACCGCATGGCCTTCGCTTCTCAGGCGACGCACGATCGCGTTCTTCTGTTCGGGCAAGACTTCCGCTTCGACGTCGGCAATGCCGAGCTTGCCGGCGACCGCCTGCGCAGTGGTGCGATTGTCGCCAGTTAACATGACTATCCGAACGCCATCCTCCCGTAAGCGTGCGAGTGCCGCCGGTGTCGTCGCCTTGATCGGATCAGCCACCGCGATGATGCCGGCCGGTTTGCTGTCTAGGGAAACAAACATTGCTGTGGCGCCATCGTGGCGAAGCTCGTCAGCTCGCGTCTCCAAATCGGTGGCAGCGATGTCGAGATCGTGGAGGAGCTTGGCGTTACCCACCGCTACGTGACGGTTACCTATTCTGCCGGTAACGCCCTTGCCCGTAATGGAGGCGAAATCGACAACATCTTGCATCGTCAGGCCGCGCTGCTTGGCAGAGGTGACAATCGCTGCGGCAAGCGGATGCTCGCTCGAGCGTTCGAGACTAGCTCCGAGGGACAGAACTGTTGCCTCGTCGAATCCCTTCGCGGGTATTACGGTAACGACGCGCGGCTTGCCTTCCGTCAAGGTGCCGGTCTTGTCGACAACCAACGTGTCGATCTTCTCGAACCGTTCCAGCGCCTCGGCATTCTTGATCAGGACACCCGCCGTTGCTCCTTTGCCGACGCCCACCATGATCGACATTGGCGTTGCCAATCCCAGCGCACACGGACATGCGATGATTACGACAGAAACGGCAGCCACTAGCGCATAGGCGAAAGCAGGCGGTGGTCCCCAGATCATCCAGGCAATGAATGCGATGACCGCAACGACGATGACGGCCGGTACGAACCAGGCAGAGACGATATCGGCGAGCCGTTGAATCGGTGCGCGGCTCCGCTGTGCTTCGGCGACCATATGGACAATGCGCGCCAGCATGGTATCCGAGCCGATTTTCTCGGCGCGCATGACGAGGCTGCCCGTACCATTGATTGTGCCGCCGATTACGTTGGCACTTGGCTCTTTCTCGACCGGCATCGATTCCCCGGTCACCATGGATTCATCGACCGCGCTGCGACCCTCGATCACCACGCCGTCGACTGGCACGCTGTCACCTGGCCGCACTCTCAAGCGGTCGCCGAGATGCACCTGCTCAAGTGGTACTTCCTCATCATTGCCGTCGTCGCGAATACGGCGCGCGGTCTTTGGCGCTAAGTTTAATAGGGCGCGAATGGCGCTCCCCGTCTGCTCACGCGCGCGGAGTTCCAGAACTTGGCCGAGTAGGACAAGCACAGTGATGACGGCGGCGGCTTCATAGTAGACCGGAACGACGCCATCCTGCCGCAAGGAGTCTGGGAAGAGCCCAGGCGCAAAGGTGGCGGCCAAGCTATAGAGAAAGGCAGCGCCCACGCCCAGCGCGATCAGACTGAACATGTTGAGCGACCGGTTGCGCACCGAGGCCCAGCCCCGGACGAAAAACGGCCAACCTGCCCACAGCACGACTGGCGTAGCCAACAGAAACTGGAGCCATATCGAGATTTGCGGCGACACATAATGGTGCAGGTTTAGGCCTGGAAAATGACCTCCCATTTCCAGGACCACGGTCGGCACCGCCAGAGCGACGCCAATCCAGAAGCGCCGCGTCATGTAGAGCAATTCGGGACTTGGCCCGGTCTCGCCGCGCACCGGCTCGAGCGCCATACCGCAGATTGGGCAGTTGCCGGGTGCATTCCGCCGAATCTGCGGATGCATCGGGCATGTATAGATGGTGCCCTGCTGTGGGGGTGCCGGTTCGGTAGTTTTGTTCTGATATTTCTTGGGGACCGACTGTTCCATAAGATCTGTCCTTGAACCCTATACCCTCAGGGGGTATGTAGGCTGCATGCAGGCGGCTGCCAAGGCATCGATGATCAAGCGGCTAAAGCGGATCGAAGGCCAAGTCCGAGGCCTCGCCCGCATGGTTGAGGATGACCGCTATTGCATCGACATCATTACGCAGATTTCGGCTGTTCGAGCCGCGCTTAGACGGGCGGAGGAGGAAATCCTCGCAGACCATGTCACGCACTGCGTTGAGGACGCGATCGCGTCCGGCAACAAAGCCGACCAGCGGCGCAAAGTGGCTGAGCTCACTACTGTGCTGCGCCGAGCGGAACGCTGAAAGCCAAATTCTTTTGTAATTTATTATCTTTCGCTCGATGCTCATTGACCTAGATCAACACATCCCTTGTCGAAAGGCGGATGTTCTTCGCTCTCTCGCCATCAATGGGAGAACGAGCCATGAAATCAATCAAGGTGTCAGCGGCTGCTGTCTTGGTGATGGCTGCCGCGATGTTTGGCCCCGCTAACGCTCAGGACCAGTCGCAGCAACAGGACGCGTGGAATGGATGGATGATGACGGGTCCTCGCAGCATGATGGGCTATGGCGGCCCAGGGTCCTGGATGATGGGGCAAGGCGGTTTCAGCCAGGCAATGTGCAATGTAATGGCTAACCATATCGAAGGTCGTCTCGCCTATATCAAAGCGGAGTTGAAGATAACGGAGGCCCAAGAACCCCTGTGGAATACCTACGCTGCCGCGGCGCGTGACAATGCAAACGCCATGCGCGCCCATTGCGCCACCATGATGAGCAAGCGCAGCGGATCCGCGGCAAGCCTGCCGGATCGACTTGAGCAGCACGAGCAGCTCATGGCTGCGCAACTCGACGCGGTGCGTGCAATGAACAAGACCCTCAAGCCCCTCTATGCGGCCCTTAACGACAGCCAAAAGCAAACCGCGGATCAGCTGTTCTGGGGACCCATGGGCATGATGTGATCGAGTTGGGCGATCAATGGCTCGCGGAGTTTAGCGTCATGCAGTTGTTAGAGAACCTCTTATATTTCGTAATCTGGGCGACAAACTTGATGTGGAGTGGCTATGGCGGAGGCAGCTGACCGAATTCCCGCGCCGACGACACAGCGCAGAACACGTGCCAATCGGCAGATGAAATCGGCGGGTCGCGCTGAGTTTTGGCAGCAGCGGCCCGTCGGCACACATCTGCATCCAACGCCCGAAAAATCCGTCAGGCCAACCGAGGCGGACGCACCGAAGGCCTCGCTCGACCGCCCTTTACATGCGGCCATGTCTCGCTTCACTCTTGGCGTTTCGCCCGCGGCGCTGTCGCAGGCCTACATCGATTGGCTCCAGCACATCCTGTTTTCGCCCGACAAACAGTTCGCGCTTGCCGAAATGGCTACCCACCAATGGGCTCGCTATTTCGAGTATTGCCGATCTGCTTGCGCCGATCCGAACTGTCCGGATTGCGTCGAACCTCTGCCGCAGGACAAGCGGTTCGCCGGAGAGGCGTGGCAAAAATGGCCTTTCAACGCAATCTATCAGGGATTTCTGTTGAGCCAGGAATGGTGGCATAGCGCGACCACAGGGATCGAGGGCGTGTCGAAGCACCATGAGGACGTTGCCTCGTTTGTGGCGAGGCAATTCCTTGACGTCTTCTCGCCAGTGAACTTTCCAGTGACCAATCCCAAAGTACTTGAGGCGACGATTGAACAATGTGGAATGAATTTGCTCCGGGGTGCTGCCAACTACTGGGAGGACTGGAGGCGGATTCTGTGCGGCGAAAAACCGGTCGGCGCTGAAGCGTTTAAGGTCGGTCAAAACCTTGCTGTGACTCCAGGCAAAGTTGTCTTTCGCAATGGGCTGATCGAGCTCATTCAATATGCGCCGGCAACGGAGAAGGTATACGCCGAGCCGATCCTGATCGTGCCAGCGTGGATCATGAAGTACTACATCCTCGACCTTTCGGCCGAGAATTCGCTGGTGAAATGGCTGACCCAGCAAGGTTTCACCGTCTTCATCGTCTCGTGGAAAAATCCAACAGCGGAGGACCGACATCTTGGTCTGGAAGACTATGCAACGCTCGGCCTTGGTGCTGCCCTTGATGCGATAAGCGCGGTCGTTCCCAAACAGAAGGCTCACGCGGTCGGCTATTGTCTCGGCGGCACCCTGCTCTCGACGGTGGCGGCCGCGATGGCGCGCGACGGAGATGACCGACTGAAAAGCCTGACCCTGCTTGCAGCCCAAACCGATTTCACCGAAGCCGGTGAGTTGATGCTGTTCATCGATGAAGCCCAAATCAGTTTCCTTGAACACATGATGGCCGAGCAGGGCTTCCTTGACACCAGACAGATGTCAGGAACGTTCCAGTTGCTGCGTTCGAACGATCTGATTTGGTCGACGATGGTGCATTCCTATCTCATGGGGGTGCGGCAACCAATGATCGACCTCATGGTGTGGAATGCGGACGCGACACGCATGCCCTACCGCATGCACTCCGAATATCTCCGCCAGTTCTTCCTGAACAATGACCTGGCGGGAGGTCGTTACGAGGTCGGTGGCCGGGCCGTCTCGTTGCGCGATATTCGCATTCCCATCTTCGCGGTCAGCACACTCACGGACCATGTGGCGCCGTGGCGCTCTGTTTATAAAATTCAGATGTTGGCGGACGCCGATGTGACTTTTGTGCTTTCCAATGGTGGCCACAACGCCGGCGTTGTTAATCCGCCGGGCCATCCGCATCGGCACCACCAGATTGCTCTCCATAAAGAGCATGAGAAATACATTGACCCCGACGCTTGGCAAAAGACTGCTGTCCACCACGAAGGATCTTGGTGGCCGTGCTGGCGGGATTGGTTGATCAGACAATCGTCAGAGCAAATCTCTCCACCTTCATTGGGCGCTCCGCAAAGCGGTTATCCACCGATAGGTGACGCGCCGGGGACTTATGTCTTCCAGATGTGAGGAGGCAGACCATGTCAGCTCACGATCATACGCGCGGCGATGCGTCGCCATCTGGAAAATTTCTGACCTCTCCCAGCGGGCTGGTCTTGATCGGCTTCCTGGCAATCGCAGGCGTTTATTTGTGGATGGAACATCGCGCCCACCTGCTCGGCGTACTCGTGTGGTTACCGTTGCTGCTTTGCCCGTTGATGCACTTCTTCATGCACCACAGCCACGGCGGCCATTCTGGCCATGACACTTCGTCCGGTGGAGACAGCGAATGAGCGAAGAACCGGGTTATGGCCTGTGGACTCTGGTCATCATCAATTCGGTGATCTTCATTCTGTTTGCCTACACGTTTTTCAAGCCGCGCACCGGCCGTGACTGGCGCTCGTTTGGCGCGTTCAGCGCCTTTCTTATCGCGCTGTTCACGGAAATGTACGGCTTTCCTCTCACGATCTATCTGTTGTCAGGCTGGCTCCAAAGCCACTATCCAGGCGTCGACTGGTTTTCGCATGACGCGGGTCATCTCCTGGAAATGATGTTCGGATGGAAGATGAACCCGCATGCCGGGCCGTTTCATATCTTGAGCTACATCTTTATCGGCGGCGGCTTCATTCTGATCTCAGCGGGCTGGAAGGTGCTCTATGACGCCCAGCAGAAACACGAATTGGCTACATCGGGCGTCTATTCATATGTCCGCCACCCGCAATATGTCGGATTTATCTCAGTAATGTTCGGCTTTCTGCTGCAATGGCCCACACTACTAACGCTCGCAATGTTTCCGGTTCTTGTATTCATGTACGTGCGCTTGGCGCGCATCGAGGAACGGGAGACCCGAGCCGAATTTGGCGAAGCATACGATCGATACGCGGCCGCCACGTCAGCGTGGATCCCACGACTTCGTGGTACGAATGCAGCAAGTCAGTCCAGAATTTAGGATTGGAGGCCGGGCGCAGCAGTTGAATGGCCGCCCTGAGGTCCCGGGGCCAAACCATCAATGTTCACTTCTTAGTCGGCGTTGCTGGCCAATGACGTCATGCGCATCGGTTGGATACTAATAGCAATCGTTTTAGTAACCATTGCCGGTGGCGGCTATGCCTATTGGGTTCAGCAACAAGCATACAGAGTACCGCCCGGCCTAGCGCGCGCCAACGGTCGCATGGAGATAGAGCGTGTCGATGTGTCGACCAAGTATCCCGGGCGGCTCGCCGAAGTGCGTGTCAACGAGGGTGCTTCGGTTCGAAAGGATGACATTCTTGCCCGCATCGATACGACGGAAGTCACTGCACAACTGACAGCGGCAAGAGCAGCCGTCCATCGTGCGCACCAGAGTGTTGCGCAAGCTGAGGCGAACGTCACTTTGCGAGAGGCGGATCTTCATCTCGCCGAAATCGAACTAAAGCGTGCCACCGCGCTCGCACGTTCTAGTTCGGGCACCCAGGCTGAACTCGACCGACGCACAGCACAGCGAGACATCTCAAAAGCTTCGCTCGATACCGCGCGCGTTGCGGTGGAAGACGGCAAGGCTGCAACCGAGGCAGCTGAAGCCCAGGTCGCGCAGATCGAAGCAATGATTGCAGACATGACCCTGAAAGCTCCAGTTACCGGGCGCGTCGAATATCGTCTTGCGCAAGCAGGGGAAGTCGTAGGCACGGGCGGACGCGTCCTGACGCTTCTCGATCTGTCCGACGTGCACATGACAATCTTTCTGCCGACAAACCAAGTTGGACGAGTTGAGCTCGGCTCAGAAGCGCGGATCGTGCTCGACAGCGCTTCGGAATATGTGATCCCGGCCACGGTCGCATTTGTCGCCGGGGATGCTCAGTTCACGCCCAAATACGTCGAAACCGCGAACGAGCGGGAGAAGTTGATGTACCGTGTCAAGCTGCACATCGACCCGCAGATCATTGAAGCTTTCCGTGGCTACGCGAAGCCCGGCATGACCGGCAATGCGTACGTTAAGATTCAACGCGACGCCCCGTGGCCGGCCAATCTTGCGCCGAGGCTGCCGAATGTCTCCTGATGGCGGGCCAATATCCGTCAGGGTCGACGCGCTTACCCACCGGTATCGCGAGGCGCTCGCGCTCGATCACGTTAGCCTCTCGATCCCAGCCGGCTCGACCGTCGCATTCATCGGTCCGGACGGCGTCGGAAAATCCACGCTCCTTGGCCTGATCGCCGGCGTGAGACGTATTCAGTCTGGCGGAGTAACGGTCCTTGGTGGAGATATGGCGTCCCGTCGTCACCGCGACGCTATTTCGCCCCGGATCGCGTACCTGCCGCAGGGTCTCGGTCGGAATCTCTATCCAACGCTTTCCGTCGTTGAGAATATTGACTTCTTCGGTCGGTTGTATGGATTGCCCGCCAGTGAACGCAGAGATCGCATCACGCGTCTATTGAAGGCGACGGGTCTTGATCCCTTTCCCGACCGGCCGGCGGGCAAATTATCAGGCGGCATGAAGCAAAAACTCGGCCTGTGTTGTTCACTGATCCACGATCCTGATCTTCTGATCCTCGATGAGCCGACAACCGGCGTGGATCCGCTGTCGCGTCGGCAGTTCTGGGAATTGATTGAACAAATTCGAACCGACCGCTCGGGGGTGACGCTCCTTGTCGCCACCGCCTATATGGAAGAGGCCCAACGTTTTGAACACATCGTAGCCATCGACGAGGGGAAGATCCTCGCTACGGGCCACACCTCTGAACTTCTCGCGCGTACAAATGCTGCCACCCTGGAAGAGGCCTATATTGCGTTTCAACGTCCCGAGCGCCGCGGCGATCGCACACCACTTCTAATTCCACCGCTCCCACACAGCGACGGGCCTCCGGCAATTGCAGCGGAAAATCTGACGAAGCGCTTCGACGACTTCACGGCGGTCGATCACGTCAGCTTCCACATAGAACGGGGTGAGCTCTTCGGATTCATCGGTTCTAATGGTTGCGGCAAAACGACAACGATGAAAATGCTCACCGGGCTATTGCCGGCGAGCGAAGGCCAGGCCCAGCTTCTCGGCCAACCGATCCATGCGCAGGACCTCGAGACCCGCATGCGCGTCGGGTATATGTCGCAATCGTTTTCGCTTTACGAGGAGCTCTCCGTTCGCGCCAATTTGGAGCTACACGGCCGCCTGTTTGGCATTCCGGAACAGGAGCTTGAGGGCCGCGTCACGACGGCACTTACGCATTTCGACCTCGATGGCGTATCCGAGTTTCTTCCGCCGGCCCTGCCAGTTGGCGTACGGCAGCGGTTGCAGCTTGCCGCCGCCTGCCTGCATCGACCAGAGGTGTTGATCCTCGACGAGCCGACCTCCGGTGTTGATCCAGCTGCGCGCGACAGGTTCTGGCGTCTGCTGGCGGAGATGTCGCGCCGGGACGGCGTCACCATTTTCATATCAACCCACTTCATGAACGAGGCCGAGCGCTGCGATCGGATCTCGCTGATGCATGCAGGTCGCGTGCTTGCCATCGGCAGACCGGCGGAATTGCGCCAGAGCCGTGGCGCCGAGAATCTCGAAGATGCCTTCATCGCCTATCTTCAGGAAAGAGAGACCGAAAATGTGTTGCATACGACGCGCGAGAAATTCTCAGATAGGGACGATCCCCAACGCAGTTCCCCTGCGATCAAAAGATCACAATCAGGCGAAAGCCTGCCGGTCTACGGTTCAGCCTTGGCCTCATTGCGCCGAACCTGGACTTTTGCACGGAGAGAGGCGCTGGAACTGCTGAGAGATCCGGTGCGGCTGGCGTTCGCACTTCTCGGTCCTCTCATTCTGCTGGCCGCATTTGGTTACGGCGTTTCCTTTGACATCGAAAACGTTCACTATGCAGTGCTCGATCGTGACCAGTCTTGCGAAAGCCGCTTGTTGCTAGAGCAGTTTTCGCATTCGCCTTACTTCGCACAGCAGGTACCGCTCAACGACGAGTTCGAGATCGACAAGCGCCTGCGGTCAGGCGAATTGCGCTTTGCCATCGACATTCCGCCTCAGTTTGGCCGCGACCTCCTGCAGGGCCGCCGTCCGGAGGTGAGTTTTTGGCTCGAAGGCGGCAATACTTTCCCCGCGGAGACTGCCCGCGCCTATATTGAAGGGGCAGTCTTAACCTATGCAAAAGATCGCTATCGTCGTCTGAACGGCCGGGCTACGCAGCTGTTCCTGGTCAATGTGGAACCGCGATTTCGATATAATCAGGACTTCCGTAGCGTGTCGGCCATGGTCCCGGGCACGATC
>Ga0306925_10004682_pt1 | contig 12405 bp, 11 predicted proteins | sample flu12Cox44000176_FD_203755 | JGI IMG/M metagenome (GOLD analysis project Ga0306925, IMG submission 203755) | Lab enrichment of tropical soil microbial communities from Luquillo Experimental Forest, Puerto Rico - flux8day.12C.oxic.44.000.176 (v2)... | ecosystem: Environmental > Terrestrial >...
CGGGATGGAGATGAGCATCTGGGCGGTGTTGCCGCGCTGCCTGACCTGGCCGTTGACCCGGAGTTCCATCGCCAGCGCCTGCGCGTCCGGCACCTCGTCCTTCGTCACGATCCAGGGGCCGATCGGGCAGAAGGTGTCGATCGCCTTGGAGAACGAGAAGACTCCCGACTGCATCTCGCGCCGCTGGATGTCGCGGGCGGTGATGTCGTTGAAGACGGTGTATCCGGCGATGTAGTCCGCGGCCTCCTCGGGGCCGAAGAACTTCCCGCTGCGGCCGATGATGATCGCGAGCTCGAGCTCGTAGTCGAGCTCCTTCGTCAGCCCCTCGGGATACACGATGGCGTCGTCGGGGCCGATGATCGCGTCGACGTTCTGGAAGAACACGATCCCCTTGTGCACCGGGTGCGACCAGTCGACGGCCTGCAGTTCCTCGTGATGGTCGGCGAAGTTGCCGGCGGTGTGGAAGAACTTCTTCGGCACGATGGGGGCCCGCAGCCGGACGTCCGCCAGCGGGAGCCGGTCGCCCGTCTCGTCCGCCTGGCCGCCCCGCTCGAACCACTCCCGCGTCGAGGCGCAGTCGAGCTCGATGACGACGTCATCCTCTAGGCGGCCCACCCGGCCGGCGTCGAAGGTGACCAGCTTCATTGCCTCGCTCGCTCTCATTCTGTGAAAGTGGCTTTCGCATAATCATGGGCCGACGGCAGCCCGGTGTCAAGAGAACGCTCCCGTCGCGGCCGCTCACCGCGAGCACTATTCAGAACGGACCGTGGCGTCTCCCGGCACGGAAACGCGGAACACGCGCAGTTGCAGCGCGAGCGTCGCGTAGTAGCCCACGAGGGTGAGCAGCTCGAACAGCCCGGCCTCGCCGACCCGGGCGACCGCCTGGCGGTATTCGGCGTCGTCGAGGTCGCCCCGCGCCAGCAGCGCGGCGACGGTGCCCGCGACCACGGCCTCGCGCCCGGCCAGCGCGTCATGCTCCCCGTCGCGGACCGCGGCCAGCTCCGCGTCGCCCAGCCCGGCCGAACGGGCGACCGCCTCGTGCGCGTACCACTCGAACGCGGACCGCCAGTGCGCGGCCACGGCGAGGATCGCGATCTCGCGGCACCGGTCGTCGAGCCCGGTTTCGTACCGCACCGAGGAGCCGAGCGCCTGCAGCGCAGAGCCCAGCCGCGGCTGCAGCAGGAAGGCGTTGAACGGGCCCTCGAGGCACCCGGCCTCATCGGTCAGCGCGAACAGCCGGGGGCCCTGGGCCCGGCGCCCGCCGGCGATCTCGTCGTACAGCGAGCGCTGCTCGGCGTCGAGCGACGACGGCTCGAGCTTGGGAATGCGCGCGCCTGACGTCATAGCGAGCCGCCGTTGGTGTCGGACAGCAGCGCCGAGATCTCCGCGCAGGTCGCGAGCACGGCGGGCCGCAGCTCGCGGATGATCCGCTGCGACGACCAGTCCTGGGCCTGGACGGCCAGGTTGACGCCCGCGAGCACGCGGCCGTCCGGGCTGATGATCGGGGCGGCGACCGACCGGAGCCCGTAGGCCAGCTCCTCGTCCTGCATCGCCCAGCCCTGGTCGCGTATCGTGCGCAGCTCCTCGCGCAGCTCGGCGAGCGAGACCTTCGCGTTCGGGCCGGAGTTCGCCGCGAACGACGCGTCCGTGATGCGCGCCAGCAGGTCGGCCTCGTCCAGGTGGGCGAGCAGCAGCTTCCCGATCGAGGTGTGCACGGCGGGGAGCGTGGAGCCGACCTGGATGTTCGCGGTCACCAGGTCGGAATTGCGCAGCCGGATCAGGTAGAGCACGCGATCGCCGCTGAGCACGGCCAGGTTCACCGTCTCTCCGGTCCTCATCCCCAGCTCCTGGAGCTTGGGCGTCGCGATTTCGACGAGGTCGAGGCTCCGCAGCGCGGCCGTGCCGAGCGTGAGGGTCCGCACGCCTGGCCGGTAGTCCCCGTTGGGCAGGTGGTCCAGGTAGCCCTCGGACGCCAGCGTCATCACGACCCGGTACACGGTGGGCATCGGCAGGCCGGCGGCGGCGGCGAGGTCGCTGACCCGCCAGGAGGGGCGCTTCTCGTCGAACAGCGACAGGATGCGCAGGCCTTTGGCGAGGGCCTCGACGCGGTATTCCGGGCGTTCCGGGGACTCCCCGGCCGCGGGGGCAGGGCGGAGTTCCGCGGATGAGGAGCTAGCGGTTCGGCGAGGCATGAATGGCCTTTCTCCTCAGGTGCTGGGGATCCGTCCTCAGCCTACGGGGGCGGCGACCGAAACCTAGACACCCGCGCGGGGGGTCGGCTACGGTATTCGGAAAGCGACTTTCATAGTACGAGAACTGCGACAAGAAGGATAGGTCTATGCAGGACTGGCTCACGCTCGACCGGCGCCCGACCTTGGTATTCGGAGCCGGCGGGCTCGGCGGAGCCAGCGCGCTGAGCCTGGCTGCCCGCGGTGCGCGCGTCGCGCTCATCGACGTGAACCAGGACAATCTAGACGCGGTCGCCCGGGCCGCGAAAGAGGCCGGCCATGAGATCAAGACGCTGGCCGCCGACCTGCGGACGGCGGAGGCCTGCCGCGCGGCCGTCGACGAGGCCGTCGGGCTGACGGGCGCGCCGCAGGTCTTCCTGCACGCGGTTGGCCGCAACGTCCGCAAGCCGGTTCTCGACCTCGCGGACGAGGACTGGGCGGAGACCATCAGCCTGAACCTGTCGTCGGCGTACTGGCTCGGCCAGGCCGTCGGGCGGCTCATGGTCGAGCGGCGATACGGCCGCATGATCTTCGTGTCGTCAGTCTCCGGCCTGCTCGCCCACCCGCACCACGCGCCGTACGCGGCGGCCAAGGGCGGGATGAACCAGATGTTCCGCGTCATGGCGCGCGAGTGGGCACCGTACGGCGTCACCGTCAACGCCGTCGCGCCCGGCTACATCGAGACCGACCTGACCAAGGACTACCTCGACAAGGGCGACAACAGGGAGAGCCTGGAATCGCTCGTGCCCGCCGAACGGCTGGGCAGGCCAGAGGAGGTAGCGGACGCGGTCACGTTCCTCGCGTCGGACCGCGCCCGCTTCATCACCGGCCAGGTCCTGTACGTCGACGGCGGCCGCGTTCTCGTCTGATCACCTCGATAGGAAGGACACCGTCGTGCCTCTCACGCCCGTTCCCGTACCGCGCCGTTTCGCCGGCAGGTCCGTTGTCGTCACCGGCGCCGGCACCGGCTTCGGCGCCGAGATCGCCGTCCGCGCCGCCCAGGAGGGCGCTCGCGCCGTCGGAATCCACTACCGCAGCTCCGTGGAGGGCGCGAAGCGCACGGCCGACCGGGTGACGGCGGCAGGCAGCACTCCGGTGCTGCTCCAGGCCGACATCATCGACTGGGAGCAGATCAAGGCCTTCGCCGACGCCGCCTTCGAACGGCTGGACGGCGTCGACGTCCTGGTGAACAACGTCGGCGACGTCGCCCGCGAGCAAATGTCGTGGCGCGACATCACCGAGGAGTCGATCGACCACGTCCTCGCGGTGGACATCAAGGGCACGATGCTCTGCGTCCACGAGTTCGGCTCGCGGATGCTGGACCAGGGGCACGGGGCCATCGTGAACATCGGGTCGACCGTTATCGTCCGCGGCAGCGCGCGGGCCCCGCAGTACGCCGCGGCGAAGTACGGGCTGCTCGGCGTGACGAAGTCATACGCGCACGCGTTCGCGCCCGCGGTCCGCGTCAACGTGTTCGCCCCGGGATTCATCGAGACCGAGGCGACCCTCGGCCGCCGGGACTGGCAGTCCGGCCGGGGCGACCAGCTGCGGTCGCTCACCCCGATGGGCCGGATCCCGAGGCCCGCCGAGCTCGCGGGCACGGCCCTGTTCCTCGCGACCGACGACGCCTCGCACATGACCGGCGGCTACATGGTGGCCGACGGCGGCTACAACATGGTCGGGGCCTAGGTGGGCAGCGCCCACCCGCGAGCTGAAGGGCGCCGTGCCGTCTGGACTGACGAGCGAGGAGCGAAGCGACGAGGGAGGAGGGAAGACGGCACGTGAAGGCGCCCGGAAGCGAGTGGGGAAACAGAGACCTCGGCCTGGCCGAGGCCCGTACGCTGGTGCGGCGCGCGGTGGACAAGGCCGAGCAGCTGGGCGTGCGCGGGGCGGTCGCCGTCGTCGGGGCGACCGGGACGCTGGTCACGGCGTCCCGGATGGACGCCGGCGGACCCGGCGGGATGACCCGTGCCCGGTCGAAGGCCTGGATCTCCGCGACACAGCAGATCCCCAGCGCGGAGCACCTGCACCGGATGACGACGATCGCGCCGCCGGTCGCCGCCGGGTTCGCCGCGGCCTCTCCGGAGGCGGTGTTCCCCGGCGCGGGCGGACTGCCGGTCAGCGCGGGCGGCGTGGTCGTGGCGGGCATCGCGGCCTCGGGCGCGACGGTGAGCCCGTTCTTCCCGGCCGGCGTCGACCCGCGCGTGGTGAGCGCCGGCGGTGCGCCGGCCAATCCGGAGGACCTGCTGATCGCCTACGCGCTCGGGATTCCGTACGCCGGGCAGCACGGGGATGACCGCGAGCGGTGGGAACAGCGTTTCGGCGACCTGGCCGTCGACCCGGCCGACAGCCTCGGCATGGCACCCGCGCCGCCGGCGAGCCGGCAGGCCCAGCTCGACTGGGCGATGGCGCTGTGTGACGCCGCCATGAACGAAGCGGCGCGCCAGGGCGTGCGGGTGGCGGTCGCCGTCACGGACCCTGGCGGAGACCCGATCCAGCAGGATCTCATGGACGGCGGGCCGGCCGGCGGGGTGGCCGTCGCACAGGCCGTGGCGGGCGCCGCGGCGCTCTTCGACTGCCGTAGCGGCGAGCTCGACTCCCTGTTCGGCCGCGCCGAAGCCGTCGCGTCGCTGGTCGTGCCGCCGGTGCTCGGCGTCCCGGGCGGCCTGCCGGTCCGCGTCGCCGGACGAGTGGCCGCCGGGCTCGGTGTCGGGGGCGGGCCGCCTGCCCAGTGCGAGGAGATCGCGCGAGCCGCCCTGGCGGCGGCGGGAGCGGCGGCTCCCGCCGCGGGACCGGGAGCGGCGGCTTCCGCCGCGGGACCGGGAGCGGGGGCGTGACCGCGCGGGAACCGGTGCGCGTCGCCGTCATCGGCTGCGGCGCGATCGGGAGCCTGTACGCGGCGCACCTCGCGCGCGTTCCGGGGGTCGAGGTATGGGCGGTCGACCCGTGGGCCGAGCACGTGGCGGCGATCGAGTCGGCGGGCCTGCGGGTAACCGGCCTGGCCGATTTCACCGTCAGGGTCCGCGCGGTAACCGACGGACGCGGCCTGCCCGCCTGCGATTTCGGTGTCGTCGCCACCAAGGCGCTGCACACGCGGGCGGCCGTCCAGGGCGCGCGGGCCGCCCTGGCGGATGCCGCCGTCGTCAGCGTGCAGAACGGGCTCGGCAACGAGGAGGTCGTCGCGGAGTCCGCGCCGCGCGTCATCCGCGGCAGCATCATCACCGCCGGCGCGGTGGTGGCCCCGGGCGTCGTGCGGTACGACGCGCCGGGGGACTCGTGGTTCGGGCCGTTCGAGGCCAAGCCGGCCGCCATGAGCGAGGTTACGCGGCTGGCCTGGCTGTGCACCGAGGGCGGCCTGCGCACGCACGCGCTCGAGGATGCTCGGGGCCCGCAGTGGACGAAAGTCGTTTTCAACTCGGCGACGAGCCCGCTGGCCGCGCTGACCGGCCTCTCGGTGGGCCGGGTCTGCACCGACACCGGGCTCCGCGGCCAGGTCGACGGGCTGGTCACGGAGGCGCTGGCGGTCTGCGAGCGCGCGGGGATCGCCCTCACGCGCCCGCCTGGCGAGGCGGTGGATGAGGCGATCGCGGAGGCGTACGACCACAAGCCGAGCATGCTGCAAGACGTCCTGGCTCGGCGGGCGACCGAGATCGACGTCCTCAACGGCGGCATAGCCGCCGAGGGGCGGCGGACGGGTGTTCCCACGCCGCTCCACGATTGCATGGTTGCGCTGGTCAAAGGACTAGAGAGGTCCTGGGTCGGCTTAGGCCGGCGAGGGGTGCGGCCTGCTGGCATCGTGCCTAATTCGCGACACCGGCCCCATAGACAACCACGCCGCGATCACGTAATCTATCGGAAACTGAAACCTACTTTCATTGTATGAAAGTAGGTGCTGGAATAGGTCAGAAGAGGTCCTCATGAAGACAAGTCGCCGACACCGTAGAGGCACCACCGTCGCCATCACAACGGCCGCCACGGCCGCGCTGCTGTCGCTCGCCGCATGCAGTTCCTCGTCCAGCTCCAGCGGCAGCTCCGCCGCCCCGACGGGGAACGGCGCGGCCGCCAGCAGTTCCGGGGCGCTTCCCCACACGCTCGTCTTCTCGCCGTTGTCGCTCCAGCCGCCGGCGCTGAAGGGCCTGTCGGTCGGCGTGCAGGCATACGGCAAGAGCAAGGGCTGGTCGGTCCAGGTCCAGGACCCGAACTACAACGCGAGTACCCAGCAGACCGAGTTGAACGACGTAATCAACTCCGGGGTCGCCGGGGCGCTGTGGGTCATCGCGGTCGACCAGAGCTCCATGGACACGGTCCTGCGGGGGGCGCAAGGAAAAGGCATCCCCGTGCTGGTCAACGGCGTGCCGTCGGACTACGGCTACAGCGGGCTTCAGCCCGGGATCACCTTCGACGTCATCGACTACAAGGCGGCGGGTACGGCCTTGGGCCAGCAGCTGGGCGCTTGCATCAACAAAAAGCTCGGCGGCACCGCGGAGGTCCTGTTCTCCCAGGCCCCGGCGGGCACAGCCGGCAAGGCGGAGATGGACAGCAGCGCCGTGGCGGCCCTGAAGGCGACCGCACCCAAGGCCACGATCGTTTCCACCCTCGTCGAGTCTGCCCGGGACACCGCTCAGACGGATGTCGGCAACGCCCTGCAGGGCCACCCCGGCATCAACGCCGTGATGGCCATGAACGACGAGGGCGGCCTCGGATCTCTCGGCGCCTTCGAGGCGGCGGGCAAGCCCCTTCCGTGCCTGACCGACTTCGGCGGGAACACCGAGGTCCTCGCGGACACGAAGTCCGGCAAGATCTACGCCACGGTCGCCCTGCAGTTCGCCGCCGACATGCTCCAGTCCTTCAACACGCTGGAGGCCATGCAGTCGGACCCGAAGCAAGTCGGCAAGCAGCTCTACGTCCCCCAGAAGATCTACACCGCAGGGCAGTGAGCATGTCTTGACATCCTCCTCCGCCTGAAGGCAGGGGATTCCAGCTACTCACCTCCGGAAGGAGGCAAGCAGTTGAGGTTCGCGGTTCACCGGCCCGGCACCCCGGAAGCCTCCCCGCGCAGTCACGGCGTGCCCCGCCGCGATGTTCCTGGCCGCATTCACATCAGCATGGCAGGCGAACCCGCAGGCAGTGCACCGGAAGACGGCTTGGCTCTCGCGCGACTTCCCGTCCACCTGCCCGCACGCCGAGCACCGCTGGCTCGTGAACGCGGGGCTGATCTTCTCCACCCGGCCGGGCGCCTTCTGTTCCAGGCGGCGCGCCAGCAGCCCCCACCCCGACCGCAAGATGCCCCGGTTCAGCCCGGCCTTAGCGCGCACGTTCCGCCCGGGGCTGTCCCGGGTGCCCTTGGCGGACCGGGTCATGGCCCCGATCCGCAGGTCCTCCACCCGGATCACGTCGAACCGGCGCGCGATATCGGTGGAGGCCTTCTCGGCCCAGCCCGTGCGCCGGTCGGCCTCCCGGGCGCGCAGCCGGGCAAGGGCATGCTTCACCCGGCCGCGGCGCTTCGATCCCTGCCTGGCGCGGGCCAGCTTGCGCTCCAGCCGCCGGAGCCTTGCGCGCTCCCGTGCGGTCGGGCCCGGGACGTGCAGCAACTGTCCGGTCGACAGGGCGGCGGCGACCGCCACGCCCCGGTCGATGCCCACGACCTGGCCGTTGCCCGGCGCGGGGACCGGGTACGGGACGGCGGCGAAGGCCACGTGCCAGCGCCCGGCCCGGTCCTCGGTTACCCGGTAGGACTTCACTCCCGGCGGCACATCCCGGGACCAGCGGAACCGCACCCATCCGGCCTTCGGCACCCGCACCTGGCCGACGTAGCGGGACAGGCGGCGCACCGCCCACTGCCTGCCGCGCTGCCCGACGATCCGGAAGCCCTCGTCCCGCCCGGCCTTGCGCCAGCCCGGCCGCCGGGCCGGGTTCGCCGGGTTGAAGAACGCGGTCACCGCCTGGGCGAAGTCCCGCAGCGCCTGCTGCTGCACCGTCTGGGAGCCGGCGGCCAGCCACGAATGGGCCTGCCGCGCGGCGGTGAGCTGCCGGCACTGCTCCAGGTAGCCCGGCGCGGCCGCTCGCCCCGGCCGCCAGTGCGCGTGCTGCTCGACGGCCAGGTTCCACACGTACCGGGCGTGGGCGCAGTGGTCCCGCAGCACCGCCTCCTGGGCGGGCGACGGGAGCAGCCGGTACCGGGACATGCGAACACACTAGCGACTGCCACCGACATTCTAGGGGAGGTGAAGCGGCGTCTCCTCCCCGGCCTGAAGACCGGGGTCTCCACGCCGCGATCCTGATGACGGTCCCGGCACAACCCCAGGGAGCGGTGGCCTCATCGGCCGACGAGGCCACCGCCGGCGCCGCACCCGGCGAGCACACCAAGGACTCTCTCGCGATCAGGGGCCTTATCTTCGCTCGTGACCGCGGCCTGTTCGTGCTGTTCATCCTGCTCGTCATCGCGTTTTCCATCTGGGCCGATCCGTACTTCGCGCAATGGAGTAACGCCGTCCTGATCGCGAACGCCGCGGCGCTGACCGCGGTGTTCGCGGCCGGCGTCGCCGTCGGGGTCATGGCCGGGGCCATTGATATCTCGATCCCCGGCACGGCCGCCCTGGCCGGCGTCATCTGCGGCAAGCTGGTGAGCGGTAACAACCCCGTGTGGCTCGCCATCGCCGTCGCGCTGGTGGTCGGCGTGATCGTCGGCGTCGCCAACGGGCTGATCACGCTGCGCGGGTTCAACCCGTTCATCGTGACGATCGCCACGCTGTCGGTCACCTCGGGCCTGGCGGAGGTCGTGGCCGGCGGGTACACCATCCCCGGCCTGACGCAGCTGACGTTCATGGGAACGCGCAAGTACGCTGGCATCCCGGCGCCCGTCTGGATCGTGATCGTGCTGTTCATCGTGCTCACCGTGTTCCTCACCCAGACCCGGGACGGCATCCGCTTCATGGCTGTCGGGGGGAATGGTGAGGCGGTGCGCCGCTCCGGCATCCACAGTGGCCGGTACCGGGTCATGGGCTTCGTGATCAGCGGTTTCTGCGCTGCCCTCGGCGGCCTCATCTCGACCGCGGTGACCACCGAGGCCTCGCCCGTCGCCGACCCGGGCATCATCTTCACCGCGCTGACGGCGGTCGCCCTGGCCGGCGTCGCGCTCACCGGAGGCCGGGGCAGCCTGCCAAGGGTCCTGGTCGGCGCCCTGATCCTGGCGACGATCTCCAACGCCCTCACCATCAAGGGCATCCAACCGTACTGGGGCACGGTCGTCACCGGCCTGCTGCTGATGGTCTCCCTGGGCGTCGAAAAGGCCGTCGCCGCCTCGGTGGAACGGCGCCTCGTGACCGCGGCACAGGCCTCGGTCCACAGCGGGAAGCGGTGATTCCGATGACGACCAGGTACCCGCGCTCGAGCTGACCGGCATTGACATGCACTACGGCTACGTCCGGGCGCTGGACAAGATCGACTTCCACATCATGAACGGCGAGATCGTGGCATTGCTTGGCGACAACGGCGCCGGCAAGTCAAGCCTGCTCAAGGTGATATCCGGGGCGCACCGGCCCACGGCCGGCACGATCAAGGTGCACGGCCGCGACGTCGAGTTCCACTCGCCGACCGACTCCACCCACGCCGGGATCCAGATGGTGTACCAGGACCTGGCCCTGGTGGACGCCCAGGACATCGCCACCAACCTCACGATCGGACGTGAGATCCTGCGCAAGCCACCGCTCGGCTGGCTCGGCTTTGTCGACAAGAAGGCGCAGCGCAAACGGTCGCAGGCCGAACTGGACCGCCTCGGCGTGCGCACCGCGGCCATGACCCGGCCGGTGGAGATGCTCTCCGGAGGCCAGCGTCAGGTCGTGGCGCTGGCGCGCAGCGCGACGCGAGTCTCCGGCGAGCGCAACGGCGTGCTGCTGCTGGACGAGCCCACGGCCGCTCTCGGTTACGAGCAGACGAAGCAGGTTGAGGCGCTGATCGGGCGGATAGCCAGTCAGGGCATCGCCTGCGTGCTGGTAACGCACAACCTTGGCCTGGCGATGGAGGTGGCCACCCGGATCGTCGTGCTGAACCGGGGCAGGAAGTACGCCGACATCCTCGCGGCCAAGACCGACAACGACCAGCTCGTCGGCTGGATCACCGGCGCCCGGCCGTCCATGTTCGCCGCGGCGTGATCGCCTGCCGAGACCGAGCGATAATCCGGAGGGACACATGGCGGCAATGGGTACGGCTGGCCAGGTACTCGGGCTGAGCTGCGGCCAGCCCGGCGGCAGCGCGGAGATCCTGCTCACAGCGGCGCTGCGGGCGGCCGAATCGCTGGGCGCCGGAGTCGAGCTTGTACGGCTGGATGAGCTACACCTGCCCAGCGGCGCGGCGGAAGCGGCCGAACCGGACGACGTATGGTGGCTGTGGGAGCGGCTGATGGGGTGCGACGGGCTCATCGTGAGCACCCCGATCATCAGCCGGACGGTCACAGCCCGGCTCAAGCTCGTCGTTGACCGCCTGCTCGGCCCGAACGCGGACACCGCCATCATCGAGGAACTGCTGGCGCTGCGGGGGCAAGGGCGAGAGCCGGCCGTGCCGTTCCGGGTCGACGAGCGGGTGCTCAAGCCGCGGGTAGCGGGCTTCCTCGCGGTGGGCGGCTCCCTGACGCCGCAGTGGAAGACGCTGGCGCTGCCGCTCATGCACACGGTCACGCTCTCCATGCAGATCGCCGTCGTCGACCAGGTGGTCGTGGAAGGCGCCGGCACGCCGCGCTCGGTGGTCCTCGACCAGGCGGCGATCGACCGGGCGGCCGCTCTCGGGCGCAACGTCGCGGGGCAGCTCGGAGTCGCCTTCGACAAGGCGCGTTACCTGGGGCCACCGGGGCTGTGCCCGATGTGCCACCTGGACGTCGTCGTCCTGCGCGGAACGGACGTCGCGTGCGCCACCTGCGGCGCGCGCGGCCGACTGGGGCGCGATGCGGACGTGACCTGGACGGACCTTATGACGTCCGTCCTTTCCATAGACGAAAGGAGAGCGCACGCCGCGGAGATACAGGAGACAGCTGAGCAGCACTTGGCGCGGCGCGCCGAAATCGAGGAGCGCGCGCGGGCGCTCGGCGAGCACGACCGCATCGTGCGGCCGGAGCGGGCCGCCCCGACCCCGGCCGCCCGCTGAGGCTTGGACCGCAACCTTGAGGAAGTCTTATGAAAGCATTCGTGCTCACCGGCTTTGACCGGGCGCCCGAATTCGCCGACATCACTGAGCCCCGGCCTGGCCCGGGCGAGATCCGCGTGCGAGTGCACGCCACATCGGTGAATCCCGTGGACCACATGATCCGGTCCGGCTTCTTCCGCGCGGTCCAGGAGTACCGGTTCCCCGCGGTCTTCGGCCGCGACCTCGCGGGGACGGTGGACACCACTGGCGACGGCGTGACGCGGTTCCGGGAAGGCGACGAGGTCTACGGCTTCGTCAAGCGGGACTATATCGGCGACGGCACGTTCGCCGAGTACGTCGTCGTACCCGAGGACTTTTTCGTGGCGCCCAAGCCTTCCCGGCTGCACCTCCAGCAGGCAGGGACCCTCGCCCAGGCGGGCATTACCGCGCTGGAGTGCGTCGAGGCCGTGCCGTCCGGCCACGGCCAGGTAGTTGTGGTGAACGGCGCGACAGGCGGTCTGGGCACGTTCGCCGTCCAGATAGCCAAAGCCAGGGGAGCCAGTGTCGTCGCCACCGCGCGATCCGCCGACCGCGCTGACCTCCTCCGATCGTTGGGGGTGGACCATGTCGTCGACCCGGCGCAGGGCGACCTGGTCAAGCTCGTGCGGGAGGCCGTGCCCGAGGGGGCCGACGGATTCGTCGACTTTGTGAAGCATGTGGACTCGGCCGTCATGGGGCAAGGCGAGGACGACGCCCACCGCGAGTTCGCCCGCCTGTGCCACGGGATCCTCCGCGAGGAAGGCGGGGCCGCGTCTGTGACCAATGGCGGCGTACCCGAGCTGATGGGCCATATCGCATTCCACAACGTCCACTCCACCCCGTCACCGGCCAACCTGGCGCGCCTGACCGCCCTCGTCGATGACCACGGAGTCACCCCTGTCGTGGCGGACACGTTCGGGTTCGAAGACATCAACGCCGCTTTCGGCCGGCTCCTCGTCGGCGGCATGAACGGCAAGATAGCCATCTCGCTACTCTCACTGTGAGAGAGTAACTTTCATAAGTT
>Ga0306925_10004684_pt1 | contig 12403 bp, 8 predicted proteins | sample flu12Cox44000176_FD_203755 | JGI IMG/M metagenome (GOLD analysis project Ga0306925, IMG submission 203755) | Lab enrichment of tropical soil microbial communities from Luquillo Experimental Forest, Puerto Rico - flux8day.12C.oxic.44.000.176 (v2)... | ecosystem: Environmental > Terrestrial > Soil...
ATCGCCTGCGTCGCGAGCCCGACCTGCGAGAACAGCCGCTCGGACCCGCATCCGGGAAAATAGAACACCGCGTCCGATTCCTCCGTCACCTTCTCCGGGTCGCGGATGATCGGAACGATCGTCGGATCTTCGATATCGAGGAGTGCGCGCGCGGTCCGCTTCGGCATTCCGCCGGGCATCGGCTTGTTCACGAAGTGGATTACCTGCGCCTTGATCGACGTCGGACCGGTGGTCGACGGTGGGCGCTTGGTCTGTGCCTGAGCGACGCCGAACCGCTTCGCCGCCCGATACGCGATCCGCTGCGCGCGATAGCCGCAGTCGATCATCACCTTCTTCGCGATCTTGATCGTCGCGGGATCGCTAGCATTCAGGAAGAACATCGACGCCGCGGTTCCGAGACCGGGCCGGTAATGCTGCTCGCGCCGCAGGAGGTTGCGCATCGCGATCGAGACGTCGCCGAAGTCGATGTCGACCGGGCATGGATTGGCGCACTTGTGGCAGACGGTGCAGTGATCGGCGACGTCGGAGAATTCGTCGAAGTGCTTGAGCGACACCCCGCGCCTTGTCTGCTCCTCGTAGAGGAAGGCTTCGGTCAGAAGCGACGTAGCGAGAATCTTGTTGCGCGGGCTGTAGAGCAGGTTCGCTCGCGGGACGTGGGTCGCGCAGACCGGCTTGCACTTGCCGCAGCGCAGGCAGTTCTTGATCGCGTCGGCGATCGCGCCGATGTCGCTCTGCTCGAGGATCAGACTCTCGTGCCCGATCAACGAGAACGACGGCGTGTAGGCGCGCGTGAGATCCGATCGAAGCACGGGTTGACGCAGGAGCTTCCCGCGGTTGAAGCGCCCTGCCGGATCGACACGCTGCTTGTATTCGGCGAACGGACCGAGCTCGTCGTCCGTGAGGTACTCGAGCTTCGTGATGCCGATGCCATGCTCGCCCGAGATGACGCCGCCCAACGTACGCGCGAGCGCCATGATGCGCGAGACCGCGGCGCTCGCCTGATGCAGCATCGCGTAGTCATCGGAGTTGACGGGCAGGTTGGTGTGCACGTTGCCGTCGCCCGCGTGCATGTGCAGCGCGATGAAGACGCGGCTCTTGAGCACGCGCGCGTGGATGTCCTCGCAGCGCTTGACGATCGGCGCAAACGCGAGCCCCGAGAACAATTGCGCGAGCGGCGCCTTGAGCTCGGTCTTCCACGACACGACGACCGAGCGATCCTGGAGCGCGCGAAACGTGACATCGAGGCGCCCCAGGAGATCGCGCCAGCGTGCACGCACCGCCGACACGATCAGCAACGCCTCGTCGAGACTTGCGCGCAGCACGTCGACCGCCGGGCGCGCTTCGCTTCCGGGCGGCCATAGCGCTGCGGAGTCCGCCGTCTCGAAGAAACGCTCGAGCTCGTCGCAGAGGACGAGCTTGTTGGCGATCGACAGCTCGATGTTGAGTCGCTCGATGCCGTCGGTGTAGTCGCCGAGCCGGTCGAGCGGAATCACGACGTCCTCATTGATCTTGAACGCGTTGGTGTGCTTCGCGATCGCGGCAGTGTGCCCGCGGTCGGCCCAGAATTTCTTGCGCGCTTCCGCGGAGATCGCGATGAAGCCTTCCGCCCCGCGGGCGTTCGCGATGCGCACGACTTCCGAGGCCGCACGCGCCACGTCATCGTCGGACTCGCCGACGATGTCCCCGATCAACACCATCTTCGGCCGGCCGTGGCGCTTGGCCTTGGTCGCGTACCCAACCGCCCTGACGTAGCGTTCGTCGAGATGCTCGAGCCCGGCGAGGATCGCGCCGTGCGACCGCGCGTCGAGATGGCGCTTGATCTCGACGATCGCCGGCGTCGAATCGCGTACCTGACCGAAGAACTCGAGGCACACCGTACGGATCGCCGGGGGCATCCGGTGCAGGATGAAACGTGCGCTGGTGATGATCCCGTCGCAGCCTTCCTTCTGCACGCCCGGAAGACCGGCGAGGAACTTGTCGGTGACGTCCTTGCCAAGGCCGGGCTTGCGAAACGAGCTGCCCGGGATCACCAGCGTTTCGCAGCGCGTGACGCTCTTCCGGTCGCGGCCGAGCCACTTCAATTCGAAGCGCGCCTCATCGGCGTCATGAATCTTGCCCAGGTTGTTATCGAGGCGCGTCACCTCGAGCCAGTCGGCGTCCGGCGTCACCATGCGCCACGACGCGAGATTATCGAGCGCGGTGCCCCACAGCACCGCCTTCTTGCCGCCGGCGTTCACCGCGACATTGCCGCCGATGCACGAGGCGTCGGCCGAAGTCGGATCGCACGCGAAGACCAGCTTTGCGTCTTCCGCGGCATCCATCGCGCGTCGCGTCACTACTCCCGCGCCGCAGTGAATGGTGGCCACCGGCGCCGCAACCCCCGGCAGTGCGATCCGCTCGACCGCCGACAAATCATCGAGCTTCTCCGTATTGATCACGGCCGAACGCGCATCGAGCGGTATCGCCCCCCCGGTATAGCCCGTGCCGCCGCCGCGCGGGATGATCGTCAGGCCGAGATCGATGCAACCCTCGACCAAGTCTCGCACTTCGTCTTCCGTATCCGGATACAGCACGACAAAGGGATATTCGACGCGCCAGTCGGTGGCGTCCGTCACATGCGACACGCGCGCGAGGCCGTCGAAGGCGATGTTGTCCTTGCGCGTGACCCGCCCGAGGGTTTTCAGCACCCGCTTGCGCAGCGCTGCCGTTTCCTGGAACGAAGCCGAGAAGCGATCAACCGTCCCGCGCGCGGCCGCGACGAGCTCCGAGGCCTTGGCGTCGCGATCGGCGTCGAGCCCCGCGTTCGCGATCCGCCGCTTGTCGACCTCGTTCAGGCGATGATGCAGCGCCTCGACGAGCAGGCCGAGGCGTCGCGGATTGTCGAGAAGATCGTCCTGCAGATACGGGTTGCGCTCGACGACCCAGATGTCGCCCAGCACTTCGAAGAGCATGCGGGCCGAGCGGCCGGTGCGCCGCTCGTCGCGAAGATCCTCGAGCAGGTGCCAGTTCGACTCGCCCAGGAGTCGGATGACGATCTCCCGGTCCGAGAAAGACGTGTAGTTGTACGGGATCTCGCGGAGCCGCGCGCTCGCCTCGCGCAATCGCGTCGCGTCGAGGAAGGTGTCGGCGAGCGTGTTCATCAAGCCGAGCATGATACTGCAGCGCAACAATCGTCCGTACCCTTCAGGTGATTCGGCCAAACTTCGAGCGCGTGGACGATTGCTCGTCAGGACGTAGACTTTGAGCAGACTTGCCGCGGACTTCCGCGCGCTTCAAAGACAACGGAGCGACACATGGACACGACGGCCACTCGCATCGAAAAGGACTTTCTGGGCGAGAAGATCCTGCCCGAGAGCGCTTATTACGGCGTGCAGACGCTCCGCGGGAAGGAGAACTTCCACATCACGGGAATCCCGATGTCGCTGGAGCCCAACTTCGTCAAGGCTTTCGGCTACGTCAAGAAAGCTGCAGCGCTCGCCAATCGCGATCTGGGCGTGCTCGACGCGCGCGTTGCCGACGCGATTGTCGCCGCCTGCGACCGGCTGATCGCGGGGGAGATGCGCGACCAGTTCGTCACCGACTTCATCCAGGGGGGTGCGGGCACGTCGACCAACATGAACGCGAACGAGGTGATCGCGAATCTCGCGCTGGAAACGCTCGGGCACAAGAAGGGCGAATACCAGTACGTCAGTCCGAACGATCACGTGAACTTCGGACAGTCGACCAACGACGTGTACCCGACCGCGTTCCGGCTCGCGTTGATCCTTCGTCTCGAGAGCTACATGGCAGCGCTAGGCAAGCTGATGGACGCGTTCTTCGCCAAGGGCCGCGAATTCGAGCGCGTGCTGAAGATGGGACGCACGCACCTTCAGGACGCGGTCCCGATGTCGCTCGGCCAGGAATTCAAGGGCTGGGGGACGACGATCGGGGAGGAAGTCGAAAGAATCGCGGAGGTGCGTCAGCTATTGCACGAGATCAACTTGGGGGCAACCGCGATCGGGACTTCGGTGACCGCCGCGCCCGGCTACCCGGAGCTCGCGACCAAGTACCTGTCGGAGATCACCGGTTTCAAGTTCATCCTCGCGGGCGATCTCTTGGAGGCGACGTCGGATACCGGCGCGTACGTGCTGTTATCGGGCGTGCTCAAGCGAACCTCGGCCAAGCTCACCAAGATCTGCAACGACATCCGCTTGCTCGCCTCCGGCCCGCGCTGCGGATTGAATGAGATCCACCTGCCGCAGATGCAGCCCGGCAGCTCGATCATGCCGGGGAAGGTGAATCCGGTGATTCCGGAGGTCGTGAATCAGGTCGGGTTCCTCGTGATCGGACTTGACCTCACCGTGACGCTTGCCGCGTCGGCCGGCCAGCTGCAGCTGAACGTGATGGAGCCGGTGATCACGTTCGCCCTCTTCACGTCGATCGCGACCATGCAGCACGCGGTCGAAAGCCTGCGCGTCCATTGCATCCAGGGCATCACGGCCAACGCGGAGCATTCGCGCGACATGGTGCTGAATTCGCTCGGCATCGTCACGGTTCTCAAACCCTCGCTCGGCTACAAGCAGTGCGCAGAGATCGCGCGCGAAGGCTACGAAACCGGGAAGTCGCTCCACGACATCGTCGTCAAGGAGCGCAAGCTGATGACGCAGGAGAAATGGGACGAGGTGTTCTCGTTCGAAAACCTGATCCACCCGAAGTTCGAACGTTAGCGGTCAGTGCACGGCGTTAAAGGACTGCACCGCACAACAGCCGCGGGTGCGGCTCTGCCACCGAGCGACCTCACCTAGCGGCGGTAGCGATCGGGAGGATTCGATCCCCGGACGATCCTTCAGGCGCGCTATGGGAAGTGATAGAAGCGTTCGTTCAGATACTTGACGATGCTGTCCGTCTGCGCGGTCGAGAAATCCGCCTTCGCCCCATGACCGCATGCCGCCAGCTGGCGCTTGAGCGCGTCCAGCGACTGGATCTTGTGGTCGGCACGCGTATACACGCTGGTGTCGTGGCAGCTCATGCAATTCGCAACGATGAGCTTCTCTCCTTCCGCGCTGTCGCCCGGCAGCGCCGCATTGACGGACGGGATCAGCAGCGTCGACAGCGCCGCGCAAAAAATGCGTTTCATGATCGGCCTCCTCAAGAACGACAACACATGATCGCGCATCGGCCCTGATCCCGCTAGAGATGGCGGACGCGATGCTATTCAGGACCCCCTGTCCCGGCGCCTCGTGCCGCTGCCTGAACCGCATGCGTCGACTGCCTGCAAACCTGTGACACGCGCGATGGCGTTGACGTTCTCCAACGTCGAGCCGTGAATGCGCCAGAAGATGTCACAGCCGAGGTCCAGAGATGGCGAGCTCGCGGCCGCCGACCGGAAATCCCGGACGTCGCCCCGAACATCGCGCGAGTATCGGCCTCGGGCCGGTGGGCCGCGCATTGCCGTGCCCTCTCTACGCCGCGCGAATCGCGGCACCAGCTGTGCCGGAAGACTTCGTGTCCGTATCGAAACGCCGATAACCGATTGCTTCGGCAACATGCGGTGCGCGCACGTTCGGACTCTGCGCGAGGTCGGCGATCGTGCGCGCCACCTTGAGCACGCGGTGATAGGCCCGCGCGGAGAGCGAAAGGCGGCTCATCGCCTGCATGAGCAGACGTTGCCCTTCGCGATCCGGCGTGCAGTGGAGACCGACCTCGGACACTACGAGGCGCGCGTTTGGTCTTCCCTGGCGCGCTTTCTGCCGTTCATGTGCCGCGGCGACACGCTCGCGGACGCTCGCCGAGGTCTCGCTTCGCGGCGCTAATGCGTTGCACGCCGCGAGATCCGCCGCCGGTACCGACGGCACGTCGATCGCCAGGTCGAGGCGATCGAGGAGCGCACCGGAAACGCGATTGCGATAGCGGCGCACCTGGTCGGGCGTGCAGCCGCAGCGACCGCTCGGATGGCCGAGCCAGCCGCACGGGCAGGGATTCATCGCCGCGACGAGCTGGAATTGCGCGGGAAACGAGCTCTGCCGCGCCGCGCGCGAAATCTGGACGACGCCGGATTCGAGCGGCTCGCGCAGCACTTCCAGCACTCGTCGGTCCCACTCCGGCAATTCGTCGAGGAACAAAACGCCGTGATGCGCGAGCGAAATCTCGCCGGGGCGCGGATTGCTTCCGCCACCGACCAGCGCAACGCCGCTCGCCGTGTGATGCGGCGCGCGATACGGACGCTCGCGCCAGCGCTCCGGCACGAATCTCCCCGCAAGCGATGCGATCGCGGCGGTCTGAAGCGCCTCATCGTCATCGAGCGCCGGCAGGATCGTCGGCACTCGCTGCGCCAGCATCGACTTGCCCGTGCCCGGCGGCCCGATCAGTAGCAGGGAATGCATGCCGGCCGCCGCGATCTCGAGCGCGCGCTTCGCATGGACCTGCCCGTGAACCTCGGCAAGATCGCCGGATGCGAGGTGGGCCGGCGAGTCCGCCGCCGGAGCCATCGGCATGAGGGGCGCTTGTCCCGTGAGATGGGCGCAAACCGCGAGAAGCGATGACGCGGGCAGCACGACAGCGTCGCGCACGAGTGCCGCCTCTGCGGCCGAGGCTTCGGGCAGCACGAACGCGCGCCCGTCGCGCCGCGCAGATAGCACCATCGCGAGGGCGCCGCGAATGGCGCGCAGCGCACCGGTCAACGCAAGCTCGCCCGCGAACTCGTGTGCGGCAAGCGCCTCCACCGGAAGCTGTCCGGTCGCTGCGAGAATGCCGAGCGCGATCGGCAGATCAAATCGTCCCGACTCCTTCGGCAGATCGGCCGGCGCGAGATTGACCGTGATCTTGCGTGCGGGAAATTCGAAGCGCGCGTTCTGGATCGCCGCGCGAACCCGATCCCGCGCCTCGCGGACTTCCGCCTCGGGCAGACCGACGAGCTGGATTCCCGGTAGGCCTCCGGCGAGATGGACCTCAACCGTCACCAGCGGAGCGGTCACCCCTGAAAGCGCGCGACTGAAGACGACGGCGACCGACATCGCGTCTCCGACTCCAACCTTCCGAAAATCGAAGCATCCGCTTTGGTGACTGTCCGACGCACTCGGCCATACGACCGAAACCGAGAACGATCCCAGCTCACGCGGTCGCTATCGAACGTGTCAGAACGAAATGATCGCGTCGTCCGCCGCCGGGATACGGCCGCGACGTCTCGCGCAACGTCGTTGCGAAATCAGCCGTGTGGCGTCGGGCGCGCCTCGAGTTCCGCGACCCGCTTCTCGAGTTCTTCGAGCTTTTCCCGCGTCTTAAGAAGGACCTGCGCCTGCGTCTCGAATTCGTTGCGGGGTACGACATCGAGTCTGGCGAGACCGCTCTGCAGTAGCGCCTTCACATTCTTTTCGACGTCCTTCGCGGGTGAGGCGGCGATCGCGGCATTGATCCGCGCGGCGAGGTCGTCAAGGGTCTTCGAGTTCAGCATCCGACTTCTCCTTGCTTGAGGCTTCTCACCTTGCCCCGAGCGTCAGTCTAGCAAGGCATCTCGAAGTCGGCTTCTTGCCATTCGTGCGGCGCCTCGCTCGCTACGCCGGTCAGGGGACCGCTTCCCTGGCGCGTACGCCCGGATTGCGTGCGCGCGGCCAATTTGGCGCACCGGATCGGTGCGGCGATTTAGTGCCCGAGACCCATCAGGCGCGATTTTGCGCTGTAAGTCGTTGAAACCATGCTGTTTTGTGCATTGGCACACGAAGTGCTGATGACTCGTCGGCAAATCGCTCGCATTTGCCTTTCTTCCCGGCCACAAAACAAGGGATCCACGATGAAAGCCAGTTTCGTTCTTCGCCAATCGGTCGTTGCCGTCGCATTTGGCGCGCTCGCCGGCGGCACCGCTCTCGCTCAGACGACACCGCCCCCTGCGGCGGAGCCCGCCAAGACCGGAGAGCCGGCCAAGCCGGAGCCCGATTTCACGTTCGCCTCGAACGTCGGCATCTTCAGTCAGTACGTCTTCCGCGGCATCACCCAGACGAACGAGAAGCCCGCGGTCCAGGGCGGCTTCGACTTGAGCCACAAGAGCGGTCTCTACGTCGGGACGTGGCTGTCGAACGTCAGCTGGATTTCCGACTTCACGCCGGGCGTCTCGGCGAGCCTCGAGTGGGACATGTACGGCGGCTTCAAGAACGCGTTCCCCGGCGACTTCAAGGATTTCGGATACGACGTGGGCGCGCTCTATTACTACTACCCGGGTACGTATCCGTCCGGATTCACCAAACCCGACACGACCGAGCTCTACGGGTCACTGTCGTGGACGTTCTGGCCGGACAAGAACGGCTCGGTCTACGCGAAATACAGCTACAGCGCGAACAACAAGACCTTCGGCGTTCCGGATTCGCGCGGATCGGGCTACTTTGACGTCACCGGAACGATCGACGTCATCGACAAAGTCAACGACGTCATCGGCAAGGTGACGCTCTTCGCGCACTACGGTCACCAGTCGTATCGCAACCACAGCGACCTGAGCTACGACGACTGGAAGGTCGGCGGCTCGTTTGATTTGCTTGGCTTGACCGTCGGCCTCTACGGCACTGGCACGAATGCGAACGCCGCGCCGTACACGAATATCTACGGCCGCAACACCGCGCGCGACCAGTTCGTCGCGTACGTCCAGAAGACTTTCTGAGCATGACCACGACAAGCACGGCGGCGCAAAGCGTCGTCCGATCAATCACGGGGACACCATGAAACTCGTAACCGCAATCATCAAGCCGTTCAAGCTCGACGAGGTGCGCGAGGCGCTCTCGGCGATCGGCGTGCAAGGCATCACGGTGACCGAAGTGAAAGGTTTCGGTCGCCAGAAGGGGCACACCGAGCTCTACCGCGGGGCGGAGTACGTCGTCGATTTCCTGCCGAAGGTCAAGATCGAAGCCGCGATGAAGGACGAGCTGATCGAACGCGCGATCGAAGCGATCGAGAAGGCTGCCAATACCGGCAAGATCGGCGACGGCAAGATTTTCGTTTTCGACTTGTTGCAGGTCGTGCGCATCCGCACCGGCGAAACCGGCGCGGATGCGCTGTGAGGGGGATGAAAATGAGAAAACTTCTTGTACTGCTGGCGCTCATTGGCGCATTCGTTGCCGGCGGGACCGCAATCGCGGCCGACGCGCCGGCAATGGCGAAGCTGTACTTCGATAGCGGGAAAGCCGACGTTGCAGCCGATGCGGCGAAGACGGTTGCGCCGCTGGTCGATTATGCGAAGGCGACAAAGGACGCCAAGATTGCGGTAGTCGGCTATACCGACAAGACCGGCGACGCGGCCGCAAACGCAGAGCTCGCGAAGAATCGCGCGAACGCCGTCAAGGCGATTCTGACCGCCGGCGGTATCGACGATCCGATGATCGTGATGGTCAAGCCGGTAGAAATCACCGGCGGCCCCGACGACAAGGAAGCACGGCGCGTCGAAGTGATGATTGCGACCGCCGATCAGATCGCGGCAGCGACGCCGGCGCCCACCGCCCCGGTGCTCATCGGTGTCGACAAGCTCAACAGCGGCGATACCGCGTGGATGCTCGCCTCGACCGCCCTCGTGCTGCTGATGACGATCCCGGGCCTGGCGCTCTTCTACGGCGGCATGGTGCGCAAGAAAAACGTGCTCGCCACGGTGATGCAGAGCTTCGCGATCACCTGCCTTGTCACCATGCTGTGGGTGATCATCGGCTACAGCATCGCGTTCATTCCCGGCGGACCGTTCTTCGGGAGCTTCACCGAGCGTCTCTTCCTGAACGGCATGGTGTTCATGAAGGAGGCCGGCAAGGTCGAGGTCTCGCACCTCGCCACGACGATTCCAGAATCGGTCTACATGACGTTCCAGATGACGTTTGCGATCATCACGCCGGCCCTGATCTGCGGCGCGTTCGCGGACCGGATGAAGTTCTCGGCCATGCTCTGGTTCATGGGACTGTGGTCAGTGCTCGTCTATTCGCCGATCGCGCACATGATGTGGGAGTCGACCAGCGGCTTCTGGGCGACCCGGGGCGTACTCGACTTCGCCGGCGGCACGGTCGTGCATATCAATTCCGGCGTGGCAGGCCTAATGGCATGCCTCGTCCTCGGCAAGCGCAAGGACACCGGTCCGGCGCACAACATGGTGCTGACCTTTATCGGCGCCTCGCTGTTGTGGGTCGGCTGGTTCGGCTTCAATGCCGGCTCGGCCGTGAGCGCGGGCATGCAAGCCGGCATGGCCATGACCGTGACGCACATGGCGACCGCCGCAGCCGCATTCACCTGGATGTTGGTCGAATGGATGATGCGGGGCAAACCGACCGTCGTCGGCATCTGCACCGGCGCCGTGGCCGGCCTCGTTGCCATTACTCCCGCGTCCGGCTTCGTTGGCCCGATCGGCTCGCTGTGTATCGGCATTGCCGCCGGCATCCTCTGCTACTGGGGCTGCACCGGTCTGAAGCACATGCTGGGGTACGATGACGCGCTCGATGCCTTCGGCGTGCATGCCGTCGGCGGGGCGGTGGGCGCGTTGCTCACCGGCGTGTTCGCGGTCGAGCAATACGGCGGCACTGCCGGCCTGATTGAAGGCAACGCAGTGCAGGTGCTCAATCAAGCCGAGGGCATCGTCATTGTCTTTGTCTACGACGCGATCGTGTCGCTGATCATCCTCAAGGTCATCGACATCTTCATCGGCCTGCGCGTGAGCGATGAGGTGGAACGCGAGGGTCTCGACCTCGCGTTGCACGGCGAGACCGTCCACTGACGGGATACGGTTAGGGCGGAGACCCGGCATCGCCCTTGCCGTCGGGGGGCCCCAGCGCAAACTGGGGCCCCTCACTTTTTTGGCTGTTCGCGCCGGTACCGATGGTTAATCACGCCTTAAGTGAGAGCCGGTGCAGGGGGTGCAGGATGGGCAAATTCAAACGATTAGTGGTGCAGGAGGTGCAAATCAGAGCATCTGGAGCAGGAGGTGCGGGTACTTTCCGGGTACAATGGATTTGGGTTGCACAACCAACCGGACTACAAGCCGCTAAATGACGACGGCCCACACTGGGAGCGCTTGAGGCGACGGGCCGATGTATCCGGTTTTCGCTTCCACGACCTTCGCCACGAGGCCGTCAGCCGGTTGTTCGAGAAGGGCCTCAAAATGCCCGAAGTCGCGGCCAATAGCCGGGCTGCGCCGAGAGCGTCAACGAAACAGGCGGAGCGCTACGGAGTGTTGACGCCCGAGGACGCCTCACGAGACCATCGGGGCCGCCGGAAGGCGGCTAGGCTGATTGGACAAGCACCGGAGGGCCCAGATGGCATTCGGGGGCTATGAGGTCGGCAGGACCTACAATCGAAGACGCGACATTCACGGCAGGTTCGGAGGCCAGCGGCAAGGCGGGATATGCACGCCGAAGGACTACCCGGTCGTGATTGCATTCACTGGTACCTCGGGGCGTCAGCACGGATATGCAGATGGCTGGGCCGCAGATGGTGTGTATCGCTATTTCGGTGAGGGACAATCTGGCGACATGAGCTGGAAGGGCGGCAATCTCGCGATCCGCGACCACGCGGCCAACGGTGAGGACTTGTTGCTGTTCCAGACGCTCGGGGATGGCAACGTCCGCTTCGTGGGTGAATTTGTATGTGCCGGCTATGATGTTGAACCGGCGCCGGACGGGACGGGCGGCATGCGTCAGGCGATTGTCTTCAATCTTGTTCCTGCGTCTGATCTTGACGAAGGCACCATATCATCGAGCGGTGAGGACAGCGTCACTGCCGATCTACAAACGCTCCGTAGACGCGCCATCGAAGCAGTGTCTACGCCCACGCAGGCAGATCGAGCCATTGCTAAGCGCACCGTCTATGAGCGAAGCCGCGACATTCGCACCTATGTCCTCGCGCGCGCGAATGGCCACTGCGAAGCATGCTCGCGTCCTGCACCGTTCGTCACGATCAGCGGTATCCCGTATTTGGAGCCGCACCACATTCGACGGCTGGGAGATGGCGGGCCAGACGATCCGTGTTTCATGGGAGCGGTATGCCCGAACTGTCATCGCGAAATTCACCACGGCGCCAATGGTCCCAGCATCAACGAACGCCTGCAGACTGCGGTGAGCAGCAAAGAAAGCAGCTCTTGAGCCCACAGAGCGAGTTCAATACGTCGCCATCGTCCCGGCGCCGCGGTGTGCTGACGAGAGCTGATCAACTGCGACATTGGAGCACGCCATAACGATTTGTGAGGGGGGAGCGGTTGCACTCGGGATACAATTAAGCCGAGCCAGCACCTTAAAAGTTGGCTTTAGTCTAAAGACACGGGAGGTTCACATGAAAATGATTCAAGTTGCCATCGTTTCCGGCTTGATCGCCTTGGCCGGTCCCGCGTCTGCCCAAGGCACGGATCATACGATGCTTGGGCCGCAGGATGTAAAATGGGGGAAGGCGCCGCCGTCCGTTCCGCCGGGGGCCGAAGCGA
>Ga0306925_10004686_pt1 | contig 12402 bp, 9 predicted proteins | sample flu12Cox44000176_FD_203755 | JGI IMG/M metagenome (GOLD analysis project Ga0306925, IMG submission 203755) | Lab enrichment of tropical soil microbial communities from Luquillo Experimental Forest, Puerto Rico - flux8day.12C.oxic.44.000.176 (v2)... | ecosystem: Environmental > Terrestrial > Soil...
GAGCGACGGCGTACCAGGTTCGTTCGTGTGATCGAAAAATATTCACTGGCTTCGGGATCAGGGTCCCGGCCCGAAGAGAACAGGGGAACCGAGATGGAAAATTGGATCTCGCGACGAAGATCGTCGGCAACCCCCATTGGTCCGGTATCAGTGCGACTACGGCTGTCGATTAGAGCCGAATGGGATCGAGCTGAACAATGAATCATTCATCTGTCTAAACACGACCGTTATTCTTTGCGGGCGAGGCCCTCGCGGACCATTGGTTCAGCGCCGTCAGCGTCAGCAAACGCCAGGGCCATTTGCTCTTGCAGACGGTTGACGTGTCCGGGCACGTAGGGGTCATTTGTGCTCCTTTCGCCGGGCGTTTCTGCCACAAGGCGGGCGTAGGACTCGTCTGCCCGGTAATTTATCCCCCGAGAGCTCCCGGTCTGGGTTTGTTCTCGGGCGCTCAACTTTGTCCTTCTGGCATTGAGCTGTGCGCAATCGTCTCCTTTGTTGGCGAAGTGATTCAGCTCCGGCGCGCGACATAAGCATTCGCCTGAGTCGGCGACCGGAAGTGCAGTCCCATCCCTGCCGGCTTCGACAAGGCGGTTGCAGCGCTCAATGTGATCGTTGTATCTGCGGATCGCCATCTCCGCCGCATTCCTCGAGTAGAGATCGTGGTTGTACAAATCCGCCATCATCTCGGCCGTGATCCACAGAGTGCGGCGATAGTCGAACCATTGCTTGACGCACACTACGATCATCAACAGCAGGGTTAGCGTCACAGCGGCGCTGTATTTGAAATACGGGTTGCGCCCACTCTCGTTCAGGAGCGCCTGGCGGCGTTCTTCCATCCAGGCGCCGTAATCGAGGTTGTTGGGATTGAACTGCCTGACGAGGAACTGGTACCAGGCGTCACGGGGTTGATCTGCCGGACGAAAGGTCTGCGCTGAGGGACGGGCTTCCGCATGCACCTGTTGTGGTTCGAGGGGCACGGCCAGTTGCGGTAGCGATTGTGCGGAGGCCGAACCGATCGTGATCAGCCCGACGAGTGCGATCCAGATGGTCGCTATAGTCTGCTTTATTGTCATCTCAACGTCACCTACCAGTTTCGCGCGAAGCGGCCGCCTGCTGCCTCGAGGTCGGGCGTCTTGAACCGCAGGTTGGCGCCGGGCGAGTGCTCAACCGACTCCCGCAGCCTCGGGTATAGCTTGGGCACGAAGTTGGGGATGCTAACATCATGTGGCGCACGGACGTGCAGTAACTGCTGCAGAGTTCCGCGCGTGTCATCCGTCATCAGGACTTCCATTTGTCCCTTGGGCAAGTTCTTGATGCGCTCGTCGAGGGCCAGCGTCTCCCGGTTCTCGCGGTCCTTGCCCTGGTCCCCCGCGTCCTGGTGCTCCCAGCCCAACAGGTGACGGCGGTAGGCTGACACCTTACGCCGTGTCACGGCGGGCTCAGCCGAGGCGTGCCGAAAATACCGAGCTGTCTCCTCGTCCCGCGTCCGCAGCGTCATCATGGTGGTGGCAGCGGAGGTCACATTTTCCTTAGAACCGTAACCAAACTGGGTAAGCTGTGACAGGCTTTGCAGCGAAAACAGGAACGCGGTGTTTGTACCCCGGGCGGTCTGCAGAATCTGAGCAAAGTTGGGGTAACCGAAGGGAACAAACTCATCCAGCACGACACTCAACATCAGCTGCTGGTTGGTGCTGCGCCGCTGATCTTCCATCGCATAGCGTTTGCCAACGAACAGCTGCAGGTTTTGCAACAGCATCCTTCCCAGCGCGCGCACCGGTTCAGTGTTCCTGTTGACGTTCAGAGCGACAAACAAGATCAGCTCGTGCTCAATGACCTCATCCAGCGATAACAGCCCATCGTAGGAGCCGGTAATAACGCTCAGCTCATCGTCCAGGAACGACATGCACTCGTTGACCAGGCCTTGTATCTTGGGTACGCGCTCGCGATCGGCAAAGGACCCATAGAGGTTCTTTACCGACATCGCGAAGTTCAGGCGCCGCTGCACCGGGACCGACGAATCATGTTCCATGTGCCGGCGGGCCTTCTCGACCTGCTCTCGCAGAACTTGCTTGTCGATGGCCATAACCAGCACGTCATAGAAATTGAACTTCTGGCCGGTATGTACCAAGACGCGGACAATGTCGGCCAGATAATTCAACTGGTGCTTGGCAAAGAATTCGCCATGCAGGTTGAAGGAGCCGAAGACCATGTTGACGACCGACATGTAATCCTCGTCGCTGCAGGAGAACGGGTTGTACCGCACGGAGATATCGGGGCGTGAGGGGTTCAGCACGCGGAGTTGATGGAGGCGTCCGGCGCGGTGAACATGGGGGAGCAGGTCGTAAAAAACTTCCAGATCTCCCTTGCCATCGAAGATCACCATGGGCAGCCGATGGGGGTCGTTCGATCGACCGACGACGCGCACCAGATCCTGCGTAATGATGCTTTTAAGCAGCGTGGTCTTGCCGGAGCCGGTCATGCCCAGCACGATGCCCTGCATCACGCGCACCCGGTCAGGCCAATACCACGGCTTGCCGTGAACATCGTAGCCCAGTACCACGGCATCCTGTTTCCAGGCGTCAGCCGTAAACCGCTCGTCGCTTGTACGGGAGACGACCATCGGGGGATGAGGCCACTGCTTCTCGCGCCGGGAGCGTGAGGTGGCGACGAGGATGACCGGGCCGCCGATGCTTAAGCCAGCGAGCGCCAGGTAGCAGGCTATTTCCGCGATCTGGCGGTTTTGCAGATAGAAACGCTCGCGGGCAACGTACCAGGCGAACCAGAACAGCACCATCAAAATGAGAGCAACGATGATCTCGGCACCTTCAAAGTGTGGAGGATTCTGCTGCCGGCGGGCGTGGGAATCTCGCATCTTTACTAGTTCTTATGGTAGCTTCGGGCTAAACAGCCCGGTGCACCGGAAAGCCATGTACACCGCAGGTGTGCTGGCAAATATTGCCAAGTCAGCCGGGTAACGTTGAACCGCTGGTACGGGAGAATGGAGGCAGTCCAGTCGCGAACCCTCTTCGCAGGCCACCGCGGGTAGTGCCGGGGCCTCACGCCGTTCGGATCGGGTTGGTAGTCCACGATTTTCGCCTCAGATCAAGTGGTTGAAGTAAGCAAAACAGGCACCCAGGGTCCCGGCCAGGAGGGCGAACAAGACAAACCAGCGCCTCGGCGCTCTTGGCGCTTTCGAATCAAACGGGTTAAGCGGCTCGAGGACCGCGGCACGGACGGACTTGCCCAGTCCCAGGTCGGGGCGGTTTCGCAGGTGCCGGCGCAAGATGTTGTAAATCGATTTGCTGGTCGCTTGATCACTCATCGCGCAAACTCCCGCCCTTGGGCAAACTTCACTAGTGCACCAAGAAGGCAGCGATCCGGGGCTGCCGACCGTCGCTTCGAACGTCCCCAGATGGATTGATCGCGGGAAAGTCCAGGCGCAGGACAATGGGGCCGGGCGCCGATTGCAGAGCCACCACGCCAACGACCTGCCCAGCGGGAGCAATCCGCTCGGACTGTAGCTCCCCGTCCAGCACCTTTACTGGAGTCTCTCGCCTGACCCTGAGCTTGCCGATTTGATCATCGCCAAGCTGCGAGTTGACGAGAGCATAGAGGGACTGCGATGTGCGCACTCCATCCAGTTGGTAGACCTGCGGAGTGTCGATAAAGTAAGGTTGCGAGCCGTGATTGCTGACGGCGTAGCGGATGAGCAGGCGGCCATCCTTTTCATACAGGTCCCTGATCGAAACCTCGACCGGCTTGGACAGATTCTTTTTAGAAGGCATGACTCGAACCGGCTTTTCCGCCAGCAGCATTTCGGTGACCGACGGCAAAACTGCTTGCGGACTCACCGGCTTCGCAGGTACTGGAGCGTAAGCTGCGGCCTGGTCGACGGCGAAGTCCATCTCCCTCACCGATCCGGCAGGCTCCAGTTCGTAGTTCAGGCGTTGAGTTGCCGTCCAGATAAACAAGTTAGTGGCGGTGTCTGCTTCGGTGGGCTGGACGAACACCTTGTTCTCTCGCCATTCGACTCTAAACGAGGGACTTCCCGCCGCCACTTCCATGACCGGTTCTGCGATTTCGATGACCGTGATGTGGTTGAGCGCGGTTTTCAGATGCACGATGCGGGTGCGGTCGCTGGTTTCCGTTCCAGTCTGGGCAAGGCTAAAGAACCAGCCTGTGGTCAGCACTGCCAGTGTCATCAAGATTTGTTTCGTGACCTGCATCCTTCATTTATTCCTTTGCTCCCACCTTGGGGTGTGGAGCCCAGCTTGGCTTAAGGGACAAAGCTCTCTGGGCGGTTGCCGTTAGTTGGGTAAGGGCAACGGCGCAACGTTCCTCGTTGGAAGTTCCGACCGCTCCTGGTTTCGAAAGATCACTCTTCCATCGCGCACTTCGCTTCGTCCAGGCTTGATTCGGAATTTCCAGGCGAGCATCTCTCATCACGGTCAGTGAACACTTCCCCGTCCTCGGTGACCTGCGCGATGAAGATGCGGCGTTCAACGACCTGTCCGCTGAGTTGACTGAAGGGTTGGACCAGGAAGATCCGCCCTTCCACGTCGATTTCCACTTTTCCGTCGCACAGACTGGGAACTTCCACGGTGACGGGACGGCCGCCAGTACGCTCCGCAATCTGGTTAACGACCTCCTGCGGAAAACTGTAGAACACGATCGACCCTGTTCCCCCAACCAAGTTCGAGCCGGCAGTTGCCCGTCGTTCCCGGCAAACGATAGCGTTAAGGGCTGACAGGTAAGACAATCGTGTCCCGTTCTTGCCATTGCTCCACTTCCGGAGCCCGTTGACCAGCGCCTGGAGTTCCTCTGCCGCCCGCCTTTCGTAAGCGTTCAACGCAGCGGAAGCCTGGTTGCGCCGAAAGAAGAGCTGTTTGCGGGCCTCAGAGTTGTGCTTGTTCGCCTCGGCCTCCAGGTTGGTCTTCTTCCAGTCAGCCAGCAGTTGTTGCCGCCGGCCCATGATCTCCGCCACGCGGCTCGCGTAGTAGCGATTGATCACAAAGCACTCCTGATAGATCTCCGGGGTGAAGCTCTCCCCTCCGATCAGTCCTCTGAAATCGCTCAAAGCCGCCGTGGCCACACTGCCAAAGAAGCGCCCCAGCTCCTTGCGCACGAAGTTGTAAAATCGCCCAACCCGGTCGGCGGCATCGACTTCAATATGCTCATCCATTTCTTCGATGCGGTGTTTCTGTTTCAACTTCAGCCAGGGCGGGGTGACTACAGCGTCGCGGATGCTGCGGATGACCTCCGGATCGGGGTGTGTACCATACTTGAGCTGGTCCAGCGCGTTCTGAAGCTGGTCCACCAACTGGCGTGCCAGGTCAGGCCTTCCTTTCGCCAGGCACGAAGTCTTCAAGTCGGTTATGACGCCTATCTGGTTCCCGCGCGCGTGCATAGAGATCTGGGGAAGGTTCCACCAGGGACTGGCTGGCTTTGGGACCTTTTTCTTGATTGCGGAGTGTTGTTCCTCGTAGGCGAACCTGTCGTTAACGAACCGTGGGAAGCGATTGTCCTCGACCAGGCACACCATGTCGAAGTCGAAGTCCCCGCCGTTTCTGGCAGCGGTTCCTGAATTAAGAACGAGCGTGCCGGTTAGCTGTAGTTGCTCCTCAGCAAGGGCGGCAGCGACGCCACCGGGCGGCAGCTGGCAACCACGCTGTTCGAGGTGCTGGCACAATAGACGAACGACATCATCGGTTGAGAGGTTTTCGACCGGGAGGAGGTCTTCTTTCATGCGGATGGGATAGCGAACGACCAGGCCACGCCGACAACCTGATTCGGCGATGACGGTGGCTCTCGGAATCCAATCCGAACCGCTGACCACTCGCCCTTGGTGCACAAAGAGGTAGCCATCGTCGGCGAGGGCGAACCCGGGAAGACGAAAGCCGCCACTGGTACAAAGGCGATACGCCCACTTCATCAGCAGTTTTTGCAGGTGATACTGAACGAATGGATGTCTAAGCATGTACCCGGTAGCGTCGGCAATCAAAGCTGCCTGGGCTACCGTGTATTCGTCTGGGGCGTACTGCGAATTGTTTTCCTGGTCGGACAGCGGGATGCGCTGGCTCTCCTTTGTGCCGAGCAGCCCGAACAATTCCGGGAAGTTGTTCGACTCGAACGCCTGCCGCACTCTCTTGATTTGGCCAAGAGCATACGGCTTGATCTCGAGTTCAATCGAATCTTCCGGAGCGTGTTCCAGCAGGGTATAGCTGGAATTGAATTCGAGGTGGCGGGAGACATCGCGCAGGCCGACCCAAACTGGACCACGGCAGGCATGCGCCTGACAGTCGCCCACAAGAGACGGAATCGTCCGCAAAACCCCTCCCTGGTACATTGGTTTCACGCATGATGAGGGCAGGATGATGTCGGCGTCGAGATGTTGAGCCACCTCATCTGCCATGACCTTGAAAGCACCCTTCGCCTGCGTTTCGTCGAACGCCAAGCGGAATTGATAGAAGCGATGTGCGCCGATTTGCCTGTCCTGAATCCTGCGCGTCGCCTGCTCAAGCAGCGCCGCTTTTTCATTCTCGGTCAACGTACGGTTGGTCCCATCTTCGGAACGCTTTGCCATCCGCTGGGCATGCAGTCGTTCCTTTTCCCGGGCGAGAAGGTCAGACTGGTGCTTTTGCTGAAGTTTCCGAAACCACGACTGCGAGATCCATCCTCGGCAATCGTTGGTGCCGAGTTCGTGGTCCTGGACCACGATGACGCGGCCGACCGGTTCCGCGATGAGCACTTTGCAGGCGGACACCAGGATTCCGAAGTAGTTGATCGCAGCCTGCGGCGAGAAGCCAAACCTCTGGGCAAGCTTCTTTTCGAGGGAGCTCTCGACGGCATAGAACTTACCGCTTTTCGCGCTGCCGCTGGTTCCGATCAGGCTGTAGCGAATCCCGTCAACCTCGATTCTGGTCAGTGCCTGTTCCACGATGGCCTGCTCGCAGGGATCCAACGGCTCTGTCGGCACATCAACCGTGGCGAGGTGAATACCCGGATAGAGTCCCTGCAAGATGCTGTTGTTGAGTTGTGCTTCCCGGCCCAGGTCCATAGTCTTCTTTCTTAGCTTGCCGTTTCGATAAAGCTCGAACGCCAGCACCGGATTGGGTCCCCGATTGGTTGTATCTGGCATTACGGATCTCCTTTGAGGCTGTCTCTTGTTTTTCAGGCAGCCGCGAGCTTTTTCCCTGCTCTTCCCGCCTGCAAGCGAGTGGCTGTTTTCTCCGCGCCGCTGGGCAGTATCACCGCGGTGATCGTCTTCTGCTGCCGTACTTGTTAGGTCACAGTCCTCCTGAGCGCGAATGGTTTATTTATCGAGTTGGCTTTTCTGCTCTAGCCGGTTGTCGCGCTCCCCTACCATCTGCTTTTCCGAGTACTCGGCCACCAGCAGGCCGCTGGGGTTGAATTCACTGCGCCGTTCCTCTACCAGGCGGACGTTGTACTGACCAACAATGCGGTCTGTCACTTCCGTACCAAGCTTTACTCTGTGCACTTCCTTTACCCCGAACACTAGGTAGTCCCACGGTGCATTCCTGGTGCGTTCAATCAGGCGAATCCGGAGGTTTGAGATGATGTGATCCTGCTGGATCTTGCCCACAGTGTCGTCGTCACGCAGCCGGTCGAGCGTAAAGGTGCGCAAGTTGGACGTCATCATGTTCAGTGACTCAGCCAGATTTCGCGCCGCGGACTCCGGTGTGTAGGAAAGGTAGTGTTCCAGGAAACGCCGCACAACCGCCTTGCCTTCCAGGTCGGTCGCGGCAACACCGGGTGAAACAGGATCGTCTAGGCCGACGGACTGCGCAGACAGCATCGAGGCCGTCCGGGTCGTCCCGTCCTGCCCCGCACCGCCACCCATAACGACGGCATTTCCATCCTTGTCGACGCGGATGACGGTAGCGGGCTGTAGGCGGACATAGATGGCAAAACCAAGCGAGCTGAGGGCGATTACCGCGAACAAAATGGCCAGGAACATCGCCCGGTTAGCGTAGGCACGCAACATGCCGTCGTACTCATAGTAGCGCGGGAACGTGGCAATTTCAGGTATCGGTAGGGGTGATTCGGATGCCTTCACTGTTATGCCCCCATCCCAACCCAACGCAAGGTTCTGCCGATGGCGTGTCCAGCTCGCCAGGCGGCAAGACCGACAAGGTTACGGCTGCTGTACCCCGTGGCTGAATGCCGGGGAAACAAAGGCGGTTCGTCGCCGATCTGTCTAGCCGGGCCAGTGCAGGCAGAGCCATCGCCGACGGATACAACGGCGTCGTGGACGTTTTCGGCGGGGAAAGGCGTGGGCGGCCTCGAATCACCCGGACTTGGGAGAACCGACCCGATGCTTGGATTAGACGGAGTGGGACCGCCGGCCGAAGGAGGTGGCGGTGGCGCTCCGGATGGAGCTGCATGCCCAACGGCCAGGCCACTTCCGCCAGTGAACGCCAAGCCCGATACCACGGCTCCCGCGGTCGCGACTCCGCTGATAACAGTCATCAGGGTGCTGCCGATTTCTGCGCGAACAATCCGGCCGGCGACGAACGGGATGAGGGCGACCATGATCGACAACAGCACACTGGCGACACTCATCACGATCACCTGGGTGGAACCGACAAAGGCCTGCAGAAACGATCCGTTAAATTGCATGGGGTCGGTGATCTGCAGGGCCGACATTAGCGCTTGCAGGATGGCATACAGCAGACCCCAGCAGTGGAAGATCATCAAGTTCACGAAGTAGGTCTTTCCCAATTGGCCCAGCCCGCGCGAAGGAATCAATGCCAGGACAAACGGCCCAACCACATAAAGGATTGCTCCGTAAAGCGCGTAAAAGAGCGTAAACAAGGCGTAGGTGAAGGGAAGGATTAAGTAGCCGGCCAGCGTGATCAACCCGGCAGCAACGGCAGAGACACCACCAGTGACCCAGCTCCAGATAGCTGAAAACCAGTTAGGATCGTTTTGCCAGGCTTGCGCCAGGCTATTGTTCCAATTCTTAATGACATCGAAGCCGCCCGAGAGGTTGTAAATGCCGTCGGCCACACCGTTGAACATACCGTTCACGGCGCGGAAAGCGGTCTGGTAATTCAGGAAGATTAAGCCCAGGATCAGATACTTGATGGCCGCCACGCCTAGCAGACGCACATCGCCACCGTTCGCGTAGGCCTCGTAAACCGACCACAGAAGGCTGAGGATGAGAACCGCTCCGGCAATCTGCAGGACTGCTGCCGTGATCCCCTGCCGGTCCATTCCATTCAATCCGTTCTGTAGTAACTGCTCGAAATAAAAGCTGGACATATTGCTCTTTTTTTTGTGGCTCACTGGTGCTGCAGTAGATTGGCCAGGGCCTGGCGCAGGTTCGTGGTGTTGATCGCTCCCATCTTGATGTCGGCACTGGCGTTGGCCAGATCGACCGAGCGCAGTCGCATGAGATCTGCGGTGGCGGATTGGGTATAGGCATTGGCCCGGATCAGCCATGCGTCTGCCTGCGCCTCGATGATCGGGGCGCTGCCGGGAGCCGCCGCCTGAATGCTCTGGTTGAGCTGGTTTGCCGCCTGGAGTTCCAAGTCCGCCAAGGCGTCGATTTCGATGGCCCGTTTCATCGCTGCCTGCGCCGTGGCATCTGTCATGTCCACCATGTTTAGGACCTGGGGTGACGCGGCCGTGGCCTGGGGAGTTGGTCCGTACAGTGCCGTGTAAGCGGCGGTGGTTTGTGCAATCTGACTTGGGTCGCGCGAGAGTAGCACTTGTTCCAGCTGTTGCGAGACCGGCAGTGTGGCGCTGTTCACTGGTATCTTCATCAGACTCTGGATTTGGTTAAAGTTTCCTTGCAGAGGGCCGACCAGGCCCCGTGCCTGGTTGATTAGGCTCTGCGGCCATACCACCGTTTGCTCAAACTGCTGCATAGCCCTATCTACGTCCAGGATCTGGTTCAGTCCTCCTCCGACTACCTTGCTTAGTGCCGACTGAATGCTCGACAGTCCTGCCACCAGCAGGGCACAACACGGGGAGACGAGCTGTGCCTTTGCCGGCCATGGCGCCGTGAACACCAGAATCAGTGCCAGAAAAGAGGTGCGGAGCTTGTGGGTGGCCACCCAGATTCGCGCGGTCTTGAAGGGTGCTATCAATCTCTTCATTTGTTGAATTCCTTATTTCTCATTGGTGCTGCAAGAGATTCACGAGCACTCCACGCAGCTGGATGGTATTGGTGGCGTTTTCTTTGCGATGCATGTTGCGATGTGCGATGCGGGCCGCTTCCTGCCGCAATTCCGCGGCCAGCAGCTTCTGGGCCACTGCCTGTGCCTGAATGGCAGAGGTAGTCGCGGTCGCCGTTAGCAATGGCGCCGAACCCGGGGCCGCCTGGCTGGAAGAGTCCTCGATCGCATCAGCCGATTGCAACTCTATGTCCGTTACCTGGTCGCTTGCTTTCAACGTCTTAAGGTTGTCAAGCGCCAGGGCGTCATCCATGTCCGACCTTGCACGGTCGCCTGCATTGGCAGCCGTCGCCACCGGGGTTGCACCATAGTTATTCGTGAACCTTGCCGTCAAAGCGGGAAAGTTGCCGACTTTATGGTCACGGATTACGGTCTCGAGTGCCTGGGGAGCGGGCAGGGTAGCGCTGTTCAGCTTTATGCTGAAGATGTTGCTCATGAGCCTGCGGTGCTGCCGGATCAGCTGCCTGGCCTGCGCCCTGGCCTGATTAATCAACTGCTGTGGCCACACTACCACCTGCTGCAGATTGGTCATTGCGCTCCGCACGGTGTGGATCGCATTCAGCGCGGTCTGAATGATGCCGTTGATTACGTTGAGCACTCCGCGAATGGCGCCCACGATTCCCCCTTGCGCTTGTGCCGGCTGCGCACCCGGCAAGACCAGGACCATCACGACGGCCAGCATCACCGCCAGTCGCCGTCGGTTCGAGACCGTTATCACCAGCCAGGTCAGCGCCAGGGAAAATAGGCTGTACACGAGAACTTGCATTTGCATTTCTCCTGGATTCGATTAATGCCCTGGTTGACCGCCGATCGGTTCACCGGTTGCCATGGTCCCACGAGCAACTCGATTGACCTCGCCGCAGATCTCTTCCGGCAACGGCGCAATATCGGCGAGGCCCTGCGGAAACCGCTTCGACAACTCCTGATAGCCTTGCAACAGGGGCCGCCCTTCATGCTTCTTCAGGAACCAACTGCGGTATTTCCGCTCCCGCGGAAAGGTCGTGCAGACCCAGTAGGACAGAGGCGTAGGCACAATCCGTATGGTTTGCGTCATCTCCGCTTTCTCGCCGATCACCAGTAACACCTCGGCGCTACGCCCTTTTCGCGGAGCACCAAACCCCTTCACTTCGTGGATCGCCACCGGATTCAGGCTAAGGTGGTTGACCATCGGCCCAATGTCCCCGGGTTGCTGCCCCACGATCTTGGTGCTGGCGTTTTTCAGGATTCCAGGTCCGTGAACCCGTGGCTGGAAGTTGGTGCCCACGAAGTCCTCCACCGTCTGGCTGATGCCCCACACACTCGAATTGCGCTTGCGTGCCGTGCGGTAAAGCTGCACCACCTCAGGAGCCAGCGAAGGCGAGTCCAGCAGGAACCAGCACTCGTCGAGCACGGTGATGCTCGGACGCCCGGTCTTGCCTGTGGCGCGAGCGGCCATGGCATTCGCGATGAGCATGCTCATCGCCGCTTCCAGTCGCGGATCGCAGCTGAGGCCCTCGATGTTGAAGAACAGCCAGTCGCTGTCCAGCCGCATCGTGGTCGGCTGGTCGAAAAGCCTGGCATATATGCCGTTTTCCGTCCATGAACGCAGCTTGATCGCCGCCAGGTGCGCCTCGTCGATCGTGCGCTGCATCTTTTCCGCATCCCGCCAGTTTGCAAGTTCTTCGCGCAGGTCGTTGAAGCTCGGGATCGGATTGGAATAACGGATTCGGCAGCGCTTGTACACACGGGTTATCGCATCCGCAAGCACGTTGTCCAGAAGCGAGGTGTCGGTGTCGCGACCGTTGCCGAGCATATGCCGGGTGAGATTCTTCAGAAAAGCGGTCTTTTCGTTGCTAGGTGCAGGCTCACCTTCCGGCAGGTCCCACGGATTCAAGCTCTCTCGCCCATCCAGGTCTACGTTGATAACGCGCCCGCCCATCAACTCGACGAGCGGTTGGTAAGAATCCCCGCGCTCGAGTATCGATACCAAGGGCCGAGCTCGGGCTGTCATCAGGAGCGTGAGCTGCGCGAGGAACGTCTTCCCCCCGCCGCTCTTGGCCATAATGAGCATGTTGGCATCGCCAAGTCCTGAATCGAAGGGCGAGAACGGTATAAGCTGCCGGTAGGGCGTTTCAAACAGCACCAATGGCGAACTGGGAGTGCCCGTCCAGGGCATCTCTACCGGAAGCAGGTCGGCTGCGTGCAATGTCAGTACATCCTT
>Ga0306925_10004690_pt1 | contig 12399 bp, 12 predicted proteins | sample flu12Cox44000176_FD_203755 | JGI IMG/M metagenome (GOLD analysis project Ga0306925, IMG submission 203755) | Lab enrichment of tropical soil microbial communities from Luquillo Experimental Forest, Puerto Rico - flux8day.12C.oxic.44.000.176 (v2)... | ecosystem: Environmental > Terrestrial >...
CGGTGATGTTTTTGGCCATGGCCGCGTGTTTCGCGCCGGGCTGTTGTGGAACGCGGTCGCCTTCATCTGCTGTGCGGCGGCGCCGAGCTTTGGCTGGCTCCTCTTTTGCCGGTTTCTACAAGGGATCGGGGCCGCCCTTATCCTCAGCTGCGCCCCCGCGTTGGTGACCGGCCTGTTCCCCGAAGACCGGCGCAGCCGGGCGCTTGGCATGTTCACGATGATGTATGCGCTGGGCTCCGCCGCTGGGCCGCTGCTCGGCGGGGTGCTGGTCAATTTCTGGAGATGGCCCGCGGTATTCTGGTTCCGCGCCCCGATCGCCGTGACCGCTCTGGTGTTTCTCGCGGGGCTACCCGCGGCGCCGCGGCGAGGCCCTCGTGAGCCGGTCGACATCGTCGGCGCCGGCTTGCTCGCGCTGGCGATCAGCACCTTGCTGCTGACCCTCAATCAGCTGCAGCATCCGGGGCGACAGCTGTTCGCGCTGTTAGCATTTTCGGCGATCGCCGCTGCCGGTTTCTTCGGGTTTGTACGCTGGGAGCGCTGGGTCGCTCAGCCGATCGTCAACCTCGATTTCTTCCGCGCCGGTAGCTTCGCAGCGATCAACGGCGCCACCGTGTCGGTCTATCTGACGAGCTTTGCGGTCATGCTGCTTGCGCCGTACTATCTGGTGCGCTTCACCGACCTGCCGCTGCCGCTGGCAGGTGCGGTGCTCGCCGCCTCCTCGATCGGGAGCATTGCGGCGTCTCCGCTGGCCGGGCGGATCATCGAACGCGTTCCGGCAGCGCGCGTTGCCGCCCTCGGCGCGCTGCTAAACGGTGCCGGATTGTCGCTGATCGGGGTTTGGGACGCCGGTTCACCATTGGTTGTCGTGGTTGCGCCGCTGCTGCTCCAGGGTTTTGGCGTCGGCCTCTTCCAGGTCGCCTATATGGACTTGGTGATGGGGACGCTGCCGCCCCAGCATCGCGGTGTCGCCGGCAGCCTGGCGATGCTGACCCGCACCCTCGGGGTGGTTAGCGGGGCGACACTGCTGACCCTGGTCTTCCATGGTCTGGAAGGTTCGCCGCTGGTAAGCGGGGGCGCTACGGCGGATGGCTTCTTATCGGCCTTCCGTGCGACCTTCCGCCTGGCCGGCATCGTCTCGGCAGTCACCGGCGTTGTGGCGGTCTGGCTGGCTCGCCGGACTGTCCGTTGACCAAAATCAGCGGTGAGAGGCGCCCTCCGAGTGGGGGCCGCCAGCCGGCGGCGCCGCTCCCGATGGCGCGCCGGCGCGAGGCAATGGTCCGATGGCGCGAGGCAATGGTGCAACGGCGCGCGGCGTATGCCATGCGGCCGGTTGGCGTGACGCCATTGGCGGCATCATCGACGGCCGCCCGGCGGGGTGGCGCCCCGGCGGGGCGAGAGCCGCCGGTCCCGTTCGCCCGGGTGCGAACGCCGGTGCCGCTCGGTCAGGCCTGAGCGCCGGGCCCATTCGCACGGGCGCGAACGCCGGTCCCGCTTGGCCAGGTGTGAGCGCCGGTCCCATTCGCTCAGGCGCCAAAGCGCGCGCGGCGGGGTGCGACCAGAACATCGGCGAACCCGCGGCCCGCGGAGCGGCAATCCGCGGGATCGCGGCGGCCGAGACGAGGTGAGTTCGAAACATCGCCAGCCGCGCGCGCGAGCCGGGATCGAGCGACGCGGCCTCCTGGCGGCGCACCGGGTCGTGCCGCCAAATCGCCGATTCCGGGCCCGGGACTACGTGATCATGGGCCTTCGAGGCTTGGGCCTCGCGACGGATTCGACGCTGGCCCCAGTCAAAGGCGGATCGGGGCCAGATTTTGTTCACGATGACAAATCCGGCTCCGATGGTGATGCCGAACGGCAGTCCAAAGCCAACCCCATAATCGGGGGGGACGATGTCGAGCGGCGGGAATTCCGGGGACGGCCAGGGGCCGTAGACAAGCCCCGGATTATAGAGCGGGGGATAGATATACGCCGGGTTTGCCGGCTCGATTGCGATGCCTTGCCCTTCCTCGGCCACATTCTGCTGAGGGTTGGACCACAAGGCCCCCGCTGCCGCCGCTTGATGGCGCAGACGTTGGATGGCGTCCATGACCTCTGCCTGTTGCCCCACGAAGGCGTCTCCGAGCTCCTCCGTCCAGTCCAGATTGGCGTCCATCATCATCAGAATTTGCGGAACATTCACCAGAGCCTTGACGCTGGGATCCCAACTCTCGGACTCGAGCGCCGCTGCGAGCTCGTCTCCGGACAAGCCCGCGTGGCGAGGATCGCGAAACCAACGATTGGCCTTGACGATTTCGAGCGGATAGGTCGCGGCCATCAGGATCTGCGCGAGCAAAGGATCCGGATAGAGCGCGATCGGTGCGAGGAGTTGATCGAGTTGTTCGGCCTGCAGGATCGGTGCGGGCGTGGACGAAGGCGTTGCCGGGAGCGCTTCAGCCGCCGGAGCTTCCGCTCCGGGCGCAGGCGCGGCTGCTGGAGGGGACGCCGCCGCCGGGGCTTCTGCCGCCGGAGTTTCAGCACCCGGTACCGGCGCGGTTGCTGCGGGGGACGTCGCCGCTGGAGCTCCAGCCGCCGGGGTTTGGGCTTCGGGCGCTGGCGCCGCGAGACCGGCCGCGGGCGCCGGGGTCGTCGCCGTTATAGGCGCCGGAGTGGTCTGCGCCCGAACCGACACTGAGGTGACGACGATTACGACGGCAAGGACCCCGGCTATAACCCCGATCGGACGCGCACCCATGTTTACCCAAGTCGATGTGGCGGCTTTGCCTGCGCCGCGCGGGCTGGCAACAAACGCCTGAATTATGCGCGAGCTGCCGTCTGTTTGGTTGCGCCGGCGGCATCAATTTTCAGTGATCGACGGCGTATCGAATTGGGTTAACGGGGTCTAAGGCCGGTCAGGAAGGTTCTTCCAGGGTGAAGCCGACTTTGAGAACAACCTGGTATTGGAGCTTCGATGCCTCGACCTGCCCCCGCGTCTGAAGCACCTCGAACCAGCTGATCCCGCGCAACGTGCGCGACGCCCGGCTGACAGCGCTTTGAATCGCATCCTCGATGCTTTTGTCCGATGAGCCGGCCACTTCGATGATTCTGTAGACGTGATCGGGCATCGATGTCCTCCCTTGCGCACTAGCAAGACGGTCGCGTTCAGAGCCACCGCCCGCAGTCAATCGACGGATCATTTCGTGCCGGCCCCGGGCGAATTAAAGGCCCGTGCCCCGGCCTTTTCGAGTGGACAAGGGCCGCGGCCGGTGTCGGTTGACGAGAGCGCGGCTCCGCCGTGACCACACGATCACCCGTTTCGAGGATTTTGACCGATATTGGCGAGCGGCATCGCCAGGTAATGGTCGGTGCCGTGGCGGTTGATCAGCATCACCACGCTTCTGCGTCCGCCCGCCGCGGCTTCCTGTAGTCTGCCGATAGCGTCCTCGGGCGAAGTGACCGGGTGCTGATTGATCTGCTCGATCACATCGCCGGGCAACAGGTCGACGTCGGCGAACGCACTGTCCTCGTCGATCGCCCTCACGACCACGCCGTTTGTCTTCTGGGGTACCCCGAGCCGCTGACGGCGCTGCGGGGTCAACGGCACGAGCTTTAAGCCGATGCCGCCCGGCCGCGCCGATCCCTGACCCTCGCGCTCGCCTTGTATCGTTTCCAGGGTTTCCGGGCTTTGCGGCATTTCACCGATGACCGGCCGCAAGGTCGTCTCGGCATTTTGCCGCCATACTTTGACCGTCGCGGGCTCGCCGATTGCGGTATCGGCGACGACCAGCGGCAGCTCCCGCATTCTCAGGATATCGTGCCCATCGACCGAGAGAATGATGTCGCCTTGCGCAAATCCCGCTCGGGCGGCGGGACCGTCGGCAGCGACTCCGGCGACAAGCGCCCCTTTCGCCTGCGGCAGCCCGAAACTCTCGGCAATCTCCGGGGTCACCTGCTGGATCTGCACACCGAGCCAGCCGCGTGCGACCCTGCCATGGGCCTGCAATTCCTCGACCACCCGCCTCGCGAGGTTCGCCGGTATGGCAAATCCAATGCCGACCGAACCGCCGTTGGGCGAGTAGATTGCCGTATTGATGCCGATCACATTGCCGTTGAGGTCGAAGGTTGGGCCGCCGGAATTGCCTCGGTTGATCGCCGCATCGATCTGCAAGAAATCATCGTAGGGGCCGGCGTGGATGTCCCGGCCGCGCCCCGAAATAATCCCGCTGCTCACCGTGCTGTCGAGGCCAAACGGATTGCCGATGGCGAGCACCCAATCGCCGACCCGGGCCGTGTCGCTGTCGCCCCATCGCACATGGGGCAGCGGTCGCTCGGTATCGATCTTGAGCAGCGCCAGATCGGTCAGCGCGTCGCGCCCGACGACGCGAGCCGGATACTGGCCGCCGTTTTGAAAGGTTATCATGATCTTATCGGCGTTCTCGACCACATGATCATCGGTGACGACATATCCATTGGGATCGACAATAAAACCTGACCCCAACGCCGTGCTGGGGAAAGGGACGCCTTTGCGGCCCCGCTCCTCAAAGAAGCGGCGCAGGAATTCGTCGAGCGTCGACGGCGGCAACCCGCGAAGCGTGTTTTGGTCCTTAGCGCGACCGGGACGGAGTTCGCTTTGGTCGGCGGCCGTTTTGGTCGCCCGCTGAATTGCCGAGACGTTGACTACGGTGGGCATCACGCTTTGCACCACGGGAGCAAAGCTCGGCAGTGCACGCCTCGTCATACTCGGCCCGAGAAATTGCAGATCCGCCGGCGCACAGCCGATCTCGATTATCGTGAGACCGAGCACGACGGCGCCAACAGATATCGCCGAGCGCGAGAGATGAAAAGCGGAGGCAAACATTGGAAGACCTTCATGCCGGGTCGGGCCGCACCGGGTCGAGCGCCGCGCAGATCCACCCGTCGCCGATGGTACCCTCGATGAGTCGGCAAAAGATACAGCGGTGCAAGGCGCCGGACGAGAGCCGCGGCACCCTCACTCGATTGTCCGAGCTTCTACCGGACGACGCAATGATGGCGACGGGATGTCACGAATTCAACAGCCGGGGGCTGCCGCGGGTGCGATGGCGATACCCGAGCAAACTCCTCCGGCACGCCGCTTGGTCTACTCTTCCATTATTTCCTGGTGTTACCGCTCGCCAAACCCGATCTGCTCGATTGAGCCGGTTTCGTCCGGTGCGGGCGCAGGAATGTTTGCCGCACTCATCAGCTGCTCGAATTGACCCGGTGACGACAGCCATCGCCGCAGCGAGTTGAATTCGAACCCCGGAGCCGCACCCGCAAGTGCGCGCAGCAGCCGAGCAGTCATCGGATAATCATTTGGTCCGTAGTAAGCAATGTCGGATGCAAGATCGAGTTCGTGCTCAAGCGTGACGTCGAGCAGCGCGATGAAGTCTTCTGCGGTCGTCGCCGGCGCATCGCGCATTTCGGCGACGATGGAAGTGATTTCGAGGAGCAGCTCGATCTGGCGTTGGCGCATCGGCGCCAAGTCGGTTCCTTGGATCCGGGCCTCATTGATCCCTATCGCCAGCTGATGGTGCTCATCCTCGAGTTTCGCCCATTGCTTGTGCAGCGCGGAGATTGACAGATGCGGGCGTTCAGTCACAACTCTAGCTCCTTCAGCGGCTTTCGAGCCATCCTGCTCGAGAAAGCGCCATCCCCCATTATTTACTTTAGCCCCTGGTGCCCCGGAGCGGCTGTCCAAAAGGCGTCAAATCGACATCCGGGGGCCCCATTTTGAGGGCCACCTTCAGAGTCGTAAACCTGGCCCGTCGACAAGGGGCCGTGAGGCAATCGTCTGGGTAGCTCCCGCGTTCGGAGGAGGCGCGGACGGGGGGGTTTATCTAGCTGGCAGGCAAGCGCCCGGCACCGCTCATCGTAATAAGAGTGGGTTACGCAGAGCGGTTCGGGCAGCTCTGCTTACGCAGCATGGTGCGGGCGGGGAGACTTGAACTCCCACGTCCTCTCGGACAACAGATTTTGAGTAAACTCCGAGCCTCTCACCCGCCATCACGCTCCCTAACCCCGTTTCACCGAAAATCTAGGGACAGATTAGGGACAGCTCTCGCGGGCGCCGAGGAGAACAGAGCTATGACAACCAAATGGTTCACCGCGGCACCCGGCATCCGCTACTGCAAGCTCGCGACTCGCAAGCATGGCGCGCGTTCGATCGTTACTTCACACTGCGCTTCTCGATCGCCGGCAAGCAGGTCGAGGAACCTCTAGGATTGGCATCCGAAGGCTGGACGGTGGAGCTGCCAAGGAGTAGCTCGCCGAGCTGAGCAAGGCGTGGCGCACCGGCCAGGGACCCAAGACGCTGCACGAGGAGCGGGAGGCGGAGGCGCGGGCAAAGCAAGAGGCGGCGCAGGCCGAGGAGCGGACAAAGCGCGAAAAGGCCGAGGCCGAGGAGGCTCTGGCGCGTCGAGAGAAGACCGTCGCCTATCTGTGGGATCGCTACAGCAAGGAAGTCGTGGCCATCGAGAACAAACCGCGCACCATCGCCGAGAAGACCCGCTGGTGGAGGCGGTGCATCGAGCCAGCGATCGGCCATTTGAAGATCAACGACGTGACAGAGCAAGGCGCGGGCGCGGTGGTGCGCGCGCCATTGCGGCTCGACGGCAAGGGGCAGGTTGTCGGCGGCAAGGCCGAGGCCGGCAATCTCTATCGCCTGCTGCACCACATGTTCCACAGGGCGCTGCAATGAAACTTGCGCGCCAAGGACGCCCGCAACCCGCTGGAAAGCGTCAGCGAGCCCAAGGTCGCCCGTCGCGAGCGGCTGCTGGCTGGCGGCGAGGTCGGTGCCTTGATGCAGGCGCTCGCCGCGGCCGAGCGCGACTTGGCCGACCATCCCCAATGCGTGGCGGCGATCCGCGCCGCGATCCTTACCGGTGCCCGGATCTCGGAGTTGCTGACCTTGCGCTGGCAGGACATCCGGCGCGACGAGATGGAGCTGCATCTCCTCGACACGAAAACCGGCTTCTCGAGGCGGCCGATCTCGGCTGCGGCGCTGGCCGTGCTCGATGGCGTGGAGCGGATGCCGGGCGTCGAATTCGTCTTCCGTGCCATCAAGGCACCAACAGCGCCGCTCCCCTACAGCACGGCCGAGAAGGCGTTCCGCCGCATCGCGAAGAGCGCCGGGGTCGAGCGCTGCACGCTGCACACCATCCGCCACTGGTTCGCCACGATGACCGCCAACAGCGTCAGCAACGCCCGCGTCGGCATGGCGCTGACCGGTCACAAGTCGCACGCGACCTAAATGAACTATGTCCACGGCGACAAGGCACAGGCCCGCGCGTTGGCCGATCAATTAGCCGCTCTCGCCAACGGACTGGCAAAGGCTAACTCGAACATCGCCACTATGGCGCCGGCCGCTGCCGCAAAGTAGGCTTTCTCTTTGCGGCGGAAAGGCTGATCACCGACAGCCCGGCTCCGCACCGGGCTTCCGCCGCACCTCCAACTTGCGGAGCGCCCAGCGGAGGCCCCGTGCGCACAGGCCCTCGGAGCTGGCAGCAAGCCTGCGCCTGGTACATCTGGCGCGATCTGCGCGTGGTCTCTCTTGTCGCGCCGAAGGACGGCTACCACGATACGCTGACGGTAGAGAGTCTTCTTCAAGCCCAGAAAAATGCCCGACGGCCCTCTCGGTATAGATCGCCGCGGACCAGTCGGACCGTGCGCGGCCCCGGCTTCGTAATCTTCCCGTCACGAGCAGGTGAAGGCTACGGCCCCAGCTTCTTGGCAGAGATGCTTCCGTGGCCTGTCGGCTCGATCGCGGAATTCGAGCGCGCCGTCGCAAATGGCCAAGTGACGGAGAGCGAATTGCATACCGTCGATCCGGCCGAAATCATGCGCGTATTCCCGGCACCTGCAGGCCGGATCGCTGCAGAAACCGCCGAGTGGAGCGCCGAGACGCCCGTTGGCTGGGTTCCGCTCGGGATCGTTCACAACGAGAACTACTATTGCCGCGAAGTGCTCATGAGGCGAGTGGAAGAAGAAATGCGAAAACGCAGGCTGGAGTTAAGGGGATCTCACAAAGACGAGCGCTGGCGTGCAAGCAAGCCGATCCCTTACCCCTACTGCCTCGAATTGGGTTTCAATTGGGTCGCCGGACCGAGCAGAGAAGACGGCGGCAAGCCTCGCTTTCCTGGGCGTAAATATCATTGTGACGTCAGCGCCTTTCACCTGAACAACCGGCAGATCGCCCAAGCCGACTACGACCGGCTGCGCACAGAGATATGCGAAAGGCCCTCGCACTGATCCGCGCACCCTCGCCGTCGACGCCAAACTGCAGGCGCGAATCGAGGCCGAGCTGTTCGACCGGCTCGAAAGGCGGCAATCCGCTGCGGGGGAGACAGCTATCTTAAGCGGTGATCCTCCCGACTTCCGGCCGTTCGAACCGACGCCCGGCACGATCCTGGTTCCCGATGCGGAGGCCCTGTTCTTCCGTCGAGATGCCCGCCGCCGCTATGTCCAGTCGAGGCCCGAACTGCCGGGCGCGGCAAACCTCCTGCGGGACGAGGGGTTTCCTGAAACCCGTCGAAAGCGCCGCCCGGTGTTGCGTATCGGGTTGCCGAAGGCGAGCCAGTCGAAGAGCAGGAGCCACTACGCGGCAAGGCGCTCGACGACGCGCTGGATAAATGGGTTCTCGTTAAATGGGGGGAAGACCTAACAAAGTTGCCATCCCGCGAAGAACTGCTGTTGCTTGCTCGTAAGAAGCCAAAATTCAGCAGTGTTACACAACCGATATCCGCGCTCTGCGCCGCAGGCTCGCTCCCGAAGAGATCAAGCGAGGCGGCGGCGGGATGCATCGCCGCTCTTAGCTGGTGAACTTGCCAAGTCACCAGCTAATTACCAGCTAGACTTGCCAAGTAAAGCGTTAACATCTTCGTGGCGTACAGAGTGTCACGAAGTAACCGGAAAATGGAAGATGTGATCGTCGAGATGAAGCGGCTGCTCCGGGATGTCTTCCTCGCGTCCAGGCGTGTGAAAACGTGCGCGAGCCAAGAAAGCGTAGAACCGGTTTCTCTATTGCCTTCCTCTGATAGCCGTCGCCAGCACGTCTAGTTTTCAGATTGACCAAATTGAGAAGAACTTTCTACGAGCAAATTGAACGCGCGAGTTTTCGCACAGCCTGGGTCGAAAATCAACGAGCTGACCGCGGCGTTTTCAATTGGCGGACGATCCAAAATCGGCGCAGTCGCGGCGAATACGAGAACGAGGACGAGATATTCTTCCGGGTCGGGGATCTGCAGGGGTGCGTCGCGATCCCTTTTTGGCCTCGGTTGCAGGCACCTTGTCACCCGCCCGGCGCCCGCCGGTCGTGCCAACACGTCAACCACCTCGTCGACGGCCCCGAAACCGCGCGGACGAGCTCGCTCGCCCTGCCTCGTCGGGCTGATGTGCCATGCCGACGTACGATGGCCCCGCCGCGGATGGCGCCGCGGTCGAGGCCGGTAATCGGGATTACGTTGGACGGCAGCCCGATACCGCAACCGCGCCTCTGGCGCAACTAATTAGCAACGATCTCTGGCGCCGAGTCGGTGAACTAGTCGAGATCGTCATTTCTAGGCTCTCTCCCGGTGGCTGACCAGCAGCACGCACGCATCCCGGCGCGGGCAATCTCGTTTCGCCAGCTCTCGGCGCATGACTGACGCGTCTTGGCGTGCATCGCATTGCACGCCGACAGTGCAGGGCGTGCCTATCCGAGCATGGCGAGGATAGCGACGATGACCGGCATCGGCAGGGGCAATGTGCCGCGCACGATCGCTCGCCTCGAACGGCTTGGATTACTGATCCGGCAGAGCCGAGCCGCCGACGCGACCGTCAACCTCTACAAGGTGATCTTTGATTCCGACGAACTGTCGGCCTCGGTGCCGGTAGATGTCATCATCGGAGATGACAGGGGTGTCATCTCACGTGAGTACAGGGTGTCATCACTGGAGATGCAAAGTGTCATCTCAGTTGACGCACTGAACAGACGAGAACAGACCAATGAACAACACTCGGTCAATATGCATCGACCGGTCGCTCGTTCAGCTCGCGCGCGCACGTGAACCACGGATCGAAGTCAAGGATGGCGCCAATAGTGATTTCGAGATTTTTTGGCGCATCTACCCTCACCGCGGCAGCTTTCCGGACCCAAAGAAGCCCGCGCGGCTGAAATTCGAGGCGGTGAAGCGCGACGTCGATCCGGCCGCCATTATCACGGGCGCCACGTTGAGCAACACGGCACCGAGGGGCGGTTCGTCGCGCAGGCGGTCACCTGGCTGAATCAGGAGCGCTGGACACAGCTTCACGATCCCGAGGCGCCGGGCTTCGTGTCGGGATGAACTGACATGGCCGGCCTCGCCGAACGGCTGCTCGAACATGGCATTCGCCCGCCGCGATACACGGGCGGCAATCAGAAGCTCGTCTGCCCCCAATGCTCGCATACTCGGAGGAAGCGCAGCGACGCCTGCCTGAGCCTTACGATCGACGGCGACCGTGCTCTCTGGAAGTGCCACCACTGCCAATGGAGCGGCGCGGTGAACAGGCGCGACGATTATAGGCGGCAGCGGTGCCGGCCGGCCCCGGTCAAGCCGACAGCCACGCCGGGCGGCTTTGGGCCATCGCCCGACCGGTCCAGTGCGCAGGGCACGGCTTGGGCGGCTTCAAACGCGGCGTCACGAATAAGCCGGCGGTATCGGCCGGCGCTTCTGCCCGTGCCCAATCCCAGACGCGCAATAGCAGTCGTGAACTTCGCGAGAGCTGACAGCACGCGAGGAGTTAGAGCCATTTTCATTTCGCGAAGCGTTCGCACGCGCACAACTTCTGCAAAGAGCCGCTGCTGCTCCGCCTCAGCTGAGACGCGTGCGTTGGAAAGCGAATGTAAACCCTCTCGATCACCAAGCGATCGAAGATAACCTTCGGCTCGAGTCCACTCCCACGCGGCACGCCAGTCCGGTGGGGTCCACCGGTCATCGTCGTCGGTCAGATCATTCCGAGCGCGATCAGCCCATTGAGGCGCCCCACATCCAGCGATTAGCGCGACGATCTCGTCTAGGCGAGTGAAGGTGTCGGTTAGCCCACGAAGACGCCGGGCCTCACCAACAATCTGCTGGTATGCCTCGATGATCGAGGCTTGGGTAATCTCCGGATTGCCCAGATGATCACAGAACTCTGCCAAGGCCGTATAAAACGGAAGATCGAACTCGCCGGCTATGTCGGAAAGCTTCCGCCGGAGTCCTGTGGCGGCGGTCAGATGGGCCTTTTCGAGATTTGCATTCAATGCATCTAACAGTTGTTGGCATTCCCATGAAAGAGGATCGGCTCCGGATCAACCCCATATAGGCCGCCTCGGAACATTGCAAGTATGCCGAAGGGCTTACGACCAGCTGCGAGTTCGCTATCGCCTTATCGAGTGCTGGGTCTGCGTCATGGTCGCACTCAAGCACCAACAGGTCGTATTCCTGACCCTCTCGATGAATCTCGATCCACGCCAGGAGTGCTTCTTTGAGCGCCTTCGAGGCGCCTAATGATTTCGACCCGCTCGTCGTTGAACGGAAGTGGGAAGAAAAACGTACCATTTGTTGCGTCTGCGTCCGTTTGAGCCCTGCCGCTCCGATGCCCAAGTCTCGATCCATCTGCTCCCGACTGTGGTTCAGGCAGAACCAACTCGGCGTTGGAAGGATCGAGGCTGTCGAAATCGCTCGGATATAAGACCTCGCCTGATGGCTCGACTACGAAGGAAACGGCAGGTGCCGGCAGTTCATCCGGCGTCCCAACTTTGTCGACCCGATCAATCAGCCGAGCGATGTCCTCGCGCCTAAAGTCTCCGCTACGCTGCCGGACATACACGACCCATGTGTCCGTCAGACGCAGGACGTCATCTGCGTCAGGAAGACTTCGATCATTGGGGTCAGTCAGCGTATCCGGATGATAGTCGCCGTTTGGGGACAAACACGCGGCGCATGCTCGCAGAATCTTCTCAAACGAACGCTTATCGAACGGAGAGAACCCAATGTCAGGGTCCTCAACGGTGTGTTCTAACTGTTGGCCGATGTCGTGCTGTACCGCCTTACTTCCCTCGATTTCCAGAACGTGGAAGGCTTTGAGAGCCAATTGAGGGGCGGTCCGCCGTGGTCGTATATGCAGCGATCCATCCTCTTGTAGCTCGATCTCAATGAGTTGCTCGATGACTGGGATGTTGAGCAGCGTGTTCTGGATCACCCACCGTGCAATGCCGACCCCGAAGACGAGTTCGATCGGTGTATCGTCTCCCAACGCGATCAAGCGCTGATAGATTTGGTAAATCTTGTTGTAAAACTCGATCGATCGACGGCGCGGTCTCTCGATCTCTGCCCATTTGTTCCACTGGTTCTCAACGTAATCACACCAGAGCTCGTGAAACTCGGGAAGGTTTTTTATCCGCAA
>Ga0306925_10004693_pt1 | contig 12396 bp, 9 predicted proteins | sample flu12Cox44000176_FD_203755 | JGI IMG/M metagenome (GOLD analysis project Ga0306925, IMG submission 203755) | Lab enrichment of tropical soil microbial communities from Luquillo Experimental Forest, Puerto Rico - flux8day.12C.oxic.44.000.176 (v2)... | ecosystem: Environmental > Terrestrial > Soil...
AAATTCTTCCTCGGTCATGCCGCCGAGCTTACGGGCCTCATGGGCGAGGTTCTTGTCGATGCCCTGCGATGCAAGGGTCGCTACCGGGTTATCTGGCAACCCAGTAGACTTTTCCTGATATGGTTGACCGCCCTTTGCGAGACCGACCGTGTTCTTTTGCTGATCTATCATCTCGCCGAGGCGGCGGGTAGCACGCATCCGAATCTCTGCGGCGTCCGCTTCCATGCCTCTGTCCTTGGCCTGCTTGGCATAGGCGGCCATGGCGATGGCAGCATTGCGAATCTCTTTCACCTCATCGACGGCCTTGGCCTCGGCGATCGCACGGCGGGCGGCGTCGTAGCGGACCAGCGTGCCACCCACGTCAGCCGTCATGGCGCGGCCCTGCTAGTCTGTGCGGCGGCTGTGTTGACTTCCGCGGCGAGCGGGCGGCATAAAACCGCGCCAGCGCTCGCGAGAGCGCTGGTGGAGCCGGCGGGGACCCCCGCTATCTGTAGGTGACTTCTAGGCGCCATCGCCTCGACTCCTTCCGAAGACAGACACGACAAGCTCCGCCTTTGGCTGGACACCCGGGCGGGCTTGTCGTGGAGGATTAGGCGGCCTGTGGCTTGTTTTCGCTTAAGTGCGGAAACCTCGACGGATCGACGGGCTTCCCAGCGCGCTGGTCCAAGTACTCTCTCAAGTGCCGAATCCGGATGCCGCAACGCCGCGGGCTCATCCAGGTCACCGTCGGCGCTTCCCCGGCCGCAATCATCCGACGCAGCGTTGCGGTGCTAACCGACAATTGGACAGCCGCCTCGCTGAGCGAGATGACCCGATCTTCCTCGTTTCTTGGATTCATCGTTGCCACCCGTTGACTAGAGCACGCAGAAGCGCGCCCTGTGTTTCGATGGCTTGCACGGAAGCACAGATGAAACGGCGGGGAAAAATTGTTTCTTTTATTCCCCCTTCAATAATTTTCGACGAGCCCTTCGAGAGCCTCTATCCAAAGCACTTTGGGATTGCTGCCGTCGGCCTTCGCTGCCGCTTCAGGGAACCGCTTTAAGAATTCAACGATGACGCGCACCGCCGGCGGCCTTTTCTTGTACCGCTCGCGTAGCTGCCCCGCGGTTCCATTGAAGGTCCCCATGGCGGCGATCTTTTTAGTGGCCGCTTCCATCGTAAGACCGTCTCGTACTCTCAACAGCTCGATGTGCAGTGCCAGCTTAATGTCATCGTGCTGCTTCGGGCGGCCCCGCCTTGGGGGCGGCATGAAACCGGGGACATGCCGTTCGGCCAAGTGCCACCGCAAGCTCCATCCCAGCGTTCTCGCTGTTAGGATCAATTCCGAAATGCTTGAGCAGCAGCGCCGTCTTCACGGCGCGCTTTTGCGCCCATTCTAATTCGCTCAGGGTGCCGAGGACGCTCGGCGGATACATCGGTTCCGCGAGCTGACCTTCATAGGCCCCACGCTTTGACGCTTTGCGCCTGGGTTTCACGGGGCGCCCTCCTCGATGAGGCGCTCCTCAGAAAGGCGACGCGGCACACCGGTGAGGAACCGGCGCTTCGGGAGCTACCCTAGCCGCGCCATACGAATCCTATTGCACTGCACTCCTAAATGAAACGACCTTCGATTCGGTGCCTTCAATCAGGCTGCGGATGTGACTGTCCCACAACAACAATGCGTTTTTGATCTCGCGCAAATATTGGCCTTTGTTGTAGGTGCGAGCGATCAGATTGGGCGTGTGATTCAAAATCAGTTCGATCGCGTACGGATTTACGCCCAAATCAGCCGCGCCGGAGGCGGCTGATCGACGAAGATCGTGCAACGTGAAAGCCCGCACTTGCGCGCCAAGGCGCTTGTCCAATGCCGCCTTGCGCCTGACCCATCCGGCGAATCCATTCGACCCACGTTCGCCAAAGAGGTGATCCCGATCCGCCCTGTGGGGCACCGCATCGATAATCTCGCGCGCAAGCCCCACGATTGGCACCGTGTGCGCCCGACCATTTTTTGCGCGGTGAGCCGGAATAGTCCAAACGTCCCCAACGATTTCGCTCGCTCTCATTCCGCCAACTTCGCCGCGTCGTTGCGCGGTCAAAATCAACAGTTTCAGAATCGAACCATAATCGTCATCGCCTGCGTGCATCCATACCAGCCGCAGCTCTTCGTTGTTCAGAACTCTGTCTCTTGGTTCGGGCGTCGGCGGCTCAGGGGTTCCGGCGACCGGATTCAACCCATCGACCAAACCAGAGGCGATGCCCCAAGCGAATGCTGCACTGAGCGCACTGCGCGCCCTAGCGGAGGTGACGGCCCCACTCTCGCGGCCGATAACCAACACACGCGCAGCAACATCGCGGCGGGTGATCAGATCGGCGGCCATGCCATGCAGGGGGCGGAAGTACGGCCCGCACAGATAACGTTTTGACTCGTCGAAGCTCTTCGGACGCAACGCCGGCCGCTTCGCGGCGAGATACTCATCCGCCAACCGCTTCAGCGTGAGTTCGTCCTTGGCCCTCCGCTGTGCCTTATCGGCCTGCGGGTCTTCGCCCAACGCAATGGCGGCGAGAGCGCGCTTTGCGGCGCTACGCGCCTGCTCCGCGCTCAAGACCTCAGCCGGTGCAAGCAGCAGGCGGCGAGTGCGTGCGCCCCTTTTGTACTGCACGATCCAACTGCGGCGGACCTCATCACCGCTACGACGCATCCGGTAGCCGAAGCCGGACAGCGCCCCATCAAAGGTGATGACGTCCGCCTTACCGGGTGGCAGCACCAGCCGCGCAACAGTCTTGGCGTCGAGTTTCATGGCATTGCCTCGGGAAGCGCTGGGGAAGCCAAAGGTGATTCCCGGTGACCGCTCTTGATTGCAATATTCAGGGAAGCACCGCCACAGCGGCTCGTAGAAGAGCGTCCCCAGCGATTCCAGTCCCGCCGAATCTGCGGCGCCGGGAATGCCGCCCTCGATCAAGGCAACGCTTGCCTGCGAATGCGGGTCGCGCAGCAGCGCCAGATTGTCCACCGACCCTGCCGTCGCCGCCAGCTGCACTTCGACGTTCTCACGCGCCAGTGCCGCGCGGTAGCGCTCGCCGACCTCGTAGTAGGCGTCGCCCTCGGGCCCGGTCGCCATGACAATGCGGTGCGGCGGCATGCTGCGCAGCATCAGGAGCGCCGCGCACGCAATTGCTGCGGCGGTCACGGAGATGGTGATTGCGGGCCAATGGAGTCGCAGGAAGTCTCGGGCTGGCATGCAGCGCTGCTTCTCGTTCTACCGACCTTTGCCGATGACGGGCGGTAAGTACACGCCGCAAAGATGTGTATTTCCCGCGCTCTTGACAATCCAAGCCCAGCAGGCGTGCGCGTACTGGTGCTGCGACGGCCATGCGGCCGGGCAGAATGCATAATCGCGATCTGCCGAGGGGATCGGTTATGCGAGCGTTGTAAGGCGACTTCGATCAGGTCTTCACGGTGTAGCTCGTGTTGGAGCCGCCGATCTGGTGCCAGCCGTTGAAGGCGCCATTGCTGATTGCCTCAACCCAGCTGTCACCGGTCGCGTTGTTGCGGAACAGGATGTCGTCGGTGCCGTTGCCGAAATAGTCGCCGATGCTGACCGCCGCGTAACGCGTGTCGGAGCCGCCGACCTGGCTCCAGGCCTTGAACGCGCCGTTGCTGATCGCCTCGATCCAGGTATCGCCGGTCGAGGCGTTGCGGAACAGGATGTCGTCGGTGCCGTTGCCGTAGAAATCGCCGACGCCGACCACGCTGTAATGCGTGTCGGAGCCGCCGATCTGATGCCAGCCGTTGAAGGCACCGTTGCTGATCGCCTCGATCCAGGTATCGCCCGTGCTGTTGTTGCGGAACAGGATATCGTCGGTGCCGTTGCCGTAGAAGTCACCGGTGCCGGCCACGGCATAGCTGGTGTTGGAGCCGCTGATCTGGAACCAGCCGGCGAACGCGCCGTCGCTGATCGCCTCGAACCAGGTGTCGCCCGTCGCATTGTCCCGGTAGAGGATGTCGTCGGTGGCGTTGCCGAAGAAGTCGGCCACGCCGACCACGGCGTAGTTGGTGTTGGAGCCGCTGATGTCATGGAAGCCGGTACCGGCGCTGTTGCTGATCGTCTCGATCTGCGTATCGCCGCTCGAATTGTTGCGGAACACGATGTCCGCCGTGCCGGTGCCGTAGAAATCGCCGACCCCGGCCGCGGTATAGCCGGTATTGGAGCCGCCAATCTGCTGCCAGCCGGCAAAGGCGGCGTTGCTGATCACCTCGACCCAGGTGTCACCGCTTGCGTCATTGCGGAACAGGATATCCGAGGTGCGGTCCAGGTTGAAATCGTCCCTCTGGCCGCCGAGCCGGATGTCGGTGCCGGTGGTGCCGTCGGACGAGAGCTTGAAGTCCCAGCCCGCGAAATTCTGCAATGGATCGAGCTTGAGCTTGTAGGTGGTGCCGTTTTCGGTGACCTTCAGGTCGTTGCTGGGGTTGAGCGTGAAGCTCCCGCTGATGCTGAAGCTGACCGCGGTGAGATCGATGGTGTCGCCGGGGCGCAGGCCCGAGATCACCGCCGCCGGCATGCTGCCCGAAGTGGCGCCGTCGATGCGGATCCGCCCGGTGAGGCCGACAGGCTGCATACCGAGCGGCTGGTGCGGCTGCAGAAGTCATTGAGCGACTTGTTGTCCAGAAGCCGCTTCGCCAATGCTTCGGCGGCTTTCGGAGCCGAAAGGCGTCCTCCGTGGCGCGGGCGAAGCCCGGTCCGTCGCAGAGCGGCGAAGAGAGCATGCGCGGCCTCAGCGAGGCTCGCAACGCTGCAAGTGCGTCGAGATCGCTTGCCAGCGAGGCTGCGATGGCGACGTACTCGGCAGCGTTCGCAGCCACGAGCCGCTCCAGACCTAATGTCGTGAGAATGCTGGCGCCGACGCGAGCCGCATGCCGGTTGCCGCGCAGCGTGATCACCGGCACTCCCATCCATAAAGCTTCGCAGGTGGTGGCGGTGCCGTTGTAGGGCAGGGGGTCGAGCGCGATATCGATGTCCCCATAGTGCGCCAGATGATCTGCGGCCGCAGCGAAGGGTGGGCAAAGGTCGAGGCGTTCGCTCCCGATCCCGGCGGCGGCGAAAGCTTGGATGGCGCGCCCGCGCGTGTCCTCGTCCTTGAATTGGGGACACTTGAGGATGAGACGCGCGTCGGGAACTTCACGCAACATCCGTGCCCACACCGCAATCGTGCCGGGCGAGAGCTTGGCGAAGTTGTTGAACGAACCGAAGGTCACGTTGCCGTTGCGTCGCGCGGGCAACGGCGCGACCTGCGGTGTTTCTTCCGCGCCGCGGTAGCCCATCAGCTCGACGGCTTGACGAGGCCGAATGCGTGCTGCGCGATCTGCTGGAGCGTGCGCCGCGCCGCGGCATGGCCTGGTACCTGCTCGCTCGCGTCCGATACGCACGCGGCGATAGTGATGCGATGATCGATTTTCTGCGTAAGGCCATCGCTGAAGATCAATCGCTGCCGATGGCGCACAACGATCTCGGCATTTTACTCCAGACGCGGGGGCGTTTCGAGGAAGCGGAGTCTTGTTATCGCCGCGCCATCGAAATCGCTCCGCAATTTGCCGAGCCGATGAGCAATCTCGGCGCTCTGCTTGCCGCGCGCGGCCGTGTAGAGGACGCCAAAGCCTGGTACAATCAGGCCATAGCGGCGGATAGCCAGCTCGCTCCAGCACACAATAATCTTGGTGCCGCGCTGGCAAGGCTTGACCGCCCCGATGAAGCGGTCAACTGCCACCGTCAAGCAATAGTCCTCAAACCGGACTTTGCCGAGGCTCACTACAATCTCGGCGTTGCCTTGCAGAGTCAGGCTCGATTCGAGGAGGCCCTTGCGAGTTACGACAAGGCGGTCGCATTCCAGCGCGACTACATTGATGCGCATTGGAACCGCGCTCTTGTGTTGCTCGCCATCGGACGGTTTGCCGAGGGCTGGCTCGAGCACGAGTGGCGCTGGCGCCGCAAGCAACAACCACCGCGCTCCTTCTCGCAGCCTCTCTGGCGCGGCGAACCGCTTGAGGGCCGCACCATCCTCTTGCACGCTGAGCAAGGCATCGGTGACACGCTGCAATTCATCCGTTACGTTCCATACGTGGTCGAACGGGGCGCACGTGTCATCGTGCAAGTGCACCCATCGCTCGTTCGTCTTCTGAGTGCGGCGTATTCCGATCGCGCGCAGGTGATTTCCGAGGCCCAACCGCCGCCGGACTTCGATGTGCACGTACCGCTGCTGTCGTTGCCGCTTGCGTTCGCGACGACGCTCGAAACCATACCGGCGGCCGTTCCATATCTTGCAGCCGATTCGGCGCTCGCGGCGCGGTGGCGCGAACGCCTCGGTCAAGAGAGGGCATTCAAAGTGGGAGTGGTTTGGGCAGGCAATCCTCAGCACACGAACGACTACCGGCGATCGATGGGCCTGGATTGTCTATTACCGCTATTTGACGCCACGCCAAGCGTGCGCTGGTTTTCGCTGCAGGTCGGCGAGCGCTCGACCGATCTCACAAAACTTCCGGCCGGTACAATCACAAGCTTGACTGACAAACTGACCGACTTTTCCGAGACTGCGGCCGCTATTGCCGGCCTCGATTTGATCATCACAGTCGACACCGCCGCGGCGCATCTTGCAGGTGCGCTCGGCAAGCCGGTTTGGCTGATGCTGCCATTCGTGCCGGACTGGCGCTGGCTGCTCGATCGCGACGATAGTCCCTGGTACCCGACCGCGCGCCTCTTTCGGCAAGCCGCGCCCGGAAATTGGACAAGCGTCGTTGACCGCGTCAAATTCAATCTTAGAGACTGCCTTTCGCGACCGCGGCGATGACGAAGACGTAAGGGCTTCTTAAGAGACGGCAGTCACGAGCTCGCCCGCCAGCCAGGGGGGCCTGTGAGGTACATAGAGTGGCAGCCGGCAGCAAGCGGCGCCGGCCCTGGGAGAAGATCGCTGAAGACCCAAGGCCGACGCCTAACCCTGACCCATCCAGGGGCAAACAACACAGGGGGTCAAAGGGCTGACGATTATCATATCCACATTGCCCGCGGGTTGGAAATGGGTGCATTACCAGCATGATCCGTCGTTAACGGCTATGGTTAACGCGTCTCAGGGGGTGATGGGCAAGGCGCAATGGGCCGAGTGCGCGGGTTGTGTTAATCGCAGTGATTGCAGGCAGGCGAGGCGGAGAAACGATTCATGCGCAATCTGAATATCTCCATGCGGGCGGCCGCGGCATTGGCGGCCTCGATCGGATTGCTAGCTTTCGTCTCGGGGGCGCGGGCCCAGGAAAATGGAGTGACGCCGTCTGAAATCTCGATCGGGGCGATCGGCGCCCTGACCGGGCCGCTTGCATTCATCGGCGCGCCCGGCCGCGACAGCATGACCATGGCGTTCGAAGAGATCAACGCGAAGGGCGGCGTCTGCGGCCGCAAGCTTGCGCTGGGATTCGAGCACGCCTCCTCGCCGGCGGAGAGCATCGCTGCGGTCAAGAAGCTCGTCGAGCAGGACAAGGTCTTCATTCTGGTGCTTGCTTCCGGCAGCACGGGCGCCGCCGCGGCGGCGGACTACGTGCGGCAGGCCGGTGTCCCGACCTACAATCTCTACGGCTCGACGCCGATCATCCGTAACCCGTTTGCAAAGAACGTCTTCCACGGCGCGGTGGTGCCGGTGGAAGTATCGGCCGCCGCCCTCATCAGCATGTTTTACGACGGCGGGTACACCCCGAAGAAATTCGGCCTTCTGGCCGGCACCTATGCCTTCCCGCAGGCCACGCTGAAGGCGGCGCAGGACATCCTCAAGCAAAAGGGCGCCGACGTCACGGTCGAGCAGTTCGACATCGGCGCCCGCGATTTCACGTCGCAGCTGGTATCGCTGCAGCGCCAGAACGTCGATTCCGTCCTCCTGCTGGGAAGCTTTTCCGAGGCCGGGTTCGCGATCAAGCAAGCCCGCGAGCTGGGGATGACCAATGTGCGCTGGGTGGTTGACGGCTCAGCGGTCTCCACCGCCATCATCCCGATTCTCGGCAATGCCGACGGCATTCGCGGCTATTACAACGCGCCGGCGTTTCCCGGCCAGACGCCGGCGACCCGCGAATTCGAGGCGCGCCTCAAGAAGCATCTCGGCTCGCTGCCGCAGGGGCGTCCCAGCATTTATGACCTGATCGGATACGGTTCGGGCTACGTGGTCGCAGAAGCGATCAAGGCGACGAACTGCCAGCTTACGCGCGGCAACTTGATCGACGCCTGGTCGGGCCTGAAAGACGCCGGTCCGACCCTGCTCGGCGGCCTCGATGTCACGTTTCCGGAAAGCTATGCGCCGACCGACCATCAGGGCGTTTACCGCATCGGCGCGGCGATCGTAAAAGACGGGCAGTGGCAGGTCTATCGCGTGATCGACAAGCCCTGACCGCGGCCATGCTCGCCGAGCTGGGATTTGTCGTCGTCGCGGGCCTCAAATTCGGCGCGCTCTACGCGCTGGCGGCGCTTGGCCTCGTTGTCGTGCACAAGGCGACGAAGACCGTCAACTTCGCCCACGGGGCGTTCGCGATGCTCGGCGCGTTTGCGAGCTTCCTGATTGTCGTGAACTGGCAATGGCCGTACTGGGCGGCCTATCTCATGATTCCGCCCGCCATCGGGATTGTCGCCGCCGCCATCGAATTCCTCATTCTGCGCCGGCTGCGGCAGGCCGACATGTTTACCGTGGTGATCGCGACGGTGTTCCTGGGCATCGCCATCGCGGAAGGATTTCGGCTGACCTACAACACCGAGCTCCTCGCGGTACCCTCGTTGTTTGCCGGGCCGCCATTCAGGGTCGCCGGCGTATTCGTCACCCGAGATACGGCGTGGGTCATCGCGGGCGCCCTGGCGACGGCTTTCGCCTGCATCGCCGTGTTCCGCTCCGGCAGGCTCGGCCGCGGCATGCGCGCCATGGCGGCGAATATCCGCGGCGCGCAGCTGTGCGGTTACTCGATCGACGGCGTCTACATGCTGGCCTGGTTTCTGGGTGGTGCGCTGGCGGGGTTCACCGGCGTGTTCATTGCGCCGGTCACCGGCGTGTCCGTCGATCTTTCGATCGCGATCATCACCGCCGGCTTTGTCGCCGGCGTGATCGGCGGGTTCGACAGCCCGGCAGGCGCGATTGCCGGAGGCCTCCTGCTCGGCATCGCCGAGAGCCTGGCGGCGGCCTACGTGTCAAGCGCCATGAAGAACTGCATCAGCTTCCTTCTGCTGTTCCTCGTGCTGATGTGGCGACCGCAGGGACTGTTTCCGGAAGGATCCGGCCGCAGTGTCTGAGCGGCGGCTGGATCTTGCAGCCCTCGCACCGGCCTCGTTCATTATTGTCTGCGCGGCCGTCGGGCTTCGGCTCGACAGCTATCCGCAGTATGTCATTGCGGTGGCAATCATATCGATGCTGGTCGGCATCGCTCTCGTGTTGCTGGTCGGCCTGGGACGCTGCATCACGCTCGCCTCCGGCTCGATCATGGCCATCGGCGGCTATGCATCGACGCTCGCGGTTGCCGATCTGGGCGTGCCCTATCTAGCGACCCTGGCGCTCGCGATCCTTGCCGGCGGCGCGGCCGGCTGGATCATCGCGTTTCCGGGAACGCGGTTTCGCGGACACAATCTCGCTATGGTGACGCTGGTGTTTCAAAGCGTCTGCATCATCCTTATCCGCCAGGCCACGTGGCTGACTGGCGGCGCCGAGGGCATCCACGTGCCCGCTCCGCAGCTCTTCGGCCTGACCATAGCAAGCGACCGCGCGTTCCTGATCCTGATCGGCGGGGCGGCGGCGGTGATGACGCTTTTCCTCTCCATCCTGACGCGCGGACCGTTCGGCAAGAACCTGCAGGCCGCCGCCGGCAACGAGATCGCGGCGGAGGCGTTCGGGGTGAGCGTTCGCGGCTACCTGACGGCGGCGTTCGTCGTGAGCTCGCTCGCGATTGCGTTCGCCGGCGCACTGCTCGCTCCCCGGGTGCGCATTCTCGATCCCGACAGCTTCGGCGTGCTGGAATCGATCTTCATGCTGGCCTACCCCATCGTCGGGGGCATGCACTCGGTCTGGGGCGGCCTGCTCGGCGGCGGGGCCTTGCGAATTGCGCCGGAGCTGCTGCGACCGGTCGCCGATTATCAGGAGCTTTTCTTCGCGACGCTGGTGATCTTCGTCGTGATGTTTTTCCCGGGTGGATTGATTGAGCTGATCCGCCGCGCCGCTGGATTGCTGCGCCGGCAGGGTGTGCCGCGCGTTTCACCGCCGGCACCGGCGCAGCCGGCATCCGCGCCTGTCGCCGCCGAAACCGGGAGCCGTGCCAACGAGTTGCTGCTCGTGGACTCGCTCGACAAGCATTTCGACGCCCTGCACGCGGTCGATGCCGCGAGCCTGCGCGTTCCGGTGGGTGCAATTCACGGGCTGATCGGCCCCAACGGCGCCGGCAAGACGTCGCTGTTCAATATCATATCGGGTTTTCTCGACGCCGATGGCGGGCGCGTCGCGTTTGCCGGCACGTCATTGCTCGAAATGCGGGCACGCGACCGCATCGCGCTGGGCATGACCCGCACCTTTCAGAACGTTGCGATCTTCGGGCAGCTCTCCTGCCTCGACAATGTGATCATCGGGCTGGGCCGTAACGCGGTCGTTCATGCCGTCGCCACGAGCTTCGATCAGTTTGCCGCCGGCGCGGCGACGCAGGGTGCCAGGCGTCGGGCGCTCGCCGCTCTCGCGTCGGTGGGCCTTGCCGGCCAGGCGCGGGCCCGCGCCGGATCGCTGTCGCTCGGCGATCAGCGCCGGCTGGAGATCGCGCGCGCCGTCGTCTCCCGTCCGCGGCTCATTCTGCTCGACGAGCCGGTCTCCGGGCTCTCCGAGTCCGAGGTCGAAGAGCTGCGCAATCTCCTCATCCGCATCAATGCCGAGCACAGGATCGCGATGCTTGTCGTAGAGCACAACATCCCGTTCGTGGCGAGGCTGTGCCAAAGCCTCTCCGTCATGGGCGCCGGCCGCATTGTTGCACAGGGAAGGCCCGCGGAGGTAATCGCGCTGCCGATCGTGCGGCAGCTCTATTTCGGCGAGGAAGCAGCCGCATGATCGCATTTCGCGTGAGCGACCTCACGGTAAGCTACGGGCCGGTGGTCGCCGTGCGCGATCTCAGTTTCTCGGTCGAGAGCGGCGAGGCGCTGGTTCTGCTAGGCCCTAACGGCGCCGGCAAGACGTCCGCGGTGGAGGCCATCGCCGGGCTTCTTCCCAAACGCCGCGGCACGGTGGAGCTTTTCGGCCAGGACATTTCGCGCCTGAGCGCCAGCGCGATCGCGCGCAGCGGCCTCGCCCTGGTGCCGCAATGGCGCGAGCTTTTTCGGGCCTTTACGGTGGAGGAGACGCTGCTGGCGGCGACGACCGCGGCCGCCGGCCGCGCGCCGACACCGCTTGCCTCGGTGTACGAGCTGTTTCCGGTGCTGGCGCAACGCCGCCGGCAGACCGCCGGATCGCTCTCGGGGGGCGAGCAGCAGATGCTGGCGATTGGGCGCGCGCTGGTGACCAATCCGAAGCTCCTGCTGCTGGACGAGCCGTCCGCGGGACTCTCGTCGGGCATTGCGCGCACGCTGATCGCGGCCATCGGCCGCATCCGGCAAAACGGCGTCGCCATCGTCCTGGTCGAGCAGAACATGGAGATAGCGCGCGCCGTCGGCGAGCGATGCTGCATGCTTGCGGCCGGCCGGCTGGCATGGACGGGCTCGATGCAGGAAGCGGTGGAAAGAAACGAAGCCGAGCGCGTATATTTCGGGGAGCATCAGCCACACTGATTGCGGGAATCGGAAATGACGGCATTGTTCAGCGTCGGGTTCCCCACGGGTATGGAAGGCCTGACTTACCCGATCCCCTTTTCCAATCCCGAGGATCTGGTTCGCATCGCCCGGCACGCCGAATCTCTTGGCTATCATTCGGTGTGGGGCAACGATCATATGACCACGCAGCATTACGTGCGGGCGGAGTTTCCAGTTCCCCCGCGTTTCTGGGAGCCTCTGGTCACCTACGCGTATCTCGCCGCGCATACCAGCACGCTGCGTTTCGGCACCGGCGTTCTGGTGCTGCCCATGCGCCGCGACATTGTGGTCACCGCCAAGCAGATCGCCACGCTCGATCATCTCAGCAACGGCCGCCTGGAGATCGGAGTAGGCATCGGCGCCTATCGCGAGGAGTTCGAGGCGCTCAATCCCGACGGCAAGGTCCATCGCGGCGAGATGGTCGAGGAAGGGGTGCGGGCGCTGAGGCTGCTGTTCTCGCAGCGCGAGGTGTCGCTCGACGGAAAATACTACAAATTCAAGGACGTCGAGCTGTTTCCCAAACCGAAGCAGCAACGGCTGCCGATCTATTTCGGCGGCAACAACCAGGCTCATCTGCTGCGCACCGCATCATCCG
>Ga0306925_10004695_pt1 | contig 12395 bp, 9 predicted proteins | sample flu12Cox44000176_FD_203755 | JGI IMG/M metagenome (GOLD analysis project Ga0306925, IMG submission 203755) | Lab enrichment of tropical soil microbial communities from Luquillo Experimental Forest, Puerto Rico - flux8day.12C.oxic.44.000.176 (v2)... | ecosystem: Environmental > Terrestrial > Soil...
GCGAATGTTCTGGGGTCTTTTCGTGAGCAAGAACCAATCGAGCGCGGGCGTCGAGCGGATGAGTGACCACAAATCGACGCGCCAGGATGTCGGCACTTTGTTGTCAAAGACGTCAGCCATGCTTGCACAGAAGACGCGCCGTCGCGTGCCTTCGGCTTGCGCGCGTTGATTCCAGCGAAGCGGCCCGCGCCAATAGGCCGAACTCGTTCGCTTGCGATCGGCGCGTACGTCCCACAGATCTCGCCGCTTGCCGTCGCGCCACCCGTAGCGCCATGAAAGCGCCGCGGCATAGCAGCGGTCGCACGCGGTTGAGACGCGCAGACATCCAACCCATGGATTGAAGGTCGCGTCGCACCAGGCGATTCGTGTGATCGCACCCATCGGATCGCCCGTAGTTTGCGCCGTTGCCTCGCAAGTCCCGGCCAGTTGCGATAGTTGACCATGCCAAAAATCGGTGGGTACGGAAACCTCTTCTAAGATCATCGAACCTCACAGGCGGCCGGACACGCCTTATCACCCAAAAGCGCTTCGAAGGCGTGTCGGAGGCTTCGCTTCAGTTCAAACCCAATATCGGCAACCCGTCGGCGGTGCTGTCGCGCCAACGACGACCCTCATATCATCGCCGTAACCGCCGAATGATTGGAAAGCGGGTTTACCTCGGCGCCCCCGAGGCCGAGGGCCGCACCGTGCGCTGGTCGCTGACGACCGGGTGCGCTGGGATTATCTTGGAATGTGAGGAAAAATTGGGATGCTGACTGCCGCTATCTGGCCGACCTCGGACTACAGCGGCGTGCCGTACCGCCTTTATCATAATACCGCGGCGTACCAGCGCAAGCAGGAGCAGATCTTCTGTGGCCCGACCTGGAATTTTCTCGGGCTCGAGGCCGAGGTACCAAATCCCGGCGATTTCCGCACCACCAATTGTCGGCGACACCCCGATCGTCATGAAACGCGACGCTGACGCCGGAGAGATCGAGGTGCGCCTCCCTTCGGACACCAAACGCGCTGAAGTCGAGATCGCCGCACGAGCTGTCGATATCTTGGAGTGGCAGATCGGGTTTCCAGCCGACCGTATCACAGTTAAGGTGGAGAAGGCGCTCTACTGCCCCAGCCGTTAATTGATCGATCCTCCAGGCCGTTTCGGCGCGTGCTTGGGGTTCCAGCGGCCCTTGCCGGTTTGCGCCGAGGTTGGCCCGCGCACTCCCGCTAAACAAAGGGCTTAGCCACCGATTCGGGTTCTCTAATCGCTCGAATCGCGAAACTCCGCGATGCGGCTGATTTTGACTCAGCGATGGTCTGGAGAATCCGCACATCGTCAAGCCGGGGGTCGAAATGCGGAGCAGCCTTCTTTCACAGATTATCGACCGCCTCGTAGCGAATACCCGAGCAATCCGGGGCGCACCGGAAGCCATCGTCTTAGTGATGATCGTGGGCACCGGAATATCTGGTTTCGGCTCCTGCATTACCGCAAGCGCGTTGCTGATCTCAATGGTCGGCTAGCCTCACAAGATCGGCTGCTGACCGAGTATCGGACTAAACTGACCGAGGCCGAAACCCAGATCGAGCAACTGCCACTTCAGACGAATTCAGATCCTTCCCGGTGGAGATAGCTGGTAGCGGGCCAACGTATAAAGGGGGTGCCTATTCAGCTGCCGCGTCGGACACAAGATTGTTTTCAGTGCTTGGTCGATTACCGCCTCATTCAATCGTCGTTGGATCGACGCAGTATGCCGCCTAGTCACAGCGCTGATGCGATGGGTTCGCGGGGACATCGGGCGGCGTTATCGCCGCGAGACAGGCAAGAAATGCACCCGAAATACCCGAAGGCTCGACCTTACTTGATCACCGAGAGGTCATCATGATCATGAGCGAATACGAGGAACGGTTCTGGTCCCCGACACCATCACTGCATCAAATCTTCGCCGAGGCCCGCGGACCTAACCGGGGACGATGGCGGAGTCGACGCCTTTGGGCTGCTGTCGCCTTGGTCGGTGTAATGACGTTGACATCTAAGGCTGCGTTGCAGCACACCACTCATAGTAACGACTCGCAAGTATGGAAATACGGCATCCAAGCGTGTGATTTCATCCAATGGTATTCTGGCGGTTACAAATAGTGGGTGCACCAGTCATCAGCGAGCAGGTCGTAGGTGGACGGCAAAGGATCGAGCTCGCCGATTTCAGGCCCGCGCGCTTCTTCAATTGATCTAGAGAAGCATCCCGCCGGATCTCGTCCGACGCGCTGCATGGTTATTAAACGCAAGTTGTGCCTCGAAAGCTGCAAGCGCGCTTACGACGGAGAAGTATCCGCGTGTGATCGGCGTGTCGTCCACGCCCAGCAAAGATCTGCCGTGTCGGCGCGCCAAAAAATCCTGTCCTACGCCAGTTTTTACAGCCTTTGCGCGCGCGCAAAGGCTGTAAAGAGCGCACCCTGCCAAGCTTGCGAATCGACGAGCCGAGCTCAGCTGCGCCCCCCGATCGCCCGGACGAGACAGCTCGTCGCGCTTCCAACCGGCGCTTCAGCGGGCGGTCGCGCAGATCAAGAATGGCAAGCCTGCGTTGGTCGACGCGGTGACGCAGCACCGATGATGCCGAAATCCTGTTCTCGAAGAATGCTATGAAGCTGACAATGTCGGTTGAGTTCCTCTGCTCGTGCTGCCAAGCTGCCGTGGCAGGCGCCGCCTCGGCGCGCCTCGGGCAAATCCCTAGCGGGAGGAGACGGGTATGGCTATGCAACTCGGGCACGTCCACATCAAGACCAGAGAGGATCCACGGAAGGTCGCACAGTTCTACATCGACAATTTCGGCGCGACTGTGAAGCGGGAAATTCCCGGCCGCGGCTGCCAGCTCGACCTGCACGGCGTGCAGCTCAACGTGACGACCATTATCGCCGACCAGAACCATGAGCAGCACGTTGGGATCGAGCACATCGCGATCGAGACCGACGATTACGCCGGCGCCCTCGCGAACTTCAAGAAGAACGGCGCGCAGATCCTCGAAGAGCGCGTCAACAACGGTCGACATGTGCGCTGGGTTGCCGCGCCCGACGGCGCGCAGATGGAGCTGATCGAGAAGGTCTAGGACGGCGCCGCCCCGCAGCGTACACCCGTCAATGGGTGTACGGGCTCTCGCGTCGTCAAATCCCAACTCGCTTCGCTCAAGCGCCCATCTTTCTGGGTTGTGATCGCATAACCCGTGCCGGCGCCGCTCGGCGCGACAGAGGGGTCGTCTCGCGATCGCATAGACCAGCCAGGGATATTCTGCCGATGTGCGCTGCTCGCCCATTTCCGGATCGATTTCGGTTGGAAGGCGGCCGGTCACTCCATCGCGTACAGCCGGGCCTACAAGGCGTCGCACGGTGAGCTCCGCCTCTGCCTTGTTTGCCGGCGTCCGGCGATAATAGGGACCGCCTTCACCCCCCAGATCCCGGGCCTCGCGCGCGCCGGGCTCAGGCTCCTGCTGATTGGAGCGCGTGTTGACCACGACATGCGCGTCTTCGCCGGCCAGCCTCAGCACACGACACCCTATCGCTATATCCCGGCCGCGGCGGTGGATCATGTCATGGGGCGCGCTCGGGACGACTGAATTGGCTCATATCGTCCGACTTTCGCTGACGATCAGTCTTCAGCTACGGCCGTTGTTGCCGCCGTCAGATTGCCGTGCGGCGCGGCGCTGGCAATGTGTCGGTCCCGCCGCCGCCAATTTGTGCTCGCGAATCCGTTCCTCGGTTTGCGCCCGTCAAACCAGTCGTCGCACCCACTGCGATCGGAACCATCGAAACGGGCAGAAGTTACACCTTAACAACTGGCTCCGGCTGGTTCACGATCCGGTTCCGTCTGAGAGTACATGGAACTCCTCGACCGTGCTATATGCGATGGAGCGTTGCAATAGTCGATGACTCGAAAGTGAAATTGACACTTCTGTGACGGTCCTTAAGTGCGAGCCAATCGGTTGCTATTTTGTAATTGACAAATCCGGATGAGAGGAGTATCTATTGCCCACACTGAAGGGGTGGAGGGTCAGCAGAGGAACTGCGAACCGACGTGGGTCTCTGGCTCACGCTGCCAGTCATTTTAGCGCATCCGGGGAATTTGATCTAAGTCGAATCTCGTGGAATTTATCCGGGTAATTTATGGACCTTCCTAGAAGATCGGAAGGAACATCAACCTGAAGATTGACGAGCGCGAGCTGCATGCATCTGGCCGCCCGTTTTTTTGCTATAAATCGGCAGTTGTGCTGGGGGGTCGAGAAGAGGCTTCCCGTTGCATTCGCGCAGCACATTCAAACATTATATAAGTACGAAGTAGCCGAGCTGCTAAACCAGCAGCAAAGCCAGGTCGTCCTCGACGTCGGGGGAGGGAAGGAGTGCCCTTTCCTCCCGTATGTGCAGGATCGACGCGCGCATTTGATTGTCGTGCTGGATTGCTCCGAGGAGGAGCTGCGCGCAAACCCGCTGCTCGGCTGCAGCTGCGGAGCGTGAACCTAACACTAGCATGAGCGGGAGCTCACCGAGATGTTGACCCCAAACCTGAAGAGGGACCCTGCAAGCGCGGCTTAAATGGTGGTCCAAGCGGGGAGCGGGAGCGATCTTCGACGCGCTGCACGGCGTCGATACCTGCGTCGGGGGCCCGGCCGAGAAACTGGAAATATTAGGAACGAACAGGGACAAGGGGATTGCCTACGATACTTGCCCTTGGTCGACACTGCGGTGGGCGATGCGGCTCGCCTCCTTGCGAGCGGAGGGCTTTACATTCGTCGATATCGGTTGCGGCAAGGGAAGGGTCTTGCTTTCTGCGATGGTCCTGCCGTTCAAACACATCATTGGCGTAGAATATTCAGCTAATCTCAGCCGAGTGGCCGACCAAAACATCGCGTCAGTGCGACTGCTGCACCAAAGGTGCTCATCCGTGCAAATTATCTGCGCCGATGCCGCTCAATATCGGATAGCCGACGAACCCACGATCTTTTTCTTCGCCAACCCGTTTACCTGGGAGATCATGGAAATAGTTCTCGGCAATATTGTTAAATCTTACCTGAATGTATGTCGGCCGATATACTTGCTGTTTTACGCCGCATCGTCGATGATGCCGCAGATCAGTGAGTTCTTGCCCCTGAGTAGCGGTGGTCATGGACATCGCCTGATATCGACCAACCTTGGTCTCAGAAGTCTCAATATATTCGAACTGCCGGGCGAGCCGCGCCAATAGCAGGGCAGGGAGTTTCCCCCAAGCTCAGCCTCAAGGTCGATCGGCGACATCGCCGACGCCAGTTGAAGATCACAGCGATTGTTCGGTGAATGAGGCTCGCGTCTTCAATGCGACCCCACTGTGCCGCGAAAGGTGTCGCCGATTATCGGCATTTCGAGCCGAAGTGTCCGCCGCCCCTGGTTTACCGCATAGGTGGGTTTATAGATCTCGATCGACTGATCGGTGTGATCGACCGACCCGGTGATATCGAATTGCACGACTCGTTCGAATTCGGGGCTGCGCAAAACCGCTGAAAAGCGCGCCATCTCGCGCAAATCTTCCCAGAACCCGGGTTGCACGATGATGAGGCTGACGCCAAAGTCACGGAGAGACGCAGCGATCTGTTCCTCGTTGAGGTCTGCCTGGCCAATGCCGCGCTCGCGTTCCACTGCGATTCGCAGCAAGAGTTTGTCGGCGCGGATGGTAGAAATATCACGGCGGTCTTCATGGGTACGCAGGTCGAATACAAAATTGCCGTCGCGGTAGCCGGAGAACATGACCACGCCATCGCGCGGCGCATGTTGCGCCACATAATCGGCGACAGCCCGATAGCCACGAACGACCGGCGGCGAGGAGAAGACCAAGCTGTACACAAATGTCCCGGCACCCAGCGTTACCGCAGTAGTCTGCGCTAATCGCGTCGGGAGGAACCGGTGTAGTGCGAGAAGGGCGAAGAGAACCAGCGGGAACGCGATCATCAAACCGTGCCGCGGCTCGCGCACACCCATCGCCGAGAAGAAGATATAGCCGAAGCCCAGCCAGCCGACCAGTAGTCCGGCGAGCCATGGCTCGAGCGGTTGTACCCGCCGCAAACCGACAAGGACGAGACCGCTCAACCCAAGGGCTAACGCGCCGTAGCCGAGATATTGCGGCATCGCCTCGGCGTAGAACAGCCAGGCTGCGACACTGGCCATCGGCAAGTCGGACGGGCGTCCCGCGACCGATTGCATGTTGGCTTCGCCGAACCCGACGGTGAGCAGCACGATCGGAACCAGACCTAAGAGGCCAAGAATTCCTGCGACGGAATGATGGTGGTCGAATGCTTTCCGCCCTTCGACCGCCAGTAAGACGACCGCCAAGACCGGGACGATGAATACGGTGTTGATTTTGATGTAAACCGCTGCAAGGGTCGCAAACACGGACATATAGAGATATCTCGGCTTCTCTTCGTGTAAGTAACGGATGAAGAAGAAAACGCCGGTAACCAGCGCAGCATAGGCGGGAATATCGAGCATCACCTGGCGCGCCCAGAATGCGGCTTGGGGTCCGCCAATCACTAACAGGCTCGCCCCCAGAGCCGACCACCGGGGAAAGCTGAGGCGAGCAACACCATAGGCCGCCATCCCGAGCAGTAGCGTAAACAGACCGACGGTCGCCTGCGCGACCATTTGGCTTACCCCGAACAGGCCATAGGCCGCAGCCTCGACCACGTAAAAAAGTGGGGGGTAAACCAGGATCGTCAACGACGGGTATTGAAGGTAATAATTGATTGCCCAGGCTTTGGGGTCGTGCCACGGCATCGCCGCGACGAAATCTTTGATGAAGGCCCCGTTTAGGGCATGCCGGGGTGAGTCGCTCCACCAGAAATCGCCGTCCACGGGCGCAGTGGCAGTGAGTACAATGCTAGCGCCGAGGATAACGGCAGCGACGACGGCGCGTTCGAACCGCTCGCGGGTCGCAGGGGCCGTGGAGTCTGCGGTCCCAGCGTGAGACGCGGAACTCACCTTCGTCGCCAGGTGAAGATGGACGAGACCGCGTAATTCCATACCGATCCAACTGCGGCGCCAGCGAGGCCGGAAACCCACCACGTGTAATGTTGACCGAATGCGGCGGTAGCGATGCCGACATTGGCTACTGCCCCGATACTGCAGATGCCGTAAAAGGACGCGAGACCGGTAAAAAACCGGAGACCTGCGAGCCTGCGATCACGATAAGTCAAGATATTGTTCAAGACAAAGTTGCTGGTCATTGCGGCGATCGTCCCGCACGCCTGTGCAATCGGGAAAGATAGCAGCTGCAATGTACAATAGAGAGTAATAAAGTGAACGGCGACCCCGGAAACTCCGATGGCGCTAAACGAAACAAAGCGGGGCGGCACAAAACCACCAAGCCGCTTGTCCAGCAACAGCATCAGATATTCCCAGGCGACAAGGCTATCGAGTTTGCTTTGTCCGTGCAGCCGTGGGCGAAACAAGTATGGGATCTCGGTGAACCGGTATGGCACGGGGGTCGACGCGAAGAGATCGACGAGAATCTTAAAGCCCTGGCCGGAGAGGCATCTCGCGGCTCGTTCGAAGGCCGGCCGGGAAATCAAAAAAAATCCGCTCATCGGATCGCTGAGCTCGGCTGGGATGACGATCCGGGCGAGGCGACCTGCGATACCGCTGATCGTAACGCGGCGACGGTCCCACTCGCCGACCCCGCCGCCCGCGGCGTAGCGGCTGCCGATCACTACGTCGAGGTCTTGCGTCTTGATGACGCCGAGCATTTGAGCCAGCGCCGCCTCGTCATGCTGCAGATCGGCATCGATGACCGCCAGATACGGCGCGCTGCTTGAGAGCATGCCTTCGATGACCGCGGTGGACAAGCCGCGGCGGCCGATGCGCTGAACGCAGCGAATGCGCGCGTCGGTTTGCGCGAGACTTCGGATCTTATCGGCCGTGCCGTCGGGGGAATCGTCATCGACGAAGATTGCTTCCCACTCGATTCCGCATAACACCGCTTCGAGCCGCATCAGCAGGGGCTCGATGTTGTCGCGCTCGTTGAAGGTCGGCACGATAACGCTCAGCTCGCGGCCTCCAACCCCTGGAGCTGCGGCGAACGGCATCACGTCAGATTGCTTGCCGACCGCGCTTTCTTGCAACTGATTGGACGATTGCACCGACATCAATGTGTAGAGCGATCCACCATTTATGTAATCTAGCAGAGCCGCGGTGAAAAGCGAGTTAATCCCGAGCCGAGGCGCGATCCTTGCGGTGACGAATTACTTTGCGCACTGCGCCCGGATCCCAGCATGTGATCAGTCTTGGCCGATCCGTTCGATCGTGCAATCGGGCGGGCGGCGCGCGTGCATCTTACTCGTAACTGAGCACTACTGACCGAAGCCACTTTGGCCGATTCCCGAGGATTGCAAGGCTCGGGCTTTGAATTCAAAAGATCATCCGTTTCAACTACCGAATTTGCCTCAGAGAAACTCATGACGATTACCATCAGTAAATTGACTGTTGCCAATAACGCACCCGCAGGTACCGTTATCGGCGAGCTGACCACTTACGACGCATCCGGTAAGCCAATACCGTGCGCCTATACGCTGACCAAGGCTTCCGTCGGTTATTTTGCTATTTCTGGCAATGCGCTGATGACTGCCTGGACCAGTCCGATGAAACCCGGTTACTATTCCGTACGGGTTTACGCAACCGGAATCACTACCTCGTTCAGCGGCTCCGCCACGTTTGCAGTCAACGTCCTGAACGCTGCTCCGCCGCCGCCACCACCGCCGCCGCCACCACCGCCACCGCCACCGCCGCCACCGCCACCGCCGCCACCGCCACCACCGCCACCGCCACCACCCACTCCGACAATCAGTGTGAATGGCTCCACGAACGCGGTTGTATCGGCCGGCGCTACTCTCACGGTAAGCGTCGCCAACGGCCCCGGGAGTACAACCGACTGGGTGGCGCTGGCTGTGTCCGGCAGCTCGGACGGCTTCGTTGCCGCGTGGGATTACCTTAACGGCACGCAGACGCCCCCCAGTGTCGGTTTGAGCTCGGCAAGCGTGACGATGACAGCGCCTGCGAACCCCGGTTCATATGAGGCGCGGTTCTATTATAATAACGGATATACGGTGTTGGCTCGCGCTCCCTTCACAGTTCAGGGTGCTGCACCGCCGCCACCACCGCCGCCACCACCACCCCCACCCCCCCCACCACCCCCCCCCCCCCCACCCCCACCCCCACCCCCCCCACCACCACCACCACCACCACCACCTGCAGTGCCGGTGATCACGGTGACGCCCAGCAGCCCGACAATCCCAGACACGACGCCGCTAGGGGCGGTCGTTGCGAGTTTTACAGTGACCATGAGCGATGGGTCGCCGTTCACCGGAACACTTCGGCTTCGCCGCTCCGTACGATAATGCTGGAGGGATTTTTGCAATCTCCGGCAACAATTCATCGTCAATCCGTCAGGCCCTGGAGTAGGCCCAAATCCGACAACTTTGACTGATCAAATCACACTCGAGGCAATTCAATGAACAGGAAATTTCTGTTCGGCGTGCCCGTAGCGGCATCGTTGCTGCTCGCCATCTGCGCCAATGCGGCCACGACGACCAAAGACGTAGATATTGTCGTAATGCACGGCACCGGTGGCGGAACAGCGATCACGACGATGACGCTCCAGAACGGTGATCCGTCGCACCCGATCGTACCTGGAGCGCCTGGCTATCCATATATTGCCGGACAGGCGTTCGTCCGTTCTAACGGCAACGGCATTGAATCGACCGGAATTAACAGCTATCCGATCTGCGAGGATGCGAGCAATAACGCGCCGCTGGCCTGCCAGTGGGACGACATCGCCACGCATCGCGAGAACGGTGATGACGGCTCTTGGCGGCACGCCACATTGACGGTTCTTCTCCCCGCTACCAGCCCACAGTACTCTACTGTCACGGGGGGACAAGGCCTCGCCGCTTGCACAACCAACCCTTGCTCCGGAACATTCCAGATCAAACTGATCAACGCATCTGGAACGTACGCACCAAGCGTCCACGGTTCGATCAACGACATCTGCAACGGCCACGACATCAAGCTGGTAATGACGGATGTCCGGAACCAGGACGATACGCTGCGCGGACCGAGCGGCCACACCGGCACACTGACATTCGACACCTGCGCGGCGATCAACAACAGCGGCCGGGACGCGCCGCGTCAGTTCGTGCAAGGGGCGGTGCGCAACGGCTGGCTCGTCCAGGGACCGCCGCGCTACAGCGACGGCAGCGCCGACCCGCTGCTCTACGTGAAGTGCTACATGAGCCAGACTTACACGCTTTCAGGCGCGCTCGGGCCGCTACAGCACATGTGCAGCGTCCACAACAGCTGGATGAACGTCGCGGCGGGGTCGGCCGGCAACAGCGGCGCACCCGGCCCATCGGGCTTCGCGAACGACCCGCAAGCGGTCTCATACCGCCCTGTCCTGTACGACGGCACCACCGCGATCCTCGATTGGGGCACGACCTACTTTGACGAGACCGTGCCGGATACTGCGCTGAATACGTCGAGCGGAATTTGGACGATCGCGGCTTTGGGTAATTCTTACTCGAATAAAGCCTGGGGCCGCGGCAACGCCTTCCGCTATAGCGACAGCGCCACGCCGCCGACAGCAACGCAGGGCGCCACGACGATGTTTCAGCAGGGGATGCTTATTTATGTCTGCGCCGCGACGTTCTGCGGCAACCCGCGCGAGAACTTGTATGACGCGACGCACCAGCTGTTCTCAAAATACTTGTGGGCTGGCAAGGAATCGATGCCGACCTACACCGCGGCGGGCACTGGGAATTCGACGTTCTCATGGAGGGTGCAACACACCAAATGGGCAGCTTGGTGGACGGTCGATGTGACGGGCTACGAGAACTGGTCGCCGGCCGGCAGCACGACGCGGTACGCGTCCTTGCTGTCGCCGCAGTTCACGGCCACAGAGAAAACTTACTGGAAGCAAACCGGCACGGTCGCGGCATTGCAGGACCAGATCCCGAGCAACTTTGCCGGGTACCCGGACAACACGCAGCAGGAAAACACCCGATACGCGCCGCTCGATCTCGTAGGTTTCCAGCTCGGCACCGGGGTTGGCGGGCGGGCCGACATCGGCTTGCACAATGAGTATTTCGCCGAGGCGTGGTCGGCGCAGACCCCGGCTTATTGGCAGTTCGTGCGGGCGCTGGCTCTCGTTGGCATGGCGCAGCCGCAGGGCGATATTTTGAACGAGGCGACCGCGCGGGTTCCCGCCATCAACAACGGTCGGCCGGGGAGCAATCACGCAGGCAACGGTACACCGTATGCGGGATTGGGCGCCGTTTATCCGGGGACGGATTTGTATTGGAACGGCAATTGGCCGTCCGGAGCTGTCGGGGTGGCGTTGCCTCGGGAGGGAGTACCCTACAACGATTGCAGCATAACTAATTTCTGTACGATCGGGTGGGCCGATGGGTTTTATACCGGTCCGCAGGATAACTCTCATCAGAGCGCCTACGCCTTCGGTCCGTACCAGATTTTCGGCAACGAGATGTATCTCGAGGCTCTGCAGGACGCGGCGGAACGCGCGATGTATTACGTCAGCGGCGGGTGTTACTCCGGTTTCACTCCGCCAGCTTCCGGAGACAACCTGGAATGTACGTTCAATGGTACGACGTATTACAATATTCTGACTCCGGGAGATGAACGGCGCGGGTCGGCTTGGGCGATCAGGGATGTCGCCGCCGCCGCTTTCGGCAGCGACAGTCTGCCGGAGCGCACCTACTTCAACGACGACCTAAACGAGACATATTGGTTCAATGTAGCTTGTGGCATACAATGCGGCATAATTGATCCCCCGTCACCAACTTCCGGCATCACTATAGCTGCTGCAGAGAACGGATCTGCGGCTATGCTGGTGACTGACTGGGCCGGGCCGCATGCGCTCTTCATGGATTCATATTTCACAAAGGCGTCTTATGTGGCATGGGGTGAGCTGCACACGCCGATCGCCAAAGATTTCCTGTCGATGATGTATCGTTCCTACTCGATGATGTGTGGGGACAACATCGTCGCGAATTCTCCGTCCTCGATGTTCTGCGCCAACTACTACTACGAGCCCGTGGCACACAGTTTGACTCCGCCGACAGCGAACGCGGCGGACGGGGCAGACTTTGGCTATGACGTAAATGAAGGCAACACCAGCACGTTCACTGCCGGCTCTCAAGTCATCTCGAACAATATGCCGAGCTACCTGCTCGGGCAGACGTTTACATCAAAGATAAAATTCTTCAACTTTCCCGGATGCTCCACACTGCCTGATCAGATAACCGTAAGCGCAACGTTTCGGCCATTATCGCAGGGGGTTGACGGGCTTGCTTTACTTGGGGGTGACGATCAGCGGTGTTGGGCGGCCCAGGCCCAAG